>Ga0181526_10000986_pt1 | contig 28319 bp, 13 predicted proteins | sample PEATcosm2014_Bin_35_FD_119750 | JGI IMG/M metagenome (GOLD analysis project Ga0181526, IMG submission 119750) | Peatland microbial communities from MTU Mesocosm Facility, Houghton, MI, USA - PEATcosm2014_Bin06_30_metaG | ecosystem: Environmental > Terrestrial > Soil > Wetlands > Peat | place...
CACCATGAGCCTTTCGCTCAAGAGCGGTACGCAGAAGTTCCACGGCGAGGCGTACGAGTTCAACCGCAACACCGATTACGACGCGAACAACTACTTCAACAAGCTTTCCAGCCCGGTTACGCCACGCACCAGCACCCACTACAACATCTTCGGTGGCAACGTTGGCGGACCGATCTTCATTCCTCACGTCTACAACGAGAACAAGCAGAAGAGCTTCTTCTTCTGGAATGAAGAGTGGCGCAAGATTCTCACCGGCGCCGGCACCAACCTTGAGCCGACGATCGACCCGGCCGATATCCCGAAGTCTGGCCAGAACCTGACCTACGTGGCGCCATTGTTTGCGCCGACTACTGCGCTCGTGGTCCCGAAAGTCGGCGACCCCGCGTTCAACGCGAGATTGACAGCGGATGGGTTGACTCCGGGCGCTGCGATGCCCGTAATTCCGGCCAACCTGTTCGACCCCAATGCGGTTCTTTACTTGAATTCAGGCGTCCTCCCCGCGGCGAACGTGGCTGGACAGGACAAGAACATCACCAACGTGTCGAACCCGATCGATGTGGTGGACACGGTGGTCCGCATCGACCACAAGTTCAACGACAAGTGGACGATTCTTGGCCACTACATGGAGGACAAGGTGACACAAGGATACGCTTCGCCCGAGCTTGGCTGGCTGTGGGCGAGCTACAACACGGTCACCAGCACCCTGGCAAACCCCTCTGACTCGGCGGCGATCAAGCTGAGCGGAACTATCAATCCGAACCTGCTCGTCGAAGCCAGCTTCAACTACGACGGCAACGTCATTAACATCCTCGACAGTCAATTGGCCAATAAGCCCTCAGGCTGGTCGCAAGCAACGTTCTTCACCACAGGCAATCCCTATCTGCCGGGCGTCCAAGGGTTCGGAAACCCATATGGCACGGCCGAAGATATCGGTTCTGCGCCGTGGCACAACGCCGCTCGTGACTACGAACCCAAGGTCGACATCTCGTATACCTCGGGCAAGCACGCCATGAAGTTCGGCTTCAGCTATAACCGCTACACCAAGAACCAGCAGCTGTTCGGCGATGCCGAAGGGAACGTCGGCCAAGGGCAGATGACCAATGACGGTCTGATGGATCTGCTGCTGGGTCTGTCGTCGAGCTACAACCAGTATCAAGCGGTGCCAATTCGCCACTACGTCAACCAGACTCCTTCGGCTTATGGGTTGGACAACTGGCACGTGACGCCGCGTTTGACCCTGCAGCTCGGTCTGCGCTATGACGCGCTGCCGCACGCATGGGAGCGCAGCAACGCGGTCGCCAACTTCGATCCTGCGCTGTACTTGTCGAGCGAAATCCCGCAATGGAGCTCGGACGGTTCGCTCAATTCGAACGGACCCGGATTCCAGTCATTCAACGGGGTTCCGTTCTACGTCAACGGCATGGGTCTTGCCGGACAAAATGGCTTCCCGAAGGGCCTGGTGGGCAACGACTACGACACGCCGCAGCCTCGTGTGGGCTTCTCTGAAGATCTCTTCGGCAACGGCAAGACCGTTCTCCGTGGCGGCTTCGGCACCTTCTTCGAGCGCTTGCAGGGAAACGACATCTACAACGCGGCAACGGCTCCGCCGTTCGCCTTCAACCCGCAGGCGAACAACGTGTACTTCTCCAATCCGAGAACGAGCTGGGTCACGGGCCAGACTGCCGCGACGCCGTTCTTTGCATCGGGCGGCTGGGCTAACCTGGCGCAGTCCTACAAGGCGCCTGCGGTGGCACAGTTCAGCCTCGGTATTCAGCATGAGCTGAAGCCGTCGATGATCTGGGTAGTGCAATACGTCGGCAACCTGGCGTGGCACCAGAGTATCGCGCGGGACATCAACAACTATCCGCTCACCACACAGCTCTCAGTCCGTGCCCAGTCCGGCGACGGGTCGTGCAAATACGCAGGCGACCAAATCGGCGGTGGCAACAGCAGTTGCAATCCGGCGATCGATGTCGGGAACCTGGCTAACGGCAATATCTACCGCACCTACCAGGGGTATGCGGAGATCAAGCAGGAAGAGAACACCACCAACGGAAGCTACAACGGCTTCCAGACCGGGCTCCGGCTGCAGAACAAGTGGGGCCTGAGCGGTGAAATCGACTACACGTACTCGCACGAAATCGATTTGACCAGCTCGGATCTGTCTCCAGTGAGCAACCCATTCAACTTGAAGTATGACAAGGCCTCGGGCAACTTGGACCGCCGTCAGATGGTCAACGCCAACTACATTTACAACCTGCCCTTCTTCGCAAAAAGCCAGGGACTGGTTAAGTCCGTCCTCGGCGGTTGGGAGATGGCTGGCACCTTTGTCGATGAGACGGGCATCCCGGGCAACGGCGCTCTGAACTACTTTGGTCCTAACCTCTCGATCCCCTACGATCCTGTCGGTTTGGGCGGCAATGGTGCGGGCTACACTCCCCATCCGAACGTTAGCGGGAGAGTGACTTACCCGAAGACGCAGAAACAGTGGTTCAATACCTCGCAATTCTCGGCGCCGATTCCGGCTTGGCTTGGCGGACCCAACCAGGGCTTCGGCAATGCCGGCAGGGATGCGATCGTTGGCCCGGGACGTGTGAACTTCACGACGTCGCTGTACAAGTCGTTCGCAATGACCGAGCGGGCGCACTTCGAGCTGCGCTTTGAATCGTTCAACACCTTCAATCACACCGAGCTGAACAACTTCAACTCCACACTTGGTAACTCCTTGTTCGGTCAGATCACAAGCACATGGGATCCACGTAACCTGGAACTGGGCGGGAAGTTCGTCTTCTGACTCTTGCCTGCGGACAGGTCTTCGTCAGCGGGATACAAGTCAACCGTAACTAGGGCGCGACGGGCAACTCCCGTCGCGCCCTTCTTCTTTTGACAGGTCTCCAAGGTCCGCACTTCGTGCGAATCATGCAGCAATCCTTCCTGTTCATCCGATTGGGATCACTTACATCACTGCGTGAGTGTCAATCGAAAAGTTCCGTGCGAAGCGCACGGCGAACGAGTCGTCCGAATCAATGGGTGAACCGGACTTTATCCGGAAACCATAATCCAACGTGACTTTTGTGCACCCAACACATCTGTAGAGCGTAGTGACGATCTAGTCGGAGAGGAGTCAAACACCGTGTTTCACGCAGTGTTTCCACGGCTAAGAGCCCTTCGGCAACCGGCGGAGCAGCCACTGTTAATTTGGCCACCATTGTCCGCGGAGCCAGGGCGCGATTGGTGGACTCAGCGAAAGGGACATTAGAAGGTAACGGCCATGGGAAACTCCTCGGCTCGCATTTTTCCCATCATTGCGATCGATCGAAGCGCCCCGGTGCCGGTGCACAGGCAGGTATACGATGGGTACCGCACCGCAATTCTGCGTGGAGATCTGAGACCGGGGCAGCAAATTCCGTCGACCCGCGATTTTGCTTCCGAGGTGCGCATTTCTCGTTTCCCCGTTCTTCATGCCTACTCTCAGCTTCTTGCCGAAGGCTACTTCGAGAGCCGTGTAGGTTCGGGAACATTCGTGGCGAGTTCACTCCCCGAACAGCTCATCTCCGTTCAGTCGAATGTCGCACAGCCGGCCGCAATTCCATCGGGTCCCCGCAGTGTGTCGCGGAGTTCATTGCTCTATCCCTCTTTCGATCGCACCCGATTGCCGCGCGGCTGGGGAGCCTTTGGAGTTCATCAGCCTGCCTTCGATCATTTTCCTTTCGAGGTGTGGTCGAAATTGATCGCGAGGCACAGCAGAAATCCTGCTGCGAGTGCATTGCACCATGTCGATCCCCTGGGTTCGCAACGCTTTCGCCTGGAAATCTGCTCCTATCTACGGACGGCGCGTGCCGTGCAGTGTACACCCAACCAGATAATGATCGTCTCGGGATCGCAACAGGCGCTCGACATTACGGCGCGTGTCCTGCTCGATCCCGGCAGCCCTGTCTTTGTGGAAGATCCCGGTTACGGCCTGGCCAGGACCGTTCTTACCGCCGCACGTTGCTCTCTCATTCCCATTCCAGTGGACGGGGAAGGTATGGACATTAGCCTCGCTCTCCAACTGAACCCAACTGCCAGAGCCGCGTTCGTCATTCCATCCCATCAATATCCACTAGGATCGACGATGACGTTGGCACGGCGGCTCCACTTGCTCAACTGGGCACAACGGGCCGGCGCCTGGATTGTTGAAGACGATTACGACAGCGAATACCGTTACGACAGCAGTCCCATTTCATCCTTGCAGGGCCTCGACGTGAATGCGCGGGTCATCTACGTCGGAACATTCAGCAAGGTCATGTTCCCATCGCTGCGCATCGGCTACATCGTCATTCCTGAGGATCTCGTCGACCGTTTCTCCGCAGTGCGCCTTGCGATGGACATCTTCCCCCCCTATCTTCCTCAGGAGGTTCTCGCCGATTTTATGCACGAAGGCCACTTCGCCCGGCACATTCGGAGAATGCGGAACCTGTACAGCAAGCGGCGCGAAGTCCTCATCCAGAGTCTTCACGCTGAATTCGGCGAGTTGCTGGAAGTGCATGGCGCAGAGGCGGGCATGCATTTGGCTGTGACGTTGCCCGAGGGCTATCGCGACACTGAGATCTCCGCCAAAGCGGCGGAGGCGCGCTTATATCTCTCGCCGCTTTCTCCTGCCTATGTCAAACGTAAGCCACGCCAGGGATTCATTCTCGGTTTCGGCAGCAGTCCGATCGAACGGATACCGGACGCCGTGCGTGCGTTGAAACCCTTTCTTCAAAGCTGAGTTCATCCGGATATTGCAGCGTGAAGATCGCCGAGTCGAACCTGAAGAAAAATGCGACAGGTAAAGGGAGGCTCAACCTGTCGCTTCAAGCCGATCAAGCGCGATGCGTTTGCACCGCTGCGCTTACGATCCTTAGTTTCATGTGGCGAGCGGCGAGCTTCCATGCCCACTTGAAGCGAATCAGCATAACCACTATGCTCGGTGCCGCATCTCGGCCAAACCAACAACCAGCGAAGTAATCGCGTCGCGGATGTGCGCAATTTGGAATACTGGCAGAGCCACCGTTTACCCTTCGGTTATTCCTTCGCTAACGGGGGGCACCCTTGACATGAGAGAAGCCGGACGAACCATCTAGGGAGGAGCGATCGGCGTTCAAAGACTAAGGTGGCTCCCGGTCCGCAAATCGCCTACGATGGTCCGCATTGTGACGCCGCAGCCTAGACTTGGAACGGTCGCATCGTTCAAATTGAGATTCGAAATCGATCGGAGACGGCTTGTCTGAAGATCTACAAGATCCGATATACCGTCCCGTCGTTTGCAACGCGTGACCAAGGAGAACATCTTCTACTTGAGGCGCCTCATCTTCCTGGCAGTCAGCAGCTTCTGCTGCCGCGCATTGCCCAAAGCAACGCTTGTACCGGTTAATCCTGGAAACAAACGACGCCCAGACGGTTGTAGGTCATGTAAGGTTGAGGCGAAGGAGCGATTTGGTCGCAAACTATGCTCACCCCCATCAGAGTGTGTCTTTTATTGGCCCTGATCTCCGGCCCAAGCCTGTTAGGCGCCAATTTTGCCATGAAGGTGACCGACAAGAATTACCTCGATACTCAAGGTTTTAGTGTTTTCCTCTACGACAGCACGTACCATCCTGTTTTCGTAGACCAAAAGAACACGGCCATGGAAATGATTCTGCATGGCCAGCGTATCGCCACGAACGGCGACGTGCGCCTGATGCCAACTCCCGAGCAATGGGACCTGGTGGCAACCCTCAAAGGGCGCCAAGCCGATAAGGCGAACGACCGGCTTACCGCCAACCTGGCTTTCCCGACCTTCGATCTGAGCTACACCCTGGAAGTCGCAGCGGAACCAGGCGGCGTGAAAGTCAGCATCAATCTCGACAAGCCGCTGCCGCAGAAACTTGCCGGGCGAGCAGGCTTCAACCTGGAGTTCCTGCCCTCGATCTACATGGGTAAGGCTTACCTGGTAGACGGAAGCAAGGCCGGCATCTTCCCGCGAACGCCTGACGATCCGATGGTCAAGGTGTTGCCGCTAGCTGATGAACCCCAAAAGGCGTACTACCTGGAGGACTGGGACAAAGCGAAGGGATACACTCAGCCGCTGCCGTTTGCCGAGGGTAAGAGCATCACCCTGGGGGTCGATGACGCGCTGGCCCGGGTCAACATTCAGTCGGACACGGCCGACCTGATGCTGTTCGATGGACGGGACCGCGCGCAGAACGGCTGGTTCGTGTTGCGTTCGCTGATTCCCGCGGGCAAGACCACCGGTGCGATCGTGTGGCACATCAGGCCGGACGTGATTCCGAACTGGACGCGGCCGCCGATGATCGCGCACAGCCAGGTCGGTTATGCGCCGCGTTTCTCCAAGGTGGCGGTGCTCGAACTCGACCCGAAGTACAACGGTCCGAAGACGGCCAAAGTGCTGCGCCTGATGGAGGACGGATCGTACAAGCAGGTGTTCGAACGCCCGATCACGCCATCAACGCCCTGGCTGCGGTATGCCTATTCGAAATTCGACTTCACTCCGGTCAAGGACCCCGGCCTCTATGTCATCGAGTACGCGGACCAGCGTACGGCGCCCTTCCCCATCTCCGAGGACGCTTACGCGAACATCTGGCAGGACAGCCTGGACCATCACCTCGCGGAGCAGATGGATCACGTTTCGGTTCGCGAAGGCTACCGCATGTGGCACGGCGCTTCGCACCAGGATGATGGCCGTATGGCGCCCGTGGTTGGAGAGCAGTTCGACGGCTGGAACCAGGCTACGGCAACAGACGGGAAGTACAAAGGCGGCGATCACATACCTGGCATGAACGTGGGTGGTTGGTATGATGCCGGCGACTACGACCTCGAGGAGCCTGCACAATTAAGCGTGATTCAGAGTCTGGCTCTGGCGTATCGCGAATTCAATCTCAAGTACGACGAGCTTACGGTGGATGAAGCCGCACGTGAGGTTGAGATGCACCGGCCCGATGGAGTGCCGGATACGGTCGAGCAAGTCAAGCACGGCGCACTTCTCATCCTGGCACAGTTCCACAATATCGGCCACGCGATCCGCGGCACACACGAGCCAGATCTGCGCCAGTACACGCAGCTGGGCGACGGAGCGTCGAAGACGGACGGCCGCATCTATGACCCGAAGCTCGGCCCGAACGAGGCGAAGGGCGACTACTCCGGCAAGCCGGACGACCGCTGGATCTTCACGACTAACAACCCGTATTTCCAGTGGAATGCCATCGCGGCGATGGCAGCTGCTGCGGATACGCTGAAAGGCTGGGACGATTCTTTAGCGAAGGACTGCCTCGAGACCGCGATCAAAGCATGGAACGACGAGAAGGCTCACCCCACGCAGAATCCGGCGGGTATTGCCGGAGACGGCGTGCTGTCTGCGTCTCAGGGGGTGGTATCTGGCGCTCATAACGCACCGGGCAGCTCGAGTGCGTCGACAAGTTCTGGCACGGCCGCCGCGCCACCAGCTCCTCCAGCCGGATTTGATCGGAACGCGTTCCAGGCCGGACTTGAATGGACGGCGGCTTTGGAATTGACCATCGCCACGCATGGCGCCGAGCCCTACAAGTCCCGTCTGAACGAGTTGTTTCCTCAGATGATCACCCCGCAGCAGATGGGCTTCCGAGGTTGGACGGCGGTCCGGGCATTACCTTATCTGGACGCGAGCGCGAAGGATCAGATGCGGGAAGCGGTGAAGACATACATGGCGGGTCTGGACAAGCAGCTGGACGCCACTCCATTTGGTGTGCCGCCGAGCCTGGGCACCTGGGGCGGATCGGGTGCCGTGGTCGACATGGCCATCCGAATGTACTTCCTGCACAAAGTGTTCCCGGATCTAGTGAGTTCCGAATACACACTCCGCGCCGTCAATTACATTCTGGGAACGCACCCGGTATCCAGCACTTCGTATGTAGCGGGCGTCGGAACGGTCTCGAAGACCAAGACGTACAGCAACAACCGCGCCGACAACGCTTACATTCCGGGCGCCGTGATTCCCGGATACATCATCATCAAGCCGGATTTTCCGGAGTGCATCGACGACTTCGGATTCCTCTGGTTCGAGGATGAAGCCGTCGTGGCCGGGTCGGCAAGCTGGGTCGTGGCCGGCAACGCTGCAGACGCAATCACTAAGGAATCGCAGTAGGTGCAGCACTTGGATGCGACTTGCGGCCCCCGGCTCGAGGGAAATATCGATAGCTAACGGAAATATCGGCCAGAGCCCTCTAGCAGGCGTGTCGGCCCTTGTCTCTGAAGGTAAACGTTTGGGAACAACCGGTTCGCCTCGGTGCCTCTTACCGCGTCGAATTGCTGTCGAGTCAACGCCTTTCGGACGCTATCTTTTTGGCACCAGAGTGGGCAACGGAGTAAAGAGCGGGGTGTGAAGAATTGTCTTCTAACCACTGAACGTCTACCCCCTTTGTGCCGATAGAAACTGCGGAAAAGCTGCAGGCAGCCGTACCGGTAGGCACTCCAATCCCCAAGGCCTCTGAATGATCGCCTCGACCAGATCCGCGCCAAGCATTCTCCTGTTGCTGTGCAGTACTATGGCGATTCTGATGACGCTCACCGGCTCGTTAATCCTGATCGGCATGCGCCTGTCCAGCCTATTCGTCCGCGGCGAGAAATTCATCGGAGCGATAGACGCCATGTCTATTGCACTCATCTTTGGCGGAATCGCCGTCGCTCTCAAGACAATCGAAATCCGCCTCAGAGTAGAACAAGATTCATCGATGGACTGATGGCAATACGTCGACCGTTCAAGTCCACGCTCGATCTTCACGCCAACTAACCTGTGGAGTAAAGGGACTCCGCCGCGACTTCCAGTTGAAGGCGATCGACGATTTGCGCGATGTTACGGGATACGCGAAGCAGCGCCTGCTCGCGTTCTGAAAGAGACTCCTTGGCGCTGCTCTCGGAAAGATCAAGCACGGTTGTCAGGTTTTGGACAGCGTAGCTTCCGTAGGGCTCTTTATTCATCTGATTTTCCAGGCTTTCGGCCATCCGCCGGAAAGCCTTGGAGCACTCGGCACGGAAGCGGTCCTCGATCGATGTGAAGGTTTGCGATCTCTTCGTTGCATCACTGAAAACGCGGAACTGGAGAAGGGGCGCCTCGAGAAGATAGAAGCTGCGCAGAGAAGCCTGCCAGCGGCGAATCCGATCGCGAGCAGCCAGGTCGCCGGCACGCGCAGGGCCTGTCTCAAAAGGGACAGCGTCGGATTGCGCATTGACCTCTCCAAAGTGCCGGTACACCTGGTCCCGTTGCCGCCTGATTTTGAGAATCGCGGCGCGATCACCGGTGCACTGCTCTGTTTCGACGAGCTCGGCCAGGATTCTGAGATTGCTGACAAAAATGCGGATCATTTCATCGGCTGCGGATCGGGGAGACAGCCTCTCAAAAATGAGCCACATCATGCTGATGCCGAGCAGCACGCCCAGAACGCGATCGCGCCCTACAGTGAGAGAGGTTTGCATGGAAAACTCGGACAGATGAATCAGATAGAACGCGAAGGCAAACTGGACGCCTGCATAGGAGAGACGGGAGCTGGACGTGCCAATCCAGGCCGCGACTGCGGTCGAAGTCGCGAACAGAACGGTAAACCCGCCGATGGAATCGATGTAGGGCAGAACGAAAATCTGCGAGCCCAGTCCAAACACGACGCCACCCAGTATGAATCCTGCAACACGCAACAACTGCTTTTGGCGAGAAGAGCCGACTGTTGTAAGGGCTGTGAGAACGCAGGTGGTCACGGATGTGGAGAGACTCGGCCAGGCCAGCGAGACATAGAAGATGTAGCACATCATCGACGCGACGGTGCCGCCGAGGACGTATTGAAGATGCTCGGGATTGGAGAATGCGTCTGGAATGAAAATGCGATTGGACGACGGAGAATCGTCAATCGGTTCAAGCTCCGGGTCGGTTGCGTTCTCTTTGATGAACACAGACGGCATAAGTGAAACCATGGTCTCCAGTTCGGAGACTAGCGGTGTGCCGGGGCTGGGCCGTGGTTCCAGCGAGGCCTCGCAGGGTTGTCCGTACGTCTTGAGGCAGAGCCGGATGTCTGCGATGCTTCGGCTCAGCCGCGCGGCTCGCTCGCAGAGGTCAGTCGAGAGGCCAGGATATGCGCTCGACAATGCTGCTGCAAAATCGATCGACCGCGCCGCCAGTGAGACGAGGGTGCTCATCCGCACGCGCTGGAGTGGGTCAAAGCTCCCGCGTGCAATGTGGCGGCGCAGTGCACCGGCGCCAACTATGGCAAATTGTGCCAGCTTCTGCTGCGTCTCAGATGAAATGGGCTGCCGTGCGGCGTAGCTGGCCATCTGGTCTTCGATCAGCAGGAGACGGGTGTCAAGTCCGTCGATCAGATCGTCGCGGCGGTGGAGGAAATAGAAGACTGACTCAACGGTCAAAGTTACCAGGGCGCCAATCATCGTAGCTGCCACCACCCACAGCGTCAGCTCGACATTGATGCGCGGTGGACCGGGAAGATACCAAATGCCGACGACGTTGGCGACAACCAGAGCCAGTCCAAGCGCAACCGCATAGTTCGACAGGGTGCGGAGCAGGAAGAAGACAATGAACAGGCTGGCCGCAACCCACACAAAGTGAGTTTCGGGAGTGGAGGCGAGAAGACGAGCACCGACAGGGATGAAGAGCGCGCCAATAATAAACGCGAGGATCTGATAGATTGCGGATCTCGCCGTCGCCATCAGATTCTCGCGGGACAAAACAAATGCGGAGAGGACGCCGATCACGCCGCCGGGAATCCGGAACGTGACGATGAGAATCATGGTCAACGTCGCGGAGATGACGGTTCGAGCAACAAGCAGACCGCGGCCCGGATAAGGCGACAGCTCCCTACGCAGAAAGTCGGGAAACCAGGTGCGGAAGTCCGCTGCATGAGGAATGCGGATTGAGGTTGTCGCCATGGTTAGTTTCCTGAAGATGCGAGCGATTTTCCGCGGATGACGACGACCGCCGACTCACCCAGGCGAAAGACCTCAGAGGACGCCGACTGAATGCGCACGCGGACCGGAAAGCGGGAAGCGAGGTGTACCCAGTTCAACGTGCGCTGCACATCAGGAAGACCCGGCGGTGCGAGATTGCCGACGAGATCCGCATCAGGAGTCACGCCGAATCCCACACTGTCCACGATGCCCTTGTAGTGGACACTGGGTCTTGACATCACATAGACGTCAGCCGCCATTCCGGGACGAATGTGCTGCAACTGGGTTTCGCGGAAGTTTGCCAGCACCCACCACGTGCGTGTATCGATCAGTGTGAATATGTGCTGCCCGGCGGTCGCATACGCCCCCTGCGAAATCGTCAGATTCGTTACCCTCGCGTCAAAGGGCGCTGTGACGCGGCAATTGTTGAAGTTGTATTGCGCTGTGTCGATTGCCGCCTGTTTGCCTGGAAGCTGACCCTGGAGCGGCTGAAGAGTTGTGACGTTGTGAGTGGCTTGCTGCACCTGCTGATGGCTCTGCTCCAAGACGGCCTGGCTCTGTTTGTATTGGGCTAAGGCAGCCGCAAGTCCGGCCTCCGCCAATGCCAGCTGAGACCGCGCCTGGCTCGATGCTTGTGAACGTGAAACTTCCAGCGTCTGGGCCTGATCCACCTGATCGACGGTCACGAATTGTTTCGCCAGCAGCGGCTTGATGCGCTGTAAATTGTTCGATGCATACGCCAGTTCCGCGTCGGAACGCGCGACCGCGGCCTTGGCGTTGGCGACGTCTGCCTTGGCCTGTTCCACCGCCGCGTAGGCATGAGCGAGGCTGGCTTCAGCGCTCAGAGCGCTCGCCTTGGCTACGTCCACTCCGCTCGATTTGCCGGCGATGATCCTGCGTTCATTGTCGATTTCACCTTGCAGACTCTCTTGATCGGACTTAGCGTGGGCCAGTGCATAGGCGTAAGGGCGCTCATCGATGTCGAAGAGTGGATCGCCTTGTTTCACGAACTGATTGTCCGCCACATAGAGTCGGGTGATAGGGCCGTTCACAAGCGGCGCCATACCGATGTAATTCGCGAACACCTCTGCATCATCGGTGCGGGGATCGATCGTAATTTGCCGGATGACGAGGAGTCCCACGATGGCGGCACATACGACGATGGCTATGCTGATCGCACGGCCTAAGAGACGACGCCGATCCTGAGATTGATCGAGTGCCATTGCGCCTCCTTTAGCTGAACAGAATCAGCCACAGCGTGCATGCAAAGAAAAGTGCGAGACAGGGGTATACAACGATCGACCAATCGATTTCCCTATCCAAGTTGAAATTAGCCAGAATGCGATTGAAAGCGACCGCGAGGAGAATGCCTGCGAACATGCAGATGAGCCAAGAGGGGAAGAACGAGCCGAGAATATTGAAGGTCGGCGAACGTCTGCAGCCGCTGAGCGAACAGGTGAGAGCGATCGTACCCAGACTCAGCGCAATTCTTCGCGAGCGGTTCATGGCGTTCGTATCCATGCGTTCGAATCTGTCACCCTTCATGGCGCGGCTTTCCCTGATTGCACTTGGATGAGATCGCCTGTGCGGAAGGCCAGATTCGTCACCTGGAGTAACAACTGAGTCCGCGCGAGAACATCCTCTGACCTTGCCTGGGCTAGCGCCTTCTGGGCCGAGACGACATCCAACAGATTGCGCACGCCATATGCGTAGGCCTCATGGGCCGCTTCGTACGATTGTTGCGACGCCGTGAGAAGGGCTGCAGCCGCCTGCTGCTGCCGCAGCGCTGTCTTCATATTCGAGTATGCCGTCCACACTTCGTCGCCAATCTGATCACGTAGCGCGTCAATGTCTGCCTCGGCTGCTTTCTTGTCCGCGTGCGCCCGGGCGATCTCGTATTCCCGCTGTGCCCCATCGAAGAGCGTCCACTTCAGTTGCAGTTCCGTCGTCCACACTTCTCCCTGCGCGTAGCTTCCGGGCATCAGATCCTGTTGCCCGTAGGCGCGTGCTAACCCACCATCTCCGTTGAAGCTCAATGAGGGAAAGTAAGTCGATTTGGCATGCTTGATTGCAGCGTCCGCGGCTCGAACACGGGCCAGTTGCTCCAGCAATTCAGGGCGCTGCTGGAATGCGCGTTCGATCTCCGCGTCCACCGAATCCGCGAATTCATTGGGCATCTTGAGATCGTCGATTTCTTGAACCTTCAGGTCCGTCTCCGGCGAAAGACCAAGCACGGTGGCCAGATCTCCGCGCGCGATATCCACGGCCCCGATCGCGGCCTGCAAATCGTAGTCCGATTGCGCACGGGCAGCAGTTGCCTCCATCTCATCAGGCTTGGTGGCAAGGCCATTTTCCAGACGGCTCTTCGCATCGTCCTCGACAGCTTTTGCATTCTCGAGGCTGGCTTCGGCCGCCTGGCGCTGACCTTCGGCATTGAGAAGGCGGTAATAGGCAGACGCTACCTGAAAAATGATCCTGCGATGCGTATCGTTGAAGGCGAGATCCGCTGCCAGAAGGTCAGCCTTGGCGATATCGATCGTTCCGCTACGTCCTCCCACATCGAAAATCAGGTACTCGACGTGCAGGACTGGCTCAAAGATGCCAAGTGTTTGCCGATGGAAAAACTCGCCAATGAGCGAAGCCTGGCGAATGCTTGCGGCAAGCGCTACCGCAGAAAGAGTGGGATAAACGGCGCTTCGCGCGATTCCCAGAGAAGCTGCTCTCGATTTCGCTTCTTCCCACGCCGCGCGCGTTTCGGGATTGTGTTGCTGCGCCAGATCGATCAACTCGGAAAGGGTGTAGCTCTTGCTCGCATTGATATCGTATTTCGCTTCCGGATGTGTCGCTAGATCCTTCTGGAGACTTCTTTCGCCGCTCGAATGCCATGTTCCCGCAGGCGACGGAGGAGCACTCTGTGCCAGGCCCGGTTCCTGGCGGGCTGCTGCCGCCAGAAATGCAATTACCAGAATTCGATGGGTCTTCACCATGGGCATTTCCGAAGGCCGTAATCCGTGATGCTGGTATCGGAGAATTACAGATCCCAATTCCCCGGTCCTTGGTTCTGAACGAAGGGAAGAGAGATTGCAGTCCGTCACTCGGCTCGTCCCGAAATGCACGGCGAGCCGCTGCAGTGAAATCAAATCGCGGGTCTTGAAAAAACGGGACACATACCAAGAAGCAGGGGATGCGTAGTTGAAATCGGGGAGCCGGCTTCAGAAAGGCTCATCCGTATCAACCACTTGAGGGTAGCACGATAGAGCCGCGTTCAGCTGCCGAGGCCGACTTTGAGAAGCCAGACTGTGCGCAGGAGCCGACGAACGGTTCTTCGGTCAAGCACCGATCCGCGAGCATCGAGTAGCCCTTAACTGTTGCGAGCAGGCAAACCTGTCCAAACGTGACTCAGCCAGACTATTACTGGGGAGTTAGGCCTCAGATCTTGAGAGTATGTAGCAGAAGAGCTTTTGAGGATCCGCTGTGAACCTGCTCCGTTGGATAGAATTCCGGAAACCCTGGGGAACCGACATGGAAATCCTGGTCAACTCGCAACGAGTGGCTGCAACCGGCATCGCCGTGAAGCCGGCTGTTCTTGCTGGGCTGTTCCTTGCAGTGTCGCTCGCCTTTGCGCAGGAAGAGCGCTGGGCGCAGTTGTCGCAGCAGGCCGAGCAGCTCCGTCAGCAGGGTCGGATCAATCAGGCGATTCCCTTGGCGGAACAAGCCGTTAAGGTTGCCGAAGCTGCCTTCGGTCCGAATGATCGCCGAACTGGCCTTTCCCTCGACGAACTCGGCCTCCTGTACAAGAATCTCGACGACTTGCCCGATGCTGACAATTGCTTTCGTCGCGCGCTCGCCATCTTTAAAGCCGCTGGAGGCTCGCAAAGCAAAGACGCTGGCACAGTGCTCCTCAATCTCGCTGACCTTTACGCTGATCACGGCCGCTGGGGCGAAGCCGAAAGCGACTTCCGCGAAGCTCTCACGATCGCCGTCCAGGCTTACGGTCAGAACGACCCGCACGTAGCCAATGTGATGCGGGACGGCGCCAGCCTCATGATCGACGAAGGAAAACTGGAGCCTGCTGCGCGCGTTCTGCGCGGCGCGATTGCCATTTACACCCAGGCCGGTCCTGCGTTTAATAGTCCGTTGGCGGCTACCTATAATCTGGCCGGGCAGGCCGTTGCCGACTCCGGCGATAACGAAGTCGCAGGAACCCTCTTTCAGAAGGCTATCGATCTCAGCGAGAAGTCGGATGGTCCCAACAGCGAGACATACGCTACGTATCTCGCCAACTTGGCCGATGTCTACCGGAAGGAGCAGCGCTTCGCCGAAGCAGAACCACTTTACACGCGCATGATCGCCATCCTGCAACAGCACAGGAGTCTCGACGATCCCACCCTTGACGAAGTCGACGTGAACATCGCGCTCTTCTATTACGCGTGGGACAAGCCCGATCGCGCCGCGCCCTGGTTCGACAGGTATATCTCCAGTCGGCTGGCGCAATGGAACGCCAATGCCTGGACCATGAGCGAGCACGATCGCCTCGTTTACTACGCCACACTGCCCGGCACATTTCCCATCTACTTCAGCTTCATCACCAAATATCACGAACGTTACCCTGAGCTCACGGGCAAGATGTACGACGCGCTGCTCGGGGAACGAGGCTTTGTGGCCGAGAGCGCCGCTTCCATTCGCGCGCGACTCATCGCCAGCGGCAATCGCGGAGCGCTAACCGCGTTGGATAAGCTTGCTCAAGAAAAAGCCCAGTTTGCCGCGCTCTCGTCTTCGTCCGCAGACAATCGTGCCCAGGTCTCACAGCTCAGCCAACAGATCAATCAGACCGAAGAAGCGCTCGCAAAAGCCTATGGAACGTACTCTCAGGCGAAGGCGCTCTCCGGCGCAACCTGGCGCGACGTGCAGAAGGCTCTGCAGCCTGGCGAAGCTGCCGTCGAGATTACGAAGTTCCAGGTGCACACCGGCCAAACTTTCGCCGTCAACCGCATCTACGTCGCGCTCGTCGTGAGGCCGGGCGTGCAGTTTCCTCACCTTGTCGTGCTTGGCGATTCGAAACAGCTCGAAGGCCTGCCGCTCGCCACTTTCCGTTCCGTCGTCACGAAGACACGCGGCATCACTGTAGAGGCCGCCGAAGGTGCCTCCGGCTCTGCAGCACCCGTCGACGCAAGCGCCGCCTATTATGCATTCTGGAAGCCACTCGAGCCCGCGCTCGTCGGCGCCCAGCGCATCTACATCGCTGCGGATGGCGTGCTCAACCAGATTCCCATCGGCCTGCTCTCCGACCCCAGCGGCAGGTTGCTTCTCGAGAAGTACCAACTACGCAATGTGAGCAGTACCCGCGATCTTTGCAGTCACCACAACACCGCAACGACAAAGGCTGCCATTCTGTTTGGCGATCCGAAGTTCGACCTCGGGCAGGCGCTGCAAAGTGTCGCCCTCGGTTCTTCCCCGGCTTCCGGCTCGCAGCGCTCCATCGACCTCACTGGTGGTCCGCTTCCTCCGCTTCCGGGCACTGAGGTCGAAGTGACCGCGATCGACAAGCTTCTGCGTCAATGCGGCTGGCAAACCACGCTCTATACCGGCGATCGAGCTCTCAAAGCTTCGATCCAAAGCGTTCGCGGTCCGCGCGTCGTGCACATCGCTACTCATGGCTTCTTTCTCGAAGATCAACCTCGGCCCAACAAGTCCGGAGGCGAGGTTCATCTCCGCAGCGCGGGCGACGATCCAATGCTGCATTCTGGCCTATTCTTTGCCGGCGCTAATCGCACGCGCTCTGGCGCGGCGCCGACCGGCGGCGACAACGGCGTGCTTACGGCTTACGAAGCTAGCCAGCTCAACCTTGAGGGGACGGAACTCGTCGTGCTCAGCGCATGCGAAACCGGACTGGGCGAGCAGAGCAACAGCGAGGGCGTCTTCGGCCTGCGCCGCGCACTCCAGGAGGCGGGCGCCGACGCTGTGATGATGAGCATGTGGTCAGTGCCCGATCAGGAAACCCAGGAGCTCATGGACCTCTTCTACGCAAAGTGGCTCGGAGGTCTCGACAAACCTGAAGCGTTGCGCCAAGCGCAGCTTCAGGAACGCGAGGTCGTCCGCAAACGTTACGGGCGCGACCTTCCTTATTATTGGGGCGCTTTCATCCTGATCAGCCGATGAATCATCTCTGTTGTTCCTTTACTGACTGTTTTCAACTCGTTCCAAATGCGAACCTGCTGATAACCGAACTGTCATTGCCGCGTGGATAGGTAGGTTCGCAGAAGAGACTTGATCGCTTCAGCGCTACTCCGTCCGGAGGACGCGCATGGGCGAAACGGACGCCGCTCGTCTTGCGGGCAGGAAGCAGGCCAGGATCGCGGCAGCGAGCAGAACAGCAGCGACTGAGAGGAAGGCGGCGAAGTCGAGTGCCTGTACGCCGAATAGCAGGCTCTGCATGGCGCGGCCAACAAAATAGGCGCCGATCAGGCCAAGCCCCAGTCCGATCGCGGCGAGAATCACACCGTCCCGAATGATGAGGCTGACAACCCGATTGCGCGTGGCGCCGAGAGCCATGCGAAGAGCGATTTCGTGCGCACGCTGGGCGACAGAAAACGACATGACGCCATAGATGCCGAGTCCGGCGAGGAACAAGGCCACAGCCGCAAAGCTGGCGAAGAGGACAAGCGTGAATCGCTGGTCGGACATGGATTCGTCGACGACATCATCGAGAGTCTTGGGCTCGGCAAGAGCAACGCTCGAATCGACCTGGTGCACGGCGGCGGAGATGCTGTTGAGCATCGTCGCCGGATCCTCCGATGTGCGCACTGCAAAGCCCGCCTGCGGCCAGGGGATTTGGTAGAAGGGGATGAGCATTTCCGGATTTTCATCGCGTTGATCCGCAGTGTGGACGTTGTGATAGGTCCCGACGATCTGCCATGGGAAATACCCGCCCAGCTTGGTTATGCCTGGAATCAGCTCTTCGACGAGCACACGCTGCCGAAAAGGATCTTTGTCCTTGAGGTATTTGTGTACGAAATCCTGATTGACCATGGCCACTCTGACCGTGCCTGCCCTGTCTTGATCCGTGAAGCTGCGTCCTGAGATGAGCTGAATGCCATAGGCATTGAAGTAATCCGGAGTCACCATGCCGAATCGGGTGTCTGGACGCTGCGACGGATCTGCGTAGGTCTGGCCGCCTTCGAGCATGAACGGCATTCCAAAGCCCGCTCCATAGGGCGGTTGGCCGGTCATTGCGGCGGTATGTTGCACGCCGGGAACGGTAGCGATGTGAGCGAGCATGTCGCGATAGTAGGCGGAGATGACCTGAGGATCTTTGGAGCGGGTTTCAGGCACGGGTAGAAAGAAGGTGAGGACGTGGTCGGTCTTGATGCCGAGATCGACGTGGGCGAGATTCCAGAAGCTGTGAATGGTGAGGCCGGCGCCCGCGAGCAGAGCAAGCGCAAGGGCGAACTCGCCGATGACGAGAATACGCCGCAGGAAATGCTTCCCCGCACTGGTGCCGGCGCGTCCACCTTCTTTGAGCGTCTCGGCGGGATCGACGCGCGATGCATACCAGGCGGGAGCGGAGCCGGCCAGAATGCCGGCCAGCGTGGTGACGACGAGGGTGAAGAGCAGGATCGGAATGTTGAGGCGCAGGTCCGCCTCACTCGGCAATGTATTGCGCGGCATGACAGCAATAAGGCCCCGCAGCATGGCGTAACCAAAGCCGACACCAAGGGCTCCGCCGGCAAGAGCCAGAACCAGGCTTTCCGTAAGCAGCTGAGCGAACACGGCGCTGCGGCCAGCACCGAGTGCGCTGCGAACGGCTAGCTCTTTTTGGCGTGCCATACCACGAGCGAGCAGCAGATTGGCGACGTTGACGCAGGCAATGAGCAGCACGAATCCGACGGCGCCCAGGAGCAGCCAGAGCATCTTAATGCGCTCTTTGGGCAGAAAATCGTTCTTCAGTCCCTCGACGTACGAGCCCCAGCCCGTGTCGCTCTTGGGATAGACCTGTGCAATGTGGGCCGTGACGGAGTCCATGTTCTGCTGCGCCTGCTTGAGGGTGACGCCTGGCTTGAGGCGGCCCATAACGAGGAGCCAGTGGAAGTCGTGGTTGACCTGTTCGGGCTTGAAGACCAGGGGGACCGTCAGCTGCGCTTCCTGGCGATCGAAGATGCCGGGACGCTGCACGCCGACGACCGTGTAGGGGTCGCCGTCCATGCGCAGAGTGGTGCCGACGATGTTGGGATTTGAGCCCAGCTTGACCCACAGCTTATGGGTGAGGATCACGACGCGACCGCGGCCGGCCACACCCTCCTCGGGCAAAAAGTAGCGGCCCATGAGGAGCGGCTCACCTATCATCTGGGGCATGCTATAGGTCTCTTGTACTCCGTTGACGTACTCTGGCTTGTCTTTGGCCGCCAGGTTGAAACTGGCGCCGGACCAGGCGCAAAGATCCTGGAACACCGTGTTCTGCTGCTTCCAGTCGAGGAAGTCTCCCGCGGCGACTCCATTGTGATAGGTCTGGATTCTTGACCAGACCATTACCAGTTGATCGGGTTGCGGATAGGGCAGCGGAGCCAGGAGCGTCGCATAGTCGACGGTAAAGATCGCGGTATTCGCGCCGATGCCGATGGCCAACGTGAGCAGAACGGTGACGGTCAAGCCGGGGTTTCGCGCCAGCATACGAAAGCTGAAACGGATGTTCTGAAGCAGAGTCTCCATAGCTGTCTCCCCTGGTAATGCGTGCTGGAGCTGACCTCCAACATTCTCGAAGAAATTGCAGGGTCTAGCTTGGCTTTGTGACGACTGGATGGCAGGAATCAGCGCTTCGGTTGGTCGCGCGACTGTGCCACGGCGCGATGGACCCGTCCCCCGTAAGCGGCACATAGCAAGCAACGCACTCAAACCGTCTGCGACGGCCGCAAGCCCCTCTCCATTGGCTCCGTATCGGAATAGACGCATGAGAAAGGAAAAACGCGCTTTGAACGCTCACCGCGATCCTGAGAAGTGCATCGCGGTCGGATCAATGCCAAACCGGAAGTGGCCCCCAAAACGGGTTTCTTCCTGTTTGGCCATCCGTTCGTGCACCGACCTCGCGACGGCTCCCGTTTCTCGCGCCCAACTCGCACCTGACGCCAAACTCCCCTACCAGATTCAGTACGGACTCTCCATCGAACGTCAACTCGGCGAGCGAGCTACAGGGGTCATCAGCGTCCGCGCGCGGTATCGACGAGTTCCGCTCCGTTGACATCAACGCACTCACGCCAGATTCCAGCTACACAGTTCGCCTCGACCCTGCCCATGGCATGATCCGCCAGATGCAGCCCGCCGGTTTCTTCTGAAGGCAGCGGCCTCGACATCTCCTACCGCGGCCCGCTCAAGAAATACTTCACCGGCTTCGGTCGCTACACCTGGTCCCGCTGCGAATCCAATACCGGCGGCATCAGCTGGTTCCCGCAAAACCAGTACGCACCTAACGACGAATGGGCCAGCGCCGGTTTCGATCGCCGTCAGCGCCTTGGCATGTACGCGATCTTCAATCAGAAAGGCGTTTTCAATCTCGCCACCGGCATCTTCGCCAACACCGGCCGCCCCTGGACCATTCTCACCGGCACCGACCTCTATGGTGACGACCTCTTCAACACCCGCCCCGCAGGCGTCGCACCCTACACAGAGAGCGCCCCATCCTATGTTGACCTCGATCTGCGCTGGGGACACGACTTTGCCTTCACGACAAACAAAGCCGAAGACGCACCCCGCCTGGGCCTCTCAGCAGGCGCCTTCAACGTGCTGAACCATGAGAATCCCTCCAGCATCGACACCGTAGAAACGTCGCCCGAATTCGGCCAGGTCACCGCCGTCAACCCGCCTCGCCGACTCCAGCTAGGCATGCGTTTCGAGTTCTAGAAAGAGCGAAGAAAGTGCGCCAGCCGCGCGCCTTGGAGCACGGCCGGCATCGCGACGAGTTGTTCCCGACTAGCCGCCTCCGCATGATCTTCGATCTGCTTGAGGGCAACCTGGCAAGTATCAGGGGCCATGCTGGGAACCGACCAGACGGTCGCCGTTCGCGATGTGAAGGTGACCGCGGTTGATCTGAGATTCTTCGACCAGCTGTTTACTGAGGCGGAGGTCCTGGTAACGAGCGAGTGCGCCGCTTGTCGTTCACGGTCCGGGCGAGGCAATTCACATTCAGGGTCGTTGCGGGAGCTGCGATGCCTCCCAACCACCGCCGAGAGCCTTGACGAGCAATACGCTGGCTTCGAAGCGTCGCTGGGTTATTTCAATGTCGTTACGCTCGTTTGCCAGCAACGCGGTCTGCCAGGTAATCACCTGGAGATAGGTATCGACGCCATCTTCGTAACGTGTATTGAAGAGGTCGAGCGATTGCTGCGCTGAGGTGGTGGCGTCGTGCTGCTGACGTGCTTCGATGTCAAGGTTGTGCAGCGCGTTGAGATTGTCTTCAACCTGTTGGAATGCGGTGAGCGTGGTCTGGCGGTAGGCGGCAACGGTGCTATCGTACTGCGCCAAGGCGATGTCGGAGGTGGCTCGCCGGCGACCATGATCGAAGAGAGTCTCAGAGAGCGTGGGGCCGACGGCGAAGAAGCGGCTCGGCCACGAAAACCAGTTGAGGGCAGACGTGCCCGCGAAGCCAGCCGCCGCCGAGAGCGACAGCGTTGGATAGTAGGCAGCGCGTGCGATGCCGATCTGCTCGTTGGCTGCAGCCATGTTGCGCTCGTACGAGGCGATGTCGGGCCGGCGCTCCAGCAACTGTGACGGAAGCATGCCGGGGATGCCAGGAATCGTAGGCGCGGCTACGGTAATCGGGTCTGGCGGCAGAGTGAAGACTGCGGGCGGCTTGCCGATGAGGACCGCAATCGCATGCTCGTACATGGCGCGCTGGATGTCGACATCCGTGGCCTGCACCTGGGCGACCTGGAGTTGCGTACGTGCCTGAGTCACATCAGAGAGCGGGGAAGCGCCGCCGTTGTAACGGTCCTCAGTAAGCTGCAGTGCGCTTTGGAAGGCCTTCACCGTGTCGTCGAGAAGTTTGCGCTGGGCGTCGGCCGAGCGCAGATCGAAGTAGTCAAACGCTAGCTCAGCATGCAATGAAAGCCGCGACGTCTCGAGGTCGGCAGCCGACGCCTGGGCCTGTTCACGCGCCTGCGCAACCGTGCGCTGGATGCGTCCCCATAGGTCGATCTCGTAGTTCAGGTCGAACGGAAGAATGAAGTTGCCTTCGCCGTTATTGGCGAACGTAGGGTTGAAGTACGGCTGGTTGCTAGAGTCGCGAACCGTGCCGACCGTGGGCGCGACTCCGATCGTGGGGGCCTCAGACGCACGATTGTAGCGAACGGCTGCGCGGGCAGCTCGAAAGTTCGCCTCGGCCTGTTTCAGGGTCTGGTTGGCCGGATCGATCTGTGCTTCGAGCGAGTTGAGCTGCGGGTCGTCGAACAGCATCCACCAGTCGCCTTTGAGCTGTGCGTCGCCGGGTTGAGCCGGCTTCCATCCGTCTTCGGACTTGAAGTTCTCGGGCAGTGGCTCTTTGAACGCTGGCGCAAGAGGAACGGATGGGCGAGCGTATTGAGGACCGACCATGCAGCCCGCTAACGCGACGCAGGCAACCGCAGAGAGCGCAATGACAGCCAAACGAAGTGTGTATGTTATCGTCACGCCCGGCCTCGCGCAGGCACGGCCTGCGGGTGAACCTGTTCGCCCCCGGCGAGCGAATCGGACGGGTCGAGGATCACTTCGTCGGCGACTGTGAGGCCGGATGTGATTTCGACAGAGTTGCCGAAATCGTGGCCGATCGTGACGGGAACAAGCTCGACGCGGTCACCACGTACGACACCCACGCGGAGGCCTTCTGCGCGAAACAGGAGAGTGTTGGAAGGAATCGTAACGGTATTTCCAGACGCGGGCAGATGAAAGTGGACAAAGACGTACGCTCCTGGGCGCAACACGCCCTTCGCATTGTCGACATCCACCTCGACGTTGAGTGTGCGCGTGGCGTGGTCGATGGCGTTAGCGTTACGGACGATAGTGCCAGGAATACCCAGGCCGGGATTCGACTCTTGTGTAAGTGTTGCTCGATCGCCGTCATGTATGGCGTCGGAGTCCACCTCCGGTACGGCGACATAGACGCGCAACTTGCCGGTCGCGTCCATGTGAAACAGTTCGCGTGGATTGCTCGATCCCGATCCTGCGTCAATCAAGTCGCCAATATCGGTATTGCGCGCGGTGATGACACCATCGAACGGCGCGACGATGCGCTCATAGCTCTGCAACTGCTCGAGACGGCGTACATTGGCCTTGCTTGCATCGACGGCGGCCTGCGCTGCGATGTAATTGGCGCGGGTCTGGTCGGCCTCCTGCTGCGAGACGGCGTGCTTGGCCAGGAGCGCCTGCCACCGGTTGCTGGTTACGCCCGCAAGATCCGCGTTGGCCTGCATGCGCTCCAACTCGGCACGCGACTGGTCTAGTTGCTGATCGATTTCTGGCGTTTCGATCTCGGCGAGGAGATCGCCCTTGCGGACATGCTCTCCGATATCGAAGTACCATTTTTTCAAGTAACCGTTGGTGCGCGAGTAGATGGGCGTATCGGTAAACGCCTCCACGCTGCCGGGAAGCGCGAGATCGTCGGCCTTCGATCCCTCCACTGGATTCACCACGTTGACTGACAGAATCGCGGCGGCCTGAGTCGCATCAGCCACCGCCGACTCACTTGCTGCGCGAACATGCAGGCCCCAGACAATTGCCGCGACCAACGCAACTGCACACAGGACACCTAGAGCGCGGCGGCCTACGAGAACCTGAGCAGGCGTATCGACATTTGCTGCCGCAACAACATGCGGAGGCTCGACCGAAGGCGCAGTCGCTGGTTGCCCGTGCGTGCTGTTCACATCTTCCCTTTCGATGGTTTCATTGCCGGTGCTCATACGTGTTCCTCCACAAGCCGCTTTTCCATGCGTGCCCGCTCGCTCTTCTCCGCCCCGTGAATCAATGCAAAGACGCTGGGAACAAAGAGCAACGTTGCGACAGTTGCGCAAAGCAATCCGCCGATCACGGCACGGCCCAGGGGCGCATTTTGTTCGCCGCCGTCGCCCAATCCAAGCGCCATCGGCACCATACCGATGATCATGGCCAGTGCGGTCATGATGACGGGGCGGAAGCGCGTTGTGCCTGCCTCAACTGCTGCGCGAATTGCGTTGCCATGCTCATCGAGACGAATCGTAGCGAATGAAACAACAAGGATGCTATTGGCAGTAGCCACGCCCATGCACATGATGGCGCCCATCAACGCGGGCACGGACAGCGTAGTTCGGGTGAGGAAGAGAAACAGCACAATGCCGGCTAACGCCGCGGGAAGTGCGGTGATGATGATGAATGGATCAGTCCAGCTTTGGAAGTTGACCACGATGAGCAGATAAACGAGAACGATGGAGAAGATCAGGCCACCGAGCAGGCCCGTGTACGAACTATTCATCGTATCCGCCTGGCCCTTTAGGGTCACGAACGTGCCGCGTGGCAAGGACTTCGAGTCGCTATCGAGGATCTTCGCGATCTGCCGGCCTACGCCGCCCAAGTCGCGGTCCTGCACGTTGGCATATACGTCTATCACGCGCCGGATGTTGTAGTGATTCACTACCTCCATCTCATGCCCACGCCCGACACCAGCGAGGTCGCTCAAGATCTCGGGATTGGCCGGTGCAGCCGCCGCAGGCGTACTCCGCATTGCATGGTTGATCGGAATGTTCTCGAGATCCTGCATCGTGTCCATCTTGTACTGGGGCGTTTGCGCCACGATGTCGTAGTTCACCATGTTGTTCCAGTTGAGGAAGAACATGGGCGTAACCTGAAAGCTTCCACTTAGCGTGTTGAGCACACTCGTTGAGACGTCCTGCTCCGTATACCCACCTTGCGCGGCCTTAGTGCGATCCACGTCCACCTGAAGAGTGGGATAGTCGAACGGCTGCTGCATGCGAAGGTCGGTGAGACCGGGAATATCGCGAAGCTGGGCGAGAATCTTGTCTGCCTGGGCTTTGCTTGCGTTCGCATCGTTGCCTTCAATCTGGACGTCGATGGGCGCGGGCAATCCGAAGTTGAGAATCTGCGTGGTGATATCGGCAGGCAGTGTGTAGAACGTGGCCGCGGGAAACATGCGAGGCAGATTGCGCCTAAGCGCACGTACATAGTCCGCCGTGGGCCCGTGATTGGGCCTCAGCGTAACCAGAATGTCGCCATCCCCCGCACCCAGTGTGCCATTGGTCAAGTGCTGCGTGTTCATAGTGCTGTAAGGCAAGCCGATGTTGTCGAGGATGTTATCGATCTGCGCCGCCGGTATCTCTTTGCGGATTTCGCCCTCAACTAGATCAAATAAGCGCGCGGTTTCTTCAATGCGCATTCCCGATGGGCCGCGGACGTGAAGAATGAACTGCCCACTGTCAGTCTGCGGGAAAAAGTCTTCGCCGAGGAAGGGCACAAGAGCGAAAGCGGCAAGACAAAGCCCCAAAAACGAGGGAATGAAGATGTGGCGGCGGAAAACGAGCCCCTGCAGTAACGAGTCGTATCGCTCGCGCACGCGCTCGAAAACGCGTTCAAATCCGCGATGAAAACGTGCGAAGATCCCTTTCGCGGCAGCTGCGCCGTGTTCGTTAGCGCGCAGCAGGTACATCGCCAGCGTAGGCACCAGCGTGCGGCTCAGCAGGTAGCTGGCAAGCATGGCGAAGACGACTGCCTCTGCCAAAGGAACGAAGAGAAAGCGCGCCACTCCACCGAGTAAGAACATGGGCAGGAAAACGATGCAGATGCAGAGTGTAGATACCAGCGCGGGCACGGAGATCTGCGACGCGCCTTCAAGAATGGCCTCACGCAGGGCGTAGCCTTGCTCGATGAATCGCTCGATGTTTTCAATGGTGACGGTGGCATCGTCGACAAGAATGCCGACGGCAAGTGCAAGACCGCCGAGTGTCATGGTATTGATGGTCTCGCCAATCAGGCCAAGAATAATGATCGAGCTTAGTATTGAGAGCGGAATCGAGATCGCGATAATCAGCGTCGATCTCCAGCTGCCAAGAAACACCAGGATCATCACCGCCGTAAGGGCGGCGGCAATCACGGCTTCGCGGATGACTCCCTGCACTGCTGCGCGGACGAAGATGCTCTGGTCCGAGAGTGGTGTCATCTTCAATTGCGGCGGCACAGTACTCGCCACACGGGGTAAAATTCCACGAATGCCCTTGACTACGCTCAGGGTCGACGCATTGCCGCTCTTCAGAATCGAGACCAGCACGCCGCGATTGCCGTCCTGCCGCACAATGTTGGTCTGCACTTGAAATCCGTCGCTGACGCTGGCAACATCGCGCAGATAGATCGTAGTACCGTACACTTGTCTAAGCGGAATATTCGCCAGCGCTTCCACAGTCCGTGGTGCGCCGTTGGTCCTGACGTCGTATTCCGACTGGCCGATCTTGATTGTGCCCGAAGGCATGACTACGCTCTGCAGCGCCAATGCGTTCAACACGTCGCCGGGGGCGATGCCTTTGGATTGCATCGCGGCCTGGTCCATATTGATCGTGATCTGCCGTTGCTTGCCGCCATAAGGCGATGGCACTACCGCGCCCGGGATGGTGATCAGCTGCGTGCGGATGAAGTTGGTCGCGTAGTCGTTCAACTGCGCCTCCGAAAGCCCTTCACCTGAAATTCCAAGCTGCAGGATGGGCACGCTCGACGCTGAGAAGTTGATGATCTGCGGAGGCAACGTGCCGGGAGGAAGCTGTCGCACCAGATACTGCGATGCGGCAGTAACCTGCGCGTTGGCTGTATCGAGCGACGCTCCGGGCTGCAGAAACACCTTCACGATCGCTTCGCCGTTGTATGTCGTCGACTCGATATGCTGGATATTGTCGACCAGCGTCGTGAGTGCCTTCTCGTAAGGCGACGTCAAACGCCCTTCGAGTTCTTCAGGATTGAGCCCGGTATATGTCCAGCCGATCGAAACGACTGGAATATTGATGTTTGGAAAAATGTCGGTCGGCGTGCGGAGGATCACCACCGGCGCGGCGATGAGAATCAACAGCGCGAGCACGATAAATGTATAAGGCCGGTTGAGAGCAACTTTAACGATCCACATACAGTCCTTTTCCGTTCACTCGCTGCCGTGATCGCAGCGTAGCTTACCATCATCCGCGTTGCGGCACGATTGGCATGCGCCCGATCAGTTCTCAAGCACGATTCATGCCATTCCATTTCTCCTTTTGTTTCATCAGCCAGAGGCCGCAAACTCCTGCTGCAGTCGATGCTGCTGTCAAATGACCGACATGAAGTGACGAGTCGCGTCAGCGCCAGACGTCTAGTGTGCGACCCACGTGTGCAACGCAGGATCCAAATGGTTCTCGACAACCTGCATCGCTGTGCGGGGAGGTCACACAGGAACCAAACGTTCTGGGACTGTCTCACGACCTCCCGATAAGGATGCCGGTAATGAATACGAGCGCTCCGCCCAGTCCCACCTGCATTGCTGCGGAGAACACGGGCGTATCCATGAACCGGTGTCGCACCCATGTGATGATCCCGAGTTCTACAAGGACGACACCAATCGCAATCCCCAATGCAAGTTGAAAATCCTGAACAAGGAAAGGGAGAGTATGGCCGATGCCACCAAACGTCGTCATGGCGCCGCATATCAGACCGCGCGCCCACGGGTGTCCTCGTCCTGTAAGGCTGCCGTCATCGGACAACGCTTCGGCAAATCCCATGCTGATACCGGCTCCCAACGATGCAGCCATCCCGACCAGGAACGCATCCCAACTGTTCCTCGTTGCCATCGCGGCCGCAAAAACCGGATCCAAGGTCGAAACGGAGCCATCCATCAGTCCAGCGAGGCCGAGTTGCACAATCTGCAAGACGAACAACCGCCGGCGCGCCTTGTCTTCGTCTTCCTTCACATCTGGGCGCAGGTTCTCTTCCGTCAATTCTTGGGCTCGATCCTCGTGCTGGCGCTCCTCTTGCGCAAGATCATCCAGAAGCTGGCGTATGCTGGCGTCCTGGGCACGTCCCGCGGCTCTCTCATAGAAACTGCGCGTTTCGACTTCAATAGCGCTCGCCTGCTTGCGAACGGTGTCCAGCCCCAATGGACGCACCAGCCACACCGGTGTGCGCTGGACAAATCCTTTTACGTCCTGCCGACGAATCAGGGGTATGTGGTCACCAAACTTCTCCCGATAGAGCTCGATCAGACGACGGCGGTGTTCCGACTCTTCCTTGCGCATGCTGTCGAACACCGCAGCCGAACCGGAATAATCCTGGCGCAGGCCTTCAAAAAAGTCTGCATACACGCGCTCGTCTTCCTCTTCCAGGGAAATAGCCAAAGCGAGAATCTCGCGTTCCGACAGTTC
>Ga0181526_10000988_pt1 | contig 28275 bp, 22 predicted proteins | sample PEATcosm2014_Bin_35_FD_119750 | JGI IMG/M metagenome (GOLD analysis project Ga0181526, IMG submission 119750) | Peatland microbial communities from MTU Mesocosm Facility, Houghton, MI, USA - PEATcosm2014_Bin06_30_metaG | ecosystem: Environmental > Terrestrial > Soil > Wetlands > Peat | place...
CTGCCCACGTTTCGGTCTGCGGTGGCCGTCGCGATGTCGGTCGTGCTGCTCGTGGGTCTGGCTCTCGGAGCGTTTCGAATGCGCGCTTCGCCGGCATCGGTGACTCGCTCTCTTGCGACGCAGCCCCGACTCTTGGAATTTCTCCCCGCCAATCATGAGGAACGAGCCGCCTTCGTCGTCGTCGCCCTCTCGGCCGGAGTCTGCGAGGAGCTCATCTACCGGGGCTTTGCCGTCGCCTACCTTCGCTGGGCGTGGCCGTCCGCCACGACCTTCGACATCTGCGTCCTGACGGCGATCGCCTTCGGTTGCGTCCACCTCTATCAGGGCTGGAGGGGCATGGTGCTGACCGGCGTCATCGGCTATGTCCTCGCCTTCATCGTCATCCTCAGCGGCAGCTTGATCCCCGCCATCGTGCTGCACGCGCTCTTGGACCTGAGGCTCTTGGCCATCCCGGCCGACCGCATCACCGAAGCTAGCGTCCTCGCCGCGCAGGGCAAGATCGCCCAGGCGCCGGTGCCCGGTCGCCCCGGGGCGTCTCTTTCGTCGCAACCGTCTGCGGTCGCACCCTGGCTTCCGCCCCCCGGTTGGTACACGGACCCATGGGACCAGTCCGGCTCGGGTCGGTTGCGCTGGTGGGACGGCCGAGAGTGGACGCACTACTGCAACGACCGCCGGCCCTCATGAGCGCCAGCGCCTGACCAAGCAGACCGATCCCGGGTCGGGGAAACCCGATCCGCGCCAACATTGCGGAACGGCCTCGAGGGAACGGAGGGCCGATGCTGGCCGGATTTGTGTTGGGTTACACTCGGGCTGTGAAACGTCCGTGGGGGGCTGGATCGTTCCTACGAATTGGTGCTCTTCTCGCACTCATCGCCTCGACGGTCGTCTTGGGAGTGGGACCCGCCGATGCCGCTGGCCCGACGAGCCACACGATCTCCGGTCTCCAGAATGAAGTCAGCTGCCTCACCGCGAGCCGTTGTGTTCTCGTCGGCGCCAACACCCATAACGTCGGTGACATCGTCGACATCGACAACGGCGTCCAGTCCCATGCGTACGCGATCGCAGGGTCGCCTCAGATCTACGCCGTGAGCTGTCCGAGCTCGGCTGGCTGCGTCGCTCTCGGCGAGAACAACTCTGTGCAGCCCCTCCTGATCAGCATCAGTGCCTCGGGCAAGCCGTCGAAACCCGCCCACCCGAAGGTGGCCGTCGGCGTCGAGCTCGCCCGCATCGCCTGCGTGAGCCTCAGCTCCTGCGTCGTCTTCGGGATCCAGACGGTCACGTCACCGCAGGAGATCGTCGTGGGGACGTGGAGCAAGGGCAAGCTCACGCTGTCCCACGTGGACGCCCCCAAGGGCACCGACCTCCTCGACATGGGAGGCGTCTCCTGCGTGGGCACGACCTGTGAGGCCGCCGGATATGCCCTCGACGGAATCAAGACCACGGGCCTGTTGCTGACCATCAGCCACGGAAAGCCCGGCAAGCTTCGCACCGTCGCCAATGATCTCGTATCGGGCGTGTCCTGCACGAGCACGACACGGTGCTACGTGGCAGGGAACGTGAACGCCCAGGGTCGCATCCTGACGCTCGACAAAGGTGTGGTCAGCGCCACCGCAAAGACCACGCCCGAGCTGGCGGCGATCGCCTGTGGGGGCTCGAGCTGCACGGCCGTGGGAGAAGAGAACGCTCCGGCGGGGGCGCCGCCGAACGTCTTCGTCTACGGCGCGATCGTCGCCGCCGCCTCGGGAGACGTGACCTCCGTCGCTGGCATCGAGGCGAGCAGCCGCTTCTACTCCGTCGCCCACATCGCCGGTGGTTACGTTGCCCTCGGTGACGCCCAGGGCGTCGTGGCAGCCGAGGTCACCATCGGCTGAGCGCTCCGTTCAGGATCGGGACCTTTGCCTCTGTTCAGCGAGTCGCCGACCGCGGACAGTTGAGCCGGAGGTGGTCGTGGCGCGCGTGCCAGCCGACGTCATGTCGCGCCTCCGGGAAGGACGTGAGGACATGTCAGAGAGCGTCTACAAGGTCATCGAGCTTGTGGGGACGAGCACGGAGTCATGGGAGAAGGCGGCCGCCGCCGCCGTGACGAAAGCGTCGGAGTCGCTTCGCGACCTGCGCGTTGCCGAGGTGTCCGAGCTCGACATGCACATCGAAGACGGGCACGTCACGGCGTACCGGGCCAAGGTGAAGGTCTCCTTCAAGTACGAGGGCACCGACTGACCGAGGCGCCCCTGCCTAGCCCGCCAGGAAGACGCCCGAGCCTTTGCGGTCGTCGTCGTGCGAGTGGAGTGTGTGGCGCCCGCATACCGGCGCGGGTCGTGACCGTTCGAAGTGACCTTCGCCTCTTGCGCTGGAGCGTCAAGGCCCGCATCGTGGCTCGGAGACCATCAATGATGGGATGAGCCGGAGTCGGGCGACCCCGGTGGAAGGGGTGATGGTGATGCGCGACGCGTGCGGGCCCCCGATGGATGTGATTCCACCAGGTACCAATCTGCTCGAACCAGTGATCCAGCGTGCCGAGAAGGAACCCGGCCGAGCTGTCGCTGCCTACCGGGACGGCGTCCACTTCGTCGACGTGACGGCCGCCGAGTTCTACGAACGCTGCCGTGCCGTCGCCAAGGGCATCCTGGCCAGTGGGCTCGAACCGGGCGGTCGTGTTGCCCTCATGTCGCGGACGAGGCTGGAGTGGCTGCTGATCGACTACGCCGTCCTTGCAAGTGGCGGTGTGACCGTCCCCATCTACGAGACCTCCTCGGCAGAGCAGATGCAGTGGATCGTGCAGGACAGCGACGTCCAGATGCTCCTCGTCGAGACGTCGGCGATGCGGGAGTTGTACGAGGTTGGCGGCAGCGGCACGGACGGGCGCCCGGAAGTCCTCGTCATTGACGACGGGGCGCTGGACGAGCTCGCCCGCCGTGGTCAGGCCGTCGAGGATTCCGCCCTCGACAAGCGCATCGGCTCTCTCCAGGCCACCGACGTCGCCACCATCATCTACACATCCGGGACGACCGGTCGGCCCAAGGGCTGCGTCCTCACGCACGGAAACCTCCGCGGCAACGTGTGGCAGACCATGGACGCCATCGGGCCGATGCTGCAAACCGACGAGGTCGGACTCCTGTTCCTGCCGCTCGCCCACGTGCTCGCCAAGATCATCGCACTTGTCGGGGTGGAGTGGGGGTCGAAGGACGCCTTCGCCAGCGATCCGGCTGCGCTCCTCCAGGAGTTCGCCATGGTGCAACCCACGATGATCGCCGCCGTGCCCCGCATCTTCGAGAAGGTGTTCAACGGCGCCCAGCAGAAGGCGCACGCCGAGGGCCACGCCGCCATCTTCGACAAGGCGGCTGACGTCGCCGTGGCGTGGTCGCGCCACCATGAAGACCGCGTGCCCCACCCACTCACCTTGGCGGAGCACGCCCTCTTCGAGCAGCCCGTCTACAAGAAGGTGGAGGCGGCCTTCGGTGGGCGCCTGCGTTTCGCCTTCAGCGGCGGAGGTCCGCTCGGGGAGCGCCTCACACACTTCTTCAACGGCGTTGGCGTCAAGGTGTTCGAGGGCTACGGCCTCACGGAAACGAGCCCGACGTTGACCGTCAACCGGCTCGGGGCCTGGAAACCCGGCACCGTCGGCCAGGCGCTCATGGGCACGAGCATCCGCATCGCCTCCGACGGCGAGATCCTCGCCAAGGGACCGCAGATCTTCCAGGGGTACTGGTGCAACGAGCAAGCGACCGCCGAGAGCTTCGATGCGGACGGGTGGTTCAAGACCGGTGACATCGGCGACCTCGAGGACGGCTACCTGAGGATCACGGGACGCAAGAAGGAGCTCATCGTGACGGCCGCCGGGAAGAACGTGGCGCCGGCGCCACTGGAGGACCGGATTCGCGCCCACCCGCTGATCAGTCAGGCGGTCGTAGTCGGGGACGCCCGTCCCTTCGTGGCGGCGCTCGTCACAATCGACGAGGAAGCCTTTGCGTCCTGGGCTGCCAAGGGTGCTCTCGGCGGGACAGAGCCCGCCCAGGCCCTCGATCATCCGGCGCTGTTGGCCGAGGTGCAGGCAGCCATCGATGACGCCAACCAGTCGGTGTCACGAGCCGAGTCGATCCGCAAGTTCGCCGTGCTGCCGCACGACCTCACGGTTGGCAACGGCGAGCTCACGCCGACTCTCAAGGTGCGGCGCGCCGTCGTCGAAAAGGCCTATGGTCCAGTCATCGACGACCTCTACGGGACCTGAGCCGAGGCGGGGACTGCCCCGTACGGAGACCATGATGTTCGAGTCACTCCCGACCGACACGCTCGGTTCGAGCACCTCCGTTCACGAGCTGGCCGACCACACCCGCGTGCTCGTGCGACCGATCCTGCCTACGGACCGGCACGAGCTGGCGGTCGGTTATGAGCACCTTTCGATGCAAGCGCGCCACCTCCGCTTCTTCACGGCACCGTCTCGGCTCTCCGATGCGGACCTCGAGTACCTCACGAACCTCGACTACAAAAACCACTTCGCCTGGGCGGCCTTCGCCCTCGACGAGCCCGACCAGCCAGGCATCGGGGTTGCCCGCTACATCCGAGACGCCGCCCAGCCAGACCAAGCCGAGGTGGCGGTGACAGTCCTCGACGACTACCAGCGTCGGGGCCTCGGCACGCTCCTGTTGAGGATGCTGGCCGATCAAGCCCGCCGCAACGGCATCACGACTTTCGTCAGTCACATCCTGTGGGACAACCGCGAGCTCTTGGAGACGCTGTCGGCGGCAGGCGCCCGCGTCGAGCCGGAGGAGCCGGGTGTGGCACGGGTCGCCCTGGACATCCCTCCTGCCGAGGGCCCGAGGCTTCTCAGCGTCGTGCGCACCGCACTGCGGGCCGTGGCGCGGGCAACCCGGGAGGCACTCGAGTCAGGCCCCGGGCCGAAGCCGGCCGACGGCGACGCGGATCTCGAGTAGCCCGCCGGTCACAGCACAGCGGCCGCGTACCCGTTCATGGCTCCGTTGCCGGCCCCGATCCACATGAAGACGACGAGATCGCCCTCCGCCACCCGGCCGGCGCGGCGATCCTCGTCGAGCAGGATCAAGGTGCTGGCCGCCGACGTGTTGCCGTAGTGGTCGACGCTGATCGGCACCCGCTCAGGCGGCAGTCCGAGCATCTCGATCGCCTGACGTACCACGACGGCGTTGGCTTGGTGCAGATACCAGCGGGCGACGGAGGCGACGTCGAAGTCGGAGCCGGTGACGGGCTTGATAGCGGTCGGCCAGTCTTCCTGCAGCATCTCGAAATCTCGTGCCATCAAGGGTGGGAAGACCTCGGCCACCTTGACGCCGTCCATGAGAAAGACGTGATCAGCCAGATTGCTGGCCGACGTGTGGTGCAGGCAGCCGCCCCCGGGGTAGGTGACGAGCTCGACGTCGGGGCTCGTCTCGTTTCGTACCGAGAGCAAGCCTGTGGGGCCATGGCGGTCGTCACGGGGCGCCGACCGCCAGACGGCAGCCCCAGCGCCATCGGCGAACATGAGCGGTGCCAGCCACCCGAGTCCGCTCTGGTGCTTGTAGTAGTAGTCGTGCACCTCGGGGCCGAAGTAGCCCGACGGGCAGTTGCTCGCCAGCACGAGCGCCGTGGCGGGAACGAGCGAGACGAGCGAGCAGGCCACCGTACGAAATCCGGAGGACAGCCCGGCGCATCCGAGATTGTGGTGGACGAGGTCGGTATCGCGACGCAGGCCGAGCTCGTTCATGAGGAAGCGGAAATGGTCCTGGCAGGCGATGAGGTCGGGCGTCGTCGTCACGTGGACCACGACGTCGACGTCGGCGGCGTCGAGAGCGGCGTCGGCGAGGGCGGCCCGGCCGGCTCGCAGCGCCAGATCGCCGTCGAAGAGGCCGCCGTCCGCCCGGCTCCGCTTGCGCGTGGAGCCGAACTCGTAGTCTAGGCGTCGCTCGAAGATGCCGAGGTGTTTGACGACCCATTCCGGTTCGAGCGGCCTCCCGTCAGGGCGGACGGGACGCAGGTAGTCGAGGATCTCGGCGTTGGAGACTCGGCGTTCCGGCAGATAGGAACCGACGCCCAGCAGCGAGACGGAGACTTCGGACGCCAACCTTGGAATCGGCAGACTCGTCATCAAGCCACCTCCCGGGCATCGAGATCGGCATGCGGCCGGTCTGATCAACAGAACCATGATGGGAGTCTGGCGGTTGAGCAAACAGGGGCGAAGGTCCCAACTGTGGCCGTCACCGGCCGCAGGCGGGGCACCGTTCGTGGGAGGCGAGGGCCGGGCACCGGCCGCTCACCGACGGCGAGCCCGTCGGTGGAGGCCGGCTGAAAGAAGCTTCAGGTACCTGGTGGCTCGCTACTGCCGCGCCCGCGAAGGGGCGTCGTCGCTTGGCGCCCCGGTGGCGACCGGTGCACCGTTCATCCGAAAGCCCGGGTGGTGCTTGCGTATCTCGGCGCGGGCGATCGTCATCTTGTGGACCTCGTCGGGGCCGTCGGCGATCCGCAGCGTGCGCACGCTTGCGTACATGTGGGCAAGCGGGAAGAACTGCGTGACGCCGGCCGCCCCATGTGTCTGGATCGCCCGGTCGATCACCTTGAGGGCCATGTTCGGCACGGCGACCTTGATTCCGGAGATCTCCGTGGCCGCTCCCTTGTTGCCAACGGTGTCCATGAGGTGAGCGGTGTGCAGAACATATTGGCGAGCCATGTCGATCTCGATACGCGACTCGGCGATCCAGTCCTGGATCACACCTTTGTGGGCGAGGCTGGAGCCGAAGGTGTGACGCTCGAGCGACCGGGTCACCATCAAGCCGAGAGCGCGCTCCGCCACTCCGATCGTGCGCATGCAGTGATGGATGCGACCGGGCCCGAGCCGAGCCTGCGCGATGGCGAACCCGTCGCCTTCCTCACCGAGCAGGTTGTCGACCGGCACGCGGACGTCGCGGTAGACGACCTCGGGGTGCCCGCCGCGCTCGGTGTAGCCGAAGACGTGCGGGTCGAGCTCGAGCGAAACCCCCGGCGTGTCCTTCGGCACGACCACCATCGATTGCTGGCGGTGCCGCGAGGCGTCCGGATCGGTCTTTCCCATCACCACGAGCACCTTGCAGCGCTCGGAGCGAGCCCCCGAGCTGAACCACTTACGGCCATTGAGGACGTAGCAGTCGCCGTCGCGCTCGATCGACAGCCCGATGTTGGAGGCGTCCGACGACGCCGTGTCCGGCTCGGTCATCGAGAAGGCGCTGCGGATCTCTCCGGCCAACAGCGGCAGCAGCCAACGCTCCTTCACGCCCTCCGAGCCGTAGAGGTTGAGTATCTCCATGTTTCCCGTGTCGGGCGCAGCGCAGTTGAGCACCTCGGAGGCGAAGGTGACGTGCCCGAGCATCTCCGACACGGGGGCGTAGTCGAGGTTCGACAGCGGCGTCCCCGGGTCGCCCGGCCGCAGATGCGGCAGGAAGAGGTTCCAGAGGCCTCGCTCGAGGGCGGCGGCCTTCAGCTTGTCGAGGACCGGCGGGTACCCGTCGGCTCCCACCTCGGCAAGCTGGCTGTAATACGTCTCCTCGTTCGGGAAGATGACGTCGTCCATGAATTGGCGCACCGAGCCGCCAACCTGCAGACCTTGTTTGCTGAATTCGTACGGCATGGTCTGTCTCCTCGGCGATCGCCACCGATTGGCGGCTGGCGTCCCGATCGTAACGGCTGCCGGGCGGCCGCCACGGTGGCGGGCAGCCTTTCAGTCGCCCGTCCAGGGTGCAGTATCGTGACGCCAGCGCCTTTCGGCGGTAGGCGGAGCGAGGGGAACGCGGCCACGTGGACCCAACGGCGGCAAGCATGATTCTGAATTCGGACGGCGGGCGTTCGTTGCCTTTCGCGCGGCGACGGCGGGCGGCTGCTGTCGTGGTCACGGTGGCGCTCGTGGCCCTCGCACCGAGCAGCGTGCTGGCGGCGCCGCTGCCGAGATCGCCGGCGGCCGGCAGCGGGGGGACGATCACGGGGCGTGTGCTGGAAGCCAAGATCCCGGCCCTCATCGGGGGCGTCTGCGTGACCGCCAAGGGTGCGGGATCCGGTTCGGCTCTGAGCGCCCCCGACGGCACCTACTCCATCTCCGATCTGGGCGCCGGTTCCTACACGGTCACGGCCGACCCGACGTGCGGGGACTCGCGGTCATCGATCTACCTGGCGGCGAAGCGGACATCCGTAAAGGTCACGGCGGGCAAGACGACGAGGGGCGTCAACCTTTCGCTCTCGCCCCGGAAGCCGGAGAAAGTCATCGGCATCGTGCCTCCCGCGGTGCCATCGTCGAACTGCGAGTCCGCCGAGGCCACCGCCGTCGCCGACATCGATCAATGCCGGGCGCTCGAAGGGGTGGGGCCGCTTGTGCTGCCCTCCAACTACGCCAAGCTGACCGGCCCCGAGCAGATGCTCGTCGTGTTCAACATCGAGCGCGTCAACCGTGGCCTTGAGCCCATTGCCGGCCTCAACGCCTCCCTCGACGCCGATGCCCTGACGGGAGCGGAAAACGGCACCGACCCGCTCGGGCCGGACGGGTTCGGGTGGGGGAGTATCTGGGCCGGTGGCTACGGTTCCATCGAGTACTCCGACTGGGCCTGGTTGTACGACGACGGCTATCCCGGGCCGAACGGAGATTGCACGTCGGTGGGTGAGTCGGGGTGCTGGGGCCACCGGGACATCACGCTGTCTGCTTCCTCCGGCTCGATCGTCGGCGGCGGCGGCGTCGTCACCGGGTCGCACGCCGCCTACGGGTATTCGGCCGCCTTCCTCTTCGTCTTCGGTTACCCCACCCGCCACCTCGTGTTCAGCTGGGCGGGCGAGCTGAAGTACTTCAGGGAGCACCCGGCGCTCGAGCCCCTCGCAGCCCCCACCGTTGTGCGGCTGTCGCCGGGGCACGGTGCGGTGGCGGGCGGGACCTCGATGACGATCTCGGGCACGAGTCTGTGGGGAGTGAGCGTGATCGATTTCGGCCCCGACAACCCGGCGCGAGACGTGTCGTGCGACGGCGACTCCTGCACCATGAGGACGCCTGCCGGCAAGGCGGGCAAGGTGTACGTGCGGGTCACGACGCCCAGCGGTACCTCGGCGGCGCGCGCCAGCGACGAGTTCTCCTACATCCACAACTGAACGGCCCTGCCGCCCGGCGTCCACGCTCCGGGCGGCTTCGGACTGGGCGCTGCTCAGCCGACGGGCCCGATCTTGCTGGCGGCGTAGGTGTACTCCTTCTCGAGCAGGCGAAGGGCAGCGCCGGACAGCGTCTCGCCCTTGCCGTTCGATGCGGTGTAGGTGACCTTCGTGACCGGGCCGATGCTGAACCACGCCCCACTGGCGATCACGTAGCCGTCGGTACGGGCGTTCGTCTCAGGAGACAGGTCGGCGAAGGTGGCAGGCGCCCGGTTGACCGTGGTTGAGAGGTGGTCCACGACGTAGACGGCCACTTTGGCGGCGTGGTCGGCTGCGATGATGCCGTCGTAGGCGTTCGGGTGCCAAGGGGTGTCCGAGATGCCGCGGATGAGCATCCAGGGCACACCTTGGGAGGCACAGGCGAAGGCGAAGCCGGTGCCCTCGTTCTCTTCGGCATCGGTCTGGTACAGGAAGTCCTGCGCCTCGATCCAGGAGAGTGGCTCGGTCCACACGGCGGCCTGCCCGATCACGCCGACGATGACCTTGTTCTTGATGGTGCCCTTGGCACCGTTGTGACCCGTGGCATCGGCGACCGTGTTGGTGCCGAGCGACGGCGCTTTCTCGGCCATCTTTACGAGCTGGCGGTTGCCGGCGAATGAATCGACGTAGACCCACTGCTTGTCCGGCTTGCCATTCCCATAGCCGTACGTCTTGGCGTCGGCAGGTGTTGGCAGCGTCGTGTCGTACCCGGTGACGGTGTCACCAGCCAGAAGGGCACCGTGCCCGAGGTGCATCTCGACACCTTCGTAGGGCGTCTGATACCCACCGAGCTGGTAGTGGATGTTGGACTTGTCCACGACCATGCCACTCACGACGACGTCACCGACGTTGATCGGCGCGGCCTCTGCACCTGCCGTGCCGGAGAACAACATCGCACGGGGGTGAAAGTGCGTGATGAGGAGGTAGGCGGCCAGTTCGGCAGACTCGTCCAACTCTCCGCTGAAGGCGTCCACCACCGGGTGGCCGTTGATCGTGCCGACGTAGAAGAGGTAGCCGTCGAAGGTGACGGACTTTGTCACGTGCATGGCGGCCAGTACGGGGGCTTGTTCGACCCCGACGGCGCTGAGGATACCGATGGGCGCGAGCGGATTCACGGCCGGCTTGGCACCGGTCGAGCCGGCGGCAGCGGAGCCTGCTGCGACGAGGCAGCCGGCGGCGACGACCGCCGCCAGCACCGTCCACCCGCGGTGGCGCCGAGGCGCGATGCCGCCTGCGGCGCTCTTGTCAGGGTTTGTCTTACGAGTGACGAGAGACACGATGTTCCTCCTCCTGCCCGACGGATGGAACGAGGCGCAGCCCTCCGGACGACGGGACATGGAGCGTCACGCTCCGAACCGACTTCATCGTGTCCGCCCGACTCGTCGATCACCAGGGTCGAAAGACCCAACGCGCCGCCAGCAGGCGGCATACTTGGCTGTCCGATGCCTGAATTCGACGTCGTGGCCTCTTGCAGGCAGGGGCCGTGAGCGCTGGACCGAAAAGGATGCGTATGTCGACTCTGAGACGCACCTTCGTAAGCGGACCGCTCTGCCTCATGACGGCGCTGATCCTCGGTACCGGCACCGCCGCCACGGGCTCGCCCACGACCGCTGCGCCGGCGCACCGGGCCGTGTCCTTCGACGCGCCGGGGCAGGCGAGCGTGCGGCCGCACGACAGCGGGAACTGCTCGAACATGGCGACTCTCGCCAAGTGCGTCATGAAGATCCTGGCGCCGGCCGGCGGTATCCACGGCGTCTACCTGCAACGGATCGGTGGCAGCGTGCTCGCCAGCGACAACGCCTCGTATCCCTTCGAGCCCGCCAGCAGCATCAAGCCGGTCATCGCCCTCTACGCCATCACGCAGGTGGAAAAGGGGCTGGCCCATCTCAGCGACAGGGTGCCGAGGATCGACGAATCGGGCGGCAGGGAGGACTGCCCGCCGGACACCTTCAGCGGCACCGAGCCGCTCGGCACCGCCCTCCAGCAGATGATGGAGGTGTCGGACAACAACCGCACCGACGAGCTCATGCAGTACTTCGGCGTCGCACACCTGAACGCCTTCGCGACGTCCCTCGGCATGCGCCACACCAGGTTTCACACCTCGCCGATACCGCCGGGGTTCAACGTGATCGGTTGCCTGAGCTACGGCTACGACCCCCTCCCGCACACCGTGGACGGCAACACCATGTCATTGGCGGATGCCTCCAAGCTGTGGGCTGCCGTCGCCGCCCTGCCGGCACCCTATGCCGACGCTTTCTACGAACTGGCCGCCGGACGGGACATGAACAACAGCCAGGGCTACGACTTCACCGGTATCTGGCCCTCCATGACGACGATCGCCATGCAAGAGGCTCCCGCGGCTCTCTCTTCGACCCAGACACAGCAGTTCATCGACCACATGAGCGTCAGCGTGAAGGGAGGCAACTACTGGGTCGTCGACTGCGCCACGACGCCGTGTCGGGAGGCCACGTGGTGGGTCTTCGCCGGCAGCGCCCAGATCCCGGGTTGCAGCGGCACCACGATGACGCACACGCCATACACCTGGGGCTACTTCGTCAGCGACGCCGTCGAAGCATCTGAGGCCAATCCCGACGACACCGTCGCCGCCAGCGCCTTCTACGGCGCCAGCGGCCAGCTGTTGGCGGCACCCATCGCGCAGGGGCTCGCCCATTGGTGGAGGTGCTCGCCCAAGCACGACTCTCGGCTCGGCATCTCTGCCAAGGCCGTCTCCACTGGCACGACCGTCAACATCGCGACGGCGCTCGCTACCGTGACCGACAGCGACAGGACAGACATCTCGCCGGACCTCGACGGGCTCATCAACTGGGGTGACGCTACCGCCACCTCGGATGCCACGCTGAGCGGTGGCAGCGGCAGGTTCACCGTGTACGGCTGGCACGCCTACCGGAAAAAGGGCACCTACACGGTCCGGGTCAGAGTCTTGAGCTTGGAGAGCGGCAGGTCTGCCACGGTCAAGGTGACGCTCAAGGTCACCTGAGCCGGCTGGCCGTCCATGCCGCTGTCCGTGCCTTGATGAAGTCGTGATAATCCCGCTCGTTGTGCAGCGCCGGCGTCGCGGCGGCACCACCCTGCTCGTCTGCCGGCACCGGGAGCGCCGAGACGAGGCGGGCGTGAACCTGCTGGATGTGAGAGGGCGTGCCGGCGGCCGGGTTGGGGCCAGCCGACGTCGGCACCGTCACGCCCGCCAAGGGATCGTCTGTGCGCGGTTGCGTGAGGGTGAGGACACCCCCGAAGTCGGGCGCCGCCGCGTCGCGGGCGGTGAGGGCCGGCAGCTGCCAGCGCGTCTCGACCGTCTTCAAGATGGACGTGTGGTCGAGGGGGACCGGCCCCGCCGGCCGGTAGACGGTGCCGGGAGCGATGAGGGGTGAAACAAGCACGGCTGGCACCCGAACGCCGAAACGAGTGAAGTCGAAGCCGAACTGCCCCACGCTGTTGTCGGGCGGGAACGCTCCGAGCGGGGGCGGAACGTGGTCGTAGCAGCCGCCGTGCTCGTCGTACGTGACGACCAGCAGCGTCTGGTTCCAGGCGGGGCCGTTGCGGACGGCGTAATAGACGTCGTGGATGAGCTGCTCGCCGAGGGCGACGTCGTAGTTGGGGTGCTGGCTGTTGCCCGACGACCCCCAACTCGGCTCCAGGAACGTGTAGACGCCGAGCGTTCCGCCGGCTGCGGCTGCCTGGAAGTCGCTGAAGAGCCCGAAGTGCGATTCTGCGGCGCTCGTGGTGTCGGGAAAGTCCAGGCGCGTGAGGGGCGGGTTGTCATAGCCGTGGATCGACCAGTTCAGTCCGTGTGTGCTGAGGAGACCGAAGATGCTCGTACAGGTGTAGCTGGCCACGGAGTCGTTCATGTGGCCCTGACTCGTGGCGGCGCTCGCGAAGGCCCGGTTGGGAAACGTCTCGGTCGGTGCCGAGCTGAACCACTGGTCGCACACGGCGTAGCCGCGCGCCAGGCCGGACAGCACCGGCAGCAGCTCGGGGGTGAAGATCGCCATGATGTCGGCGGCGACCGTACCCGCCACGACCGATTCGTTGGCGTCGGTTCCCGTCAGCGTCGTGGCGAAGTCGGTGACGAAGCCCTCGTTGCTGGCAAGGGGCGGGTTGGGGGCATCGGCTTGGCCGAAGAGCTGCTGATTGGTGGCGGCATAGCCTTCGCCGGGGTCGGCGCCCGGCATGAAGTACACACTTGGGATGGCCGCTGTCAGGGCGACCACCGGGACGGCAGTCCCCGTAGCGTCCGGGTTCGTCTCCGTGCCGGTGAGACCGGCGAAGGGTTGGCCCGTCAGGGGCGACACGTTGCTGGAGTCGGAGTAGAGGAAGCCGAGCATGTGGTCGAAGGAGCGGTTCTCGAGCATGAGCACGACGACGTGCTCGATGGCGCCAAGCTGATCCGCTTCCGGCGGTGTCGTCATCTGCTCCCCCTCTGGCGCCGACGGGGCGGGCCCGATGCGATCGGGTCGGCCAGCCGAATCATCGCAGCTGCCCTGTTCACAAGCAATGGGCCAGCCGCTTCCGATGCGGCGAGGCGGGCGTCGCTCGGCGGGTGTAGAACTGGCCGCGATGCCTGAGATGGAAGGGACACCGCTGCCGACCTGCGAGCGCTGTGGCACGCAGTTGCCGGAGGTCCTCGAGGACGCCCTCTGCGAGGCATGCGAGAAGGCGATGGTCGAGCACATCGAGGCGCGGTCGCAACAACACCGGGAGAACCCCCTCCCCGAAGCGTGATGGACGAACGCGCCGACGTCGATCGGGTGCTCGTCATCGCGAGCGGCCTCGCCGCCGAGCTGCATGCTGGCACCCTCCTCTCGCCGGTACGGCTGCGGAGCCGGCTCGACGCCGACCTCGGGATAGACAGCCTCGCCCTCGTCGAGTTCCGCTCACGCGTGGAGGATGCCTTCGCCGTCACCCTCGCCGACGAGGTCTTCGCGACGGGGGCGACGCTGGAGGATTGGGTGCGAGCCGTGTGGACGGCCCGCGGGCAACCGCCCATAGAGGGGCCGCTGCCGGAGCTGGCGTCCCCGCCAAACCGGGAGCACGCCGGCGCCCCACCGCTCGACACGGGCACGCTCCTCGACGCTCTCGCCTGGCACGTCGAGCACGAGCCCGAGCGGCCGCACGTCCGCGTGCTGCACCTCGCCGATGCTGCACCGGTCGTCGAGCGCACCTATGGCGAGCTTGCAGCGGGGAGCCGCCAGGTGGCGAACGGTCTTCGCCAGCAGGGGATCGCCCCCGGTGACACCGTCGCCCTCATGCTGCCAACGCACCCTGACTACTTCGACGCCTTCTGCGGCGTCCTCCTCGCCGGAGGCGTACCGGTGCCGCTCTACCCGCCGAGCCGGCCGTCCCTCCTCGAGGAACACCTTCGCCGCCAGGGGCGCATCCTTCGCGACGTGCGGGCCGCACTGCTCGTGACCGACGCGACGGTGGCACCGGCGGCGCACCTGCTGCGCGCCGGCGTTCCGGGCCTGCGCGGGTGTCTCACCGTCGAGGAGCTGCGTACGGCTGAAGACGGCAGACTGGCTCTGCCGGTGGTCCGGGCGGGAGACACGGCGCTCGTGCAGTACTCGTCGGGCAGCACCGGTCACCCGAAGGGCGTCGTGCTCAGCCACGAGCAGCTCCTCGCCAACATCCGCGTTCTCGGGGCGGCGGCCGGCGTCGCCGCCGAGGACACCTGTGTCAGCTGGCTGCCGCTCTATCACGACATGGGCCTCATCGGCGGGTGGCTCACGAGCCTGTACTTCGGCTACGTCTTCGCCGTCATGTCGCCACTTGCCTTCCTCGCCCGCCCCGTGCGGTGGCTGCGCGCCGTGCAGCAGCATCACGGCACACTCTCGGCCTCGCCGAACTTCGGCTACGAGCTGTGCGTTCGCCACATCACCGACGAGGAGCTCGCAGGACTCGACCTGTCAACCTGGCGTCTCACCTGCAACGGAGCCGAACCCGTGAGCGCCAACACGATCCGGGGCTTCAGCGAGCGCTTCGGTCCGTACGGCTTTCGCCCCGAGGCGATGACGCCCGTCTACGGCCTCGCCGAGACGGCGGTCGCCTTGACGTTTCCGCCCCGCGGGCGCCTGCCAGTGATCGACGCCATCGACCGCGGGGTGCTTGCTCGATCCGGCCGGGCGGTCGCCTCCCGCGACGAGGCTTCGGCGCGTCTCGTCGTGTCGTGCGGGCGGCCGCTCCCGGGATATGAGGTGCGCATCGTGGACGCCACCGGCCATGAGGTTCCCGAGCGCACCCAAGGTGGAGTGGAGTTCCGCGGGCCGTCGGCCACGAGCGGCTACTTCGGCGACCCGGCTGCCACCGAGGCGATGCGCCACGGCGACTGGCTCGACACCGGTGACATCGGCTACCTGGCCGGCGGCGAGCTACACCTCACGGGCCGGGCGAAGGACCTCGTGATCCGTGCCGGCGAGAACCTCAACCCGGAGGAGATCGAGGAGGTCGTCGGCGACGTCACCGGCGTGCGGCGGGGTTGTGTGGCCGTCTTCGCCAGCGACGACGGGCGCCTCGGCACGGAGCGCCTCATCGTGGTGGCAGAAACGAGCATCCGTCGCAACGACGTCGACGGGCAGTCCGATCTCAGGCGGAGGATCGCGGCCGCCACCGTCGACGTCGCCGGCGCCAGCGCAGACGAGATCGTGCTGGCGCCCCCCGGCAGCGTGCTCAAGACACCGAGCGGCAAGATCCGCCGCGCCGCCACGCGGGACCGCTACGAGCGCCATCAGATCGGCAGGCAGGCGCACGGAGTGCGATGGCAGGTCGTGCGCTTCGCATGGTCGGCGAGCGTCCCCCGACTGCGGAGCCTCGGGCGCTCCGCAGGTGCGCTCGGGGCCGCCACCTTTGCCTGGGGAGTCGTCATCGCCGTCGGCGTTCCCGTCTGGCTGGCCGTTTCCGTCTTGCCGACCGTGGGGCTCCGCTGGCGGCTCGTCCGTCGTGCCGGCCGGGCGCTCGGCGCAGTTGTCGGGGTGCGCTTCGTGGTGTCCGGTGCGCCGCCCGAGCTCAGTGGCTCGTACGTCGTCGTCGCCAACCACATGAGCTTCCTCGACGGCCTCTTCCTCATCGAGTCGTTTCCGTCCCCCCTCACCATCGTCGCCGGCGACGTGCTCGCCGCGCAGCGGATCGCCGGGCCGTTCCTCCGCCGCATCGGGTGCGAGTTCGTCAACCGCGAGGCCGTGGCGAGGGAGGCGGCCGCTGCCCGCAAGCTCAGCGACGTGCTGCGGTCGGGGCGGCGTCTTGCCGTCTTCCCGGAGGGCGGGCTCGATCGAGCCGTCGGAGTGCGGCCGTTCCATCTCGGAGCCTTCGGGGCGGCGACCGACGTCGGCGTCCCCGTCGTGCCGGTGGGCATCCGGGGGAGCCGTGACGTCGTGCGGCCGGGCGGGAAGTTCCCGAGGAGGGGCAACGTCGCGGTTGCCATCGGCGAGGTGCTGACCCCAGGGCCTGCCGGTTGGGGCTCGACGCTGGAACTGGCAAGAGAGGCCCGCCGAGCGGTGTGCGAGCTGTCGGGCGAGGCGCCTGTCGGCTGAGGCGTGCCGCGGAGGTGCGCGCGCTCGACGCGGCTGTCATGGCGTCAGCCGATGCGAGTCGAAGGTCCCGAGCCTCGACAGATCCGTGCGGGAAGCTCTGGCCGGAGAGGCGACGATTCCCGGCGATGGCGTGCAGCCGTAGCGCGCTGGGCCACGGGCTGCCCGAAAGGGCAGGCGAACTGCGCTCTTAGGCGTGCGACCGGCCAGGGTGCCGATGAGCCGCCACCGGTACGATCCTCGCAGTGGCCGACCTGCATGTAGCGGAGGTGTCGCGCACCGAGCAGCACGTCGCTCAAGCGGACCAGCACGCCTCCTCGACCGAGGGGCGCCGATCCGGGTCTCTCGCCCTCCTCCTTGGCCGGCTCGGTTCGGCCGAGAGCTCGCGGGTCCTGCTCGATGTGCAGTCGTCGCTCGGCAACGGCGCAGCCACCCGCCTCGTGGGAGCAGCCCATTTCGTGCAGCGTGCCTGCAGCTGCGGCGGCACGTGTTCGAGCTGCCGGGTCGACTCGGACACTCAGGGATCCGAGCCCTTCGGTGTCCAGCGCGATCCGGCGCCGCCGGCGACGACGCCGGGCGACGACAAGGATGCAGGCGACCTCACGGGAACCCCCTTCGAGACACTCGACCCGATGCTGCAAGCCAAGCTGAAGGACAAGACGGTGTACAACTGGGGTGGCGCCGCCACGTTGGCTGAGGCGCTCGGCAAGATCGACAACGGCACGCTCGCCGTGCTGGCTCGGGTCGCCGCCATGATCTCTGCGACGGCACCGTTTCTGTGGGCTTCGGTCAAGAGCTTCGGTGGTGCCTGGATCACGGACAACTTCGGCATCAAGATCGAGTGGACGAGCGGGGCCACAGTCGGGTCATCGCTCGATGCGAACCCGAGCTTCTGTCGCGACAACCCGGTGACGGCGCTTCTGTACCACGGAACGACGGACGCCCACCGACAGATCGCCGGCACGGCGGGGGCGCCGAGCCTGCACGTCATCACGGGGGGCTCGACCGAGGTACACATCGACGCCCACCAGCCGGTGGAAGGCAAGGAGACAACGTGGCCATTCACGGGCCAGTGCGATTACGACCTGTCCGCCTGGTGGAGCCACGCAGGTGATGTCGTCTCGGGCGGCGGTGCCACCGGCGCCCGCGGGACGGCGGTCGGCCGCTTCGCGAGCGCCCGAGACCACGTCAACGGCGCCCGAAGGGACCTCTATTACGAAAAAGACGCCGACGAGCCGCCATTGGGAACGGCCACAGACCACCTGAACACCATCATGATGGTGGTGCAGAAGTACGCCGCAATGGGAGCCATGATCGGCAACGAATGGGAAGGCGACAAGCTGATGCTGGCGGACACGGCGACGATGGCAGAGCTGCAGGCAGCGGAGAATCTCATCCAACGGGTGCAAGACGCCCAAGCCGACCGCCGGCCCACGACGGAGGGCGTCGGTCCCTGAGCGTCGCTCCGGCGGACGAGGGATGTCCGCCGAGCGACCCGCTTCACCGGGGCGGGAAACGGTGCGGAGGTGAGCAGACCCGTCAGCTGCCCTCGAGCGAGTCGAGAGCCGCCAAAGCGGCCCCGCGGGCACCAGCCATGTCCAAATTGGGGATGAGGGCGAAGGCCGCCACTTCGAGTTGCTCCAGGCGGAGCGAGGTGTGCTGGCGGACCCGGGAGAGGAACCACTCCCCGAATTCGGGCGATGCCTCGACGACGCCCCCACCCACGAAGTAGGCGTCCGGGTCGATGAAGTTGCTGGCGATCGTGAAGAGGCGCCCGAGTGCCATCGCCTGCTGCTCGAAGATCTCGAGCGCCATCGGATCCCCGGCGTCTCCGTAGCCTCGAACGAGCTTGGCTGCCTCGCCGATCGAGCCCGCTCTGTGCAGCTCGTGATCAGGAAAGCGCGTCAGCCAGTAGGGCAGGAGGTTTCTCTCGATCCCCGTCAGCGAGGCGACGCTCTCGGCGTCGGCGAGGAAGCCGCAGTTGCACTCCGGCACCGGCTGCCCGTCGGCGAGGAGACCGTGCATCGGTATGTGGACATGGCCGAGCTCGCCGGCCATGCCTGCAGCGCCGCGGATGATCCGCCCGGTCTCGATCACTCCACCCCCGAGACCGGTGCCGACGATCACCGAGACGGAGGAGCGCAGCGCGGAGGCGGCCGCGAAGTGGGTGTGGTGAGCGTAGAGCGCCGCTGCGTTGCCGTCGTTGCTGTAGACGACGGGAACGCCGAGGCGGCCCTGCAGGGCCCCGCGGACGTCGAAGCCGCGCCAGGCGGCGTGCGTGAAGTTCGTGGAGCCCTTCGAGGAGATCACACCGTCGGCGCTCGCCGGGCCCGGTGTCCCCAGTCCGACGGCGAGCACCGAGTCCCTCGCTACGCCCGTGAGGGTGAGCACCTGGTCGAGGGCATCGCCGAGCGCTCCGATGGCCACGTCGGGCCCCTCCCGCACGCGGCTCGGGCTCTCGACCAGCCTGTCCACCAAGAAGCGGCCGGTGGCGTCGAGCACCGTGGCGTTGTTGGAATTGCCGCCGTTGTCGAGGCCGACGACGACCGATGTGCTGGGAGTCAAGATCTCGAAGGCTACACAAGCTCATCCCTCAGTCTCGAGGAGCAAAAGGGGAGAGCGAGGCCGCTGGAAGCCGGCCGACCGAGGTGAGCGCCATGTCCTGACGGCGGCGCCGTGGCTGCGGAGTAGCTTGTGAAGCAACCAGTTTCGGTTGTGCGACGTCCGAGGTCCTTGCGGTCTCATCCCTAACTGGACGCGCAGCGTCCGTCTTGATGTCTGAAGGAGGCACCGCCATGGCGTCGACAGTCGGGGTCGTCGATCAAGCTGAGTCTGGCGCGACGATGATCGACAGCCCGATGCTGCGCACGGTGCAGGGGACGCCGACGGACTACTGGAACGACTCGTGCTCGGCCGATGAACTTGAGTACGCCATCCGGCGTGGCGCTACGGGAGCGACATCCAACCCGAACATCGTGTACGAGGTGCTGAAGAAAGAGAAGCAGCATTGGGTTCCGCGCGTCCGCGAGCTCGCCGAGGCGAACCCGACCTGGAGCGAGACCGAGGTCACCTGGGCAGTCGTCGAGGAAATGGCCGTGCGCGGTGCCGGAGTTCTCGCGCCGGTGTTCCAACGCGAGCGGGGGCAACGCGGTCGGCTGTCGCTGCAGACCAACCCCGTGCACTATTCGAGCTCGGAGCGAATGGTGGAGCAGGCCGGGCGATTCAACGGTCTGGCGCCCAACATGCAGGTCAAGTTCCCCGCCACGAAGGCCGGCATCAGCGGGATCGAGGAGGCCTCCGCCGCCGGCATCAACGTCAACGCCACCGTGTGCTTCACGGTCGCCCAGGCGATCGCCGTTGCCGAGGCGGTCGAGCGAGGGCTACACCGGCGGGCCCGCACGGGTGCCGATGTGAGCTCCATGACGCCCGTGTGCACGATCATGATCGGCCGGCTGGACGACTGGTTGAAAGTACTGGTCGAGCGGGACGACGTCGCCGTCGACCCGACCGTGCTGGACTGGGCGGGAATCGCCGCCTTCAAGCGGGCCTACGGGATCTTCCAGGAGCGCGGCTACCGCACCCGGCTCCTCGCCGCCGCTTTCCGGCACCGGCTGCACTGGACCGAGCTCGTGGGTGGGGATGTCATCCTGACCCTCACGCACCAGTGGCAGGTCCGCTTCAACAACAGCGGCATCGACCCGAGTCCCCGCATCGAGATTCCCGTCGACGCGGCCATCGTTGCGGAGCTGCTGACGCGCTTGCCGGATTTCCGGCGCGCTTATGAACCGGACGGGCTGGGCATCGCCGAGTTCGACGGCTACGGTGCGACGGTTCGGACCCTGCGCAGCTTCATCAGCGCCTACCACGACCTCACGGGGGCAATTCGCGACGTCGTGCTGCCCGATCCCGCCCTTCGCGCCTGAGCACCGAAAAGCAGCATCAGACCGTTGATCCCCTCGCCCGGTTCTCCCGGAAGGCGCCCGGTATAATCGTTGTAGCGCAGCCGTCCTGAGGGGGCGCTCATGTGGGTCATAGCAGGAATCTTGCTCGGGCTGGTCGTCCTTGCCTCATTGGTCGGATTCCACTCTGGACCGCATGCGCACGTCGTGGCGGGCGGCGTCGGCGTCCTCGCCGCCGTCTGGCTCATCGTGATGGCCGTCGACGGTCGCTCTGCACCGGTGCTGTGGGCGCTTCTCAGCGCTGATGTCATCGTCTCGGCCGGCGTGGGGGTCATGGCGTGGACGGGGCTGACGAGGCATGGCAGTCCTGAGCACGCCGCAGGTTCCCTGCAGGGTGCGGAGGGCACCGCCGTCAGCGATCTCTCGCCGGAGGGCATCATCCGTGTCCGCGGCGAGCAATGGTCCGCCGTGTCGGTCAACGGGACCGTGCGTGCCGGCACCCGCGTGCAGGTCCTGCAGGCAGCCGGAGTGCGCCTGCAGGTCTGGGGCGAGGATGCCGAGGCGGTGACCGCAGGGGCCAGGTTCAGCCTCGAGGAGGGCGAGAGCGAGGAGCCGGAGAAGAGCGAGGAGCCGGAGAAATGATCGTTGGCATCGTCGTCGGCGTCGTGGTGCTGTTTCTTCTCGTGATGTTCGTGCTCTCGGTGAAGATCGTCCGTGAGTACCAACGGTTCCTTCTCTTCCGCCTCGGTCGGGCCATCGGGCTCAGAGGTCCCGGGCTCGTCTTCATCAACCCCGTGACCGACCGGACGGCATGGGTCGACCTTCGCGAGCAGTATCTCGAGATCCCGCACCAGACGGCCATCACGCGGGACAACGCCTCGATCTCGATCGACTTCATCATCTTCTACAAGGTGGTCGACCCGTCGATGTCCGTGCTGCAGGTGCAGAACTTCGCCGGCGCCGCCCAGAACGTCGCTGCCACGACGCTTCGCAGCGTCGTCGGCGACATGCCGCTCGACGACGTGCTGTCGAAGCGAGAGGACATGAACGCCTCGCTCCGTGTCCGCCTCGACGAGGTCACCGAACGCTGGGGCGTGAAGGTCACCACGGTGGAGGTCCGCGAGGTCAACCCGCCGGCCGGCGTGCTCGACGCCATGACCCGGCAGATGTCGGCCGAGCGCACGCGGCGGGCCGCCATCACCGAAGCGCAGGGCCAGAAGCAGGCAGCCATCACGCTCGCCGAGGGCACGAAACAGGCCGCCATCCTGGCGGCCGAAGGGGAGCGGCAGGCCGCCATCCTCCGCGCCGAGGGACTGGCGACAGGCCTGGAGACGATCTTCGTCGTCGGACAAGGTCTCGACCGCAACACAATGCAGCTGCAGTACCTCGAGACCCTGAAGCATGTCGGCACGGCCCCCTCGACAAAGATCGTCGTCCCGATGGAGCTCGGGGGGCTGCTGAACGGTTTGCGAGGCATGTTGCCGGCCGAGCCACCGAGCGGGACACGCTCGCCGAGCGCCGGCGGCGCCGCCGAGCAAGCTGCACGAGGCGAACTCGGTGAGGGTGGCACGCCGGACAGCTCAGCGTGAGGGAGGCAAGGCTTCCGTAGGCTGAGACGAGGGCCAGAGCCAGCACGACGATGTCGGGTCCGCCACGTCCCCAACCTATGATCCCTACTGGTCGAGACCAGGTAGGGGCGCCGGTCGGCCTCCTCTGATCAGCCAGGGAGGGGATCGGGTGGTTCGGCAACTGCGCCGGCACGGACCGGCTGACCCCCTCGTCGAGGAGCTTGCCGCCGCCCTGAGCGGCGACCGTGTGCGCTACGACAGCGCCCAGCGATCGCTCATGGCTCATGACGCCTCCGTGTTCTCCGGCGGCCTGTCCGGCCCGATCTGCTACCCGACGAGTACGGCCGAAGTGCAGAGTGTCGCCCGCATCGCGGCGGCGCACGGCCGTGCCATCGTGCCGCGGGGTGCCGGCACGGGTCTCGCCGGCGGGGCCATCCCGCTCGGCGCCCCGGTCGTCGTCGTGACGACGATGATGACCCGCATCCTGGAGGTCGATCTCGACAACCGGGTCGCCTGGGTGGAGCCGGGCGTCATCAACCTCGATCTCTCGAGGCAGCTTCGCCCGTTGGGTTTCCACTTCGCGCCCGATCCGTCCAGTCAGCAGGCCTGCACGCTCGGCGGCAACGTCGCCACCAACTCGGGGGGACCGCACTGCCTGGCCTACGGGGTGACGAGCCAGCACGTGCTCGCCATCGACGTCGTCCTGCCGGACGGTGACGTCGTCACCCTCGGCGGCCTCGAGGCCGAGCCGGCCGGCTACGACCTGCGGGGCGCCTTCATCGGCAGCGAGGGCACCCTCGGCATCGCCACTCGCATCGCCGTCCGCATGACGCCGAACCCGCCGTGGGTACGGACGCTCCTCCTTGCCTTCGATTTCATCGAGGCGGCCGCCAACACCGTGAGCGGCGTCATCGCCGCCGGCATCGTCCCGGCCGCCATGGAGGTGATGGACCGCCCGATCGTGGAAGCGGTCGAGAACTTCGTCCACGCCGGCTATCCGACAACGGCGGCCGCCGTGCTGCTCGCCGAAGTCGACGGCCTGGAGGGCGGGACGGCCATCGACGCCGAGCGGATCGCCGCCATCGGTCGCATGCATGGCGCCACGAGCGTCAGGGTCGCCGCCGACGAGGCCGAGCGCGAGCGCCTCTGGAAGGGTCGCAAGACGGCCTTCGGTGCGGTCGCCCAGATCGCCCCCTCCTACTACCTGCACGACGCCGTGGTCCCGCGCCGGGCGCTCGCCGAGGTGCTGCGGTCCGTCTACGAGATCGCCGAGGAGCACGACCTCCTCGTCGTCAACGTCTTTCACGCCGGTGACGGCAACCTCCACCCCTTGCTGCTCTTCGATGCCCGCCAGAGCGGCGTCATGGATCGCGTGCACGCCGCCGGCGGGGAGATCATGCGCGTCTGCCTCGATGCCGGCGGCGTCCTCTCCGGTGAGCACGGCATCGGCGTCGAGAAGCAGGAGTACATGAGCTGGATGTTCACCTCGGACGATCTTGACCATCAGAACCGCCTGCGGCGCGCCTTCGACCCGAGCTGCCGAGCCAACCCGGGCAAGGTGCTCCCGGCCTCCCACAGCTGCGCCGACATCCAGGCGCTGCGGCGCATCCCGACCGGGGTGTGGCTGTGAGCGATGCTGCCCGCCCGTCGGCCGGACGCGACGGCGCCCTGGAGGACTTCGCCACCGAGATCGGCGACAGCGGTGCCGTTGCCGTCGAGGGCGGGCGGACCCGCTGGGGCCTCGGCGGCGCATTGGCGCCCGGCACGCGGCTCGTGCGGGCGCCCGCCGGCATCCTCGAGCACCACCCTGAGGAGATGACCGTGCGGGTGCGCTGCGGTACGACGGTGGCGGAGCTGCACGGCGAGCTGGGCGCCCGTCGGCAGCTGACGGCGCTCCCCGGCCGCGGGGGCACCGTCGGCGGTGCGCTCGCTGTCGGCGAGAACGACGTCTCCGTTCTGGGACGGGGACGCGTGCGCGACGCCGTGCTGCAGGTTCGTTACGTGTCGGCGGAAGGACGCCTCATCACGGGGGGCGGCCCGACGGTGAAGAACGTCACTGGTTTCGACCTCCCACGGCTTCTCGTCGGCTCCCTCGGCACGCTCGGGTTGATCGGTGAGGTGATCCTCCGCACGAACCCCGTACCCCCCGCCTCGACGTGGCTGCAATGTCCCGAGGCCGACCCGTTCGCAGTGGCGGCTCTCGTCTACAAGGCGTCCGCCGTCCTGTGGGACGGCGGACGCACCTGGGTCCATCTCGAAGGGCACGCAACCGACGTCGCCGCCAACCGGGCCGCCCTTGCCGCCCTCGGGCCCTGGACCGAGGTGGCCGAGGCGCCGGAGCTGCCGCCGCACCGCTGGTCGTTGCAGCCCGCCCAACTGCGCACCCTCGACCGTGCCGCCACGGGGCCGTTCGTGGCCTCGGTTGCCGTCGGCACCGTCTTTGCCACGCGACCTCAGGCAAGCAGCGAGCTGCCTGCTGGGTTGCAGGCACTGAGCGGGCGCTTGAAGAAGGAATTCGATCCGAACGGTCGGTTGAGCCCCGGCCGCTCGCCGATGGGCGTGACGGCGTGGACCTGAAGCTCGATCCGGACGAGCTGGCGTCCTGCGTACAGTGCGGCCTCTGCCTGCCGCACTGCCCGACGTTCCGCGTGAGCGGCGACGAGAGCCGCTCGCCCCGCGGGCGCATCGCCTTGATGCGAGCGGTGCAGAACGAGGGAGCTCCCGTCACGACCGAGGTGCTTCGCTCCTTCGAGACCTGCGTGCAGTGCCTCGGGTGCGAAACGGCCTGCCCAGGTGGTGTTCCCTTCGGCCACCTCATGGAGACGACGCGGGCCTCACTGGCCGACGTCCACGCCCTGACGCCGTGGTGGTTGCGGGCCGCTTTCGTGCCGTTGGCGCACCCCCGCCTCTTGCGGGCGGGCAGCCGGGCGCTCGCCGTGTCGCAGCGGCTGCGAATTGCCCCTCGTCGTCTCGCCCTGCCGAGGCTGCCCCTGCGTTCGCCCCCGCTTCAGCCCTCGGGCGACGACGTCTACCTGTTCACCGGTTGCGTGATGGACGCCTGGCAGCGCGGCGTCCACCGCGACGCTCAGCAGGTCATCGAGGCAGCGGGTTTCGGCGTGCGTGCGACGGGCGACCGGGCACCGTGCTGCGGTGCGCTGCAGGGTCACGCCGGACTCGCCGGACGTGCCCGTCGACTGGCGGAGCAAACGATTCGAGCGCTCCCCGGCGACCGCCCCATCCTCGTCGACTCGGCCGGCTGCGGTGCGGCCATGAAGCTCTACGGCCACCTCCTCGACACCGACGAGGGGCGGGCGTTCTCGGGGCGCGTGCGTGACGTCAACGAGTGGCTCGCCGCCCACATGGGGGCGCTGGCAGCGGTGGCGGGCCCGCTTGACCTGCGGGTGGCGATACAGGATCCCTGTCATCTCCGTCACGCCCAGCGGGTCCACGAGTCGACCCGTACTTTGCTCGCCCCCTTTGTGGCCGAGATCGTCGAGCTCGACGACGAAGGGCTCTGTTGTGGCGCCGGCGGCGCCTACTCCATCCTCGAGCCGTCGACGGCGGCTCGCATCCGCGCCCGCAAGCTGGCTGCCATCGAGCGAGCCGGAGCCGACGTCGTGGCGAGCGCCAACCCCGGTTGCTCGATCCATCTGGAGCGGGCCGGCGTCACCGTCGCCCACCCGGTCACCCTCGTCGCTCGCGCCCTGCGCTCCGGCGCGTCCTCACCGGGCGGCGCTGCCTGACGATCGTGCGGAGCGGCCGAGGCGTGTGAGCAGGGTGGCCTCGCCGTGGCGTGCGCCACGGGTGCGCGGACGCGCCGGGGCGTTGTCGTAGCCTCTGAGGATGCAAGGTCGCGGCAGCTCGCTCCGCACGCTTCGCTGGGCTGCGGTCTCCCTCGGCCTTGTGCTCGGCGCCGTCCTGCTCGTGCGTGGGGATGTCCTCATCGGCGGGTTGGTCGCGGGGGCGGCCGTCCTGCGAGTCGTCTACCTCCTCTCGAGTTCGCGGGGCCGCCGGCGCCGCCCGGGGCCGGGCGGCGGGGGTGCCGCCAACCAGGGACCCGTCCGCCAGCTGCTGCGAGATCTGGCGCCACATGCCTTCGAGGTGGCCGGAGCGGTCATCGGCGTGGATCCCGCAGAGCTGCGGCGGGGCTTCCAGCAAGGCCGCTCCGTGGCCGAGGCGGCCGCCGCCAAAGGAGTGACGGTCAGCACCGTCGTCGATGCGGTCATGCGCGACGCCTCCGTCGGTGTCGACCGGGCGCTCGCCAATGGTCTTTTGTCGCCGGCAGCAGCCGACCGGGCGAGGGCGAGGTTGCCGATGTGGTCGGCTCGCATGATCTATGGCACCCGCGAGGAGTTTCAGCGGACGCGGTGGCAGCCGTGAGACGGGACGCCGCCGGCCCGCAGGCACGTCGCCGGACCCGATGCATCCGACATCTACCCGAGGAGGGATCATGCCTTTCCGCTTCGTTGCCACTGTCGTCGTTGTTGTCGTGCTCGTAGGGACGGCCGCCGGCATCGCCTCCGCCGCCGCTCGGCCGACCTCGAGGACTTCGGGCGAGGAGCAGTACTGGGTGTCCGGCTTCAATCGCCTCACGGGCAACCCGACGACCTTTGTCGCCACCGGGCTCTTCACCGACGCCGGTACGACTGGCAGCAACAAGGTCACGCTGTCGAAGGGGAGCTTCATCGTGAACAACAGCAAGCTGACCGGCAAGAGCTCGATCAGCAAGAAGACCTGCTTCTTCATCGACACCTTCGGCGGATCGATCGGCCTGCAGGGCGGCACGGGGGCCTACAAGGGCATCTCCGGGACGCTCTCGCTGAGCGGGAAGGTGTACGGCGTCCGGCCGCGGCTCAAGAGCGGCGCCTGCGACGAGGCCAGCAACGCCCACTCGCTCGAGCTCGTCGGTGAGTTCTCCGGAAGCGGCACGGTGTCGTTGCCGGCAGCCGCCTGACCGCCGGCCCGCCTGATCGCCGGCCCCGCCGCGGGCACGAACACCTAGGCGTAGCGCCGGGCCGCCGCCCGTGCCTGCTGGCGGTACGAACCACCGAACAGAATGCTGTGAACGAGGAGCGGGTAGAGCTGGAAGAGGGCGACCCGCTCCTCCCAGCCCGGCTCGAGCGGTGCCACCTCGCCGTAGGCCCGGCGGAGTCGCGGCGGCACGGCGCCGAAGAGGGCCAGCATGGCGAGGTCCTCCTCCCGGTGGCCGCCGTGGACGGACGGATCGATGAGCCAGGGCCGGTCGTCGGCACCCCAGAGGACGTTTCCCCACCAGAGGTCACCGTGCAGCAGGGACGGCCTTCCGGGCGGCAGCAGCTCGGGTAGGCGGGCGACGACCGGCTCCACGTCGCCCTGCAGGGCGCAGCGGCGGGCCAGCTCGAGGAGCCGACCCCCATAGAAACCCGCCCCGTCCCCGGCCACCGACCCGTCCACCTCGCAGTCGCCGATGAAGGACGATCCCCCTCCCCACTCGAGCCAGGGGGCATCGTGCAGGTGAGCAAGCATCCGCCCGAGCGCCTCCTCCTGGCGGTCGGTCCGGCGAGCTTGGCCGACCCAGGTCGTGACGAGGAGACCGGGCTCGGCCAGCACGACGGCCGGCACCGGTGGAGCTCCGGGCACGGCGGCGAGACGCCGCAGACCCTCGGCCTCGTCGAGCACGCCGTCGCCCCACTTGGCGACGAGCTGGCGCCCCCCCGCCGACAGCCGGCACGCACGCCCTCCGAGGGGCGAGACGGCGCCGACGCCCGGTCCGAGCGCCTCAGTGAGGCGCTGGCGCCAGCAGCCCGACGAGCCCACGGCAGGCGCCCTCGATGAGCTCGAGTGTGGCGTCGAATTCGGCGTCGTCGCCACCCCACGGGTCGGGCACCTCGTCGTCGCCGGGCGACCCCTCGGCCTCGTAGGATCTCAGCAAGGTGATCTTGCCCGCATCGGCCCCGGGGCCGGCCAAGCGGCGCACGTCGGCGAGATTCCCCCGGTCCGCACAGAGCACGAGGTCGATGGTGGCGAGATCGTCCCGGCCGAGCTGGCGGGCACGATGGCACCGGGAGGGCCAGCCGCGGCGGCGCAAGGCCGCTGCGGCCGATGGGTTCATCGCCTCGCCCACGTGATAGCCGGCGGTGCCGAACGACTCGA
>Ga0181526_10000990_pt1 | contig 28260 bp, 20 predicted proteins | sample PEATcosm2014_Bin_35_FD_119750 | JGI IMG/M metagenome (GOLD analysis project Ga0181526, IMG submission 119750) | Peatland microbial communities from MTU Mesocosm Facility, Houghton, MI, USA - PEATcosm2014_Bin06_30_metaG | ecosystem: Environmental > Terrestrial > Soil > Wetlands > Peat | place...
ACGTTAATGGTTACCTTCGTTGTTCCCATCTGGTGCCGGCTGACCAGGTTGGAGTCACGGTTGTCCTGAGCTTTTCCCCGTCCATTCCAGGCAACACACAATCCACCCCATACAAAAGGAGAGGACAAAACCATGAAGTACACGATTGCTGCTTTGCTGGCTGTTGTTGTCGCCATCGCCGGATATTTCGGCATCCGTCATCTCACACGCAAGGACCTCGGCTTCACCCCGGTGAAGCGCTACACCACCAAGCTGGCGAACGCGCTGACTCACACCGAAGCCACCGCCGCGCAGGAAGCTGGAGTCTCTCCTGCGGCCTGATCGGAGACCACAAGTGCGGTTAACAAATCGAAGGAGAGGCACGCGATGTCACTCGTCGCAAAGTACAAACTCTTCTGGGCCGGCTGCATCGCCACGCTTTGCGGCTTGGCCTTCTGGAAGAACTCCAAGAGTTACCCACGCAAGTCCCCGCTCTGGAGATTGGGCAAGTCCACCATCGACACAGGGGTGGTGCTGCTCATGGTCCTGTACGCGCCAGCCCTGCTGTTGATGTACGTGGTGATTTGGCTCACCAGCCCCTTCAAGAACAAGATCATGCAGTCCACCGCTGCGTTCGCTTCCATCCTGGCGGTCAGCCATCTCGCCGGCATCGTCTTCGAGGCGGTCGCCGTGTTCGGAGTGTTCGCGGTGGATTTGCTCACGGGCCAAGTCGTGGCGCGCATGGACAGACGCAATCGAAAGGAGGTGGCAAGAGCTGCGTAATGGGTTGTTCGGTGCACCTTGACCCACAGCGAGGTCGAAGATGAATCGTCTGGCAAATCTGGTTCTCAGTGTTGGAGAGACGCTTGTCCATGAAAGTCGAAGGCTGCTATTTGGGATTGCCCTAGCCGCCGCGAAGCAACTTCTTGGCACTCCTCAGCCCGCTGGAACCAGGGACTTGGCTTTCACCCGCGCTCTCCAGAAGAAGGCAGTTGACGGCGCTCTGCTAGCCGGCCCGCGAACGGAGAAGGAATACGCCAAGTTCGCACTCAAGAAGGGCCTGCCCACAGAGGAACGACTACGCGCGATGGCGGTTGAGAATGAACCTCACTCCGTGGATGACTTCGACGGGGTCATCAAGGAAGGCTACGGAAAAGGTGAAAAGAGGCTCATCTACTCCGGCACGGGCGTCATCAAGGTTGGCGGGAGCTGCCAGCTTGGGAAGATCAATGTTCATGAACACGAGGCGGAGAAGGCAGGCTTCCACTATGACTTCGTTGCCGAAGGAGTTGACCCACACACGGAGTCTTTCGAGGTTAATATCCCCAACGGTGTCCTCAAGGGACGCTATGCCTTCCGGCAGGCCTTCGAGGAGAACCGGTATCTGGTTGTCCGCCTGAAGGACAATTCTATTCTGGTGGCGAAGCCCGATATTAACCTGAAACCGCCGGATTTCCTCAAGACCGTCCGCCAGTCCGATCGCCCGGTCAGTGTCGAATGGAAAGACGATGGCAGTCTGGCGAACCTGGCGATCCACAACCTGCGTGCTGTGTACCGCAGCCACCGGCCGGAAGGAGAGCCCTATTACGATAAGCTCCCGGCCATAGAAGACGTGAGCAATCATTCCCCTGTGTGGCTGGCCCGCAGACTCTTCCCAGGTCCCGAGCAGGAAGGCACTGTACTGCGTGGCGAGCTTCATCATCCCGACGGTGCCGCTCGGGTCGGCGGAATTGTGAATGCGCTGCCCGAGAAGTCAATCCGCATTCAGCAGGAGAGAGGCCCGGTCGAGTTCTATGCTTGGGACATCACGAAGTTCAAGGGCAGGGACGTGAGCCAGATGCCTTATGGACGCCGGCATGAACTCTATGAGGGTGTGATCGAGGAGATCAGGCTGTTCAACAAGCATTTCCACGTGGTCCCGGCCATGCCGGAGGACGCCGATCCCGTGAAGTTCTATCAGGCCATCATCAACGATCTGCGCGGTCTCCCTTACAGCGAGGGCGTAGTCGTGAAATACAAGGACGCCGTGGACCAATGGTTCAAGGTGAAGGCGAACGACACACTCGATGTGAAAGTCATACGTTGCCTCGAAGGCTCGGGGAAGTTCGCTGGCAGCCTTGGAGCCTTGGTTGTGGAAGGACCGACTGGCGTCGAGAGCGAGATTGGTTCCTTCCAGCTAACCAATGAACAAAGGCGATGGATTTGGGAGCATCGTCAGGTGCTGACCGGCCAGATCGCCGAAGTGAAAGCCATGAATGTCAATGAGAGCGGAGCAATCCGGGCAGGAGTGTTCGTGCGATTTCATCCGAGTCGATCAGAAGCCGGCCTGCTGATGTACTCAGAGAGCTTAGCGGGCGGCGATCCGGAGCAATCGAGATCCACGCTTTACCGGCTCAAGAGCGCTGCAGGCTGGATAAGGAAGTCCTAGACAAAGACGTTTGGAGTCTTATCGACACCTGTTAGTAAACATGCTGACCGATTAGACGCAGGTAATCCTGCGAACGCGTGGGCCTCGGCAAACTTCCGGGTTGCAATCCGCCCGGATCCACCTGGCGCCAAATCCGCGGTTACGCCCTTTGAACCGGCAACTCGACTGAACCTGTCCAACTTCCAAGTGAGACGTGACTAGTCCGCGATCATCAGAGTGTTGCGTGTAGGCGAGGTTTTGCGGACTGTCAGTGAGCAGATTCCTGCGGACACTTGCGACGGTTCTCACGAAGCAAGGGGTCTAACGTTGGCCGCTCCTGGTATGAGCCTCAACTAGCCGGGATCTCTCACGACGCTCTTCCATTTTGACTCGGGAGCGTTCCCCGGAAGTACTACAGGAAGCTAGTACTGACGGTCCATTGTTGGATTCGTAGAAACCTTTAATCTGGGAAGCGGAGTCGGTGCAAGAACCGGGGCTGGTTTGGTCGAGCCCCAGCCGAACAACGGCAGTCCCAGGAACTACGTCATCTGCAGTCTAGGCTACCAGGAGTCATTATGAGTTCTTCTTCTCTCCCTTATCAAATAGAGTCTGCAAGATTCGGTATGCCAGAAGCACGAGAAGCGCTGGGGGATTATGAGACGCCTCATGGCCTTTCTACGTCACCCGGACATCGAGGACTGGCTCACATAGCCGAAGGCGCTTCGGTAGGATGCCCCGCCGTCGTGGCGGAGCGTCAATCCCCGCCCCTCCTTCCCCACCCACCTATGGCACACGACCAGTTTGGTGTTGGAATCCGGCGCCTGTGGACACCTCTGCTTGCTTGGTGGTGTCAGCACTTTGTCACCATCTCTGCGTGGCCGCCGGATGTGAGGGAATATATCATCCGATCGGCTCTCGGAATGGTCGGGGACGGAAGGGGCCTTGGGCCGGAGGATCAGCTTAAGTTGGCAAAAATGGAGATGTTTGCCATGTCTCGTGATGATCTGACTCCTGAACTCAAGCTGATGTTGCTCAGGGATGGGGATGAGCGCTGGGCGCGAGTCCCCCACGAGAAATGTGCGAGGTGCGGACTGCAGGTTCCCACTCACCAAGCCACAAGCGTGGGCGGGGAGTTCTACCACGACAGGTGCGCCCCCTGGCAGGACGCCTCGGGCAGAAGTTAGCCCGCCATTGCGCAAGATTCTCGGGGTACCGGTGGTTTTGCTAGCACCTGTCCTCATCGCACCAATGTCGGAATGGAAATGCGCCTCTTGCCGATCTGTCCAGCGTGTGTCAGGAGTGGGGCGCTTCTTCGAGTAATCTGGGTTCTCACTGAATGGCGGCAGGCAGCATCATGCTGGTGATTAGCTCCCAATAAGCAGCAGGTACTCTGGTGATGAGCGTACTAGATATCTCCGAATGGCTTCTCCACTGGATCTTTTCCGTCCAGTCACTTCTGCTGTTTCTTTTTGCTGCACTAGCCGTTGGCATGGGAATGCAGGCACGACGACGCGGGGCCCAGCGAAACTCTCTCGTGGGCTTGTTTTCCAACCTTCAAACCTTCGACCAGAGCTTTGGCCAGTGCGGAGACCTTGCGAAGATGGCCGAGGGCGCTCTTGCGGGGATGATGAAAGCGCTTGGCGCAAAGCATGGGTTAATCCTGTTGGATGGAGAAGCCGCATCAGGTTCGGGCCAGATGAGTGCCTATGGCTTGTCCGCGGAGGCAGTGGAAAAGCTGACCTCGAAGCCGATGCGAATATACCTCGGCCTGTCATCCAAAAGATGGGGGAACTTGCTCACCTTAGCCGACTTAGGGGCGGATCAATTTGACGCTGGCCCGTTTGGCTCCGAGTTTCACGAGTTCATAGGTATCCTGAAGACGGAGGGCTTACGATCGTTGCTCATTCTGGGTTTGGCCACGCCCACGGGGGCCAACGGAGCGCTGGTAGCAGGTCGGCGCAAGCGGCACGTCTTTAAACCTGAGGAGCTTCGCTTAGCGGCAGTCATAGGCAACCAGATTAACGGGGCCTTGCAGAACTGGCGGTTGGCCTGTGAGAGAGAGCGGCAAGAAAAGTATATGCGAACTCTCGATCTCGTCGGCCGGGCGATGCGCGAAAGCTTCGACCTTCACGAACAAGTGGCAATCCTGCAGCAACACATGCAGGACTTGCTGCCGGGTTGTGAATTCGCACTCGCCGCGCAGGAATCGCCCAAGCGGCCCTTGGAGACGGTCGTGCCCTTCGAGCGCTTCAGGGAGGTGGAGTCGACGGCGGGCGCAGAGGCGGGCGGGTTTGAAAAAGAGGTGGTGAGGACCCACACCCCTCTCCTCATTGCGGAAAAGTGGAAATGGGCCAAGTACCATTCGTCCTTCCCGCAGGGCACTGCTCCCATCCTCACGTGGTGCGGTGTGCCGATCACTTTCTCCGACGGCTCTAAGGGAGTGCTGTCGGTGGCTAACTTCGAGCGGGAGCGAGCCCTGACGGCCCAGCAGTTGGAGCTGATTTGTGTTCTCGCCCACGAGGCGGCGGGCGCATTCGAGAATGCCCGCGCCTTCCATCGGGAGCAGCGACGCGCCAGCCAGTTGGTCTTGCTTAACGAAATTGGACGGAGGGCATCATCCGTTCTGAATTCTGAAGACCTACTGCCCAACATTTGCATTGAGGTGCGCAAGGCTTTTGGGCTTGACTGGGTGCGCCTGGAGGTGTGCAACCGTCAAACCGATGAACTCGTCGTTCAAGCCGAGGCGGGTTGTGGGAAGGAATTCATTGGCCGTCGCACTGCCCTGGGTAGGGGGCTGTCGGGCACCGCAGCAATTCGTGGCGAACCCGTGGTGGCCAATTGGGTTCCTGGCGGAGAGGAGCCGGACCGCTTCTTGCTGACCCCTGATGCGTGCTCCGGAGTGAGCCTGCCACTGGCATGCCAGGGTGAGTTGCTAGGGGTCTTGACGCTGGAGAGTCGTCGGGAACAGGCTTTTTCCCCGCAGGATGTCTTGACGCTCAAAACACTGACCGATCAGCTCGCCATCGCCCTGCACAATGCACGAGCGTATCAGAATGCCGTGGAAGAAGCTATCACGGACGGTCTCACGGGCCTCAAGACCCACCGCTACTTCATGGAAGCGTTGGAGCGGGAAACGGGGCGCTCGCAACGTTCCGGCTGCCCCTTCGCTGTCATCATGATAGACCTTGATCGGTTCAAGCTCGTCAATGACCAGCATGGTCATCTGGAGGGGGACCGAGTGCTGAGGCTGGTTGCCAAACTACTCAGCGACCAGCTTCGCCAATCTTCGGTGCTCGCCCGCTACGGCGGAGACGAGTTTTCCATGTTGCTGCCCGACACGACGGAGGAACGAGCCCAACATGTGGCCGAACGTTTGCGTGGGGCTATCGAGAAAGATCCCTTCCTCAGCACTCGCAAGGTTACGGCCAGCATTGGGGTTGCAGTTTACCCTCAACATGGGGCCACACACAGAGAAATCCTCCAGGTAGCGGACATGGGTATGTACGTCGCCAAGCACGAGCATGGCAATCGGGTGTGCGGGGCGACCCCGGCTGCCCGCTATGCACAAGTCGAGGCCTATCTCGACGTGGAGTTTAAGAGGAAGTTTTCCACTGGGCCGGCGGCCTTCAACGAGATCCTCCAGCACCTCGAAAAGACGGTCAATGCCGACGGCGAGGTCAGGGTCGTCGATGCCGTCACTTCTCTGGCACGCGCCATCGACATTTCCGACCACTATACGCGATTCCACGGCCAAGCGGTTTCACGGGTGGCGGCGCAGATTGCCCGGCAGTTGGGCTTGCCGGAAGAGGAAGTGGCGGAAGTTCGGCGCGCCGGCATCCTTCACGATATCGGCAAGATCGGTGTTCCCCACACCATTTTGTATAAACTGGCGGCCCTCACTAAGGAAGAGTATGCCGTCATGCAGGGTCACAGTGTGAACGGCCAGCGGATATTGGAGCCTTTGAAGGTGGCCGCCGCCCAGCGCATTGGCCTGATGGTGCGTCATCACCACGAAAGGTTCGACGGCGGCGGTTATCCTGACCACTTGAAGGGCCACGCAATCCCTCTCGGGGCCCGAATACTGACCTTGGCGGACAGCTTTGACACAATGATTTCGGACCGTGGGTATAAGAAGGCCCGCACCCTCGAGGAGGCAATCGCGGAACTGCTTCGCTGTAGGGATGCGCACTTCGATGCCGAACTGGTTGAGGCCTTCCTCAAATCGCTTGAGACCTACGGGGATCCACGAGTCAGGGCAACAATGCACAATGAAGAGGAGTTCGCGCTCGAGGAAGTTGCACATTGGGCGTCTGAGGAAGTGCTGGAGTTCCAGCAAGAATAGCGGGCACAGCCCATGCCGCCTCATGCGACCAAGGCAGTTGGTTCTGTCAATTGGGCTTCTGGTACGCGCCTCCAAGCAAGGCACTCCCGACCTGCCTCCTTATGCCCCGAGTTGCTCAGCTGGCGCAGAAAATCAATAGCTGGGAGCAATGCCCGACCTCCGAAGGACTGACAGTGAGAGCTACCAAGACTCGTTGCGTTGTATGAACTTCTCAGTGTAAGAGGTTCCGCTGTTGAATGGGGATTTGAGGCCAATCCCTGTCACCTGCGATCAGCGGCCAACTGTTTGCCTAGCACAATTCCCCCTTGACGGTCGGCAGACCGTACATGTGATCTGTGTGTCGTCTCTTACGTTCAAGCCTGGATCATGAGCACTAGGAACTAATGCACTCGGCTAACAAACCGCCTGTATGCAGACGTGCCCTCCCCCTCCACGACATAGCACAGCACGAGACCTTCGCCAAAACCTCGAACCAGCCGAGAAACGGCGACATCGACCCTTTATTTACAACAGGTTGCAGAAAGACAGAACGCCCAGATCATCCTGCACGTAGGGTAGCCCCAGAAACACAATTGTCACCGTTTTGCAACTCTGCAACCACCTCCGCAGCGTTTCCCAAGGAGGAATTCCCATGATCATTGGTGTCACCCACGACCAAGACGGCCGTGTCGTCCAGCGGCTGTCCGTATCCACCAAGGTCTCTATCGGCCTGCCACCCAATGGAGATCGCAACCATCCCACCAAGCTCGACCACTTCGTCTTCCTGCGCAAGAAGAAGTCAGCCATTCGGGTTGAGTGGGAAGCCGATCCCGAGCTGACCCGGCATTATGGCGAGCAGTGCCGCGAACTGCACATTATGTTGATCGACGATGATATTGAGAACGTCTTTCCCAGTTCCTATGCCTGGTGGACGGCCACCGAACGGAACTGCTGGGGTGATGGTGTCTCCGCCATCCGGCGCACGGCGGAGAAGCCTGGCGGTGAACCCTGGCCTCATTGCGGCAACGGATGTCAGGAACTTGCTGCGGGCCTATGCAAGCCGAGTGGCGATCTCCGCTTTGTGCTGGCGGACTTCCCGCGCCTGGGGAGCGTCTGTCGCATTCACACTTGCTCATACCGATCCATCCGCCAGATCCACTCTGCCTTGCAGGAGATCCAGACCTTCACGGGTGGGCGCCTGGCCGGGATCACGGCCAAGCTGACGGTTCGCCCGGAGGAAGCCACGTATTTTGACCGCAATGAGAAGAGGAAGAAGACCACCTCAATCTGGGCTCTGAGTCTGGAGGTGGAAGGCGACGACATGCGAAAGCTCATCGCCAACTTGACGGAGAATGCTCGCCTCTTCGCGGAGACTCGCAAGCTGCTGGGAGGGGGCAAGGTTCTTGAGGTCGTCGAGGACGAGCAGGAGCAGGCACCAGAGCTGACGGCGGAGTTCTATCCGGCGAATGGTTCTTCGAGCACGGAATCAGCGGAGGCAAGTAGTTCCCCTGCCAATCCGCCTCCGTGCGCCACGCCGGAGCCACCGTCCACTCAAAGTCGCTCTGGCTCGAATGGTCGAAACGGTTCTAGCAAGTCGCCTGCCAATGGGGCCGCATCAGCCCATGACGGCAACAATGGGAACAATGGCAACGGATCACATCGCGGCTCTGGGCTCAACCAACTCCGCAACGAGTTCCTGGCGGCGGCACGCCGTGTTGCCACAATCAAGAAGCAAGCTATCAGCGAAGTGGTGGAATGGGCAAGTGGCGGCGCGTTCAAGTATGGCGATATTGGCCGCATGACGGAGGCCGATGCCCCGAGGTTGCGAGTGGCCGCTGAACTCATGGCGGCAGCCCTCGCTGGCGCACCTCCCTGAGGAGTGCCCCCAGCTTGTCGCAGATGAACGACTGGGAAATTGTAGGTTTGATTGCTCCTACCCGTGTCTGGTCGTGCAGCTGTTGAATGAGCAATTACCGGGAAAGCTTGGTTCAGCATACAAGACCAGCTAGGCTTCCCCCGGCACACGAGACAGCAACCTTACAGCGTCTGCGCCGTCCCGTCCAGCACCTGGGAAAAACGGCCGTGGGGTCTACGTGTCCCGTCGCCCTATTCCTTAACGCTCCCAATGAGAATCTTCCCTGAGGCGAGGACGGCGTCGCTTATAGCCTTCTTGTCCAGGGTGTCCGGTATCTGAGCAGCTGGCATGACGAATGTGATGGCCCTCTCAGCCTCCTGATCTTTAACGACGGTATTCTTGTAGTGCACCGTAACCGGATGAGGTGTCACCACTGTAACCGTTCGCCCTTGGACGGGTTCATAACGATTTCCATAGGTGTATTGTATTTCCGAGTAGGATCGGTCCTCCGTGTCGAGGTACGCCTCGGTCGTTGAATAAGAGCCAACAACCATGATGTCCTTAACGTCTGCAAATTTGGCGGCCATGCGGTGGAACCGCCCGAAGACCTCGGCGAACCCATTCTCTAGCGCCACCTGGCCCGTTTTCTGATCGCGTTCCTGCGCATTGAGCGCATGGCTCGCTAGTCGCAATGCGGGGCCCCCAAAGGACCGATCCAGCCTGAGAGCTACGTCGAGTTCAACGGCGCCAGTTTCTTTGTCCTTGGTCAAGTGTATGGAATCCAAGTCGAACGGTGCACATCGAAACGCATCCGGGTCGGTGAGGAGGGTCTTCTCGAACTCTTTTTTCAGGGCCTCGTTTAACTGTTTGACATCAGGCTGGGCGTCGTCCTCAAGTTGAAAAGACGAAGACACAGACTTTTCCAAGTTCAATACCCCGCCAACTTGCCGATCGGTGGATTTAACGTCGAGGTTCATGCTGGAGAAGCCGAATCTTCTGACCCGGAGCCTCTGGACATCGTTATCGCCGTGGAACGTCAACTCGACCGTGCCTGGAGTCGGGGTATCCGTACAGGTGTAGCCCCTGCCTTCCTTTTTCCAGATCATTGCCCCCAGAGGATCGGATTTAACGGCGACCACATGCGACTGGGTCGCTGTATTCTGCCCTCCAGCCTGGATAGGACCTGCAAATCCCAGCAGGCAAATGCCAAGCGTTAAACTGCCAAGCCGAACCGCGTTAGCAGTCCGTCTCTTTCGCTCATCATGGACACGCATAGAGCCTCCTGGCCGATACTGCCACTAGTCCTTCGGCCGTGGGTGATCAGCGAGTCAACGCGATCATCGGACTAGTGATAGGTGGCTAGCACTTTTTGCACCTCACTCAAGGAATTTTGCATGAAAACCTTCCCCCACCCCCATCCCAAAGACCCTCAAGATGAGCGTGGATCGTCACCTGTGTCTCGGGTCTTGCACTGACCGTCTCGATATGGAAATCGAACGTCGTCTTGAAACTGCGGGGTCCGGCCCCGGTCATCGTCTGATAGACACCGTCGCCGCTGATCATCCCCTTGTCCTTGTCCTCCTGCCAACGAGAACCGGAGCACGGCTGTGAGGCGATCCCTGCAATTATCTATTACACGCATTGGTCCTCTTTCTCCATCCGCGCCACCTTGTCGGGGGCCAGCTCGGGGAGATCGGCGACGCTCGTCTTCAGTTGCCGCTTGGAATGTCCCCTACCTATAAGTGACCAGGACCTTTTGCAGTTCCGACGCGAACGAACCCCACCAGCCGTCTTTGGCGCCCTTTAAGTATTGTTTCCCCCAACCGCCTTTTATTCTAATAAAGAAAAGGTCTATCCGTGTTTCAGGCTTCTGGCTTACTACTTGCACGTGCAGCTCAAATGGCTGGTTATTATTCGCATTGACAACCTCGCCCGAAATGATGCCCTTGTCTTTATCGGTGCCCGTGACGAGCCAACCTTTTCTTTCGATTGCATCCTGCGCAGCCTGGAAAACCTCATCATAGGTGTGCTGGTAGACCGCTGTGTAACCCTTGGGGTTATCCTTGGCTTGTGCTGCGGGAAATAAGAAGGCAGCCGTCAGAACCACTAACGTTATTAGAGCTAGCCTGCCGACGGCCACACCGACTGAACATCGGGATCGCCCGCTCTCGTTCCAAGGCATATCTATGTCCTCCTCTCTAAATTTCGCGGCCAGGGCTTGGGTGCGTTTCCGTGATTCTCCTGCCCCTCTTTTGCGAACACGGGCCGCAAATTGCCGCACTCTTCTTTCCTGCACAGGGCATCATCGTGAAGCAATGGCGCTCATCAGGCGCTGGCGAGGGAAGGCACGCCGTTACGCACTACATCGTTTCTCCCTGACGCGGTTGCACAGTATCCTTGGGATCGTTGGAGGTCGATTTGAGAAAGTTCTTTCATGGCGTTTTCTTATGGGGCTTCCAGCAGGTCCATTCGCGGGCAAAACAACCCTCAGCGCATCTTTGTAACTTGAGGAGCGGGCGCAACGCAAGTCGGGAGTGAACGCTTTGCAGCATTGACCTTCCCTCTTGCCTCACTAACGAGCTTTGCGAATTGGCGGAATTGTGCTCCCCGTGGAACGAACTTGTCAAGTGAAAAGTCATCATGAAGTTACTGTGTACATTTTGTTCCAACCCCACCAGCGGGAACCCAGGGTGTCGCCACCGTGTACAGTTCTGACCACAGGCTTTTCTCATGCCCGAAACCCCCATCGGCATCCCCGCTGTGTAACATAGTGAACCTTCAGTGCGTGACCACAACCCGCCGGCCCATATGCAAGAAAACCCTGATTGCTTCACCACCAATATGAAGTCGCAGTGCGGTCCATCCGACTTCAGGGAGGAGAGAATGCCAATGCTTCGTCTTAAAGTGTCGGCCAGTGCGGTAACGGACTACTTTCACCTCTTTGTAAACCGGCGTGCTTACACTCTTCAGTCCAGCCGGCCGCACCCAGAAAGTGACCGGCATTATTACTACCGCCCCAAGGACAAGAGAACCGGCCAGGGGCTCAGCCTGACGCCAGACACCATCCGCCGCCACCTGGAAGGGGAAATCACCATCGGCCTTTACGCCATTAATCCCGCCACGCAGCGGTGCAAATGGATCGCCATCGACGCTGATTACCAGGATGCGCTTGCTGATCTCGTCAAGCTTGACCGCTGCTTCAAGCAGGACGGCGTGGATTCCGCGCTTGAGCAGAGCAGGCGTGGTGGGCATCTCTGGATCTTCATGGCTGAGCCACTGCTGGCACGCGACTGCCGGCTCTACGTCTGCGACCTCGCTCTACGGTTAGGCATTCCGATCAAGGTAGGGAGGCAGCAGGAAGGAATCGAGATCTTCCCCAAGCACGATGCGTTGAAGCCCGGCAGGTACGGCAATGCCATTCGTGGACCCCTGGGCATTCACCGTGGCGCAGCTCAGCGCTTCTGGCTTGACGGCGCCGATGAGGATGTCGGGGCGCAGATGAGCTACCTCAACTCCCTCTCCAAGCTGACGCGTGAACGTCTGGCCCGATTGATCGCTGGAAAGACGATGCCACCTCAGCTTGCGCCGCCAGCACCCAAACCTGAGCTGGAGATGACGAGACACTTGGGAGGGCAAGGATTCCGGATCTTGGACCACATTAGCACCCGGCTTCGCACAGTGGGGCACAACAACGTGACCCGATGCCCATCCTGCGCCGAAGAGGGCCACGACCGCAGTGGTGACAACCTTTCGATTTCAATCGAAGACCCGCGCAAATACATCTGCTGGGCCGGCTGCACGAGAGACATGATTCGGGCGGCAGTGGGCTGTCCACGGCCAGTCCAACAACACTGTTCCGCTACTTGAACTGTCCCGGATAGCCCTGTTGCGTTGACTTGGTGGCACGTGCCCTCTACAATAGCTTCTATCGGGGCGAGATTGCCAACCGTACATAGCCATTTACCCACGGTCGGCCAAACCGTTTCCCACTACAGCGTCCTCTCGAAGCTGGGCGGCGGGGCTCGGCGTACTTCCCTGCATAGGTATCTCTGTGATCTCTGTGCGCTCCGTGGTGAATCTTCTGTTCACGGCCCGGGAAGAGATCGGCCATTAGGGTAGAGGGAGCGGCGCAGTGGAACGCGATTGCTGGCAGGAAATCGAGCGACTGTACCACGCGGCGCTGGAGCGGCCGGAGAGCCAGCGCGGGGCCTTCCTGGAGGAAGCTTGTGGGGGCGATTCGGCCTTGCGGGACGAAGTGGAGTCCTTGTTGGCTGAGGGTGAGCACGGTGCAAGCATCATCGAGTCGCCCGCCGTCGAGGTGGCAGCGAAGGCTTTGGCGGAGGATGACTCGCAATTGCGCGCAACTGTCGAGTGTGAACAGGAGAGGCTGGGTAGAACGGTATCCCACTACCGCATCTTGGAGAGGCTGGGCGGCGGGGGCATGGGGGTGGTCTATAAGGCTGAGGACAGCAAGCTCGGTCGACTTGTCGCCCTCAAGTTCCTGCCTGAAGAACTCTCCAGGGATCGCCAGGCGCTGGAGCGTTTTCAGCGAGAGGCCCGTGCCGCCTCGGCGCTTAATCACCCCAATATCTGCACCATACATGCCATTGAGGAGCACGAAGGCCAGCCCTTCATCGACATGGAACTGCTCGAAGGGCAGACCCTCAAACATCGCATCGCGGGCAAGCCGTTTAAGACTGACGAACTGCTGGACCTTGCCATCCAGATTGCCGACGCTCTCGACACCGCGCATGCGAAAGGCATCATCCATCGGGACATCAAGCCGGCGAACATTTTCCTGATCCCGCGAGGAGGAATGGCCCAGGCGAAGATCCTGGACTTTGGTTTGGCCAAGCTGGCGGCAAAGCCGCGCCGGGTGGCGGAAATGGTGGGAGCCTCTGCGCTTCCCCCCGTATCGGCCGAGTCCGAGCAGCTCACGACGCCGGGCGTGGCCATGGGGACCATCGCCTATATGTCGCCGGAGCAGGCGCGAGGCGAGGAGACCGACGCGAGAACGGACTTATTCAGTTTTGGCGTAGTCCTCTACGAGATGGCGACAGGTCACCCCGCCTTTTCCGGGACAACCTCCGCGCTCGTTTTTGATGCGATTCTGCATAAAGCCCCGACATCTCCGGTTCAACTGAATCCCCGCTGCCCGGCGGAGTTGGAACGCATCATCAACCGGGCGCTGGAGAAAGACCGGGAGCTGCGTTATCAGCATGCCTCGGAGATGCGCGCCGAGTTGCAGCGCCTGAAGCGTGACACGGACTCGGGCTGGCCAGCGGTTGCTGTAGCGCCTGTCAGTGAACGGCCCGAACCGTCGTTGGCAGAGCGTCGCTACGGGCTGAGCGGGCGAATGCTCGCGCTGGCGGGGTTCACGCTGGTTACACTGGCCGTGACCGCGGCATTCTGGAAGTGGCCAAGTCTTTTCCCTGGCAAATCGGTCGCCCCCGGGGCGGCGAAGGCGCTGGCGGTGGTCGAGATCGAGAATATGTCGGGAGACACGTCCCTCAATTGGCTGGGAGGAGGCGTGGCGGATATGCTCACCACCGACCTGGCGGAGGGCAGAGGGCTGGAGGTCATCTCCACCGAGCGTGTGCGCAGCTTAATCAGCCATCGCACGAAGGGCCAGGGAACGCTGCCGCCCAGCGAGGCGCAGGACGTTGCCAAGGATGCGCGGGCGGACGTGTTCCTTAGCGGCACGTTGCTGAAATTGGGTCCGCGCCTGCGCTTGAACTTGCGCGTTCAGGAAACGGACACGGGCAAAGTGCTCTATGCCGACAAGGTGGAAGGTGACAACGTGGAGGCGGTGATGGGGATGGTGGACCAGGCGACCGCCGGTATCCTGAGCAAGTTCGCGCCGGGTGAAGCCCCCACGCAGCCCAACGTCGCCGCCAGCATGACGTCCAACGTGGAAGCCCTGCGCGCCGACGAGGAAGGCCTCAGCTACCGGGACCGTGACATGGGCGACAAAGCTGAACGAGCGTTTCGGCGCGCTACCGAGCTTGATCCCCAATTTGCCTTGGCATACTTCCATCTTAGCGACACCCTTAGTGATCTTGCGGCCGCCCGCCAAACAATAGCTCATGCCGCGCAGCTTGCCGAACGGCTGTCGCTGCCCCGTCAGCAGAAATTGATGATTAAGGCCAGCAATCTTTTCTACGCCGGCCGCTTGGAGGAAGAGGACGAGCTACTCCGGTCCGCCGTCCGCGAGTTTCCCCGCGAGGTCGAGTTGCGTCACGAGCTCATTACGTGCCGCATCTATGAGGGTAAATACTCGGAGATCCCGCGAATGGCGGAAGAGCTTCTGCGCCTGGATGAGCGCGACCTCATGGGCTACCTCTGGCTCGGCCAGGCGTCTGGGTTCGAGGGCGACGTGTCGCAAGCCCTGGCATCGCTGGACCGCTATGCGTCGTTCCTCCCACGCAACGATCCCCGCCCGCTAAATGAACGCGGTGAGGTGTTGTCGCAGAATGGGCGATATGAAGAAGCTCTCGCGGCCTACCGCAAGAACCGGGAACTGAATCCCCGTTACAATCGGGGCTCCGCGTTGGCGATCGCAAATACTTACCTCTTGGCAGGGCAGTACGCGCAGGCGGAAGCTAGCGCCCTGTCAGTGACCCGCCAGGCGAAGGACGCGAACGCGCGCAAACAGACGGCCGAAATGTTAGGCGAAATCGAGGTCGGTCGAGGCCGCCTTGACGCCGCGGTAGCGCGCTACGAAGAAGCGGGTGACTTGGGGGCAGCAGCGCAGATCTATTTCGAGCAGGGGCAGCCGGAGGCGGCCCTGGCCTTGGGACGGCGGCACACCGGGCCCTGGGCTTCGGATGTGCGCGGGATCGCCTACCTCCTCTTGAGAAATGAGCCAGCGGCGGAGAAAGAGTTCAACGCCCTGAGTGCTGACTTAATGCCCCGGTGGGGCGAGTATAGGGTCGGGAAATATGTTGACCTTGAGCGCTTGCGGGCGGCCGCTTGTGCTGGACGATGGCAGGAAGTGACGGCTGGCTGGCAACAGCTTGGCGGCCTATTCCATTCCGAGATTGCCTTCGAGGTTGGCCGTGCTTATCTGGAGTTGGGAGCGCTGCCGGAGGCCGAGCAACTCCTGCGGTTCGAGTTGAAAGCAGATCCAAACTTCCTGACGTTTGTCTTGACGCAGTTCTATCTGGGGAAAGTCCTGGAACAGAGCGGCAAGAAAGCCGAAGGCCTCAAGTCCTACCAGGAATTCCTGGGCCACTTCGAGCATTCCGCTGCCAAGCTGCCGCAAATCGCCGAAGCCCGGGCCGCGGTAAAACACTTGATGTAGCCCTCCCTTGCCCCCCCCCCTGCGCACCCAGGGCCTCCTGTACCGCATGAACTTCCCCCCGTAGCTGCCCACCCTGCGACTTTAGCCGGATTCGGAATGATAAACCCTCTTCTCGGAGAGTGGGACGACTGCACTTTGAAAAGGGGCCAGACCACCTTCGGTCTTGGCATTACTAACGAGTCGCCTTTGGTTTACCAAGCGTAGTAAGTGCATACCACGGCGGAACGGCCAACTACGCTAATTCGCAAAAGAGTGTCACACAACAATCCGGATACACAGAAAGGAGGCATCGAATGTCGAAATACGGTGAGACCCAAACAGTCTTACACGAGGAGAAGTTCCTCCTGGATGCTCTCAACGAAATGGGCTACCAGGTTGAAGTTCATCCTGAAGGTGCACCACTCAACTCGTATTACTCCGAGCAAGAGGCGAATGTCGCCAACATCATTATCCGCCGCGCGCAGCTGCCCAGCGCCTTCGGCGATGTCGGGTTTGTAAGGCAGCCCGACGGCCGGTTCACCCTGATCGAGGACGAACTCGACGATCACAGCGGATACGGCAGGAAATGGCTCGGCCGTGTTCAGCAGATCTACAAGGAGAGCCAGACCTTGGCCGTGGCGCAGGCGAAGGGTTACCACCTGAAAAGCCGCCAGGTAATTGAGACCTCAGAAGGCAAACAGGTGCGGCTGCAGTTTGCCGTGCGGAGGTAGACCACGATGCGAGAGAAAACCATCACGATCACCATTGACGAGCAAGGGAAGTCGACTCTCGATCTGGAAGGCTTCGCCGGCAAGGGCTGTGAGCGGGTGTTTGATGATTTCCGTGGCGGGGACCTGCTCAAGGTGGAGCGGAAGAAGCTTGACTTTTACAGCCGACCGCAGGTCGAGCGGGAAAAGAGCCAACGCTGAAGGAGGGCCGACATGCTGCTTCACGCTTTCATTCCCGCCAGCCGCGCTAACGGCCCAGGACTACGCTCAGTCGTCTTCTTCCAGGGCTGCACCCTCGCTTGTCGCGGGTGCTTTAATCCCGATACCCATCCCTTTGCAGGAACGGAAGTCACCGTCGATGCCGTAGCTGACAAAGCGCTTCGTGCGCACGAAGACCATGGCGTCGAAGGCGTCACCTTCACAGGCGGCGAGCCCCTGCAGCAAGCGCCAGCCCTGCTGGAACTGATCCAGACACTGCGCCGGCAACTGCCGAACCTGAGCTTTGGCCTGTTCAGCGGCTACTCGGACTTGGAACTTGTTCTGGGACGCTATTCGATATGGGGCCGGGACTATTCCGAAGAAGACCGCCGTCGTCTCTGGCAAGAGATCCGAGAGCACCTCGACTTTGCCGTTCTCGGTCGTTTCAATGAAACGCAGCCGAGCGGCCTGCCGCTTTGCACGAGCCGCAGCAAAGCGCTGCGCATGCTGTCGAGCCGCTACAGCGTGAAGGACTACGGCCCACAATCGGTTGAAGTGATTATCCACTCTGATGGATGGGCAGAAGTCACAGGATTTCCCATTCTAGGCCTACCGTGGTAGAAGCCTTTTAACTCACTTCACTTTTCTGGCGTGGATTTCTTGGCCGTCGACGCGATGATACGTGTACCCCGTTACCTGCCCGTGCGCATCGCGCACGAATGTGATGGTTCCAAGATCGTCAAGCACAAAGAACGTTTCTGGACCCAGAGGAAGATTCTCCTCGGCGCCCTCATCCTCAGCCATCTTTGACCATAGCTTCCCGTCCTTGACAGAGATGGTATCCACCATACCGGGACGCCACTCAAATTGCCCAATGTAGTCCTTGTAGGTGCCGGAGTCCGCGGCTATAGGCTTATGGAAATTCATGGGTAAAGCGCCCCATTGCCTTGCCACCAGCAGCCAGGAGCCATTTTGCTTCACAAAGGTTTCCGTTGCACGCATCTCCGTAATGATGTCGATGTCTGTAAACTGCTCGTGAGTGGTGAATCGAAGATTGAGCACTGCCGTGCTGCCGTAGAGGTGCACGACAAAATCACGTTGATTCCCCGAGTGATCGTACTCGAAGGGTAGATTGCGTCCGAGTTCAATAATCTGCGCCTTCGTTTTGATGTTCCCGTCGTCGGTGCTAAAGATGCAATCCTCCGCAACGTAAGGGGCCCAAGCCGCGAAGTCCCGCTTTCGGGCGGCCTCCCGTGCCGCATTGTGGGCGTCGATCACTTCCTGTTGTTCGGGCGAGAACTTCGGCTGGTCTGCCGAGGAGAGCATGCCGGCGCATAGGCCGGACGCAAGCAAGAGGCAGGCGAAGTAACGCATGTACCCTCCGTTCAATTAGCCGGAATGTTCACTTTTCGATTCCCCTGATGCTGCGAAGCATATACCTGGCTGCCACTGAATGCAACTCTCAGTCGGCTTAGCGTCGCTCCCGGTCCACTCCCCTTTATCGAAGTCCTCTCCAAAGGAGCAAGCAACATGATTCGATCTATGGAAGAATTTGCGTCAGCTTTTCATGCCGCACGCTGTGTTTCAACTCCGCTGGTCGCAGTCCGCACCGCAGACCCCGCCAGCACCACGTACTTCCTAATCGACACCCTCAAGCAGAGCCGCCAGCCTCCTCCGTTGCTCGGCTGGGATGTCATCCGCGGTCTCTATGCGATCGGCAAGGACGGCGGCGAGGCACTTGCTCGCGTGTTAGGTGATCGTGAGGCTGCGACGGTCGGCCCAGCCGATGCCCTGTCGCTGGCCCAGCAGCTTGGCGAGAACGGGCTCCTGCTTTACTCCAATGCCCACCGCTTCTGGGACGAACCCGGAGTAATGCAGGGGATCTGGAATCTGCGAGACTCGTTCAAGGCGACAGGACGAATGTTGGTCCTGCTGGCGGTCCCTGGTGCGACCTTGCCGCCGGAGCTTGGGCAGGACGTGCTCGTCCTTGACGAACCTCTGCCCTCCGCCACTCACCTGGAGCAGATCGTCCGCGAGACCTTCCACGCGGCCAACTTGGCTGAGCCTGAACGGGCGAAGATCGACAGAGCAGTCGATGCCCTGATTGGTCTTGCTGCCTTCCCGGCGGAGCAGGCATTGGCGATCTCGCTGGTCAAGCGGGAGCTGGACACGGAAGATCTGTGGGAACGCAAGCGGCAGGTCATCGAACAAACGCCTGGGCTGTCCGTTTGGCGAGGGGGTGAGACCTTCGATGACCTGGGCGGCTTGAGCAACGTGAAAAGCTTTCTGCACGCAGTGCTTGCCGGCCTCGATCCTCCGCGCGTCATCGTATTCATTGACGAGATTGAGAAGGCGTTTGCAGGGACAGGCACCGACCTCTCAGGCGTGAAGACGGAAATGACCGGAACGATCCTGACCTACATGCAGGACCGTGAAGCCGATGGCATCGTGCTGACCGGTCCGCCCGGAGCGGCGAAATCAGCGGTAGCAAAGGCAACAGGCAACACCGCCGGGATACCCACCATTGCCTTCGATCTGGCCGCCATGGAGAGTTCCTTGGTGGGCGCCTCCACGGATCGGCTGCGCACGGCGCTCAAGATCATTGATGCGGTCTCCCAGGGACGCATGCTCTTTATCGCCACGTGCAATTCGATCGCAAGCCTTCCCCCGGAACTGCGCCGGCGATTCACACTGGGTACGTTCTTCTTCGACCTGCCTACCGAAGAGGAGCGGGAGATTATCTGGCAGATCTATTTCAAGAGGTACGAGGTGACGGGTGATCTTCCGAACGATGAAGGCTGGACAGGGGCTGAGATCAAAGAGTGCTGCCGCAAGGCACACCGCTTGGGAATGACGCTCGTTCAGGCTGCCAAATACATCGTGCCGGTTGCACGTTCCGCGGCTGAGCAGGTCAAGGCACTGCGCAAGATGGCTTCCGGCAAGTTTATCAGCGCCTCGGCGCCGGGTGTTTACCAGGACCAGGAAAACCAGTCTGTACCGAGGGGGCGTGTCATCCGGGACCTGGAAGGGCCGCTGACTGTAATGCCACCCTCGAGATCAGAGGCCTGACGTGTCTGGCCGGCCACTATTCCCGTTTAGCAGTGTGTGTATACCCGGGACCGCGTAATGCTCTCCCTGGTCGCTCATCAGTGATCCTGCCGTCAAGCACAACTGGCCTGCCATTTATGAAGACGTCCTTCACCCCCACGGAGTAATGAAGAGGGTCGTTGTAAGTCGCTACGTCCCGGATAGCGGCTGAGTCGAAGACAACGATATCCGCCATCATGCCCGGCCGCAGAATGCCGCGGTCTCGAATCCCAACACGGCTCGCAGCTTGCGAGGTCATCTTGCGGATGGCTTCCTCCAGCCTCATGGTGTGCTCGGTCCGAACGTACTCAGCAAGAATGCGGGGAAATGTTCCGAAAGCCCTGGGATGTGCCTTGGTGGTGCTCAGCGGCCCGTCTTCCGCCTGCGCCTCAGAATCCGAACCGTAGGTCACCAAGGGACTTGATACTGCGGCGCGAACGTCCGATTCTTGCATGATTACACTGACAACTTCGCTGTTGCCGCGGTCGGCGATGGCGATGTCCATGGCGGCGTCTCTCGGATCTTTACCCATTTGGCGGCCAAGCTCCTCAAAGTTCATTCCCTCATATTTGCGCAGCTCTGGGTTAACAACCTGGATTAAGGTCACGCCCTGAGGTCCGCCGGAGCCCAGCCATTCGTTTTCCCAGGTGGTGCTCGGCTCGTCCATTTCCTTTCGGATGCGGGCACGCGCCGCAGGGTCTTTTAACCTCCCCAACATCTTCTCGGTGCCACCTTCGGAAACCCAACTGGGGAAACACGCAACCAGGCCATTAGATGCACGTGTGTAAGGATACACGCTGGCAGCGACGTCTATGCCACGCGATCGCGCTGCGTCGATTCGAGCGAGAACCTCTGGCATTTTCCCGAAGTTCTCCCGATACGCAGCCTTCAAGTGCCAGATGGTGGCGGAAACTCCCGCACGCTGCGCAATTTGGAATACTTCGTCCAAGGATTGAAAGATCTTGTCGCTTTCCGAGCGCTGATGGGTAAAGTAGACACCGTCGTACTTCCGGGCGACCTTGGCCAATTCGACGAGCTCATCGGTCGAGGCAAATGTGTCGGGCACGTATTCCAGCGCCGAACTTACTCCGAACGCTCCCTGTTCCATCGCTTGAGCGACCAATCGACGCATCTCGTTGAGTTCGTTGGGAGTAGCCGCACGGTTGTCCTTGCCGACCACGTAAGTGCGAATGCCGCCGCCGCCGACAAACGTGCCGAGATTGATAGCTGGCTTGGCACGGTCGAAGCGCGCCAAATACTCGTCGAGCGACCGCCAGTCGAGCATGACACCATACTTCTTCGCGGCGTCCTGACGATCCTCCATGAGCCGGTCGTTCAGCGGTGCGATGGAAGTCCCCTCGCCCGTAATCTCAGTGGTCACGCCTTGAGTGATCTTGCTGGCGGCGCGGCCATCCACCAGGATGTTGAACTCGGATTGGCCCTGAACGTCGATGAACCCGGGCGAGACCACCAGGCCGGTGGCGTCGATTCGCCGCCTGGCACGGGCGCTGCGCAGGTCACCGATCGCAGCGATGCGATCGCCGATGATCCCAATATCTGCGTAGGTCCAGGGAGCGCCGGTGCCATCAACGATCCGGCTTCCGATAATCACGAAATCGTAATAACGCTCCTGCCCCTGAATCACTGTGGCGGAGAACAACAGCACGACGAGAGTGACGCAATAAGACAGCTTGGACACAGGACCTCCCCCGTCAATCAGACTACCATGCTTCTGCGATTGACCCTACCGCCGTCCAGGCTGATGATTCCCGCTGTGCAAAGGAGGATCAAATGACGACTGCACTACCAATTCTGGATATCCAGGAGCCTGGCACCGACCTGGCCAGGAAGACAGTCTTCATCAAGCTTCACCTGGGCTTGCTGGGCAACAGCCGCAAGGTCAGTTCATCCCAGGTTGAGGTGGATGCCGACAAAGCGCTAATCCGTGTGTCGAAGAACTTGCTTGATTCGCCGGAACTGCAAGCCATCCGGAGCCTCGACGGTGACATCCGCCGCTACCTGTACGACACCTGCCTGCCCTTCGACGTGGGCATTCATCTGTTGCCGTTGGGGCTGATCGAAGCCGTCGATGAGAGGCTACAGGAGTTCAACGCCCAGCGCGATCAGCTGGTCGAGGCGTTCCTGCTGGCTTATCCACGCCTCTGCCAGGAGGCTGCTGTACGTCTCCGCACGCTCTATAACCCTGCTGACTACCCGCCGGTGGATGAAGTTCGTGCCTGCTTCACCCTGAGCTGGCAATACATCAGCTACGGAGTGCCGGAGCAACTGGGAGAGATCTCCGCCCGGATCTTCGAGACAGAACGAGAAAAGGCTGCCGAAGCCATGTCCCAGGCCTGCGACGAGATCCAGCAGGTGATGCGTGCCTCGCTGCTGGAAATGGTCAATCACCTGCGGGACCGACTGGCGGATCAGCCCGACGGCAAGCCGCAGCGTCTGCGGGAATCAACCTTGCAGAAGCTCCGGGACTTCCTGGTGACCTTTGACATGCGCAATGTGGTGGACGACCACGAGTTGAGACAGCAGGTAGAGAAAGCGCGCGGGCTGTTGGAAGGTGTCAGCACGGATGAGCTGCGAAACATGCCGCTGGTTCGTGCATCTGTCCGGGAAGGCATGGCCAGCATCGCCGCTCAAATGGACGTACTCGTTAACGATCGCGTCAGCCGCAAGTTCCGCTTTGACGAAGCATGAGGTCAGGTCCGTCGGAACGTTCTACTCACAATAGCGAAAGGAGGTAACTCACACATGTTGAATAAAGTCCTGCTTATCGGATACGCCGGCGCCGACAGCGAGATGAAGTTTACCGCTGCCGGCATACCGGTGGCGAACTTCTCTCTGGCCGTGAAGGAGGTTTACAAGAACGGCGACGGGGAGAAGAAGACCAACACGCTATGGATTCGCTGCGTTGCCTGGCGCCGCTGGGCTGAGATCGCCGGCGAGTTCGTGACCAAAGGCAAGTTCCTGTTTATTGAAGGAAGACTCCAGTTGCGCAGCTACGAGGACCGTGAAGGGAAGAAGCGCGACGTGACGGAAGTGGTTGTCACGCTGCTGCGGCTGCTTGGGCCGGCCAAGAACGGGAACGGTGCAAAGGCGTCCGAGTCTCCGACGGCTGTGGAGAAGGCCGAAGACGCCGATAACCCATTCAACGAAGTGGAAACCGAGATCGCTGATCAGGACATTCCGTTTTGACGGATTCCCTGACTATCCAAACTGATTATCGACTTCAATGGCAGGAAATCGTGCCTTGTTTATTTGTAAGCGCCAGCCGACAAGGACGACCTATTTCCTCGAACCCCCTTTGGACACACGAACGCGATGAAAGGGGATCTTAGCATCGGCCCAGGAGGCGGTTGGCTAAGCACCCCTTCCGAGTCGGCCACCAAGGCGCCGCTGGCCGCGACCGTGCGGGCTTGAGCAGGGGAAGGCTTGGGTGCTCTCCGGCTCCGGTCACTTCTGAGGAGCCACCCGCTCCGAGTCCGCCGTTTCCTGCTGGGCTCGACGCGCTCGGACGTCGCCGCGAATGGTCACGGCTTGGTCTATTGAGAAGGTGAGTTGTCCACGCGCTGCGAGCTTCAGTTCCCGAGCATTCCAGTGAGCACTCATCAGGCCCGAGGGGGAGTGACTGTTCGTGCCCAACAGCAAATGACCGATCTCGTGTGCAATGCCGTGTCCAAGTAGTTGTCCAAGCGACAACTGCGGCGTCTCGAGGAGTACTGTCTTTGCTCGCGCATAGGAAATATACGCAAATTGTCCATGGCGCGGTGGAGGAATTGGCACTGCCATCCCCATGGCGAACTTTTCCACCCAAGGGCCCTCCGCGATCCCGGGCACGACGTTCAGGCGGATTTCCGTCGGAGTATGAGGAGTGGTGCAAGCCGGGTTCAGCTCAGCCCTCGGTCCAGACAGCGGACAATCGACCCAAGACATTTTCACGCCCACGTTCTGAAAGATGTCCGATGCCGTGCGCTCGGCAATGGCCAGATCGTGCTCGGGAATAGGGGTGTAGATAAAGACTAGGACGGTGAGATCCACGGTCGCGCTTGCGTCTTCCGTGAGTTGGTCTCGAGCCCAGCAATTCCCAGCGGCAAATGCCACCGCCAGGAGGATCGCCAGGCTCGAACCGGCTAATCCCCAAGACCCCTGCCTGCGCCTGATTCCACAGTTATTGCTCTCTACTACCCAATCCTTGTTGTTCATGGCGCTCACCTCCGTCACGAGATGGCGCCAGTTTGGTTGGACAGGGCACCTGCCTCAATGCAAGGCAGGTGAAACTTGTCGGAAGAGTAGGTGAAGAGCTAACGTATAGATAGGACGGTGGTTAACAGAGGCGGGCCCTGTCCGTTGACTTTGGGCTTGATACAGTGATAGCGTTAAACCATCTTTGGGACTTGGAACAGCAGCCGGGCAGGGCTCTCTAGCTCAGTCTGGAATCTAACTTCAAAGCAGGCCGCGCTGGTCATGGCACTCCTCGCATCTTCCGGGCGTCTTGTCCGGTTCGAAGCCTTTGAGTTTGACCGGCATACCCTCGAACTGCGCAAGCATGGGCTTAAGCTCAAGCTCTCCGGTCAGCCCATCGAAGTGCTGGCGATGCTGCTTGCGCGTCGGGGCGAATTGGTGACGCGCGAGGAGTTGCAGAAACGGCTGTGGCCGCACGATACGATTGTCGAGTTCGAGCACAGCATCAATGCGGCGGTCAAGACGCTGCGCAGGGCGCTGGGCGACTGCGCAGACGAACCTCGATTCATCGAGACGCTGCCCCGGCGTGGCTACCGGTTCATTTACCCCATCGACGCCCCGGCCGGCGTCCCAGTCGATGGCCCAGTCCCTGTACCCGCCCAGCCCTCGTCCGATGGCGCACCTGAGTTACCAGAACCATCACCCCAAGCAGCACCGATACAAGGCCATCTGATCGGCAAGAAGGTGTCGCACTACCGGGTTCTAGAGACCTTGGGCGGCGGGGGAATGGGAGTTGTCTACCGGGCCGAGGACATAAAGCTGGGCCGGGGCGTGGCACTCAAGTTTCTGCCGGAGGAGTTGGTCGCCCATCCTCAGGCATTGGAGCGCTTCGAGCGGGAGGCGCGTGCCGCCTCGGCCCTCAATCACCCCAACATCTGCACCGTTTACGAATTTGGCGAGCACGAAGGGCAGGCCTTCATCGCCATGGAGTTGCTCGAAGGGCAGACGGTGGACCGTCTCATCGCCGGGAAGCCGCTCGCCCTCGACCGGCTTCTGGACCTGGCGATTCAAATCGCCGACGGACTGGATGCCGCGCAGCGGAAAGGCATCATTCATCGTGACATCAAACCGGCGAATATCTTTGTCACGACGACCGGTCAAGTGAAGATTCTGGATTTCGGGCTGGCGAAGCTCGCCCTAGGGGCACCCTCTGTGGGTGCCTCCAAGCGGGCACAAGGCCCGCCCCTGCAGGAGACGCCGACGGCTTCGTTGGAGGCGGAGTCCCTCACCAGCACCGGCATGGTGGTGGGGACAGTTGACTACATGTCACCCGAACAGGTGCGGGCCGAGGCGGTGGACCAGCGGACGGACCTGTTCAGCTTCGGCCTGGTGCTTTATGAGATGGCCACGGGGCGGCGGGCCTTTGCGGGCAACTCGCCGGGCACGGTATTCGAGTCGATTCTGAACCGGGCGCCCATCCCGGCGCTCGAAGTCAACCCCAAACTGCCGCCGCAACTCGAAGGCATCATCAACAAGGCCCTGGAGAAGGACCGCGTTCTGCGGTACCAGACCGCGTCCGACATCGAGACTGATCTGAAGCGTCTGAAGCGCGACACGGAATCCGGGCGGCCTTCGTCATCGAGCGAGGCGAGGGCAGCCCAAGTCCCTCTGGCGGGCAGGAAACGTTGGAAGGTCCTTGTTCCCGCCGCCCTAATGCTTGTCGCTGCTGCCATCGGGGGAACGCTCTACTTCCGCTCGCGGCAGGCCCTGTCCCGCCTGACCGACAAGGACACCATCGTCCTTTCCGATTTCGACAACAAGACGGGCGACAGCGTATTCGAAGACACGCTGAAGCAGGGGCTCTCGGTGCAGCTTGAGCAATCACCCTTTCTCGCCCTGCTTTCCGACCGCAAGGTGAATGAGACATTGAAGCTGATGGGGCGTTCACCCGATGAGCGCCTAACGGCGAACCTCACACGCGAAGTATGCCAGCGCACGGGCAGCAAGGCCATGTTGACCGGCTCGATTGCGAGGCTGGGCAGCCAGTACGTCCTTGGCCTGAAGGCAGTGACCTGCGACACGGGCGACCCGCTGGCCGAAGCGCAGGAGCAGGCGGCAGGCAAGGAAGCGGTGCTCAAGGCTCTGGACGCCGCTGCGGTCAGTTTGCGGGGCAAGCTGGGAGAGTCGCTCAGCTCGGTCGAGAAATACGCCACGCCGCTGGAGGAAGCGACCACCCCATCCCTGGAGGCGTTGAAAGCCTACAGCCTGGGGGAAAAGACGCGCTTTGCGAAGGGAGACACACCCGCGCTCCCCTTGTTCAAACGGGCGGCAGATCTTGACCCGAACTTTGCGATGCCCTACGCCAGGATGTCGGTTGACTACATGAACCTCAGCGAAGTGGGGCGGGCGGTGGAGAATGCACGCAAGGCTTACGACCTGCGGGAGAAAGTAAGCGAACGGGAGCGGTTCGACATCGAAGGAAACTACTACGTGTACGGCACGGGAGAGCTGGAGAAGGCGGCGCAGACCTACGGGCTGTGGCAGCAGACCTACCCAAGAGACGACCAGGCTTACAGATTGCTGGGAATTATTTCTGGCTTCTTGGGAAACTGGGAAAAGGCTTTGGAGGAATGGCGAGTGGCGCTGCGCCTCGAGCCAGATGCTGCGACCCATTATGGAAATCTCGGCTACGGCTACACGACCCTCAACCGGCTGGATGAAGCGGAGGCGGTATACAAGCAGGCGGAGGGGCGCAAGCTGGAGAACGAGTGGCTGCTCCGGCAACGTTACGTCTTGGCGTTTTTGCAGGGCAATTCGGAGCGAATGGCGCAGTTGGTTTCGGCGGCCATGGGAAAGCCTGGCGGGGAAGACCTGTTGCTGGCCACGCAAGCGGACACGGAAGGTTGGTACGGCAGGCTGAAGAACGCGCACGAGTTGACTGGGCGGGCGATGGATTCAGCCCGGCAAAACGACGCCAATGAGACGGCCGCAGCATATGAGGCAGCGGCAGCGCTGCGCGAGGGGGAAGCGGGAAACCGGAAGCAGGCGCGTGCCGAGGTCTATGCGGCCGTGAAGCTGGCCTCGAACCGCCTTGTGCGGCCCATAGCGGCTCTGGCCCTGGCGCGGGCAGGCGATACAGCAGGGGTGGAGAAGCTGACAGCCGAACTCGAAAAGACCTTCCCGCTGGACACGCTGGTCCAGAGGTATTGGCTGCCCACCATCCGGGCGGGGGTCGCCCTGGAACGCCAAGACCCATACCGGGCAATCGAACTCTTAAAGGTGCCGAGCACGATCGAACTTGGCCAAATAACGCAACCCACGATATTTCTGTGCCCCGCTTATTTGCGTGGGGAAGCCTATATCATGCTCCATGACGGCAACCGAGCGGCAGCGGAATTTCAGAAGTTTATAGACCACCGAGGATTGGTGGGAAACTTTCCCTGGGGTGCGCTGGCTCGCCTCGGACTTGCACGTGCTTATGCCATGGAAGGAAACACGGCAAAAGCCCGCGCCGCCTACCAGGATTTCCTCACGCTTTGGAAAGATGCCGACCCTGACATCCCCATCCTCAAGGAAGCCAAGGCTGAGTACACAAAGCTACGGTAATTCCAACGCCCAAGTCTCTAAAGCAAATATGCACTCAACCATTCTCCCGCCACACAAAGCAGTGACCATCGCAAGCGCCGAGCGACGCCTCTCGGGATTGTTCCCGAGTCACGCCAGCGTTCACCTTTCGCTAAGCTGTCGATGTTCAGCCACAGCAGGCAGCTCCCTGTTGCTCCCTTCGTCCTAGAGGGCAAGGCTGACTGCTCGTAACCACATCATTCTAAGGCAAATATAGTTTCGCTCCCGGCCTATTGTCGATCTATCGGGGGCTATACTAACCAGGATCGTAAGCCAGTAGTTCAGCTTTCCCAGCTTCAGGGCCGGTAGTTCGGTAGCTGCCGGCCTCCCCTTTACCGAGGGCAGAGAAACTGGGAAAACACGGGAAGGCTGGATGCGTACAGCAACTCATTCCCAGCGACAATTGACCGCATTTGGTGCTTTCCCGGACCCATTGCAGGCATGCCGGCGATGGCCAGGTGTGCATTGCCTGCATGGTATAATGTATATGGAAATAGAAATAACTGGGAGTTCATTGCCTCACGGCTCAAAAGCTCCCTCGCTGGTCGGGGCCATTGCCTCCGGCTCAAAAGCTCCGATCGCACA
>Ga0181526_10000996_pt1 | contig 28172 bp, 20 predicted proteins | sample PEATcosm2014_Bin_35_FD_119750 | JGI IMG/M metagenome (GOLD analysis project Ga0181526, IMG submission 119750) | Peatland microbial communities from MTU Mesocosm Facility, Houghton, MI, USA - PEATcosm2014_Bin06_30_metaG | ecosystem: Environmental > Terrestrial > Soil > Wetlands > Peat | place...
TGCCGCACCAGGCGCGGCCGGCTGGCGCCTAGCGCGGTGCGCACGGCAATCTCGCGCTGCCGGGCCGTGGCGCGCGCCAGCAGCAGGCTGGCCGCGTTGGCGCAAGCGATCAACAGCACCAGGCCGACCGCGCCCAGCAGGACCAGAAGCAGCCGTTCGCTGGGTCCCACGATTTCCTGGTACAGCGGAATCGCCAGTGCCTGCCAGCCATCGAGCGCGCCGGGGTGCTCGCGGGCAAGCTGCGCGATCAGGGCGTTCACCTCCGCCTGCGCCTGCGCGGCCGTGACGCCTCGCTTCAGCCGCCCGATGGCTTCCAGAAAATGCGAGCCGCGCTGGGTGGGATCGCCCCGGAACGCAAACGGCCACCAGAGATCCACGGTTTCGCCGTGAGCTATGCCGTTATACTGGTTGCCGGGGTGTTCGGTGCCCGGCGGCATGACGCCGGCGACCGTGAACGGCCGCGCATCCAGGGTGATCTTCCGCCCGACGATGTTAGGTTCGGCGGCAAAACGGTGGCGCCATAGCCGGTCGCTCAGAATCACCTGCTGGTCGTTGCCGGGGATCTCATCGTTAGCAGTGAACTCGCGGCCGCGCGCGGGGTGCAATCCCAGGGTATGGAAAAACCCGGCGGTGACGGCGAAGCCGGTGAAGCGCTCGGGCTGGCCGGTCCCGGAAAGCTGCAGGTCGGCGTGGGCGTAGCCGGCGAGAGACTCGAACGAACGGTTGCGCGCCCGAAAATCGCGGAAGTCGAAGGGGTTCAGCGGGAACGTGGGGTAGGTCGCGCTGTGGAAGAAGACGCGCACGATGCGATTGGCCTCCGGGTATGGAAGCGGACGCAGCAGCACGCCGTCGATCACGCTGAAGATGGCGCTGTTGGCGCCGATAGCGAGCGCCAGCGTGAGCACGACGACCACGGTAAAGCCCGGGGCCTTGCGCAGCATGCGCAGCGCGTATCGCAGGTCGCGCCAAAGGGTTTCGATGTTATCCGTGCGTCGCATATCGCGGCATTCCTCCTGTATTTGCGTGACGCCGCCCAGTTTGCGGAGCGCGGCGAGGCGCGCTTCACCGGGCCGCATGCCCGCGGCCAGATTTTCTTCCATCTGCCGGTCGAGATGGAAACGCAGTTCCGTGTCGAGATCTTGCTCCACGCGGTTGCGGCGCCCCAGGGAGCGCAACCGCAGCCGGAGAATATCCCAACCGCGCCGCGGCTTCATTGCACAATCACCAGCCCCACGGCCCGCGACAAGCGCTCCCACTGCGCCAGCTCTTTCTCGAGTTGACCGCGACCCGCCTTGGTCAGCTCGTAGAATTTCGCTTCGCGCCCAGTCTCGGTCTTGCGCCACGCGGCGCGGATCCAACCCTGCTGCTCCAGCCGATGCAGCGCGGGATAGAGCGCGCCCTGGGTGACTTGCAATACGTCCTGAGAGACCTGCTCGATGCGCTTGGCGATGGCCCAGCCGTGCTTCGGCTCGAGCGCGATGGTGCGGAGAATCAGCAGATCCAGGGTGCCCTTGATCAGATCGGATGGCTTGCTCATGCTTGCCTAATTAATCTACAATAGATATCTAAGCTATTTACAATACGTCAGACCGCGCCGGGTGTCAAGAGTGGGCGTTAGCCAATCTTCACGGTGAGCATGGATATGGATCCGCCATCCACGCCCTCCACCGGGAAGGCGACCGTTTCGCCCGCCTGCCGCGACGCGATGACATAGAGCAGCGGCAGATAGTGGTCCGGTGTGGGGATCGCCAGGCGCGCTTCGCGCCCCAGCCGTTCGTAGTTGACGAGCGGCCGGTGCTCGCCGGCGAGGATCATTTCGCGCGCTTGTCGCTCGAAGTTGACGGCCCAATCGAACGGCTCGACGATGTGGCGTCCCCAGGCGTAGGCGTGCAGGTTGTGGACCAGGTTGCCGCTGCCCACGATGAGCACGCCTTCTTCGCGCAGGGGCGCGAGGCGCTCGCCCAATTCATAATGGAAGGCCGCCGGTTGGGTTTCATCGATGCTGAGCTGCGCCACCGGGATATCGGCTTGCGGGTAGACGTGGCAGAGCACGGACCAGGTGCCGTGGTCGAGGCCCCAGGTTTCATCGAGATTGACGGGGAGGGGCCGCAGCAGGGATTGCACGCGGCGCGCGAGATCGGGATCGCCAGGCGCGGGATACTGCACCTGGTAGAGTTCCCGCGGGAAGCCGCCGAAATCGTGAATCGTGCGCGGCGCGGTGGCGACCGTGACGCCGGTTTCGGGGACGAACCAGTGGGCCGAGACGCTGAGGATGGCTTTGGGGCGGGGGAGGGCCCGGCCTATGGCGTTCCAGGCTTCGGTGTAAGCGTTTTGCGACACGGCGTTCATGGGATTGCCGTGGCCGAAGAAGATGGATGGTGTCAGGGTTGGCATGTTTGCTCCACTTATTTAATAGCTTAGTTCTTTGCGTTATCTGCGCAGATGAACGCAGATAACAGCGGCGCGATTGGGCTGGTATACTGCCACAATGAAAACCGACCTTTACACGAAAGTTGTTCGCACTGGAATCGGACCAGGCGCACATGGGGCTGGCCCTATTTCCGATCGCCCAGTTATATCGGGTGGAGGAAGACGCACGTCCGCTGGGGGCGGATGACCGGCTACAGCTGCGCCAGTTACAATCGCGCCCCATTCCAGATAAATTGCGTAACTACCTGGAAGAGACTCAGCAGTCGCAGTACTTGTGGGAATTCTCATGAACGTCTCGTTGTTCAGCGCTCCCAGCGCGCGTCTGCTAGCTCTGGAAAATAAGGTGGACACAAAACTGGACATTGAATGCGTACATTTCGCAGCCGGGCCGAGAATAGCGGTTGAAGACAACAGCCGGATGCCCTTGCGGATTCGAGCCGAGGAAAAAGCGCTGCTTTTGCGTGCCGTAGCGCTGAAGCACACCGATTTGACGGATTTCGTGATTCGGAACGCAGTCGAAGCCGCCAGGGCGGTAGTCGAGGAGGCGGATCGTCTGCAGCTCTCCGAAAGAGATAGTCTCCGCGTGCTTGACCTGCTGGAAAATCCGCCTGCGCAGAACGCAAAACTGCTGGCGGCCGCTCGGGCATTGCCAAAGCGGCGGCGTAGCCGTGACGGGCTGGCACGCAGAGCCGATCGACAAGAAGCACAGTCGGCAAGCGTTCGATTGTGGCGAGGAAGCGCTCAACGGCTTCTTGCGGCGTTACGCCCGCAAGAGCCGCGAACTGGGCGGTGCGAAGACATTTCTTGCGATTGACGACACCGATAATAAAATCATTCTCGGCTGCTACAGTCTGAGCCCCGCTTCAGTTGGCTACGCACGTCCCCCGGATACCATACGGCGCGGCCTGGCACGACAGGATGTGCCGGGCTTCCGCTTGGCGCCCTTGGCCGTGGATCGCCGGCTCCAAGGACAGGGCCTTGGCGGGCAACTTCTGCTCGCGGCCGGCAGGCGCTGCCTTGTGGCCTCAGGGGAGGTTGGCGGTGTGGTGCTGGTCATCGACGCCAACAACGACCGCGTGGCACGCTGGTATGCCAGTTATGGCGCCGTGCCGCTGTTGGATGCGCCATTATCACTGCTGTTGCCGCTGGCGACCATCGAGGCCGCACCCAAAAAGCCCCGGAGATAACTATGGCTGCGGATCGCCGTGGTGGCTCCACTCCGGCCCCTTGAATCTCTTCCGCACCACCGCCACATACAACAAGCCCAAGCCAACCAACAGCCCCGCCAGCGTCTTCCCCGCCAACTCATTCGGCGGCATCGCCAGCACCACGCAAATAAACGCCGAAAACGCGACCGCCACCACGTTCAGCGGCCCGCCGAAACGGCCCAGGCTCCAGACGGCGTGGCTGGGCCAATCCGACCCCATCCGCCGCGCCCGCCACGCCAGCGCGATCGGAATCGTATAAGCCAGATACAGCGCTACAGTGCTGAGCGAAGTGACGACCGGCACCGCCTTGGTCCACAGCATTGCGGCCATGGACGCCCCCACGATCAGCCAGATGGCCGGCGCGGGCGTGCCGTGGCGTGGGCTAACCCAGCGCACCTGCTCCGCCAGCGGCGTGCCATGGTCGCGGGCCAGCGAATACAACGCACGGGACGCCGAAGTGATGCACGCCACGCCGCAGAACCACATCGCCATGGACGCCAGCGCTGCCATAGCGTTGCCCGCCTTCGCTCCCAGCCCCTGTTGCAGGATCGCGATCACCGCCGGAATCTGGTTGCCTTGTGCGTCCTTTGCCGCCAGCACCGCGGGAATACTATGTATGGCCAGCGTCAGCGCCAATAACAGGAAATAACCCGCCGCGCCCGAAACCGCGACTGACAGCACGATGCCCCAGGGCGCCCGCCGCCGCGGGTCGCGCGTCTCCTCCGCCATGTGCGCCGAGGCGTCGAAGCCGGTGTAAGTCCACTGCGCCTGCAGCAGCCCCAGAATGAATGCCCACCAATAAGGCGACCGCCCGTTGCCGTTCACCGCTTGAAACAAAAATGGCACGGGCTGTTTCGGCGCGAGAAAGAAGAGCGCCAGCACCACCGCGGCCACGCCGGCGATATGCACCGTCACGCTGAAGTCGTTTAAGATCGCCACCAGGCGAATGCCGTAGTGGTTCAGAAGTCCCTGCGTCAACAGGATGAACGCGAACATGGCGAACAGGTTGAAAGCCGTGGATGGCACGTTCAGAAACGGCAGAATAAACTGCGCGCAACTGTAGTTGATGCCCGCCTGCGCGGCGATCAGTCCCAGAATATTCAACCAGGCCACCAGCCAGCCCCAGCCCTTGCCGCCCAAGTCGGCCGCCCAATGATAGGTGGCCCCGGCGGTCGGATAGGCCGAACACAGCTCGGCCATGCTGGCGGCCACCGCCAATGTGAAGACCGTAGCCAGCGGCCATCCCAACGTCATCTCCAGCGGGCCGCCCATTTCCAGGCCGTAGCCGAACAGGGTGACCGCTCCGGTCAAAATCGAAATGATGGAAAATGAAATGGCGAAGTTGGAGAACCCGCCCATGCCGCGGAACAGCTCCTGGGCGTATCCGAAGCGGCCCAGATCGGCGCGATCCTGTTCCGGGAAAGACATCGCGCGCGGCGGCTAGAGTTCCACGTCCTTCTTCAGGTGCTTGCTGATGGCCTGCTCCACCAATTCCTTCAAGGTCTGGCCGGTCTCGGTGTGGACGAAAGTGTTCTCCACGATATCCCAATCCAGCTTGTAGCCGCGGGCCCCCAGCGTCGCCTTGATTTGCCCTGTGGCAGCTTCCGGCACGACCGTGAATTTGCCGGGCGGACGGTCGAAGGAGATGGTGATTGCGCCGCCATGCAGACTGGACTGGAAACCATAATCGTCACCCGCCAGGACCAGGTCGCCCTGCAGGGCTGTCAGTGTTTCGTGAGTGTGCTTCTTGAACTCGTGTTCTTCGATCATGCGATTCTCCGCTGCGGCCCCGAGATTCGTTCGATTGCGTACTTACCACCGTAGCATTCCAATATCGCAAGTGGGGCAGACCTCCAGGTCTGCGCGGGTTCTCCGGAACCCGCTCTTCCGCTCGCTGTGTCCGCTGGCGAACGGCGCCGCCTGAATTCGGACAACCGGCCATCCCATGCCGCCGCATTTTTGACAGATTGCGGTGGACCGCCAAGTGGATCATCCGCCTCACGCGCTTCACCATCCGTCAGCTCCGCAAGAGCCCCGGCTTCGCACTCACAATTATTCCGACCCTGGCCTAGGCATCGGCGCGACCACCGCCATCTTCAGCCTGTTGAACGCGGTGCTGCTGCGGCCCCTGCCGTTTCCCGATGAGGAGCGCCTGGTGTGGATGCGGCAAGCCGACATCGAGCCTGGCGTGCCCGCAGCCACCTCACATCCAGTATGGCCTCCTACCATAACGGCCGGGTCACATTCACCAGCCGCGGAGAGCCGCAAACGCTCGACGCACCCGTTGTCTCGGCGGAGTTCTTCCGCGTACTCGGAGTGCGCCCTCTCCTGGGCCGCGATTTCCAGGCAGCCGGCGAGCGTCCCGGCGCCCGCGTCGCCGTTCTGAGCTACGCGTTATGGCAGTCCGCGTTCGGCGCAGTGCTGCGCGATAGTTAAGTGGGGCAGGACTCCAGTCCTGCGGCGGGTCTCCAGACCCGCCCCTCGGCAGGCCCGGCGTGGACGCCGCCCGCAGGACTGGAGTCCTGGCCCACTAACCCTGTTACTATGACGGGCAGAGGTTCCTATGTTGCGCCTTACTATATACGGCGCGGCCTTCACCTGTCTCTGCGCCGCCGCACAGGGGCAAGAATTCAGCGTCACCAAGCTCGTCCGCGATGTGGCGCAAAAGGCCGAAAGCGCCACGCAATACGAGTTCGAAGGCGATCTTATGCTAGGCCGGCAGCGCGGTTCCACTCCGGGTGTAGTGGTCGCGCAAGCCAAAGTGCACCTGGCCGCCGGCCCCGGCGGTAAGTCGCTGCTACGCGTCGATGCGCCCGATAAAGGCGAATATCTGTCGATCTCCGACGGCCAGAAGAGTTGGGCCTATGTGCCCAAGCTCAAACAGTATACCGAGGAGGAATCTAGCGTGCGTGCGGACGGTGACGATGCGGACGACGATTCCGCCGCCAGATCCGCCGCCGCTGCCGACGTCGAAAGCGACCCGGCGGAAATATACGCGCGCCAGGTGCTTCCCATCCTGGCGCGCCTCTATAAGACCGCCGCATCGGTCTCGCGCGCCGGCCAAGCCGAGGTGAAGTTCGAAAAGAAGAAACAGAAATGGCCCGTGGTGCAGGTGGTGACCAAGAGAGACGCGCAGCAAGGCAGCAGTATGACCTCGCTGACCGTCGATCCGGAGACCATGAACATCGGCCGCCTGGTGTGGACCAATCTGACTTACCCGAATGGCCAGAAGTCAGTAGTGCAATTGACGGTTGACTTCCACAGCTTTCAAATCGGCGCGGCCGTGCCCGATTCCACTTTTGCTTTCGAGCCTCCCAAGAACGCCAAGCTGGTGGAAGTGCTTCCGATCCCCGGCCAAACGGGATCGGCCCTGCTTAACCATCCCGCGCCCGATTTCGAGTTGAAGACGCTGGATGGCGACCGCATCCGCCTGCAAGACCTGCGCGGAAAACCCGTGCTGCTGACCTTTTTCGCGAGTTGGTGCGGCCCCTGCCGCCGCGAGTTGCCGAGTGTGGTGAAGCTGCACGAAGAGTTTAAGGACAAAGGTCTGCAGGTGTTCGGGGTCAACGACGAGGGCAAGGGAACCGCGCGCCACTTCGCGGAAAAGGCCGGCCTGACATTCGCCGTTCTGGACGATTCCAGCGCCAAGGCGCATCGCCTGTACCGCGTGCGAGCCATTCCCGCCGCGTTCCTGATCGACAGGGATGGCAAGGTCGTGCGCTACCTGCGCGGCGGGCGGGATTACGATTCTCTCCGTTCAGCGCTCAAAGTAGTCGGCATGTAGTGCCTGGAGGGCGGGCAATTCTGCCCGCAGCCGGCTTTCAGCCGGCTCGCTTCACCCCACCCTACCGATTCCTTCTAAAAATCCGGAATCCCCAAGCATCCAGCGCCAGCGACGGCAGCGCCGATGCCCGCGGCGTCTCCACGCCCGGTGTGACATCGGTGAAGCCGGACGTGAAACCTGCCGCCCCGCCATCCACCAGCCCCAGAAACGGCTGATTCGAAAAGTTGATCGCCATCAGAAATTCCTCGCCACCGCCCCTCCGCAGATACGTCACAATGCGCGCGTCGTCGGAATTGCGCAGCCACTCCGTCTCGCCCTGCTGCAGCGCCGGATGCGCGCGGCGCAGCGCGATCATGCCGGTATAGAAGCGTGGAAACTCCGGACGGCGTTCGACAATCTTCCAGAACACCGGCAGTTTCTCGAACAGCGCCGGCGCGCCGGATTCGCTAGTGTCGCCCGCTTCCATGCCCTCGTAGAGCAGCGGCACCCCATCCAGCGTGAACATGAACGCCGAAGCCGCCAACGCGCCGCCCTTGCCAAACCGCACGATGGCGCGTTCTTCGTCGTGATCGTCGGAGATGCGCATGTGCAGCGCGCCTTTGGGATATTGCGCGCGCTCCTCTTCCCACGCCGCACGCAGCTCGCGGGCCGGCGCGCCCTTGCTGAAGATCCCGGCCAGCGTGCTGTGCAGCGGCCAGGCGTAATCCAGGTCGAAAGCTTTGGCCATCAGCAATGGATCGTGCCATTCCGCCAGCATCAGAACGCCGGGCTTCAGCTTGTCCAATTCGGCGCGTGCGCTCTCCCAGAAGCTCACCGGCACCATGCCCGCGGCATCGCAGCGGAACCCGTCCAGATCGAAATCGCGAATCCAGTAGCGCAGCATGTCGATCATGTAGGCGCGCAGCTTCGGATTGGAGTAATCGAGCGCCGCCACGTCCTCCCAATCGGGCACCGGCGGAATAATCTGTCCCGCGGCATTGTGTTTGTAGAATTCGGGCGTCTGCATCATCACGCTGTCCCAGGCGGTGTGGTTGGCCACGATATCGACGATCACCCGCATGTGGCGCCGATGTGCCTCGGACACCAGCCGCTTCAAGTCGTCCTTGGCGCCATAGTCGGGGTCGATGGCGTAGTAGTCGCGCACCGAATACGGGCTGCCGAAGGTGCCTTTGCGCTTCACATGGCCAATAGGATGGATAGGCATAAGCCATACCACGTCCACCCCAAGCTGTTGCAGGCGGTCCAGGCCCGCGGTCACTCCGTTCAAGTCTCCCGCCGCCGAAAAGTCGCGCGGAAAGACCTCGTAGATTACAGCGCCAGGTAGCCATGCGGGAGGAGCCGGCGCTGCGATGGCAGCGAGACAAAGGGCGATCGGCAGTGCCCAGAACGATTTCGTCATCGAGACTATCGTAGCGCCGCGTACCCACGCTGGGCCACGCTCGGTAACATGTCGCGGCTCAGTACGCTTAGACTATAGTGGATGCGCGCGATTCTCCTGGCGGCCATGGCCGTGCCGCTGTGCCTCGAAAGCGAAGTGCTGCCGATCCGTTCTTACACAACGGCGGACGGGCTGGCATCCGACCACATCAACTGCGTTGTCCCCGACTCCCGCGGGTTTGTCTGGTTCTGCACACCTGAAGGACTGTCCCGGTTCGATGGTTACCGCATAGTCAATTTTGACACCGCCGATGGGCTCCCGGACCGGTCTGTAGATGCCTTTCTGGAGACGCGCGCCGGCACCTACTTCGTTGGCACGGATCGCGGTCTTACGGAATTTCGTTCGAGCGCGGCCGGCGGCAGATTCATCGCTTACCGGAACCCGGCCAACGGCTTTGACAAGCCGATCTACCCGCTACGGCAGTCTACATCCGGCGGGATCTGGTGCGGAACCCGCGGAGGACTTTTCGAAGTATTGAGTGGCGGCAGGTTTCGTCGTCAACCATTGCCTGGGCCGGAGCGTACCCACGTCACGGACGTACTTGAGGTGGGCGGCAGTTTGTGGGTGGCCACGATTGACGGGATCGCAGTCTTCGGCAAGGAAGGCGCGGCGCAACGCATCACGAAGGAGACCGGCTTGCCGAATAATTGGGTGAATGCGCTGCTGATGGACAGGGTAGGCAGACTGTGGGCGGGAACGCGGGATGGGCTGGTGCTACTGCGCGATCGAGGCGCGGGCGGCAGGTGTGGCGTCCAGCGGGTCTACACAAAGAAAGACGGGCTGCCAGCGAACGATGTGATGGCGCTGGCCGAGGGGCCGGATGGCGCCGTCTGGATGGGGACCGCGGTTGGAATCAGCCGGCTGATTCCAGGCACCGGGGATGCAGTGTTCCAGAATCTGACCCGCAGCCAGGGACTCACCGATCGCCAGATCGTCGCGCTGGCCGCGGACCCGGCAGGGAACATGTGGGCCGGAACGGAGGGCGGCGGGGTAATGAAGATTGGGTCCGCTGGATTTATCACATTTCGCGAACAAGATGGGCTCGCTACCGATCGCGTGTTTTCGGTTTTTGCGGATCGCACGGGCACCGTTCTGGCGGTCACCCAGTCGGCAACTGAGTCGGGGCGGGCAGTCGCTATTTTCGACGGAGTCAATAAGTTCCGCACCGTCGGTCCCACGGTAGTTGGCGATGACCCAGGTTGGGGACAGAACCAAATCCTCCTGCAGAGCCGCACGGGCGAGTGGTGGGCGGCCACCCACGGAGGGCTTTGCCGGTTCGCGCCGACGAGCGCGGCGGGCCTGGAAGGGAGGCAGCCGAAGGCCTGTTACGCGCCGGATCTTAACGTGTTTCGCGTTTTCGAGGATTCGAACGGCCGTATCTGGGCCTCGGGGCAAATCGGATCGGCGAACCGCCTACTGCGATGGGATCCGGCCCGGAAGACAATCTCCCGGTTGGAAGACGGTCCGAAGGGGCATCAGTTGGTCAGCGCTTTTGCCGAGGACCACGATGGCAACATCTGGATGGGTTTATGGGGCACCGACGGCGGCGAACTATTCCGTTACGATGGTCGGCATTTCACCGCGTTTAAGTTTCCGGATGGAGGGCCGGCTACGATCTTCGCGCTGCTCGTCGACCACCTTGGCCGTTTGTGGATCGCTTCCGACGGCGCCGGGCTCGGATTGCTGGAGAACCCCGGCCGGGCGCCGTTCCATCCGCGGAAGTATGACACCGTGAGCGGACTGGCGAGCAACCAGGTCATGGCAATCGTGGAGGACAATACCGGGCGCATCTACGCCGGCACCGGGAAGGGCGTGGATCGTTTGGATCCCATCACGGGCCGCATCAAGCATTTCTCCGCTGCCGACGGGTTGCCGCATGGAGAAATAACGTCGGCGTTCCGCGACGGTTCCGGCTACCTCTGGTTCGCCACGACGCAAGGCTTGTCGAGGCTTACGCCTGCTGCGGAGCGGCCCCCTACGATCCCATCCGTGCTGATTACAGACCTGGAAACCGGGGGCCGGCGCTATCCGGTGTCGCAAGCTGGAGAAGCGCTCCTTCGGCCGCCGAAATTAGATCCGTCGCGGAATCAGCTGCAGGCCACGTTCGCAGGCTTTAACAACGAGCCGGGCGATAGCCTCTCGTACCGGTACACGCTGGAAGGAACGGATAAGACCTGGCATGCCACACGCGAGCACACGGTCAACTACGCGGCGCTGGAACCCGGCGGGTACCGGTTCCTGGTGAAGGCGGTGAATTCCGAAGATCAGGCGAGCGCGTCTCCCGCGGAAATCGACTTCGTGGTTCTGCCGCCGTTCTGGAGGCGCTGGTGGTTTGAAGGTCTGGCGCTGGCGGCCTTGGCGGGCTTGGTCTGGGCGGCGCACCGCTATCGCGTGGGGCAAGCCGTCAAGCTGGAGCGCATGCGGACGGCGATTGCGACCGATTTGCACGACGATATCGGCGCGAGCCTCTCGCAGATTGCGGTCTTGAGCGAAGTGGCCCGCGTACACGAGAATCTGGGACAACTGCAAGCCAACGACCGGTTGGACCGCGTGGCTACACTGGCCCGCGAGTTGGCCGATTCGATGAGCGATGTGGTCTGGTCGATCCGCGCAGAACCGGAAGGCGTGGACTCCCTGATCCGGCGCATGCGCGAGTTCGCCATCGATCTGCTGGAGTCGCAGGCCATCGCCTTCGAGTTGCGCGCGCCGGAGAAGAGCCCGCATTTGCAATTGAGCCTGCAAGCCCGGCGGCAACTCCTGCTCATCTTCAAAGAATGCGTTCACAATGCCGCCCGTCACTCGCGCGCCACCGCGGTGGTGGCCGATTTCGAAGTGGCTGGCCAGGAAATCCTGCTCCGCGTGCGGGACAACGGCCGCGGGATCGACGACGCCGGCGGCGCGCAAGGAAGGAATGGCGGCAACGGCATCCAGAGCATGCAGCGGCGCGCCGAGAGCCTGGGTGGCCGTATGCAGTGGTCCGCCAGCCCGGGCGGCGGATGCACGGTAGAGGCGCATCTGCCGGTCCGGCACAGCGCTTTTGGAAAGCCCGGCCTGTAACCCCCCTTGCCCCCCTGCATGTTCGTGTAGGTTCAGTCGGGCGGTGCGCGCGTGTTCTCAGGCGGATGGACCCCAGCGACTTGCGCCGTGGCGAGGCACTTAATAAGTTGCCGGCGCGCCAGGGGCCCGGCTGGAACTATCGGCACATACCTGCAAGTATATGCGGCTTGTATGCGCAGCCTTATGCGGTCATAGTTAGCTGAGAGCGGAAATGAGCCGCTCACTAACAAAAATGGAGATGCTTATGAAAACTTTGGAGAAGCTGCAAGAAACACGCTGTACGCGAGGCCGGATTCGCCGCGCACTCGGCCTCACGATCGGATTGGCCATTGTGGGGATGGCCGCCACGCCCGTCGAAGTCCTGGCGCAAGGAATACCCCCGTTTGTTTGGAATCCTAGCGGTTCCTTCCCGTACGACAACGGAGCCCTCCCGTCCCTGGCAGTGCAAGGGACCACCATAGTCGAGGTACATCAGTCCGAGTCGGGCGTTACCGGGCCCCTCTTTTACCATACTGGCCAAATCCTGGCCAATGGAACGGTACAATGGGCCGCCAGCTCGTTTATGTACGACAATGGCGCGGCGCCGTCGGTGGCCGTGAGCGGCACTTCAGTGATTGAGGTTCATCAATCGGACGCTTCGGCAGTTGGACCGCTCTATTATCACACGGGCAAGATCCAGTCCAATGGCACCATCACATGGGCGGGCAGCTCGTTCAAGTATGACAATGGCGCGGCGCCGTCCGTGGCAGTGGCCGGCTCGACTATTGTCGAGGTGCACCAGGGCCAAACCGGCGTGGGTCCACTGTGGTACCGCACAGGCGAAATCCAGCTTAATGGCACCGTCAAATGGGACTCCGGCGGCGCTTTGAAGTACGACAATGGCGCTCAACCGAGGGTGGCTATAGGCGGATCGACGATCCTGGAGGTACATCAGGCGGACTCAGGCGTTGTCGGCACCCTCTATTACCACGCGGGCGAAATCCAGGCCAATAGCACGGTACTGTGGGCCGGCAGCTCATTCTCCTATGACACCGGCATTGCTCCCTCGATAGCGGTGTCCGGCCCGACAGTCGTAGAGGTGCATCAAGCCGTCACCGGCGTTGGTTCCCTCTATTACCACACGGGCGGTATTCAGGGCGACGGCACCGTAACATTTTCCTCCAGCGGCGCCTTCCCGTATGACACCGGTCTCACGCCTGGCGTGGCTGTCTCGGGCCCGACCATCCTAGATGTGCATCAGTCAGCCACTGGAGTCTCAGCCCTCTACTATCACACCGCGGCTTATTAGAACAGCTAAACCCGCCCTCCGACGGTAGCGGCTCGGCCGATTCGGAGGGCGGGCAATTATGCCCGCAGCCGGCTTTTAGCCGGCTCTAGCAGCGCCTTCGCAAAGCATTACACTGAAGCGTGTACAGGATGACATAGTGGGGGGAATATCTGAAGCGGTCATCGGAGTGGCGGTTGTCGAAGACCAAAAGGAGATGCGCGAAGGTATCGCGTTCCTGATCAACCATACCGACGGCTTCGAGTGCCGGCATGCCTATGCCTCGATGGAGGCTGCCCTGGAGGGAATCGGGGACAATCCGCCGCGCGTCGCCCTTATGGACATCGGCCTGCCCGGACTCAGCGGCATCGAAGGAGTCCGGATTCTGCAAGCGCGTTATCCATCGATTGCGCCGGTCATGCTGACGGTATTCAAGGACGACGACCGGATTTTTCAGGCCATCTGCGCGGGCGCCTGCGGATACTTGCTGAAACAGACGCCGCCCGGCCGGCTGATGGAGGCGGTGAAGCAGATCGCCGAGGGCGGCGCAGCCATGTCTCCGGAAGTGGCCATGCGCGTAGTGAAGTTGTTTCGCCAAACGCCGCCGCGCGAAGCCGGTTCCGCGGGCCTTTCGCCGCAGGAGATGCGTCTGTTGAAGCTGCTCACCGAAGGTCATCACACCAAGACGGCAGCCGCGGAACTAGGCATCAGCGTGCACACGGTCACCTTTCACCTGCGATCGATTTATGAAAAGCTGCACGTGCATTCGCGTTCGGAGGCGGTGGCGCGCGCGTTGCGGGAGGGTCTGGTGCATTGAAGGCGCCGCCCATTGGGATTCAACCCGATCTGAACTACCATACACTGGGAGGCACCCCATTGTTCCGCGCAGCATTTCTCTCTTTGTTTTTTGCCGCGGCCATGGCCGCACAGGATGACGCGCTGGCCGGCCGCGTCGGCAACACCGGCTTCGTGCAACTGACGGCCGAGAGTTTCGCTAAACTCTCGCCGCGCGAGCAGGCTTTGGCTTACTGGTTGAGCCAGGCGTCCATCGCCACCGATCCCATAATCTACGGCCAGATGTCGCGATTCGGGCTGCGCCAGAAGCGGCTGCTCGAAAGCATCCTCGAAAACACGCCCACGCATCCCAAGAGCATTGTCGATTTCGCCATGCTGTTCTGGGCCAACAAAGGAAATCACAACGAGCTGACGTCGCAGAAATTTCTGCCCGAATGCACGTTTGAGGAATTCAAGGCCGCCGCCGGACCGAAGCTGGCCGCGGAAGTCGACGCGCTGAAAGCGTCGCTGTTCGACCCGGATTTCGAGCGGATGATCACGGCCAAGAGCCCGCGCGGCGCGCTCGACATTTTGCAGGCCAGTTCCAACGATTTCTACTCCGCGGGACTCAGCCTGGTGGATATTCAAGGCTTCCACGAGCGGTATCCGTTGAACTCACGCCTCGCCAAAGGGCCGGACGGCAAGCTGCGCGAAGAGGTCTACCGCGCCGGGACGCCGGATGGCAAAGTGCCGCCGGGCCTGTACGCGGAGTATCTGCGTAGAGCCAACAGCGCGCTGGAGCATGCTCGCGCTTACGCCGCTCCGCCGCAGGCGGCCGCGATCGGTTCGCTGATCCGTTTTTATCAGACCGGGGACCCGCACGATTGGGTGCAATTCGGCATCGACTGGGTGCGGGACAACCCGGCCGTCGATTTCGACAACGGCTTCATCGAAGTGTATCGCGACGCGCGCGGCGCCAAAGGCAGTTCGCAGAGTTTCGTCACCGTCACCGACGAAGCCCTGGCCAGCCGCATGCGCAAGCTGTCGGACAACGCGCAGTACTTCGAAGACCACGCGCCTTGGCTCGCCGAGTACAAGATGCAGGGCGTGAAGCCGCCGGTGGCCAAGGCCGTGGAAGCGCTGATCGAAACGGGCGACTTCCATGTGAGCACCATCGGCGACAATCTGCCCAACGAAAACGAGGTGCACGAGAAGTACGGATCGAAGAGTTTCATGTTCACCGGCAGCATCCACGCTTTGGAGCATGCCACCGGTTCCGGGCCGTTGGATGAGTTTGCAGCTTCGCCGGAGGAGATCGCCCTCGGCAGGAAATATGGCGACGAGGCCGGAGCCTTGGTGACGGCCCTGCACGAAGTCATCGGTCACGGGTCGGGCAAGCTCAGCCCGAAGCTGACTCACGAGCCCAGCTACTACCTGAAGGAATACTTTTCCACGTTGGAGGAGGCGCGCGCCGACTTGATGGCGCTGTGGAATGCCTTCGATCCCAAGCTGCGGGAGCTGGGGCTGGTCTCCAGCCCGGACGTGGGCAAGGCGATGTACGATTCTGCCGCGCGGACCGTGTTGATGCAGTTGCGGCGCATCCTGAAGGGCGACACCATCGAAGAGGACCATCAGCGCGGCCGCCAGTTGATCGTCCGCTACATCATGGATAAGACCGGCGCCATCGAGCAGATCGAGCGCGGCGGCAAGACTTATATGGCCGTGCGCGATTACGACAAGATGCACCAGGGGGTGGGGATGCTGCTGGCCGAATTGATGCGCATCAAGGCGGAGGGCGACTATGACGCGATCAAGGCGTTGGTGGATCGCTACGGCGTGCATTTCGATCCCAAAGTACGCGATCGGGTGGTCAGCCGCTATGCGAAGCTCAACATACCGACTTACTGGGCAGGCATCAATCCGCAACTGACCGCGTCATTCGCCGCGGATGGAAAAGTCGTGAAGGTGACCATGTCGTATCCGCGCGACTATATGCGCCAGCAACTGGACTATTCCGCTGAAAACCAGCCCAGCAGATAGTGGGGCAGGCTCGCAGCCTGCGCGGGCCTCGTAGGCCCGCTCTTCGGCGAGCGAAGCTCGCCCCTGGAGTTTCTACATTTTGTCCGCGGCCAATCGAGCGTCAAGCGGCGCCATGCGCCGTCTATGGCAGGGCAGGCCACTTCCCCAATAGCGCCTTAACCTCCGGATACTTCACTCGCGCGTATTCCAGCTTGGTTTTCGCCTCATCGCTCCACTTGCCCTCGTCGGTCAGCACGGTCCCCAAAACCAGGTTGGCCTTAAACGAGTAGCTATGCAGCTTCATCGCCTGGCGCGCCACGGCTTCGGCCTCCGCGTAGCGCTTCTGGCCTGTGAGCAACGCCGCCAAGTTGGTGAACGCCACCACGTGCTCCGGATTCGATTGCATCAGACGCCGGAACACCTGCTCGGCTTCGTCATTCTTGCCGGCCGCTTCCAACTCCAGCGCAAGGTTGTTCCAAGCCTCAAAGTACAGAGGATCGAGGGCCACGGCCTCCCGGTACGCCGCGATGGCTTCATCCTGCTGTTTCTTCTTGGCCAGGTGCTCCGCTTTTTCCGCGGCCTTGCGCGCCGCGCGCACTGGCTCGTGCGGCGTAATCGGGTGCTTGGCAATAGTTGGGTCGTCGGCCGCTTCAAAGCTGGCCGGCCCCAGGCTTGACCGGCTTTCGCTGGCGGGCGTCAACGCACGGGTTTGGTCGGTCGTCATACCGCGGTTCTGTGCCAGCAGCCCCGCCGTCAGTAACAGACTTCCCGAGGTAAAGAACAAAAGGCAGCGCATCCGCAGTCCCTCCGGCTCCATTTTACTTCTTCTGCAGCATTTTGCCGAGCTCGGCCTCTTTCGCCTCTTTCACCTGCGCGCCTTTGGCGAAGGCCTCCTTGCTGCCCTCCACATCGCCTTTCTGCCGCAACAACTGCCCCAGCGTGTTGTAGGGTCCCGGATCGCCCGGATCCAAGCGGATCGCCGTGCGCAACGCCGCTTCGGCGCCCTCGCGATCGCCCTTTTGTTTCAGCGCCGTTCCCAGCATGAAATAAGCCTGGGCGTAATCGGGGCGCACGGCGATAGCGGCTTGCATCTGTTTGGCGGCTTCGCCGAAGGCGCCGGTCTGCCAATACGCGATGCCCAGCGTATAGTGCGCTTCGGCCATGTTGGGGTCCAGTTCCATGGCCCTTTGCAGTTCGGCCGTGGCTCCCTCAATATCGTCCTTGTTCTTCAGCGCCACGCCCAGATCGTAATGCGCGCCGGCGAGATCCGGTTCCCGTTTGATAGCCTCCCGCAACTGTTCCACCGCCTGGTCCAGGTCGCCCTTCTGAATGCAGGCAAACCCCAGGTTGACGCGCGCCATGTTGTAGGAGGGGTCCGCATCCAGGATCTTCCGGAACTGCGCGATACCTTCATCCGCGCGGCGCGTCTTCACCAGCATGGTACCCAGGTTATTGCGCGCGTCCGGATCGGCGGGATTCAGATCCACGGCATGTTGGTAGGCATCCACGGCGGCGCTCAGATCGCCCGTATTCTGGTAGACCACTCCCAGTTCGTTCCACGCGTCCCAGTGCTTGCCATCTGCCGCGACGGCAGCCTTCAGATGCGCCAGCGCACCCGCGTCTTCGCCCTGCGATTTCAGGGCTACCCCCAGCTTGTACTGGTATTCGAAGTTGCCGGGATCGAGCGCCGCGGCGCTCTGCAGATGAGGAATACTGAGGCCGGGATTATCCTCCAGCCAATAGACTGCGCCCAGGTGGTACTGCGCCGGCGCGAACTTCGGGTCCAGATCGAGGGATCGCTGGAAGCTCCGGATGGCTTCCTCGCGCCGATTAAGAACTGCCAGCAGAAAGCCCACCTGGTCTTGCAGGTGCGCCGATTTGGGGTCCAGGTCGGCCGCCTGTCGATAAACCGCGAGTGCGCCGACGGCGTCGCCCTTCGCCTTCAGCGCCGCACCGCGTTCCTCCAGTTCCTGCACCGAATCGGCGGCGTGAGACAATATGCACAGCGCCAGGAGTACCGCGAGAAATCGCACTTGGCTCTATTATACTGGACGGTGGGGAACTGGTTTCAGGAAAGCGATGCTGCCGCGCCGCGGAGTGCTTGGGGCCGGCCGCGAAACTTGTTACTTGACTCCGCGTCCCGTTTTGCATAGACTTAGCGGTATTGTTAATCTTGCGTTAAATGAAGGATACTGGGGCCACTAGCGTCGAACGGGAGGCATTGCACTCTCAAATCGAGAAGTTGAACCGCAGCAGCATCCTGCATGGGTCGGAGTCTCTGTGCAAGCTCCTCAAGTATTTGGGCGAGCACTCGTTGGATGCGCCGGGATCGTCTTTGAAGGAGTACCAGATCGCCACCGAAGTCTTCGGCCGCCCTCCCGATTTCGATTCCCGGGTGGATTCCACGGTGCGCGTGCAGACCGGCCGTTTGCGGTCTAAGCTGGCCGAATATTATGCCGGCGAGGGAGTGCCGGATCGCCTGGTGATCGAGATCCCCAAAGGCGCTTATTCGCTCACCTATCACATCCGGCCGCCGGTGGAGACGCCGGCGCCTCCACCCGCCGCGCCATCCGGCCCCAAGTCTCCGGCGACGCGGTCTTATCCGCTTTCCTGGTTCCTGGTCTCCATCGCCATCGGCGCCGCGGCCGCGGTGGCGGGCACCATCATGGCGACCCGTTTCATGGCGCCGCGGCCGGTGGTCGGGAACGAGCAGCCGGCGCCCGCGCTAAAGGCTTTTTGGGGCGCTTTTTCCAATGGTCCGGAGCCGCCGCTGGTGGTTTACAGCAACGCCGAGTTCGTCGGCAGGCCTGAGGCGGGTCTTCGGTATTTCAAGCCCAGCCTGGACGCCGGCAAGCCCATTATGGATCACTATACGGGCGTCGGGGAAGTGATGGCCGTCCACGAGCTCGATCAGGTATTCGCCAGCCTGAAACATGAGCTGCATATCAAGCGGGGAAGGCTGCTGGCTTGGGACGACGCCAAGAACAGCGATCTCATCTTCATCGGCTCCCCCTCCGAGAACCTCTCCCTACGCGAGCTGCGCGGCACGCGGGATTTCGTTTTCGCCCGCAAACCCTCCGCTCCCCGCAAGGGCGACCTGATGATTTCCAATCTTCATCCCGCCGCCTCCGAGCAGGCCTCCTATCTCGCATCGGACGGGCTCATCACCGAGGATTATGCACTGGTAGCCCTCACCTCCGGCCCGAACCCGAGCCACCGGGTCCTGATCCTGGCTGGGATCACCACCTTCGGCACGCAGGCGGCGGTCGAGTTTGTGTGCCGGGCGCAGCGCTTGGACGAGTTGATTTCAAAAACCGGTCCCGCACCGTTTGAAGCCCTGCTGCGCGTGAAGGTGAGCGGCGGTGTGCCCGTGCAGTCGGATCTGTTGATTTGGCACGTTCACACCTGGGGTAGCGAGAGCACGAACTAACCGGGCTAGTGGGGCAGGCTCGCAGCCAGGCTCGCAGCCTGCGCGGGTTCTCCAGAACCCGCTCCTGGCGTGCTTTGCTTGCCTGTGGGCGCGTGTAGCTTGCCCTTGGGCGGGTCTGGAGACCCGCCGCAGGCGTAGACGCCTGCCCCACCAAATGGCCAATTTCCAGTAGGAGAGCGGCTTCCTTCTGGCCTAGCGCACACGGATCCGGACGCGCATCGCTCCCGTATATTGATCGGCGCCGCCGTAATATCCCGTCAAGTCGAGTGGGTCTCCCGATCGCGCCGTCGCACCTTCGAGAAAAATCACGTTCGGCACCGTGCCCACGCGCTCCCACACCAACCCCGGCAGTATAAATGGCTTTTCGCAACGCGCCAGTACGCGCCGGGGATCGGCCTTGTCGAACAGTATCCAGCCGGGTCCGTAGACCAGCTTGTCGTTGGCGCCGTTGTAAAGCAGCAGAATGCCCGCGTTGGTCACCTGCGGCGGCGGCCCCGGCTCCATAACGCGGTCGTCGAACGCGGCCGGCCGGCGGTCGAGCACCGGCTGTTTGGTGGCATCGGACCAGTGCAGCAGGTCATCCGAAGTGGCCAGACCCATATAGTCGCGATCCTTCCCGTCGGAATCCTTGCGCGTCCCCAGATAGTACATCCACCACTTTCCGTTGACGCGCTCCGGCACGATGGCGCCCGACTTGGTCCAGCCCGTGGTCCACGCGCCCTTATATGCCGGCAGAATCACGCCTTGCCGGCGCCAGTGCCGCAGGTCCGGCGAAGTCGCCAGGCACAGTTGCGCGTCGTGCAGGTTGTAGCCGGTGTAAGTCATGTAATAAATCGCACCGATGCGCAGTACGCGCGGATCTTCCACCCCGCCGCCCCGTTCGTATGGCGCGGCGGGCCCCAGCACCGGCTTGGGATCGACCTTGAAATGCAGCCCGTCCACGGATTCCGCGTAGCCGATCCGGGACGTGCCATGGGCGTCGCGCGCGCGGAACAGCAGCACAGTCTTACCACCGGCTAGGATCGCCGCCGGGTTGAACGCGCCGGATGCCATCCAAGGCGGCGCGGCGGGCCTCAGCACCGGCTGATCGCTCAGGCGCTCGGCTTCGATAGCGACGGAGCTGGCGGCCGCGGGCGGCGCGGTCTGCTGCGGGGCAAGCAGCGCCGCGAATAAAGTCGAAATAATTCCGATATACATGGCTTTAAGTAATATACTGTTTCTTGCCCCAACGCACACGCTATTTCTTCCCCGGCTTCGTCGCCGCCCTTCTCGTGGCGGCCCTCACCGCGCAAAACGCGCCCAAGAAGCAGCCCGAGCCCATCCAGGATTACATCCGCAAAATGTGGGGCGTGTTGACGCGGTCGAACCGCAACCTGGCGACTGCCGCCGTGGATCCCAAGTTCAAACCGTTGCCCACCGGCCGCTGGCCCGTCTATGTCCCCGCCAAAGAGAATGTCCGGCTGATCGAGCAGGCGTTGCGGCGGGACATGGCGCCGGCCGATTTTGAAAAGATCGAGATCCGCAAGCTTCCCGATAATGCGGCGGCGATCGAGGACCAAGGTCTCCTGTATCTGCCGCACCCCTACGTGGTGCCTGGCGGCCGCTTCAATGAAATGTACGGGTGGGATAGCTATTTCATCCAACTTGGCCTGCTGCGCGACAACGAGGTTCCGCTAGCCAAGGACATGGCGGACAATTTTCTCTACGAGATCCGCAATTATGGAAAAATCCTGAACGCCAACCGCACTTATTATCTGACTCGGTCGCAGCCACCGTTCCTGACTCAGATGCTGTTGGGCGTCTATCAGCGGAACAAGGATCGTAAGTGGCTGGCGGACGCCGTGCCGGCTGTTGAATCCTATTACCGCTTCTGGACTAGCGAGCCCCACCTAACGCCCAATACGGGCTTGTCCCGCTACTATGACTTAGGCGACGGGCCGGCGCCCGAGTCGGTTTCCGCCGAGCGCGACGCGCAGGGACTGACGCACTACGACCGCGTGGCGGAGTATTACCGTACGGAGAAAGTGACCGACTACGAAGTTGGTGAATTCTTCGATACAAAGAGAAACATACTTACCGATCTGTTCTACAAAGGCGACCGCTCGATGCGCGAGTCCGGCTTCGATCCTTCCAACCGTTTCGGTCCGTTCAGCGTGGACGTGATCCATTACGATCCGGTGTGCCTTAATTCGCTGCTGTACTTGATGGAGAGTCAAACGGCTGAGATACTCGCGATTCTAGACAACGGCGCAGCGGCGGACACCTGGCGGAAGCGGGCGGCGGATCGCGCGGCCACCATTAACCGCCTTATGTGGGACGCGCGGGACGGCCTCTATTACGACTACAACTTCGCGCATAAGACGGTGCGCCACTACTCGTTCCTCACTACGTTCTATCCCCTGTGGGCGGGCATTGCGACCAAGGAGCAGGCGGCCGCCGTGGAGCGGAATGTGGCCAAATTCGAGAAGCCCGGCGGCCTGGCCGACAGCACCTTCGAGAGCGGCAATCAATGGGACCTGCCGTTCGGCTGGGCGCCGCTGGAGATGATCGCGGTGGAAGGGCTGCGGCGGTACGGCTTCAACGCCGATGCCGACCGCATTTCAGACAAATTCCTATCGTTGGTGCGCGACGAGTATCTCAAAGTCGGCTTCATCGTGGAGAAGTACGATGTGGTGCGCCGCGGCACTGACAGCAGTAGCATCCGCTTCGGCTACCAGTCGAACCAGGCAGGGTTTGGGTGGACCAATGCGGTGTACACGCGGCTGCTGGACGAATTGCCGGCGGAGAAGCAGCGGGCGCTCGGGCAGTGAGGTATCGCGCGATGGTACACCGGGGGTGGCTTCACAGGGATCGAGCGCAGTCGGACGGGCAAGCCTACCACCTCTACTTCGCCCCAGCTTTCGCGCTGAACCACACCGCGCTCGGCGCATCGCTTCGGGCCGCGGCGATGCCGGGGCATCCGTCGCCGTCGGATTTCCCACCACGATATCCAACTTGCCTTCGCGATTCAGATCCGCGATGGCAATCGAGTACGGCACCCGCTGCCTGCCAACCAGCATGATTAATAAACCCCGCTCTCGATCTCCTGCACTTCTTCCGCACTCAGCCGGAAGTCCGCGGCGCCGATCACGCCTGCCACCTGCTTGGCCGACCGCATTCCCACAATCGCCGCCGTCACCGCCGGATGCCGTAGGGTCCACGCAATGGCCACTTCGCCCGGCGCGCGGCCGTGGCGCCGGCCGATCGCGCGCAGCAATTCGGCCAACTCCAGATTGCGCGTGAGCCGCGGCTCCTGGAAATGCGGCGTGCGCTGGCGAAAGTCGTCGGCCGGCATGGCGGCGATGCGCTCGCGTGTCATGGCGCCCGACAGCAGTCCCGATTTCATCGGCGAATACACGATCGCGCCGATTCCGTTCGCCTGCGTGTACGGCAGAACCCCCTCTTCGATTTCCCGCGAGAGGATCGAGTAAGGCGGCTGCAGCGACGTGATGGGCGCGATGGCTTGTGCACGGCGCAGTTGGTCGACGTTGAAATTGGATACGCCGATCCACCGCACTTTGCCCTCGCGCTGAAGCTGCGCCATCGCCGTCCAGCCTTCCTCGATATCCTCTTCGGGCTCGGGCCAGTGAATCTGATACAGGTCGATGACGTCCAGTTGCAGGCGGCGCAGGCTGGTTTCTACTTCACGGCGGATGGAGTCGGCCTTGAGGCTTTTGCCGATTTCGCGGCGTTCGTTCCATACGCGCTCGCACTTGGTGAACACGAACGGTCTCTGGGAGCGGCCCTTCAGCGCGCGCGCCACCACTTCTTCGGAATGGCCCAGTCCGTATACGGCGGCCGTGTCGATCCAGTTCAGCCCCGCGTCCAGCGCGGCGTGGATGGCCGCTACCGATTCGTCGTCGTCCTGCGGTCCCCAGGCGAAAGCCCAACCCCCGCCGCCCATGGCCCACGCGCCGATGCCAATGGCCGTGAGGTGCATGTCGCTGTTGCCTAATTGCTTGGTTTGCATGTCCGCTTTCTATAATAGCGAAGGCCAGTCTGGCGGAACTGAGCCGCTACCGTCGGGAAGCGGTCCTATTGAACTGTGATGGAAACCCCGGTTTGCGTCTGCACGCCGCCGATCGCCGCCACCACCGGGGCATCGCCCGATGGCAGACTCGGCACGGTCACGTCGAACTGGTAGAGTCCGGATTCGGTCAGCCCGGCAAAGATCGCATTCGCCGCCACACCTCCGATGGTAATCTGCACGGAATTCGTGGGCAGCGGCACCGCGGCAACGACAAGTTGGCCGGTTGGGGTCGCCGGATCCGTGGGGCCGAATCCCGTGCCGTACAGCAAGACGACTTCGCCCGGCTGTGCCGGCGTGGTGGTAACTCCCCCGATCAGCCCCGGCGCGCCCACATAGGTGTAGTTCGAATTATGCAGCGCCGCCACATACTTGCCGTTGTCAAAGGTGAACCACGATGGCGCATACGGTTGCTTTTGCGTCGTGAAGCTGTTGCTCTGCTGTCCAGCCGCCTTCACCTGGACCTGGACCGGGCCGGTGGCCGCGTCGTCCGGAGCCAGCACGTTGATTTGCGTCGGGCTGATGTATTCGACGTATGCCGGAATGCCGTCGATCGTTACTGACACGCCATCGAGCGAGGTCGGCAGCAGGCCGTTTACGAAGTCGCTGCCGCTCCAGGTCTGGGTGCTGGCGGACAGGTTCGTGCCGAAGATGGAAACCCATGTGGCCGACGCAAACCCGGATTGAAAGCTTCCTGCGTTCGTCACGCCCGCGATATTCCCGGCCGGCTGCGTGCCTGAAACCACCATCGTCACCGCCACGGTGGCAGGACTGCCGGCCGCCCCGGCCGCGGTAATCTGCACGTTGCCCGTATAGCTTCCGGCCGCCAGGTTGGCGGGGTTGGCGGATACCGAAAGGGTGGCCGGCGCGCTGCCGGACGCGGCGGACAGGCTGGCCCAGAATACGGTAGACGAGGCAGTCCAGGACAGCGTGCCCGAGCCGGTGTTGGCGATCGCGATGCTTTGCGCGGCCGGCGCAGCCCCGCCCACGGTGTAGTTGAATGTCAACGACTGTGGAGTGGCCGCCAGCGCCGGCATCACCACCGCCGCGGTCACCGTCAGCGTCACGCCGATCAATAGCGGGCTGTTGGATGCGCCCGAGTCGGTTATCGTAACCGTCCCGTTATAGGTTCCCGCGCTCAACGACGCGGGCGAGACGGACACGGAAAGGGTGGAAGGCGCGGTACCCGATGCCACCGACAGCGTGAGCCAGGAGTCGCTGGCCGTGGCAGTCCACGCCAGCGTGCCGGTCCCACTGTTGGCGATCTGGATGGATTGCGCCGCGGGTGCCGTGGCACCCACCGTGTAGGCGAATTGCAGGCTCGATGGCGTCCCGGCGAGGACCGCCGTCGGCACCGCCGCCATGATGGTGATGGCATCGGTTCCCGGCACCGCGACCACTTGGATGGTATTCAATCCGGTCATGGACGCGGGCAGAGTCGCGGTAATCGCCGTGTTGCTCCACGACAATATTTGCAGGGCCGTTTGCGTGCCGGTGCTCACCGGAGTGGCGAGCACCTGGCAACTGGCGCACTGCGTCTGGAAGTCGGTGCCGGTGATGGTGATGGTGGAACCCGAACTGACGGTCCATCCGGGCGCGCTGTGCGGGGTAACGTCGAAAATGGCGGTAAGGAGCTTACAGCGCGCCGCCGAGAAGTAGCCCAAAGCCTCCGCGAGCGAGCCGCAGTTGATGGTGCCCAACGACGTACTGGTCGCCTGGTAGTCGCCCGTACCGTTTACGAAGTCGGTGTAATAAACAACGTCCGAATCGCCGCCGTTCGTCAGCGCAACATTTCCCCACGCGGCGGCGGTTAGGTCCGTGGCGTAGGCGCCGGTCTGATCCTCCAGGGCAAAGAACATCCCGCCGTAGGTGGATAAATTGGCGTCGTTCGCCGCCGCCACTCCGGTGGACTGCCAATCCGAAGTGCCACTCAGGAAGGAGCGCACAATGACCCCGGTTTCCTGAGTGTCGTCGGTTACGTTGGCAATTCCCGCGGCATCGCAGTCGAATGTGCCGAAGATGGTGTTGGTGAAAACGGATGGATCCACGTGACAGTAAGGGACAACTTGGGTCGGGGTGGAGGTCAGCAAAGCAAAGCCCAGCGCGGCGCTGGTTTCCGAGACCAGGCCATCGCTGGCGTTGTTGAGTTGGGTAGTCGCCGACAAGGTTGCCAGGTAGGGGCCGGCGTTGCCGATGACGGCCAGCGCGTTCACGCCGCGGAGATCGTCGCCGCGCTGGTTCCAGGTTGCCAGGTTCCACAGAAGTGAACTGCCCGGGATCAATTCGGCGTCCTGTGTCCCGGGCGAAGCGGAAAGGGTGGTCGCATAGTTGCCGGCTACGAACGACCCGAAATTCGGCGTGGCGATCAGGATCAAGTCGCGCACCAGGGGGGTCGTTGGCGGCGCGGCTGTGTCGTCGGTTTGCAGCCCAGCCAGATACGCGCGGGCGATCAGCCCTCCCATGCTGAATGCCACCAGGTCAATCTGCGGCACTTGATCGCCGTTGGCGTATTGAATGGAATTCAGATAGGTGCCTAGATCGCCGCCCAGCACTTCAATGGTCTGGTTAGCGTCTTCTACGCAGTTATCGAAGAAATACACCACCGGAACTCCGTCGGACACCAGGTACTCGGCAAGATTTCCGAAGGTATCCGCCGAGCTGGACGACACCGGACAGGTGCCCGTGAAGCCGGTTTCCCATCCGTTCAGCAATACCACGGGAGGGCGTGAGGAACCGGTCGGCACCGATTGCCTGGGCTTCACATCGATCGTCAAAGTAATGACGCGCTGCTCGCCCGTCGCGCTGATGGCTGACAGGGTGGCGGTATAATCGCCGGGCTTAGTCCGCGCGGGCGCGGCCAAGAGCACCCGGTCGCGCGCGCGGTTCGGCCCGGCAACCAGGGCGGTCGGCGCGCCGGGCATGTCGCCGTTGATGGTCACGCGCAGGCTCTTGGCTTGCAGCAGGAAGTCGAGTGAATCGGGCGGCACGGCAATCTGTACGGATTCGCCCATTCGCATCTCGTAGCGGCTCTGCTGGACTTCCAGCGGATGGACAGGCTGTATCGGGCCCGCCGCGCAGACAGCGCGGCAGAGCAGGAGGGCAACAACGGCGGCACGTAGCGAAACCTTCGAAATAGCGTCCAAGAAATAAAGACGCACGGCGATCCCAAAGCGCGCAGAACTTTGGTCTTAACCCATGGAGGGCGGGCAATTCTGCCCGCAGCCGGCTTTTGGCCGGCTTCGACAGGCTAAAGCCTGTCCCACCAAGAGCAGCCTGCCCCACTGGATGCCGGCCGCGCGATACTGGAGTTTATGTACCGAACCCTATGCGCGCTTCTCCTTTTGACGCCCATCGCCGGCGCCCAGACCGGACATCTGCTATTGCGGAAACCGGCACTGAGCCGGACCCAGATTGTGTTTACCTACGCCGGCGATCTTTGGACCGTGCCCCGCGACGGCGGTGAAGCCAAGCGGCTTACTACGGCGCCGGGAGTGGAAACCGACGCCGTGTTTTCGCCGGATGGATCGCTGATCGCCTTCACCGGCGAGTACGACGGCAACGTGGACGTCTTCGTGATGTCCGCATCTGGCGGCGTGCCGCGGCGGCTCACCTATCATCCGGGACAGGACGCAGCGGTGGGCTGGACGCCGGACGGCAAGCGAGTGTTGTTCGTCTCTTCGCGCGCCATTCCTAACGATGGCGCCCGGTTATACACGATGCCGGCGGAAGGCGGCGGACTGCCTGACGAACTGCCGCTGCCTATCGCACTGGAGGGATCGTATTCCGCCGACGGCTCGCACCTGGCATACGTCCCGCTGTTTCAGTGGCAGGAGGCGTGGAAGCGCTATCGCGGTGGACAAACGCGCAAGATCTGGATCGCTAACCTGGCGGATTCCAGCATCGTGAAGATCCCCAGGGATAATTCCAACGACTTCAACCCCATGTGGGTCGGCGACCGCATCTACTTTCTCTCCGACCGGGAAGGCCCGGTCACGTTGTTCTATTACGACACCAAAACCAGCAAAGTGACACGCGCCATCGCCAATCGCGGGCTGGACTTCAAGTCGGCTGCCGCGGGGCCGGGGCGATCGTTTACGAGCAGTTCGGCGAGTTGCACCTGTACGACCTGAAAACCGGGCAGGCCAAGGCCGTGGCCGTGACGCTGGCGGGCGATATGCCGGAACTGCGGCCGCATTATGTGAATGTGGCCAAGCGGCTGCGCAATGCCGATGTCTCGCCGAATGGCTTGCGCGCGGTGTTCGAGGCGCGCGGCGAGATCCTGACGGTGCCGGCGGACAAAGGCGATGCCCGCAACCTGACGAACAGCACTACGGTGATGGAGCGCGAGCCTGTCTGGTCGCCCGACGGACAGAGCATCGCTTATTTTTCGGATGAATCGGGCGACTACGCGCTGCATATACGCAATCAGGACGGCACGGGTGAGGCTGCCAAGATACCGTTGGGCAAGGCGTTTTACACTACGCCGCGCTGGTCGCCGGACAACAAGAAGATCGCCTACCTGGACAACCACGGTCGCCTCTTTTATCTGGATCTGACGGCGAAAAAGCCGGTGCTGGTGGATACCGACTACTATCCGGGCAACGGCCTGGCCGCCGTGTGGTCGCCGGACAGCCAGTGGCTGGCTTACGCGAAGTCGCTGAAAAGCCACATGGCGGCGATTGATCTCTACTCGCTGGCTGAA
>Ga0181526_10000998_pt1 | contig 28166 bp, 17 predicted proteins | sample PEATcosm2014_Bin_35_FD_119750 | JGI IMG/M metagenome (GOLD analysis project Ga0181526, IMG submission 119750) | Peatland microbial communities from MTU Mesocosm Facility, Houghton, MI, USA - PEATcosm2014_Bin06_30_metaG | ecosystem: Environmental > Terrestrial > Soil > Wetlands > Peat | place...
GCCTCACAGGGCTTCGACACCAAATCGGCCCTTGAAATCGCCCGCATCATCAACCACGAAGACTCCAAAGTGGCGGCAGCCGTCAAAAAGGCGATCCCAGAGATCGCTCAGGTCATCGACCAAGTTGCCCGAAGCCTCCGCGACGGCGGTCGCCTGATCTACGTCGGCGCTGGCTCAAGCGGTCGCATCGCTGCACTCGACGCCTCGGAGTGTCCTCCGACGTATTCGACAGCACCGGGCCAGGTGCAGTACATCATGGCCGGTGGTCCAAAGGCACTCGCCTCGGCCGTCGAAGTCAACGAAGATTCAGAAGAACTAGGCCAGCGGGACATCGCCCGCCGCCGCCCGACCCGCAAAGATGTAGTGGTCGGGCTTTCTGCTTCTGGCCGCACCCCGTACGTGGTCGCAGCCGTAGCCTATGCCCGAGCTCGCGGCGCTCATACAGCCGCTGTGACCTGCAATCATGGCACACCGCTTGAAGCAGCTGCCGACATCGCCATCATCGCCGAAGTTGGCCCAGAAGTGATCTCCGGTTCGACACGCATGAAAGCCGGTTCGGCCCAGAAGATGGTACTCAACATGATCACCACTGGCGCGATGACCCGGCTCGGCTATGTGTACGAGAACCTCATGGTCAACGTGCACATGCAGAATTCCAAGCTCGTGGAGCGCGGCATTCGCATCCTCATGTCGGCCTGCAACATCGATCGCGCCTCAGCGGTCGATACCATCAAGTGTGCGGGACGAAGCGTCCCTGTTGCTCTCGTGATGCTCAAGGCCAAGGTCGATAAGCCTGAAGCAGTGCGCCGCCTTGCCAAGTCCGACGGCAACGTGCGCCTCGCCATCGAGGACAACGTCCTCGAACTTTAAGCCGCTTCCCATCCGCTGCAAAAAGCGACCCAACCATCCAAAGTGGTTGGGTTTCTTGTTTTCGCGGAAGCCGTACGATTCCCGCAACTGGAGAACTCCATGCCGTTCGTCTCTCGTTCCCTGGGGAATCCTGTGGATGTAGTACCGGATACCGTCGGGAAAGCCACCTGGATGGTTTTCAGGATGTTCGGAATTTAATTTCCAGAAGAGATCGAATTGGTGGCCGATCCCAGCCCGGAATCGTTCGGCATCAAGGATTTTTCCAGATCCTACCGGGATGGGTGGGCGGTGTCGCAAGAGGTACGGGTGAGGCTCGGCTACCGGCTGCGGATTTAAAGTGAGACCTGAAGGTATTGATTCATGGACAAGTTCGTCATCCGCGGCGGAAATCCGCTCGAAGGGACCATTCGAGTCTCCGGAGCGAAAAACTCGGCCCTTCCCTGTATGGCAGCGGCGTTGTTGACCGACGGCGTGGTCACACTCGACAACATTCCGCAGGTGCGTGACATCCAGACCGAGCGGCGTCTCCTGGCTTCGATGGGTGCAGAAGTCGAGCTGGGCTCCGAAGCGAATGATCACCGCATGACCATCGGTTGCCGTAATCTCGCGGACCCTGTAGCGAAGTACGAGATCGTGAAGACCATGCGTGCCAGTTCCCTGGTCCTCGGTCCACTGATTGCGCGGATGGGCCGTGCGCGCGTCGCGATGCCGGGCGGTTGCGCCATCGGCGGCCGGCCGATTGACCTGCATATCAAAGGACTCGAGAAGATGGGCGCAACCATCGGGCAGGAGCACGGCTATCTTGATGCACGGGCCGATCGGCTCAAGGGCACACATCTCATGTTCGATAAGATCACCGTGACCGGCACTGAGGACCTTTTAATGGCGGCAGTACTCGCCGACGGTGAAACTGTGATGGAGAACTGCGCGCGTGAGCCCGAGGTCATTGACCTCGCCGCTCTCCTCGTCGCAATGGGAGGCAGGATCGAAGGTGCCGGAACCTCGACCATCCGTGTGCAGGGTGTGACGAGTCTTCATGGCGCGAACCACCGCATCAATCCCGATCGCATTGAGGCCGGCACGTTTCTCGTCGCTGGCGCGATCACAGGCGGCGACTTGACTGTGGCTGACTGCAATCCCGACCATCTGCGCTCTGTCATCGCAAAACTGGAAGAAGCCGGGGCCGCGGTTGAGGTAGTGGGACGGGATGCCGTTCGTGTTCGATCCGACGGCCAGCTGTGCGCCGCCGACATAGCCACGGAAGAGTATCCGGGATTCCCCACCGACATGCAGGCGCAGTACATGGCCCTGGCCACACAGGCTGTGGGCGTAAGCCTGGTCAGTGAGAACATCTTTGAGAACCGCTTCATGCATGTGCAGGAACTCGTCCGCATGGGCGCGAATATCAAGGTGGATGGCCGCACCGCGACGGTGCGGGGACCTGCAAAGCTAAGCGCCGCCGCAGTCATGTGCTCCGACTTGCGCGCCTCGGCGTCACTCGTTCTTGCCGCGCTGGTCGCCGATGGCGAGTCGATCCTCGATCGCGTCTACCACATGGATCGCGGCTACGAGCGCATCGAAGAAAAGCTTCGCGGAGTCGGCGCGCAGATTCAGCGCATGGGCAATGTCTTCCCTGTCAAGGACACTGAAGCTTTTGCCGATTGATTGCGGGTCGCAGGCGGTGAGCCGTCAATCTGCATTCCGCCAGTCGAGGATGACCTTCCCTGCCTTGCCGGAGATCATCGCATCGAATCCGCTCTGAAACTCGTGATATGCGAACCGATGCGTAATCACGGGCTTGATGTCGACGCCTGACTCAAGCATGACCGTCATCTTGTACCAGGTCTCGTACATCTCGCGGCCATAGACTCCCTTGATCGTGATCATGTTGAAGATCACCTGCCGCCAGTCCATCGAGGATTCCTTGGCGGGGATGCCTAGAACGGCGACCTTTCCGCCATGGCTCATGTTGGCGATCATGTCGCGCAGCGCTTGAGGGTTGCCCGACATTTCCAGCCCAACATCAAAGCCTTCGACCATACCTATTTTCTTCTGAACCTCCGAGAGCGGCATCTCGGCAGGATTGACGGCGAGCGTCGCCCCCATTGTTTTCGCTAGCTCCAGCCGGTAGGGGTTCATGTCGGTCACAACGATGTGCCGGGCGCCCGCGTGCCGCACCACTGGAATCGCCATAATGCCGATTGGCCCCGCACCCGTGATCAGTACATCCTCCCCCAGCACCGGAAACGAGAGTGCGGTGTGCACGGCGTTGCCAAAAGGGTCGAAAATTGCCGCGACTTCTTCGTCGACCTTCGGACTGTGTCGCCAGATATTCGTCATCGGCAGAGCGATCAGCTCGGCGAATGCTCCGGGACGATTGACCCCGACTCCCTGGGTCGACGCGCAAAGATGGCGCCGCCCCGCAAGGCAATTCCGGCAGCGTCCACACACCACGTGCCCTTCGCCGCTCACGATATTTCCCAGGAAGAAGTCGCTCACATTCGATCCGACTTCGACGACCTCGCCGACAAACTCATGCCCAATGGTCATTGGAACCGGAATCGTCTTCTGCGCCCATTCGTCCCACTGAAGAATGTGCACATCGGTGCCGCAGATACCGGTGTAATGAACGCGCACCAGTACATCGTTGATTCCGATGCGTGGCTCGGGAACATCCTCGAGCCACAAACCGCGTTCTGCCCTGCTCTTGACCAGTGCCTTCATAACTCAGTCTCCGAGTATACGAACCCGGACCCAAAACTGCTGTGGTCGTGCCGGGCACAATCGAGTGTAAGCTTCACCGGACCGGCCGCCTCCCTGGCCCATGCCCACCGCTGGTTCACCTTCGCCGCCCCTCTGCTTGCCCTTGTAGCGCTACCGCGAAACCAAGGTATACGTTCGGTCTGCAGCCTGAACTTGAAGTATTACGCGAACTCGATCACTCATCGAGATGAATTGTCACCGTCCACCCGGAAGCACTATCTTGCGCGTCCTGCAGATCTTTCAGGTCGAGCGCGCGGCGGATGTGTCCACTTTCCAGCTCAGCGTCGATCACTGTGAGCCGAAGTAGTTATCCAGCGCGTCACCTGGCTTATTTGTCTGCGTAAAGCGCAGACGGCGGTGAGTCCTGACTGCTTGATCTCGGAAGCCAGGGGCGCACAATTATCCACGGCGTGAAATGCCGATTGCCATAAGCACGGCATTCTGGAGGCCCAAGCCACACCGGTGTCAAAGCGAAGCTGCAAGCGACTCCCGGCATGAACGGTTAACAGGCATCGAACCTGGCAAACTCAGATGCGGTCGCTGCGAGCGAGACAGCGAAATTCCCGGTAACTCATGCCTGTCCGGCCGTTTTTGGGTGGCGCTTCCCGGCGTGATGCAAGTCACACCCCATCGTGTGTCCATTCAAAGAGAATGTGTGCGCTGTTGAGGAGTCAACTCGATGGGCACGATAACCGTATCCGAGACGAAAACTATGCTCACCCTTCCTGGGGATGCGGTGCGGCAGATTCAGTGGCGATTTGCCGATCGTTTTGACCTACAGATGCTGGTGCAATCTGCCCGCGCCGTGGCGCGTGGAACAGTGGCGCGCCTGGTCGCGGCGGGCGAACGGAACACCCACGAATGGACTGCAGCCAAGGCGGCGATGATGGAAGCGTTCGACTCCGCCGGCATCACCGCGATATTTTTGGATCCCGAGGAAGGCGGTTTCATCTCCGGCCCCAAAAACATGGCCTTTGGGCTATCGGCTTTTGAGCTGGCTTGGGTCGATGGCGGCGCGGCGACCGCGAGCCTCGCAGGATTTCTAGCTCTTTCGCCCATCCACGAGCGGGGAACGCCGGAGCAGGCGACGCGTTATAAGAAGCTGGCCGCTCCGGTCCAGCCGGGAGAAGACCGCAAGCCTTGGCGTGGAGCCTTTGCGCTCACCGAGCCCGTACCCTATGTGGGCGTCGACACCGGCATGCTGAGCGGCAAGCTGCGCATCGCCGAGTGGAAAGGCGGCGAGGAGCCGTGGTTGCAGGTCGATAAGCGCGGCCGATTCATCACCGGTATTGCCTTCGCCAACTTCGTTACCGCGGCTGTTAATTCCGATGACGAACGCATCAAGGGAAGCTGCGTGGTGATTCTCGAAGAGAGCGACCAGGGCACGTTCGACCGCGGGACCGCCACAAAGAAACTAGTCCATCAGCTTTCCTCCACCGGCGATCCGGTCTTCAACCTGCGCGTGCCGGCCAGTCGCATTGTCGGCGGATATACGGTGAAAGACGGCGTGGTGGTTCCCAATTTCAATCACAGCGAAATCATCGAAGCGGTGTTTCGTCGCACACGAGTTCCAGTCGGCCTGATGACGGCGGCAAAATTGCTGTCAGCAGTCGAACCTGTGATTCGCTATCAGCGTCAGCGGTTCCGCGGCGCCGAGGGCGCACGACCCGGCACAGTGCGATATGAGCAAGGCATTCAGCAGCGTGAAGATGCTCTGCACAGGCTAGTGGATGTGTGGGCCACAGGCGAGGCGGCGGCATCGCTGGGCTTTGCCACGGCACGATTGTTCGATGAGCTTGATCCTTTGGAAAAGCAGAAGACATCGGTCATGAAAGAGCGCGGAGTCCAGGGGGGCCGCGCGGAAATGAAAGCCCTCAAGGAGAGCGAGCAGCGCGCAATCAGGATGCTCGCTATGAAGCAGGACAGCCCGCTGCGCGCAGAGCTGGCTTCCGATCCCTTGGTGCAGTACGTGCTGAAGGACGCTGAAGCCAACGTACTGTGCCCGGCCACCAAGCTCTGGAACACCGGACACGGGGCCAACATGATGCGCGAAGCGGTAAGCCTGATGGGTGGATATGGCATCACCGAAGATTGCCCCGGCTTTCTCGCGAATAAATGGATGGATGCGCAACTGGAAGCAACCTACGAGGGGCCCGAGGCGGTTCAGCGGCGCCAGCTTACCGTGACCATGACCAGTGAAGTCTTCCTTGCTCAGTTCGCCTCGTGGTCCACGGAGATGCGGCCCATCGCCTCGACACGCCCGGGTACAGGCGCCTGCACGCTTGCCTCGGCAATGAATCTATGGGCATGGACGCTGAATTATCTGCAAAAGACCACTGATCCTACCGGCAACAAGCTCTATCACGGTCAGCGCCAGGGCGTAACGTTTGCATTGGCCGATGCGCTTTGCTGGCTTCTCGCCTCGCGCTGTCAGATTCTCGACGTGCTGGAGTTGGAGAAGCACGGAGCAGCGAATCCAGATGCGAGCGATGGTCTGGCGGGAACGGTGCAGTTCTTGAGCGACTTGTGCCACACCCAGGCCGCACATGCAGCAGGCGAGGTTTCGCGCATCTGTGCCGAGCTGGTGTTTGGTTACGTTTGCCATCCGGCGTGGGATGAGCGAGAACACAGAAGCTGCTTCCTGGCGAGCGAACTCGAAGACCTTGAAGGGACGATGCCGGGCATCACGGCCATGGCGTTCGACGTGCTGGCCGAAGACGGCAGTCATCCGCCGAAAGCGGGCCCGTGTGCCGGTTGTGCGGGATCGGGTGAGTTTCTGCGACTGCAAAGCAGATTGACCATGTGTTTGACTGGTTCGCGCCTGGCGAAGGATCGGGCTGCCGACACCGTGAGCAAGGTAATGATTCCCGAGACACTCGATTATCCGGCGGCAGGGGCCGCATGAGTTCGCCGGAACAAGCGAGCGAGACCCGCCGACAGACGATGGAAGTGGATATCGCCTGTGTCGGCTTTGGTCCAGCGACGGGCGGATTCCTGACCACGCTGACGCAGGCGTGGAGTCAGTCCCCGGACGATCCGGCATTCGAAAGCAAGATCGCGCCGGGCATGCCCTTGCAGGTACTTTGCTACGAGCGGGCCGACGATCTCGCCGCTGGCGTGAGTGGCGTCGTTACGCGCGCCGAGGGGATTCGTGCCAGCTTTCCGAAGCTCGATCCAACCCAGATTCCCATGTCCACGGACGTCAAGCAGGAGCGGGTCTTCTACCTGCTCGATCCCATCGGTGCCAGCCGACGCTCGCGCACCCTGCGCGTCGTGGATTTCTTTCTTCGCGTCGGCGAAAAGCTATGCGTCAAAAACGAGGCCTTCGAACTGCCCTGGACACCGGCGTTTCTGCACAAGAGAGGTGGGCTGGTGTTTTCCATTGGGCAGTTCAATCAATGGGTCGCCGCGCAACTGATGGCGAACGGATTGGTGCAAATCTGGCCGGGAACGCCGGTGAGCAGTCCTATCTTCGCCGAGAATTCCGACGCAGGCAGACGGGCTGTCCTTGGGATCCGGCTTGCCGACCAGGGTGTGGACAAGGACGGGATGCCGGCCGACGGCTTCATGCCCGGTATGGATGTGCACGCGCAGTTGACCGTTGTGGGCGATGGACCCGTGGGCCAGGTTGGGAGAGCACTGAACCAAAACGGGAATCGTCCGAAGGGCCGCGATTGGGCGCTGGGCATGAAGATGGTCATCGAGCTACCCGCAGACTCCACGCTCGAGCCGGGCACGGTCTGGCACACCTTCGGATTTCCCGAGCCGGAGATCTTCGGATTCCTGTATGTCCACCCAGATCGACTGGCCTCCGTGGGTATCTTCGTTCCGTCGTGGATGAGCGATCCGGCGCGCACTGCCTACAGGTATTTGCAGCACTACATCCAGCATCCGGTTCTGTGGAAACACCTCAAAGACGGCGCCCTGCATTCCTGGGGTGCAAAGTCGCTCGAAGAATCTGGAAAACGTGGTGAACCATTCCTTGCCGGCGATGGATTCGCGCGCATCGGTGAAGGCTCCGGTTCGACCAACATGCTGACCGGTTCGGGTGTGGATGAAGCGTGGACAACTGGCGTGCAATTGGGCGAGGCTGTCCTCGAACTGCTGCGCGGCGGACGTCCATTTACCGAACAAAACCTTTCCGCGACCTATGAAAAGCGGCGCCGTGCAAGCTGGGTGGAATCTGGTGTGCGCCAAGCTGAACACGCTCGCGACGGATTTCATTTCGGGTTTGTTCGCGGAATGGTTGGAATGGCGCTGGCCGGCTTGACCCGCGGCCATCTTAGGCTGAAGGCGAAGATTCCCTCCGCGACCGAGCAGATCTGCCCGTTTGAAGCGCTGGATAGAGCAGAAAAAAGGCAGAGAGACGACGCCACTCAAAAAGTAATCGAGGAGGGCCGCCCCTTCCACGATGCTTTGCTGACAGCGCGGGGCTGGCCGGAGATTCCCTTCGACGGCCGCCTGCTGGTCACCCAACAAGATGCGCTCTTGATCGGCGGCAAGGTCCAGGCCATGCCGGGCTTTGCGGATCATGTGCGGTTTCTCAACAAGGAACTATGCCGGTCATGCCGAGAGAGAACCTGCATCGCAATGTGTTCCGGTCAAGCGATCACACAGGGTGCAGACGGCACGCCCGTGTTTGAGCGGGAAAAGTGCGTGCACTGCGGGGCTTGTTTGTGGAACTGCGCTCATGCCGCCGATGAAGAGAGCGGCAACATCGAATTCCTTGCCGGCGCCGGAGGGTTGCATTCGGCGGAAAACTGAAGAACAGCTTTCAGCTCACAGCTGTCAGCGAAAAGCGAGCTGCAGGCCGGAGAAAAAATGATCGATTCATTTCATATTGTTGTCTGCGCTGGAATCGTGCCCGATCCATTGCAGACGCTCGAACCGATAGTCGGCCCGACCGGGCCTGGTGTCAAAAACGAAATGCTCCTTCCCGCCGTTCTCGATCCATGGGCGGCGAGCGCCCTCTATGAGGCTGCGAGTCTGGCCGCCAAACGCCCGGGCAGCAGAGTCTGGCTGGTTTCGCTCGGGCCTAAAGCCAAACTGCAACAACTGATGATGAGCGTTGCGCAGAAGGCGAGTTTCGAGCTGGTTCCTATCGACGGTCCAATCGGTGGCTTCACCGATGCGCACGCAGCTGCGGCCGCAATTGCCGATGCGATCGGGGCGATCTCGGGGCTGGATCGAAGCAAGCTCCTTCTTTTCGGCGGCTGGGAGTCAGCAACGCGAGGCGCCGGAATCACGCTGCAATTCGCCGGCGAGCGCCTCGGCATCATGGATCAGTTCCAAGGCGTAGACCGGATTGACTCGCATGACGACGGCTCATTCGAAGTACTCGAGCGCGTGGAGGGCGGAAAGCACCAGGCTTCTGTTTGTATGGGACCCCCGGCGGTGCTGGGCTGGGCAACAGGCAATCTCGCCGAGCCGCGCAACAATCCGCAAGTTGGCATGGCGAATATGCGTACGATCATGCCCGCTTTGCAAAAAGCAAAATCTGTGCCCATGGCAAGCAACGGTCTCAGCTACATCTCGGTCAGCCTTCCCAGCCAGCAACGCACCACGCGCGTGGTGAAGGATCTTACGGCTGACGAGATCGCGCATGACTTGGTTGCATGGATTGAGGCGGAGTAATGGAATCTGTTCTGGTATTAACCCATAGCGACGAAACCGGCGAACAGCTCAGTAAAGGTTCGCTTGAGGCCGTAACCGCAGGCAGGGAGTTGGCAGCGCAAGTCGGTGCCACATTGACCGTAGGCATTGTTTGCGGAGTTTCAGACCTCATGGCCAGGAGCCTGTCTTGCGCGGGAGCACGATTGCTTGTCGTCTCAGGCGCAGCATTCGCACAATCGCGCTACGCAAGCGATGCAGCAGCGTGCGAGGCGATTTGCAGGACCACGCAGGCCACAATCGTTCTCGCCCCTCACAGTTCACGCTTCGCGCGCGTGATGGCAGCTGTGGCGCATCGCCTGCTCGGGAGCATCGAAACGCATATCACCGCCATTGGCGGGAGAGACAGAGTAGAGGTGACACGGTGGTTTTATCGCCAACGCGTGGAAGCCGTTGTGACACGTGAAGCGCGTCCGTGGTTTCTCCTACTCGACTCCGGGACCCACCCAGTCTATGCCGGCGAGGTCGCTCCGGTGCAAGCGGAACAAATCGTGGTCGAGATTCCTGCGTTGCGCACAACTGTTCTGGGAACTCGCGCACCAGAGCAAGGTGCGATCCCGGCCGGGACAGCCAGCGATGAGTCCTCACAGAGGTGGGCAACCATTCGCCCTGACGCTAAGCTCCTGTTTGTTGCCGGAGCGGGATGGACAAAGAAGCAACCCGACGGGAAGATTCATGTCGCGGAGGCGGGAGAATTGATCCTGCAATTCGTGCACGCCTCGGGCGCATCGCTCGGCAGTTCCAAATCACTCGTTGATCAGGGCGGCGAAGGAGCCCCCGTCCTGCCTTTTCTAACGCATCTCAATCAAGTGGGCCAGACTGGTTCGACCCCCAGGCATTCGAAGGGCCTCGCGACCTGCTGCCATGGTGAAGAACCGCACGTAGTGGGTTGGCGGTTCATCGGGGAACGACGCGCAATCAGTCTCGACCCCAACTGTGGCTGGACCCGCGGCAAGGCCGATGTGGTGTACGTGGCTGATGCCTTTCAAGTCATGGAGCGGGTGAACTCGCTCCTGGGAGTGCAGGTCTCCTGTGGAGTTTCAAAAGATGTTTCCTAAAGCGATACGGATTGCTGCTTGCGGTGAGCGGATACGCAGTTACTGCACACCTCCCCGGTTGCATATCTCATCGGAAGGCTCTCTGGAATCCTTCGGCCTCCTATATCTCCAGAAGAGACACTTCGCGGAGAGTTGCGGGGCCGCCACCCGATCGTTGAATCATCAACGTCTTCAGTTCCCACGGACCGAGGTCGATGGTTTGGTCGAGATCGAGCGCTGAACTTTTGAGGATTGCCTTCGTCGCGGTTCCAGATCGCTCCTGAATACGGAGAATGGTTCCTGCTGATGCATGATCCCCTTGATGTGCAGCTTGACCTTCGGCTCGCTTTACGGCCAGTACCCACACATTGTTGGGCATGACTTCGAGGAAGGATCGCTCCCATGCTTCGGTGCCGGGGTGCGCAGAATCCATGACGTATTCGGCTGGGGTCTGCAATTCCTCAGCGCGGCGGTCGAGCCCGAGTTCTCGGTAGCTGCCGCGCCCGCACATGAGCCAGAATCTTCGTTCCTGACGGCCCTGATCCTGCCAGGCATTGTTGTCGTTGTATGGAACCTGGTTGGGGTTGTGGCGCGCGAAGGGTGCGGACCGAATCAGGACAGTGCGAAACAGTCCATTGAGGCAGTCGTAGCTATAGGTTGAGTTATTGACCAGAGCCACCGTGTAGTCTGCGCCGTCGCGTTTGCCTTGGATACCTATCCAGTCCTGATACGGCTCTTCTTCACCGTTGACGCCGCGTTCGAGAACTTCACCCGGGACTTTGGCGAAAAGGCGAGGATTGGCAAGCGCGATGGGAATTTCAAGCTTGAGGATCTGTTCGTGCTCGCGCCAGTCGATGACGAAGCGAAGTTCGACAAAGTCCATCCCCGCGAACTGGGCGATATCGAGAACAATCTCGGACCCTTGCCATCGGCCTCGGTGGCGGGTAATACGGGTAATCGGGCCATCTTCGACAAGGGCGGAGGAGACTAGGGCCGGCCGGCCGATCTCCTGGCGGAATTGATTGATGCCGTGAGCCCAGGTGTCGCTGGTGTCGCTGATGGCGACGAGGCCTATCGGCGCGGCGAGCAACTCGGTGCCGTCTTCAGCCTTGAGCGAGGCGATACCGAATCCAGTTTCAGAGACGGTTACGAAATCCTTGAACGGTTCGGCGGGCGGCGAGTCGCCATGAGCCAGCTCGAAGACCTTATAGCCGCAGGGCGGAAGTTCAACCCAGGCATGCATGCGCGGGAACCAGGTGGGCGTCATGCTGGCAGAGGGGCGCCACTGCACCGGGACCTTGATGCCATCGTCGGATGCGAGGTGCGTGATGCGTGCATGGCCAGAGGGATTGCTGTCTGTGTAGTACTCCACCAGAGCCTTGCGCCGCCAGGGCAGCGGGTTGAAGAGAAAGACTGCGCCTTCTTCAACTCGAGAGAGATCGACGCGCTTAGCCATGGCCTCGAGGGCTTCGACTTTGGCGGTTTGCGCGACTTCGCAGGCATAGCCAACGCTATCGCGTACATCCTGATAATCCGAGAAGAGCGAGGTGCCGGCCATCATGTCGTGGAACTGGCAGAAGAGGACCTTCCACCAGGCTTCGGAAAATTCCTCTCCAGGATAAACACGGCCAGAACTGAGGTCGGCGGCAAGACAGATGGTTTCTGCCTCGATGAGAGAGCGCTCGGCACGACGATTGAGGTACTTGCCCTCGCCATTGGCGGAGTAGCACCCACGGGCATGGTGCTGAAGTTCTCCTGTGACCACAGGCAACGACGCGAAGGCCGGCGCTGACTCGATCTCTCGGAGAAAAGCGCGCATCGTGCTGAATCGGAGTTCCGGGAGGCTCGCGTCCTTGCTCAGTTCAAGAACCTGCCGTAGCTGCTCCTTTGTCACTGCGCCGCCATGATCGCCCACGCCGAGAAAGAAGGCCGCATGGTTGAAACCCGGCGCGAAGGCCCCGTCCGCAGCAGGACCGATTCCACTAGCATCCGAGTCATAGTCATGCCAGATGCGAGACACCAGAACGCGCGAGCCGTCGGGACCTTCCCACCAGAAGACGAGCGGAAGTTTCATTTCGTGCTCCTGGGGGCGCATGAAGACGTAGTAACCATAGCCGGCGCGCTTGAGAATGGTGGGCAGGCCCGCGGCATGGCCGAAGGAGTCAGGGTTGAAGCCGATCTTGACGTCAACGCCGAGGGCTCGTTGACAATATTGCTTGCCGTAAAGGCTATGACGGATGAAACTCTCCGTGGCCGGGATGTTGCAGTCCGGCTCGACCGGCCAGCCACCGACAACTTCCCAGCGGCCTTCGCGGATGCGCTGCCGGATCTCAGCGAAGAGGGCGGGATCGGCTCGCTCGACCCACCGATAGTGAGCAGAAGACGAGTGGGTGTAGCAGAAGCCGGGAGTCTCATTCATGCGGTTGAGGGCGCTGCGGAAGGTGGTGAGAACCGCGTCCTCTCCGTCGCGCCAGGGCCAAAGCCACGCGGCGTCGATGTGCGAGTGGCCGATGATATGCAGGACCTTGCGCTGCTGATCGTTTGGAGCAGAAGCTACGAGAGGCGTTGCGGCAGCACCGAGGGCAGCTGCACTGAGGAACAGGAAATCGCGCCGTGACAGTTCATTCCATGGCTTATTCAAAGCATTCGCCTCCGAACGTTCTTGTTCCGAGCCGTGCCAACATGTCTTGCACGGAAGCGATGATAAAGGCTGAAGACCCGGAACGCAGCAGTCGACCGATCTTAAGAGCACTTTATTCAGATATCTCTCGATCAATGGAATCCAACGACACGCTCCTTGGGGAGATTGCGGGAGGGTCGTGAGCTACCCGAAAGTGACCTGGTTGTGGTGCTACTGCCGGAGCCTTAGCTGTCGGGTAGATTTGACGCACTTTTCACGCCGCCGTTTGCGGCTGGACGTATGGTTTCAACAACGACCTTCCGTATGTCCGCGTTGTCGTAAGGCGCTGGGGTGAACCATGACCTTTACTGCAATTCCTGCTGTGAGCCAAGAGTTATCTCTTAAAGGCCAACGGACCGCTCCGGGAGCGGATGCCTTGGCGACGTCGTTCCTTGACAATTTGTTCTTTGTGCAAGGCCGGTCTCGTGAACGGGCCACCCTCAATGACCTCTACATGGCCTTGGCGCACACCGTGCGGGATCGTCTCGTAGAGCGGTGGATACAGACTGTGCTCAATTACCGCGCACAGGATGTGCGCGTAGTCTGCTATCTGTCTGCTGAGTTCCTGACCGGTCCCCATCTTGTGAATAATCTCATCAACCTCGGAATCTACGACGATGCCGAAGAAGCGATGCGCAAGTTGGGGCTCAATCTGCACACGCTCATTGAACAGGAAGAGGAGCCCGGATTGGGCAACGGCGGACTTGGAAGGCTGGCCTCATGCTTCATGGATTCAATGGCCACGTTGGACATACCGGCGATCGGCTACGGCATTCGTTACGAGTACGGCATATTCGATCAGGAAATCCGCGACGGCTGGCAGGTTGAAACGACCGACAAGTGGCTGCGGCTCGGCAATCCATGGGCGTTGGATCGGCCCGAAGATGCTTTCGAAGTGAAGATGGGTGGCCACACAGAGAGATATAGCGATGCCAGCGGGAGTCTTCGCGTGCGCTGGATCCCGCAGAAAGTGGTGCGCGGCATTCCCAACGACACTCCGATTCTTGGCTATCGTACCAACACCGCCAACACGATGCGACTCTGGTCGGCGCAAGCCGTCGAGTCCTTCGATTTCGGAACCTTCAATACGGGCGACTTCTTCGGCGCGGTGGCGGATAAGGTCTCCTCTGAGAATATCTCGAAGATCCTCTATCCAAACGATGAAGGAATTCAAGGCAAGCAACTGCGCCTGGCCCAGCAGTTCTTCTTTGTTTCCTGCTCTCTGCAGCACATCGTTCACATCCAGAAGAATGCCAATCGCCCCCTTGCCGACCTGCATCGCTCCTTCGCAATTCAGATGAACGATACCCATCCGTCAATTGCAGTGGCAGAGATGATGCGCCTCCTCGTGGACGAGAATGCGATGGACTGGGACACTGCGTGGCAAGTTACGACCCACGCGCTTTCCTACACCAACCACACCCTTCTGCCGGAAGCCTTGGAGCGTTGGCCAGTCAGCCTGTTTGGCTCGCTTCTGCCCCGCCATCTTGAAATCATCGATGAGATTAATCGCCGGCATCTTGACGCGGTCCGCGCCAAATTCCCGGGGGACGAAGATCGCGTGCGGAGGCTCTCATTAATCGACGAAAGCGGTGAGCGCTTCGTGCGCATGGCGCATCTCGCAACACTTGGCAGTCATGCTGTCAACGGTGTCGCGGAGCTACACACCGAACTGTTGAAGACCCATGTATTACGAGATTTTTATGATTTGACACCGGAGAAATTCTCAAACAAGACGAACGGAGTCACGCCGCGGAGGTGGATGGTACTCAGCAATCCTCGCCTCGCCAGTTTGCTCACGGCGCGGCTCGGCAATGGCTGGATACACGACCTTGAAAAGCTGCGCCGTCTCGAGTCGATGATTGACGATGCCGAACTCGCCCAGGAATGGCGCGCGATCAAACACCACAACAAGCAATGCCTAGCCGCTCACGTTCACGATACCTTGAATATGGTCATCGATCCAGAGTCGATGTTCGACGTGCTCGTGAAGCGCCTCCACGAATACAAACGTCAACACCTCAAAGTTCTGCACATTCTCACGCTTTACAAGCGCATCCAGCACAACCCCGGCATTAACATTCAGCCCCGCACCTTCATTTTCGGGGGCAAGGCAGCGCCCGGCTATCAAATGGCCAAGCTGATCGTCAAGCTCATCCATTCTGTCGCTGCGGTGATCCACGGCGATCCGCTTGTCCGCGATAGGCTCAGGATCGTGTTTCTACCCAACTACAACGTCAAACTGGGGCACCGGGTTTACCCAGCCGCTGATCTCTCCGAACAGATCTCTCTGGCCGGCAAAGAAGCCTCCGGAACGGGAAACATGAAATTCGCCATGAACGGCGCTCTCACGATTGGCACACTTGATGGTGCCAACATCGAAATCCGTGAGGAAGTTGGCGCGGACAACTTCTTTCTCTTCGGCCTCACCGCGCAGGAAGTCGAACAGAAAAGAGCCGAGGGATACGAGCCGCACGCATTCTACGAATCTAACGTTAATCTCCGTGAGGTTCTTGACGCTCTCGCTGGTGGGGAGTTCTCCCACGGAGATCGTGCGCTTTTTGCACCGCTCGTTGACTCGCTGCTCACTCGCGATGAATACATGCTTCTGGCCGACTACCAGTCCTACATCGATTGCCAAGACGTCGTCGGTGCGGCTTACCGCGACCATGACCGTTGGAACCGCATGTCGATCCTTAATGTCGCCCGTATTGGCAAGTTTTCATCGGACCGGTCAATCCGCGATTACTGCTCTGAGATTTGGAAGACTTGGCCTGTCAAGATTGAGTTGTGATCCTGAAGCCAACGCCGCGACAGCATCGACACAGTCTAAGACCAACCAGCGCATTCCACCGCTAAGAAATCTGAAGCGAACGATGCACACCGCGGCCGTAAAGGTGGAATTGAGCCAGATGTAGCTTGTTTTCTGAGCTCAGGTTGAGCGTGCCAATCCGCGCCCAACCACATTGCTTCCCGTTTGGCGATCATCCATCTGGAATAGCGCCACAGTTCGGCAATTCCTCCTCATGCTTCCCTAAGCCGACTCTCCGGTTGCGATGAGGGCTATTCACAATGCAATGTCCAGAAACGACCTCGAATTCAATCGATGCCGATTAGCGAGAGTTCCGCAACGCCTCTGCCAAATCCAAGAGGATGCGATCGGCGTATCGAGACCAACCTTGCGTAACATCGAAGGTTTACTTCTTCAAGGATTTCTTTACGGCCGCCCAGCGCTTCTTCTGCGCCTCGGCGATTCTGGCGCGAGCTTCCGGGCTGAGTTTACGTTTGGAACGCTTCTTCGCAGGCGTCGTGCTTTGGTTGCCCGAGGCAACTCCAGAGATTGAAAGAAGCTCCTTCACTTTCTGAAGACGTGCTATCTCCACATCAATTTCTGCCAAGATCGATTTGATCGACACTTCGATTCTCTCCTCAGCATGATTTTACCGTGGGCGAGAAGCGGACTTTTTGCGCGTATCGGTCTTCGCAGCTTCGAGCTTCCGCGCAGCTGCGTCGAATTCGGGGGTAGGCCCCGACCAGCGCAACGCGTCGACACTGTCGAAGAGAGGCAGGTCCGTCCGCAGCGTCGCGAGGTCGCGAAACAGTAGCGCGCGATCCCACCCGCAACGGAGGGTAGAGGACAATGTACTGACGTTCGCGACGTTCACATGCCAGTCAAGATAGTTTGCGGGGATTTGCTCGAGGTGATTGTATTTCCGAAGAACACCGGACGAAGATTTCGCTCCCCAGCCCGGAAGGCCCGGATACCCATCCGCCGCGTCGCCTACAAGCGCGAGGTAGTCCGGGATCGATGCGGGCAGAACGCCAAACTTCTGAAGCACGCCTTGTTCGTCGCGAATGGTTCCGGTTCTCCGATCCAGCTGAACGATGCGAGTTCCAGAAACACATTGGGAGAGATCTTTGTCTGGCGTGCAGACCAGAACTTGCTGGACGCGCTTGTCTTTTGCGGCAAGAACCGCGGCGGATGCGAGCGCATCGTCGGCTTCACACTCGGTCATTGGAAAAACCAGGATACCCGCGGAGATGAGCACGCTTTCGAGAAGTGGAAATTGCGCAAGAAGGTCAGGGTCAACTCCTTCGCCGGTCTTGTAGCCGGACCACAGATCGTTGCGGAAGGATTCGATGACATGGTCCGTAGCGACAGCCAGGTGCGTCGCTCCTTCTTTCAAGAGTCGGAGCATGGAAGCGAGAACTCCGCGGACAGCGCCGACCTCGCAGCCTTCCATATCACGAGCAGACGGCAATGCGTAAAAGTGGCGAAACAGTTCGTAGGTGCCATCGACAAGGTGGATTTTCACGGTGACGCTCTTTTCTCACACTATCGGAAAGACGAGGCGATGAGACCCAGCACGCCTGAATGAGTGGCATTCGCCGATGCCATGGATGATCTGAAGAGAGCGCTCCTTCAGATCTTCCGTATGGCCTGGTCCACTCACTGCGAAATGTGCAAACTTATCAGCACTCCTGAACCATTTAGGTGTGCCATACCGGGTGCGCCCATATGCGCCAAATAAGGACTTAGTGCAACGTGAGTTGAGTGCTTCCGTGCGGGCTTAGGTTAAGGTAAATGCTTGATTTTAAAATGGCTGCCCCCCAGGGATTCGAACCCCGATATGCTGATCCAGAGTCAGCTGTCCTGCCGTTGAACGAGGGGGCAAAGACCCAATAGATAGAAACTCTGTTGCGGCGGAGCGACACGCGTGAGAGCCCGTGAACACTCTCAATTGCTTCATCATACGGGGACTGGGCGCCGAGGGTCAAACGAGAGAACCGCTCCCGTTACTGGCTCCCACACCCTTCGAACGTGGCAAGGGAGTATCCAAGACCTCCACTTCACAGAATGTTAACGAGAGGGTTGGCCGCTCTCTTCTTCGACTCAATTTACCCGTGGTATAGAATCGGGAACGAAGAATGGAAATTGTCCTCAATCTGTCTTGGGCGCTTCTCGCGTTCCTAAGTACGCTACTGTGGCTGCTTTACGAGCACCGTACATGCGCCGAACGGCGGCTGCCCATGATCGCTCTTGGTGTCCTCCTGGTGATCCTCTTCCCCGTGATTTCCGTCAGCGATGACCTCTGGTCGATTCAGAATCCCGCCGAAGCAGACACCTGTTTGCGTCGTGACCAGACCGCGCAAGGGACGCACCCTGTTGTTCTGTCTCGGCCGCCCCTCATGGTGTCGACCCTGGGTCCGATCGCGCCCGAAATTGGGATTCTTCTTCCACCGGCCAAGTCGTCATCTCCGCACTACGCAACCCCTGCCCTCAACTCCATCGAGAACCGGCCTCCCCCGACGGCTTAGCCTCATTCCAGCTTTCTTCGTCCATATCAACGCAATCCAGATCTTCCTCTTGTTCGGCTCGCAAACGCGACGCAAAGGGCGTTATGAAGAAGACATTCAACTGTCCTGCCCGAGTTGCGGCAGCGTCACTCCTTTTCGCGGCAGCGTGGTGCCATGCGCAGGCGCAGGAGGTCCTGACGTGGGAGCAGGCCAAATCGAGATTCGAGTCCGCAAACCCGACACTCAAAGCGGATGCACTGAACGTCGACGAGATGCGTGCTGAAGAGGTCACTGCTGACCTCAGGCCCAATCCCCAGTTCACCGCGGCGGCAGATGGTACACAGATTGCACCGCATGACGGAGTCTGGCAGCCACTGAAAGGCACCGACGTTGTGCCAACCCTGAGTTATTTACACGAGCGCGCACACAAACGTGAACTGCGTCTCGAAAGTGCAAAGGAAGGCACGCAGATCGCCGCATCGCAGCACGAAGACCTAACGCGCACTCTTGAATTCACGTTGCGCACAGCGTTTCTGAACACCTTGGAGGCCAAGGCCATCCTCGAGCTCGCCCGCGCCGACCTCGATTACTACGACCACATCATTCAGATTAGCCGGGATCGTCTCCGAGCCGGCGACATTGCCCAGATTGATTTCGACCGCATTGAGCTGCTACGCGTGCAATACGAAACCGAAATACAGACCGCAATCGTCAACCTTCGAACCGCAAAGATCCAGCTGCTTGAACTGCTGAACGATCGGACTCCAGTCGAGCAGTTCGACGTGAACGGTCCGTTCGATTTCTCCGACGATTTGAGGCCGCTTGAGAATTTTCGGCAAACGGCGCTCGATGCAAGGCCCGATTTGCGCGCCGCGATCGAGACCATTCAGCAGTCGCAGACCAATCACAAACTGGCAATCGCCAACGGTTCCACGGACCCAACTTTCAGCGGCTGGTACACCTATAACTCATCGAATAACAATCCGAATGGCATCCAGACACTTGGCGCCAGCGTGAACATTCCGCTGCGCATCTTCGACCGTAACCAGGGCGAGAAACAGCGCACACTGATCGACATCGGCCGTAGCCAGCAAGCCAGCGAAGCAGCCCGTGCCCAGGTCTTTGGTGACGTCGACTCCGCCTATGCCCAAGTCGAGAGTGACATCACGCTTCTCAAGCCTTACCGGGACAAATATCGTGATCAGGCGACAAGGGTCCGCGATACGGTCACGTACTCCTATCAGCACGGTGGCGCATCCTTGATGGACTTCTTGAATGCCCAGGGCGATTACCGCGTCGTGCAGGAAGCTTATCTGCAACTGATCGGCTCCTATCTAACCGCCGCCGCACAGCTCAATCTTGCAGTTGGGCGCGAGGTGATCCAATGACAAAACACTCTTCCTTCAGGCCAGGCTCGTTCGGTGCCCTTCACGTCGCCATCGGAACCTGTCTCGTTTTGGGGGCTGCCGGATGCGGCAACAAGGACGAGGGGAGTGGTGCGCCGCCCCCTGCAAAAGTGGTTGAAGTTGCGGACATGAACCTGATCACGATTGACAAGAACGACGTCAATAAGTTCCCGATCGTCACCGCGGATCAGATCGAAGCATCTTCCGAGCTGAAAGCGACTGGAACCGTCTTCCCCGACGTCGCGCGCGAAGTGCCAGTCATTTCAATTGCCAATGGCCGGGTCGTCGATCTCAAGGCCAGACTCGACGACAAAGTGCAAAAAGGGCAGTTGCTGTTCAGCGTGCAAAGCGGCGATGTCACCAATGCTTACGATGCGTATCTGAAGGCAGTCAATGACGAGCAGCTGGCAGACAAAGCCTACGCTCGCGCAGACGATCTGTTCAAGCACGGCGCGATCGCTCAGGCCATGCTCGAACAGGCAGAGGACGGCGAGAAGGACGCCAAGGCGGACCTCACCGCCGCCGAAGAGCAGTTGAAGGTCCTCGGCGTCGATAAGAATCATCCAAGCCCGATCGTCAACGTCTACGCCCCAATCTCAGGCGTGATTATCGCTCAGAACGTGACGAATGCCGCCGCAGCCGGCGTGTCCCTCTCCGGAAGCGCAACCGCGTTCACCATCGCCGATCTTTCCACAATCTGGATTCTCTGCGACGTTTACGAAAACGATCTTCCCAAAATCCAGATCGGCCAGGAAGCAACGATTCGTGTCGATGCCTATCCGGACAAGCCCTTGACTGGTCGCATCAGTGACATAGGGCCCGTGCTTGATCCCTCGATCAGAACGGCAAAAGTCCGCATCGAGGTTCGAAATCCAGGCATCCTCCGCCTTGGCATGTTCGTCACTGCGACCTTCTCCAGCCGAAAGAAAGCAACCTATACCGTCGTTCCTGCAGACGCCGTCCTGCACCTGCATGATCGCGATTGGGTCTATCTGCCGGCGGGCGACAATCAATTCCGTCGCACCGAAGTGCGTGCCGGAAGCATGCTCGAGGGCAACCGCCAGGAGATACTGTCTGGGCTCAACCCAGGCCAGCACGTCGTCACCAAGGCCTTGCTGCTCGAAACAGCGGTGAACCAGTAAATGATCCGTGCTCTGGTCGACTTCGCGCTGAAGAGCCGTTGGCTGGTCCTGGGCGGCGTTGTGGTTTTAACTGCGTGGGGTGTCGTGTCTTTTCGTAACCTGCCCATCGAGGCCTACCCCGACGTCGCAAACAACTACGTCCAGATCATCACTCAATGGCCCGGTCGAAGCGCGGAAGAGATTGAGCGTCAGGTAACAGTGCCCGTCGAGATTCAGATGGCAGGCATCCCTCATCTCACGCATCTGCGGTCAACCACGCTCGCGGGGCTCTCGAGCCTCATGCTGATCTTCGACGACAACTCCACCAGCGACGTCAACCGCGAGCATGTGCTGGAGCGGCTGAGCCAGGTCAACCTGCCAGCAGGTTTGACACCGCAAATGGGTACCGACTGGAGCCCTGTCGGGCAGATCTATTGGTACACGGTCGAGAGCACCAACCCCGCTTACGACGTAATGGAGAAGAAATCGCTCGAAGACTGGACTTTAGAGAAATCCTTCAAGGGCGTCAACGGGGTTGTCGACGTATCCAGTTTCGGCGGACCAACCAAGGAGTATCAAATCCGGCTCGATCCGCAAAGGCTCGTCGCCTATGGCCTCTCCATCAGCCAGGTCGAGCAGCAAATCGCCAACAATAATACGAATGGTGGCGGAAGCTTCATCGAACAGGGCGCCCAACAGATTAACGTCCAATCCCTCGGACTCTATCGCAATGTTCAGGACATTGAAAACACCGTCGTCAAGACCAGCAATGGCGCACCCATCAAGATCAAGGACATCGCAACTGTGGTACAAGGTCCGAAGATTCGGCTGGGGCAGATCGGGCGTGCCACGCATCTTCCTGATGGCACGATTGCCGATAATCCCGACACCGTCGAAGGCATCGTGCTTCTTCAGAAAGGAGACGATTCCGACCCCGTTCTGCAGGGCATTCACGAGGAGGTCAACCGCCTCAACACAACGATTCTTCCCCAAGGGGTGAAGATAGTTCCCTTTCTTGACCGATCCCAACTGGTCTCCTACACGGTCGAAACAGTCGAGAACAACCTGAGCGCGGGGATGCTTCTCGTTTCGATCATTCTCTTCCTGTTCCTCGGGAACATACGCGGCGCTATCATCGTCGCACTCACGATCCCGTTCGCGCTTCTCTTTGCTTCTATCTGCCTCGACCTCAGCCACATTCCTGCAAATCTACTCTCACTCGGCGCCTTGGACTTCGGCATGGTTGTTGATGGAAGCGTCGTCATGATCGAGAATATGGTTCGACACCTGGCGCATCCCGACGACACGCGTACACCGGCTCAGAAGATTCGCGAGGCGGCGCTTGAGGTCCAGCGTCCGGTCTTCTTCGCGCGCGGTATCATCATCACGTCTTATCTGCCGATCTTCACCTTGCAGGCCGTCGAAGGTCGGCTCTTCAAACCGATGGCCTGGACAGTCAGCTTCGCTCTGATTGGCGCGCTCGTCTTTGCCGTCCTTGTAGCACCGGTAGCGGCCAGCTTTCTTTTTCGCAACGGCGCAAAGGAATGGCAGAACCCGCTCATGCACTGGCTCATCAGGCACTACCGAACCGCGGTGCGTTCTGCCATTGTGCACCGGAACGTGACGTTCGGGATTTCAGCGGTCCTGTTTCTTATCGCCATTTATTTGACCTTCGGGGGCCCAGTCGGATCAGAGTTTCTTCCTCATCTCGACGAGGGTTCAATCTGGGTGCGCGGTACTCTGCCACCCAGCGAAGGTCCCACGGCGAGTATAGATTTCACCAATAAAGCGCGCGTTGTAATGGCCTCCTTCCCGGAGGTGACGCAGGTCGTCAGTCAAACCGGGCGACCCGATGACGGCACAGATACTGCAGGTTTCTTCAATACGGAGTACTTTGTTGACCTCAAACCGAAGAAACAATGGCGGCCCCTTTTCCATCAAGATAAGGAGAAGCTGATCTCGGCCATCGATAAGGAGCTTTCCAAGTTTCCCGGCGTCATCTGGAACTATTCGCAGCCTATCTCCGACAACATGGAGGAGGCTGTCTCGGGTGTGAAAGGCGAGCTCGCCGTTAAGCTCTACGGCGACAACCTGCGCACGCTGGAGCACACCGCCGAATCGATCCAGGCGCAGATGGCCACGGTAAAAGGTGTCGCCGATCTCGGCATCTTCCGCATCGTCGGCCAGCCCAATCTCAATTTTGACGTGAATCGTGAGACGGCCGCGCGCTGGGGCATCAACGTCGCCGACATTCAGGATGCGATCCAGACTGCGGTAGGAGCAAACGCCGTTACCCAGGTGCAGCAGGGCGAGGCCCGCTATGACGTAACGCTGCGCTACGAAAAGGAGTATCGCGATTCACGCGAGGCCATAGAAAATGTGCGCCTGCTTGCTCCATCCGGAGAGCGCGTCTCTCTCGCCCAGTTGACGACAATCTCGACAGACGATGGAGCGGAGGCAATCAATCGCGAAGGCGGCGAACGTTACATCGCGATCAAGTTTTCGGTCGAAGGCCGTGACCTTGGCTCCACAGTCGAAGAGGCCATCAGCAAAGTCGACCATAACGTGAAGCTCCCAACTGGCTATCATCTTGAGTGGGCCGGAGAGTATGCGAGCCAACAGCGAGCCAATAAACGAATGGCGCTGGTTATTCCCATTACCGTCCTTGCCATCTTCCTTATCCTCTACACGATGTTTCGCTCGGCCAAGTGGGCAATCCTCATCCTCGTTGCGGTTGTGATGGCCTCCATCGGAGGCCCGTTGGCGCTGTTCCTGACACACACCAACTTCTCGGTTTCCTCGGCGGTCGGATTCCTCGCACTGTTCGGAGTGTCGGTTGAGACCGGCGTGATCATGATCGAGTTCATTAATCAGCTGCGAGCGCGCCGCAAGGGAATGGAAGTATCGAGTGCGGAGCACATCGTCGAAGCGGCCGTTGAGGGTGCCGTTCTTCGACTCCGTCCAGTGATGATGACCATGCTGGTTGCGACGCTTGGTCTGCTTCCTGCTGCTCTTTCACATGCCATCGGATCGGATTCGCAACGGCCTTTTGCGATCGTGATCGTCGGCGGACTCCTGGCGAATCTAGTAATCGGCGTGTTTCTGATGCCTGCGCTCTATGTATGGATGGCACGCGAAGATGATGTGCTGCCACCGGCAGAAATTGCGGAAGAGTTCTGAATTCTGATTGGGGTAGGCACTGGTAGGACGGGTCGAAGCGGAGCTTTTGCCTAAACTGCTCTTATTCTTCCCGCAGAACCTCGAGCGGTCTCAGCCCGAGAATGCGATGGCTCGCAATCCATCCTGTTGCCGTGGCCAGAATTGCTGTCCCGATGAGAGCCGAAACCGTCGCGATCCAATCGAAGTGGAAGGCGACCTCGAGTCTGTGCAGAAGCACGCGCGTCAGCAGGTTGGCGAAGATTACACCCACGGCGCCGGCGAGCAGACCAAGAAAACTGAACTCCACACTGAAGGTCCGAACAATGCGCATGCGCGTCGCGCCCAAGGTTTTCAGCACCACCGCTTCTCGCGTACGTCGGAAACGCGCGCTGGCGATGCTCGAGGCCAGAATCATGAGGCCCGCGAGAATCGAGAATCCTGCGAGAAACCGAACCACAAACGTGATCTGATCGACCACAGATTCGATGCGGCTCAGTACGTCGGCGATGTTGATGACGGTCACTGTCGGATAGGCCGCAAACAGCGCGCGTTCCATCGCTGGAATCTTGTCTATCTCGACGTGGGCGCCACCGTACCACGTTGCGGCCTCAACTTTCAATAAGCCCGAGGGCAGAACAAACGAGACTCGTGCTGCCGGGTGTTCCCCATCTGCACGATAAAGAGCGGTCACTTTGAGCCAGAGCGTGCGCTCACCAACTTCCAATTGCACAGCGGAGCCTACGCCCAGCTTTAGCCGTTTCGCAGTTCCCTCGCCAATGGCGATTTCATTCCCATTGGGATTGCTCCACCACTTGCCCTGGGTGACTTTGTCTCCTGCGGGGGGAGCATCGGCCCAGCTCAATTCCGCATTCTCCAGCATGCGCCGTGGGTAGTGCTGGTCCTTCAACGTGTCGAGAGTCTCGCCATTCAACGAGATGAAACGCCCGGCCACCACAGGCAGCAGGTCGAGTTGCTGCGTCACGCCCGGCTGATGTTGAAAGAAGTCGCGAATACCAGGAACTTCGTCTTGAGTGATGTCAATCAGAAACACATTCGGCAACTTAGGAGAGGCTGTTTCGCGAATATCGCGCAGCAAAGACCCCTGCATCAGATAGACCGCGAGAATCAGCATCACACCGGTGCCGAGCGAAGCGAGTACAGCTGCCGACTGATTCCCCGGCCGATAGAGATTCGCCAAGCCATGGCGCAGCGACGAAGGCAGGTGCAGACGGACACGATTCAACAGGAAACGGAGAATGCGCAACACGACAGCTGCGAGGATTAATAACACAATCAGCGCCACCGTAAAAAACAACGCAAACCACCCACCCACCTTGACCGAGTCGGAAAGCGCCCAGGCGATTCCGCCCAGGGCCACCACAACAAGCGCAGCAATTCCCAATTGCAATCTCCGCGCCCACCAGCGCATGAGCCAGGCTTGGAGTCCGCCTGGAGCCTGCTCAACCAACCGTCTTAGCACCAGCACGGGCCGCACCGCGCGCACATCGAGCAATGGCGGCAGACAAAACAACAGCGTCGTCAGCAAACCTGTCCCAAGACCCGCCAGCACCGAACGCAATGGAAATCCGAGTTCGGTGTGCACGGGCAGAAGCTTACCGAAAACAGCTGGCAGCGCGGCCATCACGCCTGCGCCCGCTGCCACGCCAAGAACGCCGCCAGCCAGGCCAAGTCCCAAGGTCTGCAGCAAGAAGATGCGCAGCAGATCACTGGACCGCGCACCGACGGCTTTGAGAATCGCCAGCATATCCATGCGTTGTTCCAAATGTGCATGCATCGCCATGGCAACCCCGATGGCGCCCAGTACCATCGCCACCAGGCAAATCAGGCTCAGGATCGCCGTCGCATTCTCCAGCCCTTGGCTCAGCGCGGGATTCCCTTCCTTGAAATCCATGACCTGCGCGTCAGGCAGGATCGCCTCTACCTGTTTGCGCACCGCAGCCGGATCGGCCTTCAGTGGCAACTTCATCAGCAGACGCTGGCTGGCGCGGCTCCCAGGGGCCAGCAAGCCCGTCCCATCCAGTGCAGCACGCGAGATCATGACGCGCGGTCCCATTCCCGCCCCCGCGGACATACGATCCGGCTCCTGCTTGAGCACCGCAGCGATTGTGAAATTGCGTCCTCCGAGCCGCAGAGTCTCCCCCACATGCGCATTCAGTCGAATCAGAAATTCGTCTGCGACCACCGCCGAATCGCCCGCCAGTGCCTGTTGCAACGTCATCTTTGGTTCAAGATCGGCTTCTCCGTAGTACGGATACTCGGCCGGGTCCACAGCTTTCAGCGTGACCAGGAGCGGAACCGGGTCCGGCGGCACCGAGGCCATCGAGATCGTCTCCACCACCCAGGTCGTGCGCCCACCACCATTCGCCTGTGCGGCTGCAAGAGCTCTCTTCTTTTCGTCCGCAGTCGGCTCTCGAAAGATCCGCGCGCTCAGGTCCCCCGCCATCAACGACCGGGCCTCCAATGTGAGCGTGTGGCGAAAGGCTTCGCTGAATCCCCTCACTCCAACCAGGGCAGCAACACCCACCGCTACAGACAGAACGACGAACGCAAACTTTCCCGGCGCGGATTTCAGATCGCGCCACCCGATCGCCGCTGCTCGTTTCCAACTCAGCGCGCGGCTAGCCATTTGTCTCCTTGCCTTGGAGGAAGGCGGCGGCAGGTTCGGACCCCTGAGTGTCTTCGACCACCATCCCGTCCTTGAGGACGATCTTTCTGTCAGCCTGCCCCGCGACCTCGGGGTCGTGGGTGACAAGAACGAGTGTGGTGCCTTGCTCTCGATTGCGCTTCAACAGCAGATCGAGCACCAGCCGGCCGTTCTGCGAATCGAGGTTGCCCGTCGGTTCGTCGGCCATCACAATCGGTGGGTCCACAACAAATGCGCGCGCTAACGCCACGCGCTGTTGTTCGCCGCCCGAGAGCTGAATCGGATAATGTTCGACCCGCTCGGTGAGGCCCACCTGATCAAGCAAGGTGCGTGCCTTCTTGAGGCCGTTCCCTTCCATGTTGAGCTCAAATGGAAGCAAAACATTCTCAAGCGCCGTGAGCGTGGAAATCAGCTGATACGACTGAAAAACGAAACCGATCTTCCGTCCGCGCACCGCGGCCAGCTCGGTCTCAGCGAGGTTGTGGATGGGGGTTCCATCGAGCCAGATTTCTCCGGCGCTGGGTGTGTCGAGCCCTGCCAACAGCCCCAGTAGCGTGCTTTTGCCGCTTCCGCTGGCCCCGACGATGGCTACAAACTGCCCTGCAGGAATGGTGAGCGAAATCCCTTTGAGGATCTCAACTTTGCGCGAGCCGTTCTGAATCCATTTCTGCACATCGCGGACCTCAATCACCCTGATTCTCCCTCTGCATCACCGGTCCTGCACTCAGCTATCATAGCGGGCACAAATTCCCTCTCGACCAGATACGCAGCCGGGAGACCGGCTGTTCCCTGCGCCGGTTCCGACTACACTGTTCTAGTGGACGCGCGCCGCATCCTTCTCGTTTCTTTCTTCTTTGCTCTTCTCGAGGTTTCGGCCATTTGTGCCGACCGTCCGCGGCTCGTCTGTTTTGGCGATAGCATCACGGCCGGATATGGACTTGATCAGGGCGAGTCGTATCCCGATGCGCTTCAACGCGACCTCGATAAGCTCGGTTATTCCTACCAAGTCGACAATAAGGGAACCAGCGGCGCGACCACCAAAGATGCCGTAGCGCGGGTGCAATCGATTATCGCTTTGCACCCAGCCATCGTTATTGTGGAGTTTGGCGGCAACGACGGCCTACGCGGGCTGCCCCTGGACCAGACGCGCCGCAACCTCGATTCCGTCCTCACGACTATCGAGTCTGCCCACATCCGTGTGCTGCTTGCGGGCATTACCCTGCCTCCCAACTACGGACCAGACTACGTGCATCAGTTCAATCAGATCTTTGTTGACCTTGCGGCAAAGCATCGAACCGCGCTCGTACCCATGATCTACAAGGACCTGATCCACGTCCCCGGGACAATTCAGCCCGACGGAATTCACCCAACAGCGAAAGGTTCGGAAATCGTTGCCAGGACCCTGCTGACGGATCTCAAGCCCATGCTGCGCAAGAGTCGATGAAACCTGCCGGCATCATCCGAGAACCGTGACAGGCTGAAAGAGCGTTCCGGCCA
>Ga0181526_10000999_pt1 | contig 28152 bp, 19 predicted proteins | sample PEATcosm2014_Bin_35_FD_119750 | JGI IMG/M metagenome (GOLD analysis project Ga0181526, IMG submission 119750) | Peatland microbial communities from MTU Mesocosm Facility, Houghton, MI, USA - PEATcosm2014_Bin06_30_metaG | ecosystem: Environmental > Terrestrial > Soil > Wetlands > Peat | place...
CAACGGAGGGGGCCCCGCTACCACCCAATTCAACGCCCTGGGCTACCAACTTGCGAGTGGCGACGCGGGTTCTCCCAGCGCGGCCATTGACGCCATCAGCCAGGCTGTCCAGACTCTGGGCACGGTGCAAGGTATCGTCGGGGCAGGTGAGAACACCCTGAACTACGCCATCAATCTGGCGCAATCGCAGATCACCAGCTTCTCCGCGGCGCAGTCGCAGATCCGGGATGCCAACGTGGCCGCCGAAGCCGCCGACCTGACCAAGGCGCAGGTGTTGCAGCAAGCCTCCATCGCCGCCATGGCGCAGGCCAATCAGGAGCCGCAGGCCATCCTGTCGCTTCTGAAGACGTAAACGTCCCGCCACTCCAGTCACAGGCGAGGGCCCGGCCGGTACCCTTCCCGGTCTGGCCTCGGCCTTTTTTGGGAGCAATACCTTTTTGGGAGCAATAAAGGGACCGGCCCCTCTAAGCCGGATCTGAACAACGCTATTAAGCGCGCGGTGGAAATCGCTGTGTCGGCGATCCCACTGCTCCCAAATCACCGGGGTGGCATTGAGCCGGCAGCCGGGCGAGATGCGGCCGAAGCGGGGCGACGGCGCGCCGGTGCAGCCCGCCGTCGGAGACGTCTCTCCGGCGGCCGGCAACATGTCGCGGGCCAGTCTAGTGCCGCCCTCGGCGGCCACGCACACTGGGTAGCGGCGCCGCGATAGCTTCGCTCCGGAGGGCACAGGGCCCACGCAGCCGGCAGGCCCCCCGCAAGCGGCATCCGGGAACGGTGCGCCGGCGGACACGATCGATATGGGCTGGCCAAACCCGCGGCTGGCCCGCGCGGTTAGCCGGTTGCCACGCTTATTGCTTCAACAGCGCCAGGACGGCCTGCGGCTCCTGGTTAGCCTGCGCCATGGCGGCGATGGAGGCTTGCTGCAACACCTGCGCTTTGGTCAGGTTGGCGGCTTCGGCGGCCACGTTGGCATCCCGGATCTGCGACTGCGCCGCGGAGAAACTGGTGATCTGCGATTGCGCCAGATTGATGGCGTAGTTCAGGGTGTTCTCGCCCGCCCCGACGATGCCTTGCGCCGTGCCCAGAATCTGGACAGCCTGGGTGATGGCGTCTATGGCCGCGTTCGGAGAGCCCGCCGCGCCACTCGCCGGTTGGTAGCCCAGGGCGTTGAATTGGGTGGTAGCGGGGCCCCCTCCGTTGGCCACGCTGGCCGCCAGGCTGGCGGTGAACGCGCTGGCGCCCTGGAGACTGATCGTGTCGCCGTCGCCGGTAGCGTCCAGCACGGCGCTGACGCCCGTGATGCCCTGCGATTGAAGAGCCTGGTTGATGCCCGTCACATCGGCCTGATTTCCCGCCGGGCTCCCGTCGGTGGCGAAGCTATAGCTGGCGGTGGCCGAGCCCACCTTGATGGTGAGGACGTCGCTATCCGTCAGGGTGTTGATGCCTTCGGAGTTCAAGCCGGTGTTGTTCGCTACGCTGGCGGCAGCGTTGTTTACCAGGTCGGGACCACTGGCGCTGTTGCTTTGGCCGCTCACGCTGAACGCGTTGCTCGACTGGAATTGAAGAATTCCGTTCTGGTTGAGGCTGGCTGAGATGCCGAGCACGTTGAGCTGGGCATTCAGCTCTTCCACCTGTCCCTGGACCGTATCGTCCGCCTGGCCGGTAACGGAAATCGTATGCGTTCCCGCCGCGGTGTTCACCACAAACGCATCGGTGTTCCCCGAGCCGATGGCCGTGGCGGCCGCGCCGCCGATAACCACGGCAGGCGTGGTAAGCACGTTGGTGCCCGCCAGTCCCAGGCCCGCAGAGCTCACGGAGCTCTTTCCCAGGTTCACACCCACCGCGGAGTTCGCCTCGGCGCTCTGACCGCCGCCGATATACACCTGCAGGTCGATGGCGTTCGTTTTGTTCTGATCGCCGAGTCCGATATTGTTCGCCTGCCTGTCGATTTCACTTAACAGCCCCGTGTACTCGTTGTTCAAGGTGTTGCGGTTGCCGGTGAACGTTTGTGAGTCCGACTCGGTGGCCAGCGTCTGCAGCCGGTCCAGCATCTGGGAGATATTGCTGAGGCCGCCATCCACGATCTGCAACTGGCTGACGCCCTGGTTGGCGTTCAGCACGCCCTGGTTCAGTTCGGCGATCTGGTTGCGGTAGGCGTTGGCCACCGACAACCCGGCGGCGTCGTCGGACGAGGAGTTGATGCGGTAGCCGGAAGTCAACTGCTGAATCGTGTTGCTCTGGAATTGATCGTTGACGCTCAGATTCTGCTGCGCGATTAAAGAATCGATATTCGTTTGAATGGAAATCATCGGATAATCCTTATGCTCGAGATTTCCCGGCGTCTTGCCGGGGCGGCGGCTTTGGCTGCCTGCGACTTTCATATCGGGTGGAATGCCGGAAGCTTGCGGAAACATCCTTACTCAGCGCGATCTGCGCGGAACCGCGTTCCGGACCGCGCACCCGTCCCCCGGCTCGGCAAAGCCGGCCCAAACAGGTGCGAGGATGCCTGAATGGGCTTGACGTTGCCGGCGTACGTTACTCTCCGCGCATGGCGGGGTTCTCTGCGGCCCGGCCGCGTAAAGGTCTTCGGTACGCCCTAAGTCCGGCTGGAGGCGCGACTCCCCATCCCAGGAAGAGACCGCGCGAGCCGATGGAACAGCGGCAAGCGGCGCAAGAACCCGCCATTCCTACCGATGAGGTGATCGAAGCCGGAAAGCGTCCGGCACTCCAAACTCCGAGGAACCTATGAAATCTCTACGTCTCTCACGCACCAGCCGCACGGGCACTTGGCTTATTGCCACAGTCGGTCTGCTGGCGATCGGATCCGCGTTCGCGCAACGCGACAGGATCACCCATGTATTGGACAGTTATAAGAACGTTGTTGTCCGGGGCCATCTGAATCCCATGGCCAAAGCCGAGTTCGACCATGGCGCGGTGCCTGGGGACTTCTTGCTGCGGGGCATGACGCTTACAGTGAGGCGCACCGCGGCACAGCAACAGGACTTGAATCGGTTGCTCGCCGCGCAGCAGAATCCATCCTCGCCGCACTACCATAAGTGGCTCACCCCCGAGGAATTCGCCCAGCGTTTTGGCGCCAGCCCCAACGACATGGCAACCCTGCGCGAGTGGTTGGAGAGTAGGGGACTCCGGATCGATGCGGTGGCCCGCGGCAGGAGCTTCGTCCGCTTCGACGCCACCGCTGCACAGGTTCGCGACGCCTTCGGAACCGAGATTCACTACTACACGGTCAACGGCGTCAAGCACTATGCCAATTCGAGCGAGCCGTCGCTTCCCGCGAACTTGGCGCCGCTGGTGCAGGCGGTGGGCGGAATGAACGACTTCACTCCGCATCCGAATCATGCCCAGGTTTCCACAAGGAAAGGTGCGCTCAAGCCAAATGATTCCTTTTCAACCGGCAGCGGCAACATGAATACTCTCGCTCCGGGCGATCTGGCCACCATCTACGATATCGGACCGCTTCAAACCGCCGTTAATTACGGTGCGGGACAGACGGTCGTGGTCGTCGGCGCCAGCGACGTCCTCGCCGGCGACCTGACGGCCTACTGTGGCGATTACAATCTTGCCAGTTTTGGCTGCGGAGGCTCCTTTACGCAGGTCTTCCCGGCAAACGACGAGGACCCTGGTATCGCCAGCGGTGCGAATTTTGGAATGGCGATGCAAGCCACCATGGACGTGGAACTGGTAAGCGCCATAGCGCCTGGCGCCGCGCTGGTCCTCGACGCCGACACCAACGTCTGGAACGCCTTATCCGATGCGGTCGACAACAACCTTGGACAGATCGTGGTAATGAGCTACGGGCAATGTGAAACCGCGGTTGACCCTTCGTTGCCCGGCACGATCCAAGGCTATGCGCAGCAGGCCAACTCTCAAGGCATCACCGTGATCGCGGCGTCCGGCGACACGGGGGCGGCGGGCTGCGATTCCACCCCCCTGACCTCGGCTACGGGGGGACTTGCCGTCGACCTGCCGGCCGCCATTCCCGAAGTGACGGGCGTGGGGGGCACCGAATTTAACGACCAATCCAGCGCTTCTTGGAACTCCACAACCGGCATGGCGTCCCAATACATCCCGGAGATCTCGTGGAACGACACATTTGGCCCAAGCAATCAGTATGTTGCCGCGACCGGCGGAGGCGTCAGTACGGTATTCCCGACGCCGTCATGGCAGTTGAATACAACGGGTATCCTGAACACCGGGCGCAACGTGCCGGATGTGGCGTTGTCCGGCTCTCCCTTCACCGACCCTTACATGGGCGTGGTGACCATGAGCGGTCCGGACGGTCCAGCACAGCAAACGGGTCCCTTTGGTGGCGGCACGGAAGCCTCCGCGGCAGTCTTCGCGGGGATCGTCGCGCTGATGAACGAAGCCCAGGGAACGGGCGCCTCTTCCGGCAATATCAATCCTGCCATCTACTCGATCGCCGGCCTCAGTAACGCGTATACCGGTGAGCTTCCTCCCTTTCACGCGATTGTGTCGGGCGGCAACCAGGTACCGTGTACGTCCGGGACAGGTTGCCTGTCGGGTCTGGTTGGCTATGCCTTCGGCGCCCCCTACGATCAGGCCACCGGGCTTGGCTCGGTCGACGCGTACAATCTCAGCCAGGCGCTGTCCAACCTTCTCTCGACACCCACGATTTCGAACGTTTCGGTGTCTACCGCCACTGCCGGCCACGGCGACCTATCGGTAACCATCACGGGTACGAATTTCACGAGCGGGTCCACGGTGACATGGACATCCGGCTCAGGGACCACCACGCTATCGTCCACTTATTCGAGCGCGACTTCGATGTCGGCCACCGTGCCGGCGGCGGATCTCAGCGCGGTGGGTAGCGCTTCGATTCAGGTAGTCAGCGCAGGCAACATCAGTTCTAACTCCGAACCCTTCACCATCGCGGCCGCCCCGGCCAACCTCAGCCTTTCGCCGTCTATAGCCTCTGCCGGCCACGGCGACCTCTCCGTGAGCATCACGGGAACCGGTTTCACCAGCGCATCCTATGTGCAGTGGAACTCGCAGGCCCTAACGCTTTCGTCTCCATGCAGCGCGACTAACTGTTCGGTGACCGTACCGCAGGCGGATCTCGCGGCGGCGGGCAGCGGCAGCATCACCGTGTGGAGTTCGGACGGCGTCAGTTCCTCGCCCGCAACCTTCACCATCACTGCCGCTCCGGCCAGTCTCAGTCTTTCGCCGTCTACGGCCACTGCCGGCCACGGCGACCTCTCCGTGAGCATCACGGGAACCGGATTCACCAGCGCATCCTATGTGAAATGGAACGCGCAGGCCCTAACGCTTTCGTCTCCGTGCAGCGCGACTAACTGTTCGGTAACCGTACCCCAGGCGGATCTCGCGGCGGCGGGCAGCGGCAGCATCACGGTGTGGAGCTCGGACGGGGTCAGTTCCTCGCCCGCAACCTTCACCATCGCGTCCGCCCCGGCCAACCTCAGTCTCTCGCCGTCCACAGCCACCGCCGGCCACGGCGACCTCGCCGTGAGCATCACGGGAACCGGATTCACCAGCGCATCCTCTGTGAAATGGAACTCGCAAGCCCTAACGCTTTCGTCTCCTTGCAGCACCACCAACTGTTCGGTGACCGTACCGCTGGCGGATCTCGCGGCGGCGGGCAGCGGCAGCATGACGGTGTGGAGCTGGGACGGCATCAGTTCCTCGCCCGCAACCTTCACCATCGCCCCCCCCCCCGTCATCACGGGCGTTGTAGGTACAGCCACCGCGACCAACATCAACCCGCTCCCATTGACCATTCAGGGGAGCGGATTCACGTCAGGATCCACGGTGTCATGGAAATTCCACGGGGTGACCACGCCGCTAACCACGTTTTCGTATACGAACGCGTCGAGCATGTCCGCGACTCCGACGGTCCCGGAGCTTGCCACGGCGGGCAACGCGTACCTCATCGTGGTCAGCGCGGACGGCGTCCCTTCCACGCCTTTTCAATTCGCTATCGCAAGCCCGCCCGCCATCGCGAGCCTTTCGCCGTCCAGCGCCACCGCGGGCAGCAGCGACCTCTCCGTAACCATCACGGGTACCGGATTCACCAGCGGCTCCGTCGTGAAATGGAACGCGGGGAGCACACCGCTAGCGTCTTCCTATACGAGCGCGACTTCCATGTCGGCAACCGTGCCAGCCAGGGATCTCACCACCGCGGGCAACGGCAACTATCTCACCGTAGTGAGTGCGGACGGCGTCAGTTCGGCGCATTCCACATTCGCCCTCAACGCCGCGCCAACCATCACCAGCCTTTCGGTTTCCTCGGCGACCGCTGGCAACGCGGGCCTCTCCCTGACTATCACGGGGAACTATTTCACCAGCGGGTCCGTGGTGAAGTGGGCGCCAACCGCCTCGGGGGCGTCTGTATCCACCCTAGCCTCGTCGTATTCGAGCCCGACTACCCTGGTGGCGACCGTGACCGCGGCAGAACTCGCAGGGGTGGACACCCCCGCCATCACCGTGTGGAGTGCGGACGGGGTTAGTTCCAACTCCAAAATATTTACGATCAATCCCGTTCCGGTCATCACCGGCATCAGTCCGTCTGCGGCCAGCGCGGGCAGCAGCAGCCCGGTCGGCTTAACCGTTACGGGGACCGGATTCACGAGCGGCTCCACCGTGACGTGGAACGGGCGCAACAAGGCGTACTCGCTAAGTGGGTCTTCCTGCGCGAACGCGACTACCTGCACAGCGACTGTGCCGGCCTCTTATCTCACCACGGCGGGCTTGGTCCCCATCACCGTGAAGACTGCGGACGGCGTCAGTTCCGCAGGCGCGAATTTCAGCATCGCAAGCGCCATCATTACGGGTTTCACCCCGAATTCCGTGCCCGTCAACGGCAACGCGTTTGTGCTGGCCGTCAGCGGCACCGGGTTCGCCCCGGGCGCCGTCATCCAGTGGTGGAATCAGAACGCCACGACCCCGGCGTACGTGGCGCTGCCCACGGTGTTTGTGAGCAACACCGAACTTACCGGCGCGATCGCCGCGAATCAGATCCCTTACAATATCGGATCGGTGCCGGTGGAGGTGGTCAATAACGACGGCACCACGTCGGTCCCTGTCAACTTTACGATTACCGCAAACGGCGCACCCACGATTACCTCGGTGAGCCCCAGTGCGATCGTAGCGGGAACCAACGGCGTGGCCGTCACCGTGACCGGTACAGGCTTCATCGCCGGAACCACCAACAAGACCACCAAGGTTTTCACGCCTGGTGCGCAACTCTACGTGAACGGAAGCGCGACCGGCGTGACCGTTACCGCGAACACCACCACGTCGATCGCCGCCACCATACCCGGCGGCGCTACCTTAAACAGCGCCGGGGTGCTAAGCCTGACAGTGGCGAACGCCAATTCCTCCGCGTCTTCTGCCGTGGTCCCGTTCAACGTCGTGGGCCCCACGATCGCATCGGTGAGCCCCAATCCGATCCCGGCTGGAGTCACCAGCGCGACGATCACCGTAACCGGCGCCAACTTCATCGCCGGATCCACCGACAAGACCACCAAGACGTTCACGGCCGGCTCGCAAATCTACGTGAACGGAAGCGCGACCGGAGTGACTGTTACCGCTGGCACCGCGGCTTCCATCACCGCCACCATACCAGCCCTTTCGAGTGTCGGTACGGACAGTATCACCGTAGTGAACACCGGCGGCGCCGTATCTTCGCCGTATATCCTGGACTTCGGCGCACCCGCAATTTCATCCTTGAGTTCCACCTCAGCAGTCGCCGGAAGCACTCCCTTCACGCTGAGCGTCTATGGAACGAACTTTGGAGGCACCACCGGGTCCGGCAAGAACATAGCCAGCGTCTCCACCGTATACTGGGGCTCGACGGCACTTGCGACCACCTACACCGCCGCCACCACGAAAGCGCCAGCCTACCTGACGGCGGCCGTCACGGCTACGCAGCTTGCGGCTTCCGGACCGGTGAACGTCACGGTCGAGAACGGGAGCGTAGCTTCTTCTCCGAGCATATTCGACGTTAACGGCCCCACGATCACCACGCTGAGTCCGGCTACGGAACCCATTGGAGGCCTCACCGGCAGCCAAACCCTCACCCTGACCGTCAATGGAACGAACTTTGTCGGTTCCAGCAAAGCCAGCGTCTCCACGGTGTACTGGGGCTCGACGGCACTTGCCACAAAATACGTTGGCGCTACCTCCAACGCGCCGGCCTACCTGACGGCGACGCTGACGGCTACCGAACTAGGGTCGTCGAACGAAGTGGTGCCGGTCTCCGTCCAGAACGCGGCGAACGCGGTCTCGAATAATTATATGTTTGGTGTCGGCGTCACGGTCGAACAGTTGAGTGCTTATTCGGCCAGCGCCGGCAGCGTCCCCTTTACCCTCACCGTCACCGGAACGGGCTATGGCAGTTCCGCCCAAAACAGCGTCTCCACGGTGATGTGGGGTTCTACGCCACTGGCCACGACCTGGGTCAGCGCCACTCAACTCACGGCAGCGGTTACGGCTACCCAGCTTGCATCGGCCGGACAGGTGAACGTCACGGTCCAAAACGGGACCGGGTCTAATGCAGTCGCTTCTCCCCCGCTGCCGTTCAATGTGGGCGCCGTCACGGTCGCATCGCTAAGTGCCAACTCGGCCGTCGCGGGATCCGCCCCGTTCACGCTCACCGTCACGGGAACGAACTTTATCAGCGGGGCCAACGCCTCCACGGTGATGTGGGGTTCAACGCCGCTGACGACAACCTACGTCAGCGCCACAAAAATCACAGCGGCAGTTACCGCTGCGCAATTCGCGTCTGCCGGACCGGTGAGTGTCACGGTCCAGAACGGGAGCGGGTCTTCCGCCGCGTTCTCTGCCGCGAGCACCTTTAATGTCAACGGCCCCACGATCACTGGACTGAGTTCCACGTCGATCGCCGCCGGATCCGCTGGCTTCACCCTCACCGTCACCGGAACGAACTTTGTCAGCGGCGCTAACACCAGCCCCTCCACAGTGATGTGGGGTACCACGCCACTGGCAACGACGCCGGGCAGCGCCACCCAAATCACGGCACAAGTCACCACTGCCGAACTCTTGACGACCGGAGCGGTGAGCGTCACCGTCCAGAACGGTAGCCTGGCTCCCACTCCTTCCGCGATCGCCTTTACTGTGGGCGGGCCCGCGATTGGATTGCTGAGTCCATCTACGGCCGCTGCCAACACCCAGGTCAACCTCACCGTCACGGGAACGGGCTTTGTCAGCGGTTCGAAAGTGATGTGGGGCGCCACCCAGCTCGCCACGACGTTCGTCAGTGCGACCAGCCTGACGGCCGTAGTGCCGTCCGCCAACAACACGACCCCCGGGCCGGTAATCGTCACCGTGGTCCTCCCCAGCAACGTCGTAAGCACGCCCAGCACCTTCACGGTGGGGCCCACGATCGCATCGCTGAGCTCCAACTCGGCCAGCGCCGGAAGTGCCCCCTTCACGCTCACCGTCACGGGAACGTACTTTGGCAACTCCAGCGGCTCCACGGTGTACTGGGGTTCGACGGCCCTGACGACGACATACGTCAGCGACACTTCGCTCACGGCGTCGGTTACGGCTACCCAGCTCGCGACGCCCGGAACCGTGAATATCACGGTCAAGACCGCCGGCGGCGCCAGTTCTCTAGCCAGCACATTCACCGTCAACGGCCCAACCATCGCATCGCTTAGTTCCAACTCGGCCGATGCCGGCGCTGCCGGCTTCGCGCTCACCGTCACTGGAACGAACTTCGTCAGCGGCGCTAACACCAGCCCCTCCACGGTGTTCTGGGGTTCGACGGCACTTACGACCACCCCTGGCAGCGCCACTCAAATCACGGCGGCAGTCCCGACTGGCCTACTGGCGACGGCCGGACCGGTGAGCATCACGGTCCAGAACGGAAGCTCCGCCGTTTCCGCCGCAAGCACGTTTACCGTCAACGCCGTCCCCACGATCGGCTCGCTGAGTCAAACTGCGGCCGCCGTCGGGGACACCCCCTTTACCCTCACCGTCACCGGAACGAACTTTGTCGGCACGGGCGCCAACGCCACTACGGTGATGTGGGGTCAGACGGCCCTGGCGACCACCTTCGTCAGCGCTACCCAAGTCACGGCCGCTGTCACGAGTGCTCAACTCGCATCGGCCGGAGCACCAAGCGTCACCGTCCAGAACGGCGTCGCCGATCCTTCTACCGCGACCACATTTACGGTCAACCCTGCTCCCACGCTGACCAGTCTCAGCTCGACATCGGCTACTCATGGTGGCAAGGCGTTCACCCTTACGCTAACGGGGACGAACTTCGTCACCGGGTCAACGGTGATGTTCGGCTCGGCAACGCCGGTAACTACGTTCGTCAGCGCTAGCAGCCTGACGGCCGCAGTGACGGCCGCCGACATCGCGGCCAAGGGGGCGGTAAACGTCACCGTGGTCGGTCCGGGCGGTTCCACAACTTCGGCAATCACCTTCACGGTGAATTAAGCTCACTCTGCGCTCCGCGTGCCAGTAGCGCGGCGGTTGTTATCCGCCGCGCTGCTGGCACGCGGAGTGTCTTTCAGTAAAGTCCCTCCCCCTCTTCCCTACCCACAGCATCCGTCCCAGCCTCGCCTGCGTCCATCTCCCACCTATACTGTGTCCATCTCCCACCTATACTGTGTCCATCCCCACCGCGCATAATATTCCTAACCGAAAAAGCGAGCCCTCGGAAGCGTACAGGACACGGGTACGCGGTCGTCGCGCCGGTAACCGGCCCCGCAATGCGGTGGACGGAAGGCAACGTCAAGCCATTCAAGCATCATAGCCACGGTCTGATCGGGAAAGCGGCCCCACTTGGATACACAGTCTCACTGCCGTGCCGGAGGTGATCGCGGCGGGGTGCAAGCTCAAAAGAGCCCTCCCGTTTCGCGGTTGGTCTTCGGCGCTGGCCAATCGTCTCGAGCTGCAAGGCATTTCGCCGGTATTGCACTAGCGGCCTACTAAAGTTCCCCCCTCTTACGCCGATAAGGTAGCCAGGAGCAACAAAGGTCCGTATATGCGAGTCAACGAACAGAGCCTCACCGATCAGGTTTCCTCCACCGCCAGCCGCGCGGCGGAATCGCAGCGCATCCAGGTAGACACGGGCGCATCCTCCGGCGGCTCCGGCGCCGCAGCCGGAGATCGGGTGGATCTCTCCGGGCTCGCCGGGCGCATTTCGCAAACCATGCAGGCCCTGGCGAGCCAGTCGGCGCAACGTGTCAGCCAGTTGCAGAAGGACTTTCGCGCAGGCCGCTACCAGCCCGATGCGCAGCAGATCGCCGGCGCCCTCGCAAGGTCCTGAAATATATGCGAGAGCACGATCTGCAGGGATTGTTGGCGGCGGCGCAATCGCGCGTACGCGGCGCACGTGCCCTACTGGCGCGGCCGCGCGTCTGCAATCTGGATGCGTGCGTCACGCTGTTTCGCGAGGCGCAGGGGTATCTGGAGTGGCTACGCGACAGACTCCCCCAGACCGGCCCCGCCAGCCGGGACCTACGTGCGCAGGCAACCACCCTGGCCGGCGAGATTCGCCAGGCCGGCGTTCTGCTCGAGCAAGCCGCGCGTTATGGCCGCCGCTGGCTGGAACGGTTGGCGTCCAGATCCCCGGAATACACGGCCTCCGGCAGTGAAGTGCCGCTCCAAATCAGCGGGCACATCTCCTTTTTAGGATAGACGCGATGAGTTCCCTGAGTGCCACATTGCTCGGAGCGTCCAGCGCTCTGGACGCGTTCCAATACGCCTTGAGCGCCACGCAGAACAACATCGACAACGCTTCCACGCCGGATTACGCCACACAAACGGTGGCGCTCCAGGCCGAACCCTTCGACCCGGCCGTGGGCCTTTCCGGCGGTGTTTCCCCAGGTCCGCTGGTCGACACCCGCGATCTGCTGGCCGAGAGCGACGTGTGGCAGCAGGCCAGTGCGCAGGGCGACGCCAGCGCCCAGCTTGGCGCCCTAACCGACGTCCAGAATGCTGTGCCGGTATCGCAGGACGGGGGTATCCCGGCCGCGTTGAATACCTTCTTTAGCGACGTCTCGACCTGGAGCGCCGCCCCCAACGACGGCAGCGCGCAGCAGAACGTGATGGTGGCCGCCAGCGCTCTGGCCCAGAGTTTTCAGGCCACGGCCGCCGCCGTGTCCAGCGCATCTCAGTCCGTCACCCAGAACATTACCGACACGGTAGGTCAGGTCAATCAACTGACCACCCAGGTGGCCACCCTGAATGCGGAAATACAAAACGGCGGCCACCAGGACGCGGGGTTGCAAGCCCAGTTGTACAGCTCGCTCGAGACCCTTTCCGGACTGGTCAATATCAGCGTCCTCCAGCAGCCGGGCGGCACTGTCAACGTCGCTCTCTCAAGCGGAGCCGCACTGGTCATGGGAAGCCAGTCGTACGCGCTGACTCCGGTGAGCACGTCGACTAGTGCGCAAGCTCCGCCCGACATCGACATCCAGGCGGCGGACGGCTCCGTGGTGACAAGTCAGATCACATCCGGCTCTCTGGCCGGCTTGCTGCAGGTCCGGAACGTTACCATACCTGGCTTGATCGGGGATTCCAGCCAGCCCGGCGCCCTCAATACGCTCGCCTCTACTCTAGCCAGCCAGGTGAATAACATCGTCAGTAACGGCTTGGTCTCGGCGGCTTCCCCAGGCGTGCCGGCCGTACCGGCGCCCAGCGGCCTGTTCACGGTGGGGGATCCTACGGACGCCGCATCCACCTTGGCAGCCGATCCGGGCATGACTGCCAGTCAATTGCCGGCCATCGACGCGGCTGGCGTGGCCAACGGCGTGCCCCTGGCGATAGCGGCTCTGGCAAACTCCACCGCCGATGAGACCGGTGGGCTCAACTACACCACGTACTATGGAGATGCCGCCGCGCAGGTGGGGTCCCAATTGAACCAGGCCCAGAGCAATCAGACCATGACCGCGCAGACCCTGGCCCAGGCGCAAAGCATGCGCCAGAGCGAGTCGGGTGTGTCGCTCGACGCCGAAGCCATCAACGTCCTGCAATTCCAGGCGGGCTACCAGGCCGTCGCCAAAATGGTGAGCACCATCCAGACCCTGGCCGAATCGGTTATCGATATGATTCCAAACGCAAGCTGAGCGCCCTATGACCCCCAGCATTAACCCAAACTCCGAAATCTTCCTCAGCAACTTGCAGCAGATCCAAAACCGTATGAGTACGGCCGAACAGCAGCTCTCGTCCGGGCTGCGGGTTTCCGTAGCCTCCGACGACCCGGACGAGATCTCCAGCATTTTGCAATTGCGCGCCCAAATCGCGGGTGTGCAACAGACGCAGGAAAACCTGTCCAACGTGACTCCCCAGGTGGAAAGCGGCGAGAACGCCATCCAACAGGCCATACAGGTGCTGGATACCGCCACCTCGCTGGCCACCGAGGCTTCAGGCAGCACCTCGAGTGCCAGCCAGCGGCTGGATGAGGCCCCCCAGGTGCAGGGGATCCTGCAACAGTTAGTCAGCCTGAGTCAGACCGCCGTGAACGGCCAGTACATCTTCAGCGGCGACCTGAGCGGACAACCGCAGTACAGCCTGGCGGCCGACGGCGCCACGGTTCAGCAGATGATCCAGCCTGGCCCTCCGGGACAAATCGAGGATGCCAACGGCGTGCCGATCTCGATCGGATTGACTGCCCAGCAAATCTTCGACGACCAGGTGGACGGCGGATCGGGGACCGGCAACCCCGCGCCGGATAACGTCTTCGCGGCGGTTGGCGGTCTGTTGACCGCGCTGCAAAATAATGACAGCGACGGCATCCAGACCGCCTTGACCAACATACGGGCCGCCTCGGCGCATCTCAACGATGAAAGCAGCTTCTACGGCGCGGTGCAGAACAACCTCACCGCTGCGGGCAACTCCGCCAGCCAGACGCTCATCCAACTGCAACAGCAGCTCAGCAACGAACAGGATGCGGACGCAGCCCAAGCCTCCCTGGATTTGACCCAAGCCACCACCGATGAGCAGGCGGCCATGTCCGCGCAGGCCATGCTCAAGCCGCAAAGTCTGTTCAACTACTTGGGATGAGCTTCATCCCTGCACTCGCTTGGCGCGCCCGGCCCAGAACATTTCGCGCAGCTCGCGTTTGACGATCTTGCCCGTGCCGGTTTTGGGCAGGGGCGTCTCCAGAAACTCGAACACGCGCGGCATCTTGAATTTGGCGATGCGCGGGGCAAGGAACGCGCACAATTCCTCAGCAGTCAGCGCCTGCCCCGGCTTCAGGACCACGAAAGCCGCCGGGATCTCGCCCCACTTGCTGTCGGGGGCCGCCACCACGGCGCATTCCAAGACCGCGGGATGGGCGAAGATGGCCTTCTCGACTTCGAGCGAGGAGATGTTCTCGCCGCCGCTGATGATGATGTCCTTCTTGCGGTCTACGATGTGGATGTAGTTTTCTTCGTCCCAGACTGCCATGTCGCCGGTGTGGAACCAGCCGCCTGTCATGACCGCGGCGGTGCCCTGGGGATCTTTGTAGTAGCCGTCCATGACTTCGTCGCCGCGGATCACGACCTCTCCCACGGCTTGCATATCGCGGGCCACGTCCTTCATATTGAGATCCACAACGCGGATCTCGACGCCCGGTATAGGCCAGCCGGCCATGGCTTGGTGGCCCAGACGGTCGGCTTCATCGGCGTATTCAACGGTACCTTTGCGCCGGGAAGAGCTGGCCACCGGGCAGGTCTCGGTGAGTCCGTAGCCACCCATGGCGGCGCAGTGAAAGGCCTCCTCCGGGCGGCCGATCAGCTCGGGTGAGGCAGCCGCGCCGCCCACGTGGATCTCCTTGATGGTGGAGAGATCGAATTCGCCGAGGTCCGGCGCGTTCAGCAGCGCGTTCGCCATGGTGGGCACCACCGACATGGCGGTGGCCTTCTCGTCCTGGATCAGCCGGAAGACGAGCGTAGGCTCGAAACGGCGCACCATCACCTGCTTGATCCCCATCATAGTGGAAGCCTGTGGGCGGCCCCACCCATTGGCGTGGAACAAAGGGATGGTATGCAACTCCACGGCGGTGTCGTCGTGATTGAAAGTGCCGGCCACGGCCAGCGCGTGCAGATAAAGCGTGCGGTGCGACAGCATCACGCCCTTGGGAGTGCCGGTGCTGCCGCTGGTGTAGAAAAGCTCCGCGATGGCGTTCTCGTCGCATGACAGGAAATCCGGACGCTCGAGACGGCCATGCGCGAGCATCTCTTCATACGTAAGATCGGCCAGCGGTGTGCGTTCCTCGATGGTGACATATCGCGCGATGCCCGGGCAGGCCTTCCGGATATGCTCCACCAGGGGCGCGAAGTCGTTCTCGAAAATAAGCATGCGGGCTTCGGAATGATTCAGGATGGCGATCAGCTCCGCCGGCGTCAGCCGGACGTTGAGCGGCATCACCACCGCCTGGGCCAACACAACGCCATAGTAACCCTCCAGCAGCGCGTTATTATTGAAGCTCAAATAGGCCACCCGGTCGCCGGGCGCGATGCCCTCTGTCTGTAGACCCGCGGCCAACCGCTCGCAGCGCTCACCGAATTGGGCGTACGTGAAGCGGCCCCGGCCCGACACGATGCCTACTTTTTTTCCATAGAGATCGACGCCCCGGTACAGGCAGCGTATGGGCGTCAGCGGAACAATCATAGCGGTCTCCTTAATATTAGGAACACCGCATTGTACGACGGAACACGCCGGGCGGGCGACGCCGCACCCCCGCGCCTGTCCTTGAATTCGATCCTGCCGTGCGCTATGGTGAGGAGTTCTAGGAACAGGTGAGGTAAACAAACCCTGATATCCTTTTTGGGGTAGATCCTACGCCAGGGTTCTGACCCGATTCCAGGAGGTTTTTTCAATGCGATCACTATCTGGTACTACGCCCGCGCAACCTGCGCGGCTTCCGGTCTTGCGCGCGGTCCGCGCGATGCTCCCGGTGTGGGGCATGGCCTTGTTGGCTGCTCCCCTGATGGCTCAACCTGAACAAGGGGGTGAAGCGAGTCTGGATCTGCCGAACCTGGACAGCGCCACGTTTTTGGGGGGCATCGGCGGCCGCGGCCTGTTGATGTTCGGCCTGCTGTTTTGCGTGTTGGGGATGATTTTCGGCCTTACCATCTACATGCGGCTGAAGAACATGGCGGTCCACAAGTCCATGCTTGAGGTTTCCGAGCTCATTTACGAGACGTGCAAGACTTATTTGGCGACCCAGGGCAAATTTCTGATCCTGCTGGAATGCTTCATCGGCGTCATCATCGTGTTCTACTTCGGCTTCCTGGAAAGCCTGCCCGCCTACAGGGTCGGCATCATCTTGCTGTTCAGCGTGATCGGCATCAGCGGCAGCTATGCGGTGGCGGCGTTCGGCATGCGGGTGAATACCTTCGCCAACTCCCGCGCGGCGTTCGCCAGTCTCCGCGGCAAGGCGTTCCCTTGCTACGACATTCCGTTGCAGGCCGGCATGAGCATCGGCATGCTGCTGATCTCGGTCGAGCTGATCATGATGCTGATCATCCTGCTGTTTATCCCGCACGATCTGGCCGGAAATTGCTTCATCGGTTTCGCCATCGGCGAGTCGCTGGGCGCGGCGGCCCTACGCGTGGCGGGCGGCATCTTTACCAAGATCGCGGATATCGGCGCGGACCTGATGAAGATCGTCTTCAAGATCAAGGAAGACGACGTGCGCAACCCGGGCGTGATCGCGGACTGCACCGGCGATAACGCGGGCGACTCGGTGGGACCATCGGCCGACGGCTTCGAGACCTACGGCGTGACCGGCGTGGCCCTGATCACCTTCATCCTGCTGGCGGTTAAGACACCCACGCTGCAGGTGCAGTTGCTGGTCTGGATCTTCGTGATGCGCATCATGATGATTATCTCCTCCGCGGCCAGTTACTTCATCAACGGCATCATCGCCAAGGCCAGATACGCCGATGTGGCAAAGATGAACTTCGAGGCGCCACTGACCTCGCTGGTGTGGATGACTTCGCTCATCTCCGTGGGACTGACCTATCTGGTCAGCTATTTCATCATTCCGGACCTGAACGGCGACACCAGCTTGTGGTGGAAGCTTTCCTCCGTGATCACCTGTGGCACGCTGGCCGGCGCCATCATTCCGGAAGGCGTGAAGGTGTTCACCTCCACCAGTTCGCGGCACGTGCGGGAAATCGTCACTTCCGCGCGCGAGGGCGGCGCGTCGCTTACCATTCTTTCGGGCTTCGTGGCCGGCAACTTCAGCGCCTACTGGCTGGGCTTCGCGATCTTGGGGCTGATGAGCGCGGCTTACGGGGTCAGCACATTGGGCCTTGCCAGCCTGATGGTGGCGCCCGCGGTGTTCGCGTTCGGCCTGGTGGCTTTCGGTTTCCTCGGCATGGGGCCGGTCACCATCGCGGTCGATAGCTACGGTCCAGTGACGGATAACGCGCAGTCGGTCTTCGAGCTTTCCACCATCGAAACGCTTCCCAACATCTCGGCGGAGATTAAGAAGGACTTCGGTTTCACGCCCAATTTCGAGCTCGGCAAGGAGAACCTGGAGGAGAACGACGGGGCCGGCAACACCTTCAAGGCAACCTCGAAGCCGGTGCTGATCGGCACCGCCGTGGTAGGCGCAACCACCATGATCTTCTCGATCATCGTAAAGCTCACCAACGGCCTGACGACCAATGTCGCCAACCTCTCGATCCTCCACCCGCCTTTCCTGCTGGGATTGATTACCGGCGGCGCGGTGATCTACTGGTTCACTGGCGCGTCCACGCAGGCGGTCTCGACCGGCGCCTACCGCGCAGTGGAGTTCATCAAGCGGCACATCAAGCTGGAAAGCGCCGAAAAAGCAAGTGTGGCCGATTCCAAGAAAGTGGTGGCGATCTGCACGCAGTACGCGCAGAAGGGCATGCTCAATATCTTCATCGCGGTCTTCTTCGCCACGCTGGCCTTCGCGTTTTTCGAGTCTTTCTACTTCATCGGCTACCTGATCTCGATCGCCACGTTCGGCCTGTTCCAGGCGATCTTCATGGCCAACGCCGGCGGCGCATGGGACAACGCCAAGAAGGTCGTCGAGACGGAGCTGAAGATGAAGGGCACCGAACTGCATGCCGCCACGGTGGTGGGCGATACGGTGGGCGATCCTTTCAAGGACACCAGCTCAGTGGCCCTGAATCCGATCATCAAGTTCACCACGCTGTTCGGCCTGCTGGCGGTCTCGCTGGCGGTTTCGCTGAATGAGAAGCAGGGCAACACGCTCAGCACCGTGCTGGGGGTGATTTTCCTGATTATCTCGATGACGTTCGTGTACCGCAGCTTTTACGGCATGCGGATTGAATCGAAGTAAGGCGCGCTGCCGGCGATCGAAGACCGCCCTTGACGGAAACGCCGGCACCCGCTATGCTTGAGTCACAACAAGTAACACTCAAGAAGAACGTCTTAAATCGGCCAAAATGAGAACCACCAACACCCTGACAATCTCCCTGCCGCCGGCCATGGCCAAGCAGATGGAGAGGGTCCAAAAGGAAGAGAACCGTACCAGAAGCGAGCTCCTGCGCGAAGCCTGGCGCCGATACTTTGAAAGCCGCTACCCCGAAGTGACCCCGACCAAAGACGAGCTTGCCGCGATCCGCAAAGGCCGAGCCGCCTTCAAACGCGGCGAATACGTATCGTTAGACCAACTTCTTCATGACCTGGAACCTGCAAGTCACCAAGCCAGCCGAAAAGGATCTGCGAACACTGCCGGCAAAAGAGCAAGAGCGCGTTAAGGCCGCCCTCATCTCCTTGCGCGTCGATCCCTTCAGCGGCGATATCAAACGCCTGAAGAGTAAATCTCCGAGTTGGCGGCGGCGAATGGGCAACTATCGCATTGTCTCTGACCTCTACCCGGAACAGCGTTTGATTGTGGTCACTGGCATTCTCCGCAGGAACTCTACTATCTACTAAGAAATCGGCTTTCCCATGCTCCGTGACAGAAAATCATGGACAACAAAATGAAAGGCCGGCCTCACCTGCCTGGGAGCCAGGCACCCTACTTGTGCTCCTGGTTTACCGCGCTACCGCCGAAAACTCGAAGGCCGGCTATCTGCCCTTCAGCACGTCGCCGCAACGGCTGCCGGCCGCACTTCTCGCAGGCGCCCGTTGCTGGATTCCAGCGTGACGCTCAGGGTGACTTCCTTCTTATCCCTGACCACCACCACCGGAAAGGTCTTTTTCGCGCGTGAGGCGGCGCGCAGCAGGCTGGAGATTTCATGCGGGGTTGTCACCGTTTCACCATCCACTTTTACGATCACGTCTCCTGCGCGGATGCCGGCCTTCTCGGCAGCGGAGTTCTTCAACACCGAGCGCACCAGCACGCCTTCTTTCACACCGAAGAATTCGGCGAGTTGCGATCCCAGCGATTCGCTCTCGATGCCCAACATCCCGCTGCGGCCCGTAATCATCGCCAGTGCGGAATCCGGCAAAGGAGCGACCTCCGGCATTCGCGGCATGGGCGGCATGCGTGGTATGGGCGGTATGGGCGGAATCTCGACGGTGAAGTCACCATCGTCGCTCAGGACTGAAACATGCTCCGCGGGGCGGTGGCCGATAGTGGCGGTCAGGCTCTCGGTGCCGCCGTTGCGCCAGACGCGCAGGCGCACCTGCCGGTCGACCGGCGTCTCGCGCACCAGCCGCACGAACTGCTCGGTACCCTCGATGCTTTGGCCGTTGTATTCCAGGACCACGTCGCCTTCCTTGAGACCCGCCTTGGCGGCAGGGCTGTCCTCATCCACGTTCTTTACCTCGACGCCGCGCACTTCTTTCATGTTGAGCGCCTTGGCGCGCTCGGCGTCGATCTCCGCCACGCCGATGCCAAGATAGCTACCCCCGGTCCGATGGACGTAGACCGAGCGGCTGGTGGCACTGCGCGGGCGGGTCGTGTCCTGCCCGAACGACCAGGAGGCCGCCGCGACTCCGATAACCGCGATTGTGAGCGTTCGATAAATAGCGTAATTCATAAACCTTCTCACCTTTGTCGTCTGATGAATATGGTGCCGCCCGTGCCGGAAATCCGCAAGACCGGGCCGCCTCCGTTGACGGGCCCTTCGGCGATCACTTGCCCGCCTTCCACACGCACCGAAATTCCAGGAAAATCGGATACGATTCTGCGGATACTGTCGGACAATTCGTTCTGCGCACGGACCGTCACACCCACGTTAGACGGGATGAAAACTGTAATGTCACCGCCGCCGGTGGAGAGAAACGAATCGGTCATGGGCTTGCCTGCCAGCAGGCTGGCGATGATGCTGCCTATGGCCGTGGTTACGCGCACGCTGCCCGAGATGTTGTCCAAGTGTACACCGCCGGCGGCGCTTTCGCAGCGCACACCTTCGGCCGACCCGACCTGCACCGGGCCGCCGGAGTTCTTGGCAGTGACCACGCCATGGGCCTGCCCCACATCGATAGGACCGCCACCGGTGCTGGCAATTACGGCGGATCCGGCCCGCCGTATGCGGATGGTTCCGGCCATGGTAGAGGCGTGCACCAGGCCGCCCACTTCCTGCGCGAGAACATCGCCGCCGCCGGTCTCGAACGTGGCTTCGCCGCGGACCAAGGTAGCGGCGATCTTGCCGCCCGCCGTGGTACATCGCGCCGAGCCTTCTATGGTTCCGAGCGTGATATCGCCGCCAGCCGTACGCGCCACTACGTTGCCCCGTATGCGATCCGCCCGGACATTGCCGCCGCCGGTTTCCGCGGTGACCGAGCCGTCCAGGTCGTAGAACTCGATCCCGCCCTCGCTGGTTGAAATCACCGACTCGGGCGTCGTGCGCGGCGACTTTACCTGCAGGTCGGCCATGCCATCGCCACGCTGCACAGTCAGGAGGACGTAGCCGCCGCCCGGCTTCGTGACGTGCACGCCGAAGGCTCGGGTCAGCCGGCGTGCATCCGCTTCGTTGCGGGCCTTCACGCGTATTTTCAGGACATAGGAGAGTTCGCTCTGCGGCGTGCCCGTGAGCGTCACTCCGCCGCGGGAGGCGATTCGCAGCTTGGCCGAGGGCATCACGGCTTCCGATCCAGAGCGGATCTCGACCCAATACTGCCCCTCTCGCGTGAGCGCCGGTTCCGCGGCCAGCGCAATCCCCAGGAATCCCGAAATCAAAATGCCAAATCGCAGCATGCTCATCGCCTAAAAGGTTCCGATCGAGGCATTCATATCCTTGAGAGCTTTTTCGCAACGGCGCCGGACATAGCCGTTGTCTTCTTTCTGCACCACGTTCTGCAGAACCCCCACCATGTTGTCGTCGGCTTGCGAAGTCAGCGCATCCACGGCCTGAATGCGCACGCCCGGATTATCGTCGTGCAGCAGCACCTGCGCCAGGACCTTGCGCACCTCCGGGTCGCTCGTAAACAGCTTCAGGCCATCCAGCGCTTTCAAACGCACACCGGGGTTGGGGTCTTGCGCCACACGGTTCAGCAGCAGGCTGCGAATCTCCGCGGAATCCGAATGGCTCTTCAGGATCTCGACCGATTCCACGCGCACGCCGGGATTATTCTCATCGTGCGCTGCGGCCAACATCAGCCGTTGGATATTCCGGTCGTTGAACTGGCCGGAGACCACCCGCCGGCGGGTTTCGTCCAGCACGATCTGCACCTCGCCGGACTGCGCACCTTGGGGGCCCGCCGTCACGGAGCGAACTGAGGAGATGATGTTTTCCGGGGCCATCGAAGCCAGGTTTAGCGAGCCGCCGGAGCCCGGCAGGGTGAAGCGAGCGCTCACAAAACCGAGAGCCACCAGCGCCATTGCGCCCAAAGGCGTGCGCCAGCGTAACAGAGGTGGGAACAAAGCAGCGAAACCGTCGCGGAAGTGCATCCAAGGCGTGGTGTGCGTTGGCAACACGGTCGGCGCCTCGTCCCGGTAAACCGCCCGCATCAAGTCGTGGCGGCACTCCGCGAGCAGAGCGGCGGAGGGCGCCATCTCGCGCCGGTCGAGCGCCGCGGCCACGGAGCGCTGCAAATCCGCCTGGCGGCTGCACGTCGCACACTCGTCGAGGTGCTGCTCGACCCGATCTTCTTCCTCCGGCGGCAATTCGCCGTAAAAGTATAGGGGAATGAGTTTCGCGACCGATTCGCAATTCATTGACAATCTCCCAGTTCCGCCCGCATCTTCTGCGTGGCGCGGAACAGACAGTTCTTGGCGGCTTCCTCGCTGGTGCCCAGGATCTCGCCGATATTCCGCAGGCGCAGTCCTTGATAATGTCTCAATTCGAAAACGATCCGCTCGCGAGGCGTGAGGCCGGCAAGCGCGCCCTCTATGCGACGCCCGAGTTGCACGTTCCAGAGGTTACGCTCCGGATCGGCGTGCGCGGCTTCCTCTTCAAAGTCGTTCATACGGTCGAGCGGACCCTCGGGCGTGTCCACTACAGCCGGCTCTTCCTTGCGCACCTTGCGCTTCCTCAAGTAGTCCAGGCAGATGTTCGTCACGATCCTGTAGAGCCAGGTATGGAAGCTGCAATCGAACCGGAAAGAATCGATGCTGCGGTACACGCGCAAGAACGCCTCCTGGAAGACGTCACGTGCGTCTTCCTGAGAACGCAGCAGGTTCACCGCGAGCCGAAGCACACTTTGGTCGTAGGCGCGGACGAGCTGCTCAAAAGCATCCTGGTCGCCCCGCTGTACTGCCCGGATCAGGCCGGCTTCATCGAGTTTGGGGCTCAACCTGGCACCTACCGCTCCAGGCGCGTCCTGGGCCATAAGGTCCGGTTCTGCTGAAGATTCCAAACATCCTTTCGTAACATTTGACGGACCAACTTAAAAAGGGTCACGTCCGGTTGTCCGCTTCCGGACACTGTCCGCTTTTAATAACTCGGGCAACGTTGTTCCCAGGATAACCGGTGGGCCGCTCCCCGGAAATCCGGTCCCAATCCTCGGACTGGACTGCGACCAGTCTGGCATGCGCGTCGGCACCGTACGTTGTTAGAAAACGAACAACCGGTAGCCTGGCAGGGACGGACACCCGGACAATAAGAGATACGGATGTCTTAAAATAGGCGTACAATAGAGTGTTGCCTTCTAGCATCGACGCCATGGAAACCATCGCGAAAGATAAGATCCGCGAGCTCGGCCGCGTCAAAGAGCACCTCCGGCTGGGCGGCGGAGCCGAGCGCATCGAAAAGCAGCATAGTGCGGGCAAGCTGACCGCCCGAGAACGGCTGGACCTGCTTCTGGATCGGAAATCCTTCCGGGAAGCAGGCCTTTTCGCGAAACACAATGGGCGCTTCTTCGGCATGGATGGCAAAGAGTTGCCCGCCGACGGCGTGGTGACAGGCAGAGGCCTCGTGGAAGGGCGGCTGGTGCACGTGGCCAGCCAGGACTTCACGGTGGCTGGCGGGTCGGCGGGCGAAGTGCACGCCGATAAGATCGCCGACACCATGAAGGCCGCGTTGAAAACCGGCTCCCCTTTCATCTTCATCAACGATTCCGGCGGGGCGCGCGTGCAGGAAGGCGTGGGCAGCCTGGCGGGCTATGCACGGATCTTCCATCAGAACGTGATGCTCTCGGGCGTGGTTCCGCAGATTTCGCTGATTTGCGGGCCTTGTGCCGGCGGCGCTGCTTATAGCCCGGCGCTCACGGACTTCATCATCCAGACTCGGGACGCGCAGATGTTCATCACTGGTCCCGCGGTCATCAAGCAAGTGACGGGCGAAGTGGTCACGGCCGAGGACCTAGGCGGACCGCGCGCGCAGATGAACAAATCCGGCGTCGTGCATTTCGTCGCGGAGAACGACGTGGAAGCTGTGCGGATCTCCAAGCGGCTGCTCTCGTTTCTGCCATCCAACAACCTCGAGGACCCGCCCCGTCTGGATGCGGGTGGCGCCCCGCGCGACAACGACGAGCTTAACGAAATTGTTCCAGACGATCCGAAGGCCGGCTACGATGTGCGGGAGATCGTCACGCGGGTGGTCGATCGCGGCGATTTTCTCGAGGTGCACGCCGAGTTCGCCCAGAACCTGGTGGTCGGATTCGGTCGCATACGTGGGCGCCCGGTAGGGATTCTCGCCAACCAACCTGCGGTGCTCGCCGGGGCCCTCGATATCGACGCCTCCGATAAGGGCGCGCGCTTCGTGCGATTCTGCAATGCATTCAACATTCCCCTGATCACGCTTGTCGATCTTCCCGGTTTTCTTCCCGGCGTTGACCAGGAGTATGGCGGGATCATACGGCATGGGGCCAAGCTGTTGTCCGCCTATTCGGCCGCCACCGTGCCCAAGATCACCGTGATTGTGCGTAAGGCTTACGGCGGCGGGTATATCGCGATGTGCTGCAAGGATCTGGGCGCGGACTGCACTGCGGCCTGGCCTTCCGCCGAGATCGCCGTGATGGGCTCCGAAGCGGCCGTGGAAGTGCTCTACCGCCGCGAGCTGGCGGAATCCCATGACAACGGCGCGAAGCGGCGCGAACTGGTCCAGCAATTCTCGGACATGTTTGCGTCGCCTTATGTAGCGGCCAGCCGGCGCTTGGTTGACGACATTATCGAACCGGCTCAGACGCGGGCTTACCTGGCCGATGCGCTCGATGCGCTGGCCAACAAGCGCGACTGGCGTCCCCAAAAGAAGCACGGGCTGATACCTCTTTAGCATTTGGAGGGATCGAGATGAGTAAGGCAGACGAACCGGACGATCGAGGGCCGGAAATGGCCATGGCGGCGGCTACCGGGGCAGGCGGCAGTGAAGCGCCGGTCCAGCCGGTGCGCGCCCGTCGAGCGGCGAATCGCTGGGCCCGGCAGGGCCGGGTGGCGATACAATCCTCGCACGGCTTATCGGCGCCCCTGGTCCGTGTGGTCACCGAATGGGTGGCGCACGAAGCCAACCGATCAACGATGGCGGCGCCCGGTGAGAGAGAACCGGAGATCGCCATCCCTGAGACGGTCGTGCAGCCACGCCCGCCGCAAAGGCTGCCGGAAGACGCGGTCCGCCGAAGCCCGATCGCCGGGCTGGTGATCGCGGTGATAGCTGCCCCTGGTCAGGCAGTCCGGAGGCACGAGGCCGTTCTAATCATCGAGGCCATGAAGATGCAGAATCATGTCGGTCCGGAAGTGGATGGGGTGTTGAAGGCTATTCACGTGTCCCCGGGCGACGCGGTGAAAGCCGGGCAGGTATTATTCGAGTTGGCGTGAGTGGGCCAGCGCCACCCTACTTGATCTCCAGAATTTCCTTTTCCTTGGTCTTGGCGGCCAGATCAATTTTCTCCATGTAGGTGTTGGTCAGCTTCTGGTTTTCGTCGAGGGCCCGCTTGTCCTCGTCTTCGGTGATCTTCTTGTCCTTGAGCAGCACCTTGATGGCCTCGTTGCCGTCGCGGCGAATGTTGCGCACCGATACGCGATGGTGCTCGGCCACGCCGTGCAGCCGCTTGACGAGCTCCTTGCGGCGCTCCTCGGTAAGCGGGGGGATGGGCAGCCGGATCATCTTGCCGTCGTTGGCGGGATTCAGGCCCAGGTCCGAAACGCGTATGGCCTTTTCGATCGCGCCGATCTGTGAAGCGTCCCAGGGCGCGATGGTGATGAGGCTCGGCTCGGGGACGTGCAAGGTGGCCACCTGGTTGAGAGGCGAGGGCGTCCCATAGTAATCCACGCGAATGTGATCGAGCAGGCTCAAGGTGGCGCGGCCCGTACGAATGGTCGCCATTTCGTGCTGCAGGTCGCTGAGCGCCTTTTCCATGCGGCTCTTGATATTGTTCTGCACATCCTTGACCGTGTTGAACGCCGGCCCGGCAGGTGTGGGATGATGTTCGGTATTCATAGTGGCTAGTGGATTAGCGTACCGATGGGCTCTCCCATCGTCATACGCATTATATTGCCGCTTGTATTCAAATTGAAAACGATGATCGGAAGCTGGTTGTCCCGGCACATGGCAATGGAGGTGGCGTCCATGACGCCCAGCGCCTTGGACAGGACCTCCAGGTACGAAACTTCACGGTACATCACGGCGTCGGGAAACTTCAAGGGGTCCTTGTCGTAGACGCCGTCCACGCGGGTAGCTTTGGCGATGACCTCGGCGTGGATTTCCAGGGCGCGCAGGGTGGCGGCAGTATCCGTGGAGAAGTAGGGATTGGACGTTCCGGCCGCGCAAATGACGATGCGGCCTTTCTCCAGATGGCGTATAGCGCGCCGGCGTATATACGGCTCGGCTACCTCGTGCATTTCGATGGCGCTCATGACCCGTGTATGCACGCCCATCTGCTCCAGGGCATCCTGCAGGGCCAGGGAGTTGATGACGGTGGCCAGCATGCCCATCTGGTCGGCGGTCACGCGATCCATCTTCTGCGCCGCGGCCACCACACCCCGGAAGATATTTCCGCCTCCCACCACCACGCCAACCTGGACGCCGCTGGCGGCCACCGAGGCCACTTCCGCAGCTAGTTCCTTCACACGCTCGGCATGGATGCCGAAGGCGGCGCCTCCGGCCAGAGCCTCGCCGCTCAACTTCAAGAGGATCCGCTTATACCTGGGCACTGGTGTCGGGGACCGGAGCCCCGCTATCGGACGGCCCTCCCTCTGGAGCGCCGGTTTCGGACGATCCTTCGCCGCCGGCTTCCGCGGCTGCTACGTCGCCCACCTTGTAACGGATGAACCGCGAAACCGTGATATTCTCACCGAGTTTGGCGATCTTGGTCTTGATCAACTGGCCGACGGTGAGGCTGGCTTCCTTGACGAACGGTTGTTCCAGCAGGCAGACCTCTTCGTAGAACTTTGCCAATCGTCCTTCGACGACGCGATCGACCACCTTCTCGGGCTTCCCCTCGAACAGCGCCCGGCTGCGCTCGATATTGCGTTCTTTGTCCACCAACGCCTCCGGTACATCCTCCTTGCGGAGGTAGCGCGGGTCGGCGGCGGCGATGTGCATGGCGATGTCGTGCACCAGTTCCCTGAAATCGCCGGTGCGCGCCACGAAATCGGATTCGCAGTTCACTTCCACCAGCACGCCCAACTGGCCGCCCGAATGGATGTAGCTGCCGATCAATCCCTGCTTTGTAACGCGCGCCGATTTCTTGTGGGCCGAGGCGATACCGCGCTTCCGCAGAACCACCTCCGCGGCGCCAATGTCGCCGCCGGTCTCCACCAGGGCGCTCTTGCAATCCATCATCCCCGCGCCGGTGCGTTCGCGGAGTTGCTTCACGAGTTGAGCGGTGATTTCCGCCATATTTTTTAGGGTTCTAGGTTCTGGGTGTTAGGTCCTGGCGTACTCACCGCAAACGGTTGAAGCGTTTGCCAGCACCCAGCACCCAAAACCCAGCACCCCTTCTTAGTGTCCGCTCTCCGTTATGGCCGGCTCGGGGACCGGTTCGGCAGTTTCCGAGGCAGGGCCTTTTCGCGGCGAAACCGGCGGCTCCTCTTCTTCCATCAGAGATTCCGCCATGATCTTCTCGGCGTACTTGGGATCTACGTATTCGGTATATTCGGGGACCTCTTCGGCCGGCGTCTCATCGGTGACGATCTTCTCGGCGGTGAATTCCTGCTCGCTCGCCAGCGCGCGTCCCTCGACCACGGAATCCGCGATCTTGCTGGCGAACAGGCGAATCGCGCGCAGGGCGTCGTCGTTACCCGGTATGACGTAGTCCACCTCGTCGGGATCGCAGTTGGTGTCCACGATGGCGACCACCGGGATGCCCAGGCGGCGCGCCTCCTTGACCGCGATGGCTTCTTTATTGGAATCGATCACAAACAGGACATCGGGCAGGCCCGGCATATCCTTTATGCCGGCCAAGTTCGAATCCAGATGCTTCCGCTCGCGCTCGAGGCGGATGATTTCCTTCTTGGGCCTGCCGGTGTAGCCGCCTTCCACGCTGGCCATGGCTTCCAGCTCTTTAAGGCGCTTGATGGACCGCTGCACCGTGAGCATGTTGGTCAGCAGTCCGCCGAGCCAGCGCTGGTTGACGTAGTACATCGAACAGCGGGTGGCCTCCTCGGCGATGGCCTCCTGCGCCTGCCGCTTGGTTCCCACGAACAGCACATTCTTGCCTTGCGCGGCCATTTCGCCCACGAAGCGGGCGGCGTCCTTGAACAGCTTCAAGGTTTTTTGCAGGTCAATGATGTAAATTCCGTTGCGTTCGCCGAAGATGTATTCCTTCATCTTCGGATTCCAGCGCTTGGTCTGGTGCCCGAAGTGAACACCGGCTTCGAGCAATTCCTTCATCGATATTGCGGGCGTAGACTACCTC
>Ga0181526_10001000_pt1 | contig 28140 bp, 23 predicted proteins | sample PEATcosm2014_Bin_35_FD_119750 | JGI IMG/M metagenome (GOLD analysis project Ga0181526, IMG submission 119750) | Peatland microbial communities from MTU Mesocosm Facility, Houghton, MI, USA - PEATcosm2014_Bin06_30_metaG | ecosystem: Environmental > Terrestrial > Soil > Wetlands > Peat | place...
AAGGCAAATCTATCAAGAAGGAATGCCGGACTCCAACATCGTCGCTTGCGTTGTTTGCCATGGCCCGAACGCCGAAGGGGTCGGGCCAATTCCGCGTCTAGGGGGGCTCGCTTATTCCTATTTAACGCGGAGGCTGGAACAGTGGGGCCAAGGCTATCATGCGGGCGCGGGTCCACCGATGCCCGACATCGCGGGAAAATTGTCGCCGGACAAGATCGAGGCGCTCGCCTCATATCTGAGTTTTATTAGATAAACTGAAAGGCGAATTCGCACTGGAGCTACTCCAGCCCTGCGTCGGGAGAAACTATTAGAACCCGCTGCCTTCGGTCGATAGCACTTGTGCTAGTACGATGTCGCTGGCCCATTTTTCCGCAAATCACGAGATGGTGCTGAATATTGATTTGGTTCAACCAAAAATAGGTCGAATCCTAAGCGGAATTGGGAGTGAGCCCCTCCGCCACTCAACTGGAGCGAGGGAATGTAGATCGGGGGACAAAGGTTTCCCTCAGCAGAAGGGCTCGTTCCCAGATTAGCGGGCCCACCTTACAATTTGCTGACAAGCTTGGGCGCGTCGCTGCGCAGGGGTAACGCCTTCGATTATGGTTGCCGCCCCACCTGGATAAATGATCGCTTACCTTGATCCGCTTGTAGATCTCTTGGGCAATGTTCGATCCGGCTGCATAGCCGCGCCAGCCGCACCGCCGAGCTCGGTTAGCAATTCCCAACGTCCAATCCGGATTGTCATTTGATCCCGCCCGTCAGGGCGTGAACCCCGGAGCGATAAGCATTGGCAGCTTGCTTTGATCGCGAGCATGCTGGAAATCGCCGTCGATCAGCGCGACGAAACGATACATGCGCCATTTCGTTATGAACGGCGCAGCCCACCACGCGCCTTCGTGTCCATTAACGAGGACATAATTGCCAATAACGGCACAACTCGCTCGGTTAGTTGCCGACTGCGAAAAATTCGTGTCGGAGCAGATCGGGTCGGCCTGCGCATCGTCCTTTCGAGGATTGCTCGGCGTTCACTCCCGTTGCGACCTGCATACTCGCGCTCTCACCAATTCGTGAGACGCTAATCGAAGGCTTCAGCCACTTCGTTGCCTCCATGGCTGCTCCGATTGCTTCCGGCTGGAGCGGTCGCCGGATGGGACTTCCACCCACTGGAAAACGCCGCCTTGTCACGGCTCACGCCAAACTCGACGACGGCTATTTCGCTGAGCACGATTTCCAGCCCACTCGACAACTCTACTGTTTGTGCGCGACGCTCGTCGGGATGTGGTTGAGCTCCTCGCATCCGGTGGCGGTTACGATGACCGTGCCGCCGAGATTGACGCGGTGATTCCCCAAGCATGCGTTTGGCTCGAACGCGAAGACCATGCCCTCTTGCAGCACGGCTTGGCGTTGGCGCGCCGCCGGCGCGCCGGCATAGCGCACGCCGAGATTGACATGCTCCATGTTGACCTGGGTGCGTCCGGCCAGAAAATGGGGGCCGAGTGAGTGTACGAGCGGCGTGTAGCCCCAGCAGCCCGAGACCTTCAGCGGCTCCTCCATGACAGCGACCAAGTCGGCGAAGGTCATGCCCGGCCTGAGCGCCTTTACGCCGGCATCGTAAGAGGCGCGCGCCACGCGCTCGAGCTTCCCATTGTTCTCGTCAAGGGGATCGAGCGCAACAGTCATTTGCACTTGGACTTCTTGATTGCCGCACAGAGGCATCAACTCCGCCTGCATCAGATCGCCCCGCGCCAATACGCGCGGCGCTTCGCCGCTCGTCGTCCACCGCGGCGGTCCCCATGACAGAGTGTGCGGTCCCGAGTTCATAACGATCATCGGATAGCGCAGACCGATGCCGTACCGCAGCATCTCGCGCGTAGCCTCGGCGAAGACTACCTCCTCGCCCACGCCGGGGGCGGCGACTTCGACCACTACGCGACAGGCTGCTTCGGCGGCGCGTGCCGCGTAGCGCACCTGCGCCAGCTCTTCCTCACTTTTGACCAGCATCAAATGACTGAACTCTTCCGAAATGTCCTCGCATTTCGCCTTGGGCAGCGCCGCAGTGAACTCCGCCCAGAAATTTGCGGGGATGGCGCCGTACATTTCGGTTGGCGCCTGAGAGGCAAGGCCGACCACCCCAAGGCGGCTTTCGGCCAGCTTCTTCTCGCGGACCACTTCGGCTACTCCAGTGCCGCTGGTAGCCACGCGATAGTCTGCGACCCATAGCGTGGCGCCGCGCTCTTGCGACCAGCGCGCGCGCATGACCCGCAAATGCGCCCAGGTGACGACTACCGGCTCTCCTTCAAGCGGAAAGAGAACGCAGCCTTCGTTGTAGTCATCGCTTATGTAGGTTTCGTACATCTCGCGCGAGCGGAATCCGGCGACCAGCAGGCCCTCAAGGCCGCGTTCCCGCATCAGACCGCGCACCCTCGCCCAGCGGCGATCCCGCTCGACAAGGGACAGCACCGGAGGCTGCACGCGAGACTGGGCCATGCCAAGACTCCTTTGCCAACGTCCTTACGGCGTTCCCGTCCGCAGCACATGGAGCTGCTCGGGGCTTGGATAGCGCCGCATCACGAAGATTGCGACGGACGAACAGAAGCAAGCAAAAGCGGCGGCGAAAAACACCGCCTGAAGATCCCATTTGAGCGTGACCAGCACACCGCCGATCAACGTACCGACAATCGCGCCGATGCGGCCGACGCCAAGGGCCCAGCCCAGCCCGGTTGAGCGGATATACGTCGGATAGTATGAGCCGGCCAGCGCGTTGGCCCCCTGAATGCCACCAGCGCCAAAGAATGCGCCGGCGAGGAAAATCAGCGTCACGATGAGCGAGTACGGCATGCCGGCATGGATAGTCGTCAGTGCGCCGACTGATAGCCCGGCTAGGATGAAGCCGATCGTCAACACGGTGTACGGATTAAACTTGTCCATGAGCCAACCGACGCCGAGCGTGCCGACAATTGCGCCGAGCTGCAGCGTCGCGGTCGCGGCGACTGCGCGCTCGAGCGAAATGCCCGCTGAATTGATAACCAGGGGCATCCAGCTTGCGAGGAGGAAGGTCACCAGTAGGCTGAGAAAAAAGACGATCCAGATGAGCGTCGTCCCGGGAGCGCGGCCGCCAGTGAAGAGATGCTTGACCGGTATGCCGGCCGCGTTCTCTTCCGAAGCAGTGAATGTTATTGGCTCGGCGAAGGATTGGGAGGGCTTAATTTTCGCAAGGTTGCGGGCGATCTCCGCGCTGCGGCTGCCATGCAGGATCAGCAAGCGGATCGATTCGGGCAGCGCGCCTATCAGCACCGGCACCAGTAGGAGCGGCAGTGCACCACCGACATAGAAAACGGACTGCCAGCCGAAGGCCGGCAGAATAGCTGCCGCGAGATAGCCGCCGACCGTCGCACCGATAGTAAAGCCTACGAATACGATTGCCACCGTCGTCGTCCGCATCTTGCGCGGGAAATAGTCGACGCTCAGCGACACCGCGTTAGGCATGGCTCCGCCCAATCCGCAGCCGGTGAGGAACCGCATCAGCAGAAGACCGTCCAAGGAGGTGGCGGTGGCAGTCGCGAGTGAGAAAACGCCGAATAGCGCGGTGCTGAAGATGACGATCTTTTTGCGGCCGAAACGATCGGCGAGCGGACCAAAGATGCAGGCTCCAATCATTAGGCCGACCAAGCTGATGGCGAAAACCCCAGCCATCGAGGATCTTTCGATGTGTAGTGCAGGCACCAATGCCGGCGCGGCATATCCAACCGCCTGAGTATCGTAGCCGTCGAAGAAAAGGACGCCCATGCACAAGGCCAGGGTCCGATACTGGAAACTTCCGGCCGGCGTTCCGTCGATAAGCGCTGTCACGTCGACGACCCGCGCACCGGAGCGTGCCATCTGCGCAGCATCGTTCACCGTCGGTGTTGATTCGGTACTCTGGAACGAATCGGACATCATCGATGGTTCGCTAGCCCCCGCGTGCAACATCCTAGACCTCACGCCGGCGGACTACTTTGATTTCGGTCAATCCGCAAGTCGTCGGCGTGTATTCTTGTTGCGATTAGCGAAAGCAACGGCCGTCTGCCGCTTTCGTGTCCGTTATCGGACGCCTAATTGCCGCGCCGGCGCCAAGGTGGCACGGCCAATTATGGCCCAACTCGGTCGCAGAGTGTGCATCGCAGCAGTCATCGTTAGAGGCGCGATGCGGCGTACCCGAGAACGGGCTGCTAGGCCCTGTGCAAGAGATGATTGCGAGTTAGCCACACGCTTATTGTGACAGTCGATTCCTTTTCTGTCGTTCGAAAAGTCACAGCATGAGGTTTTCGTCGAACGGCGCCCGGGACATTACATGCGGGCCGTCGTCTGTCACCAACACCATTTCTTCCAGACGCACACCGCCACCGCCGCGGACATTCTCCACCCAGATTAGCGGTTCGACGGCAAACACCATGCCGGGCTTAAACTCATAAGTCGGTGCGCCGGGCAGCGTCTCGCCGATATAGGGAGGTTCATTGGCGCCGATACCGACGCCATGCCCGATGAACAGCGACAGGAAGCGGCCGCCGAGCCCATACTTGTCGGCAGCCTTGATCAATGCGGTAGCCGCGTCCCTGTTGGTTCTGCCCGGACGCATTTCCGCAATCCCGGCTTTCAATCCTTCATAGACGGCCGTGTAGATTTTCTTCTGATCGTCCGATGCCTTGCCGCAAATGACGGTGCGCGCCATATCACCGAAATACCCTCCCCACGCGGCGCCGATATCGATGAACACTACATCGCCGTGGCGGATCAGCTTGTCGCTACAAATCCGATGCGGCGGCGCCATGTGCTCGCCGGAAGCAACGAACGGCGTCATCACGTGGGCATATTCGCCACCGAGCCGGAACAACGTTCGCATAGCCTCCCCGGCCACTTCGCATTCACGCACCCCGTCAGCGACCGCCGCCGTTGCCGTTGCGCAGACCGCGTCGGCGAGGGCGGTCGCCTCCTCGAGGAGAACGATCTCTTCGTCGAGCTTAATCATTCGCGCCTGCTGCATCGGGGTGTCGCCATCCTCAACCTGCAGCTTCGGAAGGTGCGAGGTCAGCGCTTTGTAAAACACCATGTTGGATTCATCGAGGCCGAGCTTCGCTTCGGTGAGGCCATGTTCGCGCAATACTGGACCGAGAATGTCTTTGACCAATCCCTCGACTAACGCCTTCTCTTCGATGATCGGAATCGTGTGCGCCTCCTTGACCCACGGCATGGTGCGATCGATGCGGTCGCGTTCGCCGCCAGAGCAGAACATGATCGGCGCTTTCCCCTCGACTAATAACGCGCCATTGAGAGCGGTGGTTTTGCCGGCAATCAACTGCGGCCGCAGGTCGGTCAAGTAGCGACTGTTCTCGTCTTTCCAAACCAGCAAAGCATCGAGGCCCGCCTTCCGGCGCTCTTCATCGGCTTTGGCAATGCGCTTTCGCCGCAAGGCGTCGAGATCGACCCGGCGCTCGTAACCGACGTGAAACGGGCCGCGCGCAAAACGATCCATGGATTTGTCTCCCAGTCCGCAGCAAATTTGCCCAAGGCGCCAATCTGAAGCTCGACTCCCCCTACGAGGTTGTTCGCGGTCTCGCATTTGGCGAACGGCTCCTGGTCGAGTCAGTATTGGAGGGATTTTGGCCCGACTGCGTTTGATCCAGATCAAATCTCATTCATTGGCCGCTGTTACCATTCATTTGGGGCGAATTGCAGCTCTCCTGAAATGGGCGCCAGACCCAAACATGACTGTCAAGCACCGGCTGCCACTCCTCGAAATGCGCGGAATCGTCAAGCGCTTTCCGGGCGTTTTGGCGCTCAGTGACGTCAATATTACCGTGCACGCCGGCGAGGTGCATGTCCTGATCGGCGAAAATGGCGCCGGTAAATCCACACTTATCAAGATTCTCTCCGGCGTTTTTCTGCCCGACACCGGCACTATTCTGTTCGAAGGCAAGCCGGTTGCGATCCGTAATCCCCGCGACGCCCAGATGCTCGGCGTGAGCACTATCTACCAGGAGCTGAACCTGGTTCCGGACATGACGGTGGCGGAAAACATCTTCCTGGGCCGCGAGCCGATGCGATTGCGCCGCCTGGGGATAGTGGATCGCAGGCTCTTGAATCGCCAAGCCGATGAGCTGCTCACCACGCTCAACCTGCAAATCGATCCGCAAGCCGTCATCAAGAGCCTCGGTATTGCGCAGCAGCAAATGGTCGAAATCGCCAAAGCGCTCTCGCTTAATGCCCAGCTCATCATAATGGACGAACCGACCGCGGTACTGACCACCCACGAGATCGATCAGCTATTCGCAACGATCGCCGAGCTAAAGCGGCGCGGGGTCGCCATTATCTACATTTCGCATCGGCTTGACGAGGTCAAGACGCTAGGCGATCGCGTCACGGTATTGCGCGATGGCGGCTGGGTTGGCACGGTGCAGGTAGCGGACACGTCGATCGATCAACTCATCCGCATGATGGTCGGACGCGATCTCGCGGACAAGTTCCCGAAAATCCCCGTCGCGCCAGGCGAAGAGGTTCTGCGCGTCGAGCATCTATCGCGCAACGGCGTATTGCACGACATCAACTTTTATTTACGCCGCGGCGAGGTGTTGGGGATCGCCGGGCTAGTTGGCGCTGGACGCACCGAACTGGCGCGGGTGATCTTTGGCGCCGACCCGCTCCACGGCGGTCAAATTTTTATGCACGGCCAGCCAATCGACATCAGGTCTCCCGGCCACGCCATCCGCAAAGGCATCGCACTGGTTCCGGAAGACCGCAAACGTCACGGTATCCTGGCGCACCTTTCCATCAAGCACAACATCACACTGACCGCGCTCAGCGATTTCTCACGCCGCGGCTTCATCAACATGCGGCAAGAGGACGCGCACGCGCAGGACTACGCCGCTGCGATGCGCATCGCCTCCCCAGACCTTGAGCGCTGGGTTCATTATCTCAGCGGCGGTAATCAGCAGAAAGTCGTTATCGCCAAGTGGTTAAGCTCGCGAGCGGATATTTTCCTGTTCGACGAGCCGACCCGTGGCATCGACGTCGCGGCCAAGGTCGAAGTCTATCAATTAATGAACGAACTGATCAAACGCGGCGCCGCCATCGTAATGATCTCGTCCGAACTTCCGGAAATTCTCGGCATGAGCGACCGGATCCTGGTGATGCGCGGCGGCCGTATCTGCGGCGAATTCTTGCGGGCTGACGCGACCGAAGAAAACATCCTTGAGCGGGCGCTCCGCGGCTCGCCCGAAAATCTCCATCGGCAAACGGAGGCGTGGTGTGAGTGATGCTCCCTTAAGGGACTCCGCCGTGCAGCCCTCGCCGACGGCACCGCGAGTCCAATCCATTGACGTCGTGCTGCGCCGCCTACCGTGGGGCCGGATCGGTATGCCGGCGGTCTTGGTCGCTATGGCGGTTTTCTTTGGCACCATCAATCCGAACTTCTGGAGCGTCACCAATTTGACCAACGTATCGCGCCAAATGTCGATCCTCGCGCTCATTTCGATCGGACAGACGTTTGCTATCCTCAGTGCCGGCATCGATCTGTCGGTCGGCTCGCTGCTCGCACTGGTCAGCGTCGCCTGCGCTCAGGGCATGCTCGCATTTGGGTTGGCAGGAGGCATCGCCATCGGCGTCTTGGCCGGCTGTTTGGCCGGGCTGGTAAACGGCGTACTGATCGCTAAGGCCCGTATTCCGGCCTTCATCGCCACCTTGGGCATGCTTGTTGCGGCGCGCGGACTCGCATTAACGTTGAGCGGCGGACTGCCGATCGCGGGACTGCCGCACGAATTTCTATTCATCGGCGCCGGCTATTTAGGGCCGTTCCCGCTACCCTCCGTCATTGCCGCCGTAGCCTTTGTCATCGCTTATCTGCTGCTGAGCCGTACTCGCTTCGGTCGCTACGTCTATGCCATGGGCAGCAACGAAGAGGCCGCAGTCCTCTCGGGCGTCAACGTCGTCAAGTACAAGATCCTGGTCTACGTCGTCAGCGGCATGTTCGCCGGCATCGCTGGCGTGGTGCTAACCTCGCGCGTCATATCGGGTCAGCCAACGCTCGGTGAAGTGCAGGAGCTGTATTCGATCGCCGCCGTAGTGATTGGCGGCGGCAAGATCACGGGCGGTGTCGGCGGCATCGGCCGCACCCTGATGGGCGTTCTCGTTCTTGGCATGCTGTCAAACGGGCTGAATCTGATCCAGGTTTCTTCCTACGTCCAGAACATCGTCGTGGGCGCGATCATTATCATTGCGGTCTACATCGATTTGGCGCGGGAACGAAGGCGCTAATTCAGAAAATGCAACCAGGGAGTAAGGCGAATGAATAGACGTTCCATTTTGCAGACAATGCTGGCCAGCACAATTGTTGCCGCCGGCTTCAAAGTCATGCCGGCCACTTCAGCGGCCGGCGACGACTATCCGCGCCCGCCAAAGCCCGCCAAGCAATACACCATCGGCGTTCTGCTTCCGCAATTGTCGAATCCGCATTTCGTCGGGCAAGCTTACGGCTATATCGACGAAGCGGAGAAGCTCGGCGTCAAAGTGATTATGTTTGATGCTGGCGGTTATCAATATCTTGACCGCCAAATCTCACAGCTGGAAGACCTCATCGCAAGCAAAGTCGATGCCATCATAATTGTTGCGGTGAACGGACCCGGCACCGCCGACGCCGTCGACCGCGCCGTCACCGCGGGCATTGCCGTGATCAACTGCAATGTCATGACGGGCAGCGAAAAGATCGTTACCCGCGTGCGCTCCGACGACGAGATCATCGGCCAGATGCAGGCCGACTTTATGGGTCAGGCGCTTAAGGGAGACGGGAAAGTCGTTATGTTGCGCGGTGCGCCTGGCACTTCCTGGGCGGAAAGCCGCGGCAATGCTTTCAAGAAACGGTTGGTCGAAAAATTTCCGAAGGTCAGTGTCGTGGGTGAACAGTATTCGCAGTCGACACCTGCGGACGGGCTGAAGTTGATGGAAGACTTCCTGCAAACCTTCCCGCAGATCGATGGCGCCTATAATGGCGCGGACACCACCGCGATCGGCGCGGCGCAAGCCGTGTTGGCAGCCGGCCGCGCCGGCAAAGTCACCATCACCGCCACCGACTTCCAGGTCGATACGGAAAAATTCATCCGCGATGGCGTCATGAGCGCGACGGTGGCGCAACAGACTGTAATCATCGGGCGATGGGGCGTACGTGCGGCGACCAATTATCTGGAGAAACGTGACGTCCCCAAAGCATTATGGACGCCCTTGCTGCTCGTCAACGCGGCCAATATCGCCAATCTTGACATAAGTACGCTGCGTGCGCCGGCCGGCTGGAAGCCGCCGATCGGATAGTTCCGACCGAAACTTGGCGGGCTTTTGTCAAACTCGGTAAACCTCGTTGGATTCTTGGGATTAAGCCGCCATCTGCGGTCGTCTCGAACCAGGGCGTTCTGGATCGACTTCACGATGGTCCGACGGCGAATTGGCTCGCTACTATTCTGCAAGGCGGGACGCCGCCTAGGCTCGTCACTGCCGCGCCAGCCGGTTACCGCCAAGGCGGCGATTAACCCAATAGCGACATTAACTGCGCGTCGTAGCCTTCGAGAGAATCTTGGCGATAGGCCCTATGCGGCACCTGCAATGAAGAGCAGAGTCGATTGATGGCGTTTATCGCATCGTCTGCGTCGGCAATCGAACCCGATGAGAAGGCGATTGAACTGGAGTCCGTCCAACTCGAAGTCAAATCGGAATGACGCGGCCAACTCAAAGCGTCGGGTCGACGGGCAAATGGGAGAACCCCATCGTCACCGAGGCGTAAAACGGATGCACGCCATCCCGGATACGAAATTCGTAAGGCGAGCGGACAAGATCAACGAACGGCATCGGCATAACGGGCACCGCCTCGATCTCGGCGTCGGCGACCATTCCCCTGAGCACACGCAAAAAACGCTCTTGGTCGAGTCCCCGCCATGAAAGCGGATAGCCGATCAGGCGCGGCGGCGCCTCGACGGCGGTGAGCAATACGTCCACGGCCGAGGGGCCCGAGCGGAACGCGACGCGGCTTGGCGTGAAGCCGTTGGCACCGGCTTCCGTAAGCCACGCATCGGGACTCTCAGATTCGCAAGGAAGAAAATGGGGCATCGGAAAGCGCATGCGTCCTCCAGCCGAACGGCTAGCCCGCTTTCATCACCGGCCAAACGGATTCCAGAGCCTCAGGCGTCGCCGGCCGTGCACAGAACCCGCATTCCGGCAAACGCGGCCGAGTTCGCCGCACAAAGCTGTACGGCGGCGACCAAGGGCTAATGAACAGATAATTTTTGCCGTCCTCAAACCGCCGGCCGGAATCAAAGCGCGCGAGTTCAAGTGCGAGTAACGCACCGGCCAAATTGGAAACGAAAGCAAAGGGGGCAAGAATCTGCTCACCGGTCGGAATCAAAGGCGCTTGCTGTCCGCAAAGCTCACGGAACAGACTCTCAAACGCCTTGCCGATCAGCGCTTCCTCGTGAAGGCCTTTGTGTTTGGCGGCGATGATGTGCGCCAAGCGCGCGTCAATGCGCTCATCGGAAATCACATCGCTCAGTTCAACGGCGATCCCTTCGGCAATGCGCCGTCCGCGTGCCAATTCGTCCGGTATGTGGGGATAGATGCAGCCAAGGCACGCTTGCTCGTTCGGCTGGCGGTGCGAATGAACGACGCGTCGCGCCAGTCGTCGAAGCATCGAGCACTTCGAGCGGCAGGTCGTTCTGGATCGACCGGCGCGCCCCTCGGCTATCAGTGCCGATAATAACTCGCTTCACGCGACCGTTTGCTTCGACGATATCGTGAAACGTGCCGACCACGGGCGTTAGATGGAGCGCCGGAAAATCGCCTTGGGCGCGCGCGGCAAGCACCTCCGCCTTCGGACCGTTATCGCCTTCCCTAAAATAGAGGCAGCGGTTGGGATTGCCGGCGCCGGCCACCTTCGGATCGACGATCGTGAGGTCACCCGTCACGTTGAGATGGCGAGCACCACGCAAAAATCCGTTTCCGACCGCGCCTGCCCCCGCCAAGACGGCGTCGTAAAGATGAATGGGTGCCTCCGTCGCGTGTCGCGCCAAGGGTATCAAGCCGGATCTCAAACGGATCGGCGGCGGAGGCAACGTCCAGCCCATCGACCAACGTGCCAAGCGCGACCGAAGATGCGTAACAAGCCGCGATCATGCGCTGAAGACCATGCAACGCCGGCGCCACCGCGGCGTTTCGCCGTTAGCGGCGGATAGCGTTTGTCATTCCGAACCGCCCGCCAATTGGCCCAGGTCTTTTACGTTTTCCACGCTCTCCAGATCGGACACCATTGCGATGAGTTGCCCGGACTTTTGCGGATCGATCCTTTCCGTCAATAGTTCGAACTTGCCGCGCAGATCATTTTCGCCCATCGGATCTTCCGGGCTGCCCTTCCGGTAGAGCACCGTCTTTTCGTAGGTGGCTCCGCTTTTGTCCTCGACCACGAGACGACAGGCTACGCGATAGCGCCCGTTATCACCGTCGAATTTCGGCTCATGTGTAACGTGAATACGGTCGATGAATTGTAGAATTCGTGGATCACGAATCTTGTCGTCCTGGAATTGCGCAATGCCTGAGCTGCGCTCCAAAGCGGTCACGGCGACGCCATAGCGGAGGTTCATCTGTGCTGACAAAACGCTTTGGATGCGATCGCCCTCATAGGGCCAGCCGCAATGATGCAGCGTGTTATCGCTTACGTGAGCGGTCACTTTGGCGATATCGGCCGCCTGCAAGCCATTCTCGCGCATAACGGTATCAACCGCGGTCATCGCGGTGATACTCCCGTTCGAAGCCGGCGCCGGTTTAAATCCAACGCGCAGGATATGCCAGTCCGTTCCGAGGCCGTCCGTCAACGGCGGCACATTCCAATCGTCGAGGAAGGCAGCGAAAAACGTGCCGTAGCTGCCATCGAGCACGCTCGGGATACCGGTATAGTCCCGTTGCGCGAGCTGAGCGGCATAGACGCCGCTTTGCGCGGCGCGCCCGGAATGGAACGACTTGGTCATCGCGCCGTCCTGCACCGCCATCAGGCCGGCAGCTTGCGAGCCTGCAATCCCGAAAGCCTGCTGTGTCTGCCGCGCGTTTAAGCCAAGGACGTGCGCGGCGGCGGCAACCGCGATAAAGACTCCCGTCGTACCCTGATTGTGAAAGCCGCTCTTAAACATGCCGCCTTTGGCGGCCAATCCGACCCGAATGCCGACTTCGTAGCTCGCTACAATGGCAGCGAGCAGGTCGCGGCCGCTGACCGATGGCAGCGCTTCGGCAACGGCAAAACCTGCTGGCAGCGCGAGCGAGCCGGGATGCAGCGTCGACTCGAGATGAATTTCATCAAGCTGAAAGGCATGCGCGCTGGTGCCATTGACCAAGGCAGCCAAACCGGGGCTGGTTCGCAGCGCATTGCCGAAGATAGTCGAGCGTCGGGAACAATCTTCCGCGGCGGCCATCTCCATCAGCTTCCGCAGCGGCTCAAGCGAGGCGCCGAAGATACAGCAGCCAAGCGTGTCGAGCACGCACAGCTTGGCTTTGCTCACGACTTCTCGAGGGAGATCATCGAATTTCAGTGCCGCACTGAATTCCGCTAATCGACGCGTCCGTTCGGCGCCGGCCGCGCCATGGTTCGTTCTGGCATTCGAGTGGCTTTGCTGATCGCTCACGCCGGCCTCCACGCATCCTCGACTCATTTTGCGACGTGTAGCGTCGCAAACGTAGCAGCGAGTTCCTGATAGCGTTGATCGAGGAAACGCTTGGAACCGACGCTATCTGCGAAGTCTGCATTCCAATTATTGCGCTGCAGAGTAGTCCGCCACACCTCGTCCTTGACCATGGCGGCGAGTTTGTCTTGCCAGAATGCAACCTGAGCCGGAGTCATGTCCTTCGGTCCGACGATGCCGCGCCAATTGCCCTCCACTACGTCGAAACCCTGCTCGGTCCAAGTCGGGATCTGCGCATCTTCTAGTCGCTTTGGCGCGGCCAAGGCGATGGCGCGCAGTTTTCCTGACGTCACAAAGGGGGCGAGCACTGACATCGTCCCGATTGCGACGTCGATGTTGCCGCCAAGCAGTGCGTTCACCGATTCATTGGCGCCCTTGAATGGTACGATTGTCAGATGCTTGGCGTCGATGCCGGTGGCTTTGGCGAGCTTGAGCAGCGCGACATGGCTCGAGCCGCCAATGCCGGGCGCGACGCCCACCGCGGGCGGTACGGCGGCCTTCAGCGCCGTGACCAGATCACCGCCGGTCTTTATCGTACCGTCTGCCTTCACGGCGAACACCTCGTATTCGGTGAACAACTGCGCGATCGGGGTGACGTCGGTGTAACGAAGGTCACCGACATGCATGAAGTCGTTGCTCAGCAAAGTCGGGCCACTGATCGCGATGTAGTTTCCATCGCCTGTTTTGCGACTGACATAGGTCCAGGCCACGGCACCACCGGCGCCCGGTTTGGCCTGAACCGTCATCGAGGCATCGACAAGATGGTCTTTCTGCAGGATATTCTGAATTACTCGCGCCAACAGATCCATGGTGCTACCCGCTGCTGTCGGCACGATGATTTCGACATTCTGGGTGGGCGCCCATGGGGTCGTCTGCGCCGTGGCCTGATACGGCGCGACGAGTGTCAGGACGCTCACAAGCACTCCGATTGAGCGCCATTTAGTCATTACAAGGTCCCTCCGTGCCTTAATTCTTGTCACGGGGAGTCTTCCTCAGACCGCTCGCTTCCAAAAAAGCGCGGTCGGCGACAACTTCGCTGCGGACCTGTTTCTGCATATCATCGAGAGAAATATCCGCCGGCGATTGCAGCGTCAGACGCGAGTAATCCTGCCAGTCTTTGCTCTGTTTCATTTTTTCGATAGCGGCCATAAGCATACCGACGATCTCGCGAGGCGTATCTTTTTTGACCATCGCCCCGCGCCAGATCGATTCGACGATGTCATAACCCTGCTCCTTGAACGTGGGGACGTCCGGAAAGTATTCGCTGCGCTTCGCCGAGCTGATCCCGAGAAGACGGATGTCGCCGTGCTGGATTTGGCCGATCGCGGAGCTAGGCGTCATGACGGTCGCGTTGATGACCCCACTAATCAGCGCCAGTGCAGCATCCTGACCGCCGCGGAATGGAACCCAAATCGCTTTGAATTGACCGACTTGCTGAAGCCGATAGAAGACGTATTGATGGAAACCGGCCGACGAAAAACCTCCGACTGACATTTTGTCGGGATGATCATGGATATAGTCCATGAACTGCTTCATCGTTGTCAGTGGGCTGTCGGCGCGGACGGCAATGGCCGACGGCTCCGTCTGCAATGCTGGCAACACGGTAAAATCGTCCGGCCCATACTGGATCTCGCCGGTTGCCATCGCGAAAGACATGCTCGATGTGGTCGAGAGAATTGTATAGCCGTCGGCCGGCTGGTTCATCACAGCGGCCATCGCAACCACACCCTCACCGCCCGGCCTGTTCTCCACGATAAAAGGCTGTCCGAATATCGCGTTGAGCTGCCTGCCGACTTGCCGCATCATGACATCGAGCGGGGCGCCGGCGCTGCTCCAGCACAACAGCTTTACAGTGTGCGTCGGATAATTTACCTCCGCGACCGCTGCCGTCGCCATGGCAAGCGCGACAAAGGCGAGAACAATTGCGGCTCTCCGTATTGGGTCGACAATCGAAATCTGGCGCTTCATTGAACGCTCTCCCGGCATTTTGCTATATGCGTGAGGCGGCATCGCAATTCTATCGTGGCCTCTTTGCGCCGATATCTCAGGGCCCTTCGTCCTGCGGCGTGCGGAATGTCCGCGCCGGGAATTGCTTACCCTTGTTGGCGCGCACCTCCGCTTCGTTCACTTCAAGGCCCAGGCCGGGTCCTTCCGGCAGAGCAATATAGCCGTTGACCGGCTTTAGGAGATTGGAACACAGCTTCGCGCCTAGCTCCTCGAACGGCAGGAAATATTCGGTAATGATAAAATTCACCATACAGGCCGACGCATGCACCGTCGATGAGAGCGAAAGCGTCGTCGAATTGTAATTGTGCGGCGAGACCGCGATGCTTTCCACTTCCGCGGCGTCAGCGATATGCATCAACTCGAGGATGCCGCCGCAATTGGACACGTCCGGATTGATGATGTCGGCGGCGCGCGCCCGGAAGATCGGCCGGAACCCGGCGCGCGTATAGATCGCCTCGCCAGTGACAACGGGAATCTTACTTCGATGCCGCACTTCCGCGAGCGCTTCGATATTGTCGCACTGGCACGGCTCCTCGATCCAGTAGGGCTCGAATTCCGCGAGTGCATCGGCGAGATCGATGGCGTGCATTGGGGCCAGGCGGCGGTGCAGATCGAGCAGGAGGTCGACATCGGCGCCGACAGCATTGCGCACGGCTCGGAGAACCTTCACGGCGAGCCGGATCTGCTCTTTGGGCACGTACGTGCGCCACGGCCCAGAGATCGGATCAAACTTTATGGCGGTGAAGCCGCGCTTGACGACGGCTGCGGCGCCCTTCGCATAATCGTCAGGCTGCGCCATCTTATAGCTCCAGCCGTTTGCATAGACGCGAATGCGCGAGCGAACCGGACCGCCGAGCAAATTATAAACCGGCTGATGAGTTGCCTTGCCGACGATATCCCAGAGCGCCTGCTCGATCCCTGACGTGGCGCAATAGAATTCCAACGATCCGCGCCGTTGCGCATAGTCGTCGAAGGCGATTTGCAGAAAATGACGGATCTGGAACGGATCGCACCCGATTAAATACCGGCCAAGCTCCTCGACCTGGGCCGCCACAGCGCGATCGCGGTCGTACTGGCTGTAGGCCTCACCCCACCCGACAATACCAGCATCAGTCGCCACACGAACGAAAACAAAATTCTTCCGCCACCCCGAATGGACTGGCAGGCATTCGACCTCGGTGATTTTCATTGCACGCCTGTTGAGTTCTTTTCAGATCGCTTTTTGCCGTCGATGCCGATTCTCAACTGCCCGAACGGCAGATGATCGTACCGTGTCTTTCGCCAAGATTGCAACGCGTGAAGGGCATGGCAAAAGGCATATCCGCCTGCTGGTGGTTGGCTTGATCGAGGACGTTGTCGCACCCTAAATGGCCGCTTCACGATGATCGGCGAACTATGAGTCGTTTTCTGGAGAGGTCGGCGGCGGAGGCCCGCCCTGATGGGCCGGCGGAACGGGAACCAAAGCCAGTTGTCTTATCTGGTAAGCCCGAAAGGTGTAGAGTGGACATCGACAATCCGCAGCGTCATATGAACCGCTTTATTTCGACGGCTTAGTTATCTGCATGTGAGTTGCCGTTACGATGCTACGATAGAACGCGACATCACGTCGCGCGTAAGTCTCGAAATCCGAGGGCGACCCTTCCGTAACAACTGCAGTTGCGTGCTGATGCAACTGCGCCTGCACTCCAGGATCTTTGAGCGCACCATGGAAAGATTGATTAAGGCGATTGACGATCGTTGGCGGCACTTTGGCGGGACCGATAAGTCCATACCAGATGCCCATATCGACATCGGCGAGTTCTTTGTACTCTGCGAGCACAGGTATTTCGGGAGCGAGCGGCGTGCGCTTCTCCTCGGCAATGCCATAGCCGACGAGTTTGCCTGACTTTATGTATTGCAACGCGCTCGACAGCGTAATGATTGTTATATCCACATTGCCGCCGAGAACTTCGAGTAAGCCGCCCGTCCCACCGGAGAATGGCACGTGAATTAGATTGATGCCGAAACGTTGTTTGATGAGCTCACCGAGAAAATGTTGCGGCGAGCCTACGCCGGACGTAGAGTAGGTCAGGCCTTGGGGCCGTTTGCGCGCTTCGGTCACAAGATCCGAAAACGTCTTCGTATTTTGAAGGGTTGGACCACCGGCTACAACGATAGGCGACCTGCCGCCAAGAGCCACGTAAGTGAAGTCACGCTCCACGTCATAGGTAACGTTGGGGTTTACCAGCGTGGCGGTGCTAATTTCGCGCGGCGTGCAGATCTCAAGCGTATATCCGTCGGGCGCCGCGTTGACGAGGCGCATCGTGGCAATATTTCCAGAGGCGCCAGGAAGGTTCAGCACCACAACTGGCTGGGCAAGATTATCGGACATTTTTGCCGCAGTGAGCCGCGCGATGAGATCCACGCTGCCACCGGGAGTGAATGGAACGAGCAGCGTTATCGATCGGGAGGGATAGTCCTCCGCACGCCCTTCTTTCGAGGCTAGAGTACAGAGGGCTGCCGCCCCAGAGAGCTCAAGTAAACTCCGTCGGGTAATCCTGGCACAGCCTTGCTGCATGACAGTCATCTCCCTTGCTTTTATTATCGATCAACGACGGCCTCTAATGCGTCGCCGCCGAGTTACGCATCATCTTGAGGCGAAGCTCCAATGTGCGGCGCCGATTAGCGCGCGCAAGCCGCTCCGCGGCGTCCGGATCGCGCGCTTCGATGGCGCGCAGCATATCCCGGCAGTAGCCGACCACCTCCCCGTCGCGGCCAGGCATGGCGATCGTGCTGGTGCTTTGATTGCGGATCTTTTCTTGTAGCGACTTGAGCAAGTCGAAAAGGAAATCGTTGTGGGCAGCTTTGAACACCGCGAGCTGGAATTCACCGGTATAGTTGCGGATGCCGGCGCGATCGGATTTTTCGAACGCCACCTCGACGTCGTGCAGCACCGCGCGCAACTGTGTGAGATCAAGTTGGCTAGTATTTTCCGCCGCGAGCCGCGCCGCCATGCCTTCAAGCGCCTCGCGCGTATAGTAGATTTCGAGGAGCTGCTCTTCGGAAAGTATCTTCACGGTCAGCGCATTGCCGGCACCGACCACGACGAAATCCTCCGCTTGCAGCTTGCGTAACGCCTCGCGTACGGGCGTCTTGCTGACGCCGAGTTCCCGGGCGAGGTCGTCGGCGCGTAACCGCGTCCCAGGCGTGAGGGTATTACTGAGGATCGCCTCACGCAGGACCGCATAGGCGATTTCGGCAGCCGTTCCAGCATCGGCGAAGCGCTTGGTGAGCGCGGTAAGACCTGCGGCCGTCCTGTCGGGCTTCGGCTCGCCGGCAGTACCTCGCATGCGTCGTCGAGAAATCATGCCTTGCTAATTCCGGCCAGCCAAAGCGCCGGCGCTCGGTATGATAGGCGAATAAGCCCGCTTCTCCCGCGGGCAATCATGAGACGACCAGCCCGACGAGTTCGTGCATGTTCCTCAGCCGCAGCAGATTGCGCGACATCTCGACAATCGCGTCGCAACGCGCCACTGACCAGCGGCGCTCGAGTTCGCGGCGAAAACGCGCGGCGTGATCGGCTGGCGTGAAGGGCCGCGACGGACTGCCTTTCGGCGCGGTCACGAAAGTCGTCAACGTCGCGCCGCTTTTGAGCTTTATCACGATGCGGGCGGGAACCGATTCCGCGGTCGTCGCCTTCTCGACCTCCGGATCGACCTCGCACCGCACATGCTGCTCGACCTCTTTCACCGCGCTGTCCGACATGCTCTGCTCGTAGTCGCGCACGCTGAGCGCAAAGCCATCCCCGGCCTTGGGCGCGAGAACCACCGCAAGCGCAACGCTATGCGGCAGACTCATCTGCGCCGCCTGCACATCCACCGGACGCGCGATCGTCAGGCGACCGAGGATCACGGCCGGGATGCCAACGTAAAGGTCTAGGATGTCGGCCGCCGCAATGCGATGTTTGCGGCAAAGATCGAGTACTCCCTCGACCGCCGCCTGGACACGCGCGCTTGCGGCATGCCCCTTCACGGTGACGCCGTCGAGCAGGTAGGCGCTGCCCAGATTGTCGGCGATAATCGCTGGATCGAAGGTGTCGGCGTAAGCGCGCGCGAAACCGTTGGAGCCCTCGATAATATCGGTCGGACCGGAAAAGCCCTGCGCGACGAGGAGCGCGGCCGTCACACCGTTGTCTGCCGCACGTGCGGCGTGGATGCGCTTTACGGTCGATCCGGACCGGTAGAATTGTGTCAAGCCGCCGGAAAAGGAAGCGACGACGCCAATGGCTTCGGCGATACGGCGTTCGGCTTCGGGCGCGCCGGCGAACAACAGGCGCGATGCCGCAACCGCTGCGCCAAAGCCACCGCAGGTTGACGTGCTCTGGAAGCCGCGGCGGAAATGCGTCGGCTGGATTGAAAGGCCGATGCGGATCATCGCCTCGTAGCCCGCGGCCACTGCGGCGAGAAATTCGCCGCCGGAGCACTCGCCGCACACCGCAAGCGCGGACGAAAAGACAATTGAACCGGGATGCAGCATAGAGCCGACATGGGTGTCGTCGGCGTCGATGCTGCCGGCGAAGGTCGTGTTCAAAAACGCCGAGCCGACCGGATCGCAGCCGGTCTCGGTGAAAAGAACGGGCGCCCTGCCCTGCCGCCCGTTCGCCGCCATATAATGGCGTGCCCAGCCGCTCCACTCCATGTCCGCGCCGATCGAAGCGACGCGGAGGTAGTCGAGAAAGAGATCTCCCAGCGCATCGATAACGGACGCGGGCAAATCACCGCCGCGCAATGCGGCGGCGAAGCCGGCGAGCATCTTGGTCGGGGCCCCGGCATCATCAGCGGGCGCAGCGACGGCGACGCTCTTGACCGAACCCGCAACCGTCATCTGCCGCGCTCGATCACCTTGCTGACGCTCAGGCTCTGCGCGCCAGCCGTGGGGCACCACATCGATTTGCCGCCCGCGCCGCCGGCGACCACGACAATCAGGTCCCTCGGCTCGTTGATGATCGGAACGAGTGCGTTCTCATCCTTTTTATCGACCCACACAGGGAAGAACGGCCCCTTCGATTTTCCGCGATTCTTGGCGATACCCCAGGGACGGCGCGCCATTTCGAACAGCGCCATCTGAATATCCTTCTTGCGCCAGCCGGCCGCAGCAATGTGCTGCGCATGTTCGACGCCGAGGACGACGACGGGATGGCCCTGCGAATATAGGTTGTTGCCGCCATAGGTCGCCATCGTGTCGGCGAAAGTGCGCATGATCTCGATCGGATCGGTCTGGACGTTCTCCGTCATGCTGTGCGGCGCCTCCGCATTGATAACCGTGACGGCGCTCTCCTGCGGCCCAAAGCCGCGCTCGACGTGCAGCGGCTCCCACGGATTGGCCGCCTCATGCTCGGCGATGCAATAGGTGTACTTGCCGGGATGCGCATGCTGGCAAAAGTCGGTTTCTGCAGGGATCGCCCCGCCGACATTGACCAGCGTGAGCCGCAGCGCACGGCCGATGGTCGCATTGGAGCGCCAACCGGGACCGAACACGCCGTTACCGTAGTTAAGACCGATCTCCTTGATTATTGGACCGTTCACGATCACGAGTGGCGCGCCGGCATGCGTCGTTGTCTGGCGATGGGCGAGACCGTATTGCTTCTCCAGCACCGCCTCGACCGCCGCCACCACAACCGGCAGATAGGCCGGCGTGCATCCCGCCATTACCGCGTTGATGGCAATGGTGCGCAGCGTCGCGACGCCCATTCCCGGCGGGATGAGCCCGATGACCACATCCGGCGAACGCCAGCTCATGCTCGAAAGCATGCGCTCAACGCGCTCGGCCGTCGGCGGAATCACCGGAAGGCCGTCAGTCCAACCGTGCTTATAGAAGTGGTCGTTGACCGCCTCGATTGAATCTGGAAGCTCAATGGTATTGAGCATGGGCGACTGAATTCGATCCAACATCATTTGTCCTCTCGGGCGCAGGTTGCGCCGCCAATTGAAACTCGGTTCGGAGTATCAACTGCGCGCGACGGCGTGTTCCGGCAGCAGGAATTTCTTGTTGGCGTATTCGGCGGTGATCTTCTCGGCTGGTATCGTGAGAAGCCGCACACATTCGGCGGCGGCATCGATGCCCTTCTGCGCGATGCGGCTCTCGTCCGCCTCGCCGATGGGATGCGGCAGCATGACGATCGGTAACGCCTGATGACCCACACCGCGGCCGACAATCTGACCGAGCGGGCAGAACGAGCGGCTGATCAGCGCGACAGTCGGGATGCCGGCCTTTTCCAGATTCACCGCGTCAATGACGCTCCAGGGCGAGGACGATCCGCAATGGCCGACGCCCGAGATCGCGACGTCGGACTCCGCTGCCATCTCGGCGATAAACGGCGCGCCCTTGGCGGGGAAGCCCTTGCGCCAGATTTTGATGTCTGTGACGCCGTAATCTCTTTTCAGCGTCGTCGCGAGCGCATCAAGCACGATGTCGGAAAATTCCTTGCCGTTATCGAGAAGAGCGACGCGGAGGCCCTTCAGCGAGGTCGGACGCTGTGCAGCCTGAATTGAGCCGATTTCCGGGGCGCCGGTTGGCACCAGGATGGTCGTGGAATTAGCCATGACGATCTGCCTTAGTTATGTTCTCGGCATGGTATAATCGGGTATACCTCAATGGTCAATCCCACGCTTGGCGGCCGCGCTCGCCAATTCGCTGGTCAAAGCTTCGCAGAGCAAGAATGCACCATGACGCGGGTCGTCATTGACCCTGGTGTGAATCGGCGTCGAACTGTGACCCCCAACGGCATCAATGCAAATGATTGATCTACAATCGATTTCAAGGAAACGGATGGGGTCACGCTTGGACGCCGATCGGGTTCTCCGAAAACGGTAATTTTAGATGGATTGCCAAATACTTGAGGTATGATCTAGCTGAGTCAAAGTTCGACGCCGATTCACAGGAGGGTAAGATCATCTGGAAAACGTGCCGCCCTTTGCGCGCTCAGCCAAGGCGGGGGTATCGTTTTTTAACAATACGCTGGTGTAAGCCTCGTCGTGTGCACTATCTAGCGTATAGATGCCGTCGCCGCGCAGCGCTACGATGGTGGCACAGGCCGCTACCGCCTCGTTCGCAGCTTCAATCGCGAGCGCTGTGGGCTTGTAAGCAAATTATCTGTGCCGATCAGCCGTGTCGGCGCGCGTCAGGCCGGCAGGCTATCGGTAATCTCCCCGGCGGCATTCTGCAACGGCGCCAGATAGCGGGCGATTACGCGATCATGCGGCATTTGCGCCTCCAACAAGCTGATGCTGAGACCAGCTACAACCTCGCCGCCGCGGTTGCGAATCGGCACGCCGAGGGAGCGCAATCCCACTTCAAGCTCCTGATCCACGAGGGCGAAGCCTTCATCGGCTATACGCTGCAGCAAAAGTTTTAGTTCAGCGCGATCCGTCCGCGTGCGCAGAGTATATTTTTCCAGTTCCGTCGCTGCGAGCCGCGTCCGCCTCTCGTCGGCGTCAAGTGCCGCCAATAACACGCGACCGATTGCCGTGGCGAAGGCCGGCAGATGAGTGCCGACAGAGCGGCTCATCAGCATAGGGAAACGCCCGGCAGACGCGTAAGCCACGTAGACGATATTCTGCTGATCGAGGACGCCGACGGCGCTCGACACGCCGATACGGGCGGTCAGGCGCTCGCTGATGTTTTGTGCCGCTCGCCACCACGGCAGCGAGGCGAGATAGCCATAGCCGAGGCTCAATGTCCGCGGTGCGAGGCGAAAATATCGGCCGCGTTGCTCGACATAACCCAGGGCTTCAAGGGTTAGGAGGAATCGGCGGGCGGTCGAACGGTCCAACTTCGTCGCACGCGCAACGTCGGCGAGGGTCTGCTCGGGATTGTTTTCGTCGAACGATGCGACGATTGCGAGGCCGCGCTCCAACGATTGCACATATTTGAAAGCGGGCGCGTCCCGCGTCGAGTGTTGGCCCCCTAATCCCGTGGGTCGTTGGGCGCGCGCCATCGGATTGTAACCTTTTTCGTCTCACTTAAACGCCCGTTGCGACGAACGTAGATGGGCTTGACATCTCAAGCGCTGCTGCCTACGCATGTGCACATAGTAATACTATTGTGCACATAGTGACACACTCGTCAGGGACGGGCAAGAGATAAATCAGATGCTGGAAACCGGAGTGTCACCGCGCCCCGTCAAACCGCGCGCAAAAATCCCGCGTTACGCGGCGGCGCTCGATTTCGAGGCGCTATGGCGGGAATTCCCGCCGGCTGACGAATATTTTGCGGGCGCCTATCTGCGAAGCGTCGAAGAAATCAGGACGATCCAGAACCAGCGCTTCCTGCGGCAGATGACCCGCGCTTGGCAGATACCGTTTTATCGAAGGCATTGGAGTGCCGCCGGGATGTCACCCGGCGACATCCGCGGTCTTGACGATCTCGAACGCATCCCGCCGTTCTCGGTGCACGACCTTCGCGGGAGCCTGGAGCAAGCGCCGTTCTGGGCCGACTATATCGGCATCGATCCCGACACGGACGAGCCGATGCCGCTGATCGTGCAAACGAGCGGCGGCACCACCGGGCTACCCAGGCCGATGATCTTCACGCCTCGCGACCGCGAAGTGATGAACATCATGACCGGCCGGCGGCTGTTCATGCAGGGCGTGCGTCCGTTCGACCTTGTGCAGGTCGCGCTGTCCATGGGTTTGACCAACGGCGGCGTGCTAGCGCGGGAAGGAATCTGGAAATATACGGGCGCGGTGCCGGTCATGACCGGCTCCGGGGCGCAGACGTCGACGCGGCGTCAAATCGAGCTGCTGCAAGCCTGGAAGGCGAAGTTTCTGATCGGCTTCCCCGCCTATCTACGGCATATGGGTCTGGTGGCGCGCGATGAGCTCGGCATCGATCCGCGCACGCTCGGCGTCAAAGCTCTGATCCTGCATCTCGGTCTGGAGGACCGCGACGCCCTCGAAAAACTTTGGGGTGCCGACGTGTTCGACACTTACGGCTGCAATGAATGCGGCACCATGGCCTGCGAATGCAGCCACAAATCGGGGATGCACCTGTTCGAAGACGCCTTCGTCATGGAAGTGAACGATTTGGACACTTTAAAGCCAAAGCCTCCCGGCGAACGCGGAGTTACATTTATCACCACGCTGTTCAAGCATGCGGCGCCGATGATCCGCTACAATATGAACGACGTGACGTCCTGGGCGCCAAGCGCCTGCGCCTGCGGCACGCATCAGCGCAGCATCACCAAGATATTTGGCCGCAGCGACAACATGGTGAAGCTGCGCGGCGTGAATGTGTTTCCCGAGGCCATCGGGGGCATTATCTCGGCGAACCCGCGCTGCAACGGCGAATATGTTTGTGTGCTCGAAGGTACCCCGGGGGGCCGCGAAGATATGACCGTGATGGTCGAAGCCAAGGACGATTCGGTGTCGAAGCAGGCGCTCGAAGGCGAATTGGCGGTGCGACTGAAGGAATCGCTCGGCGTCAAAATCAAAGTGCAAACGGTCGGGGGTGGCGAACTCGATCACCTCACCGGCCTGTCGCAAACCTCGAAAATCAAACGTTTGATCGACAAGCGCGAAAGACCTCCTTTGAACACATAAATTGGCGGATTAATAGCGATGAAGATTTTCGACTGTCATTCGCACTGGGGAACGAAACGTGGCTACATCTTTCGCACCGAAGAGCAGCTCGCCCAACAGGAAAAAATCTGGCAAACGAAAGTGAGGTTTTTCTCCGACGCGGAAATGGTCGACTATTTCCGCAAGAACGGCGCCAAAGTTATCCTCGATCTTTCATTTACGAAATTCCTGCCGATCGGCGAGATGCGCGAGCATCACGATTACGCTTTCGCCGTGCAGCGGGCCAACCCGGACGTGATCTTCGGGCATTGGCTGCAATTCGAGCCGCACCGCGCGCTCGAGTCGATCCGCGAATTCGATCGCGCAGTGGCGGCGAATGCCGGCTTCATCGGACTCTGCGTCAACGGCCAGGTGACCAAAGTGCCGGCCAGCGATCCGCTGTGGGAGCCATTTTATCAGCTCGCCATCGAAGCCAATCGGCCAATTATGATCCTAACCGGACTGACCGGTATCGGCCAAGGATTGCCCGGTGGCGACGGCTATCAGCTCGATCACGGCCACCCCCGCCATATCGACGCCGTTGCGGCGCGCTACCCGCAACTCAGAATTTTGGCCGCGCGACCGGCCTATCCGTGGCAAGATGAAATGCTGGCAATTCTGGCGCACAAGCCGAATGTCACATACGAACTGCATGGCTGGGGTCCTAAACAATATTCACCAGCACTGAAGAAGGCGATCGCCGGACGTTTTCAGGATCGCATCCTATTCGGCTGCGACTTTCCTGTTCTGCGCTACGAGAAACTAATCGAAGACTGGCGCGCGGAGGGATACTCCGCCGAAGTGCTCGACAAAGTCATGCACGGCAACGCCGAGTCCTATTTTGCGGCGGCAGCGCCATGAAAATGCGGGCCGATCGCACGCCGCTCCAAACAATCGAGAGAACAGTGATGAAGTCCCTATCATTCTGCGCCGCAGCCTGCGTCGCTGTTGTCCTGGTGTTTTCGTCGTCAGGGGCCGGCGCTCAGGGCGTTCAGTATCCGACTCGACGAATCGATCTCGTGGTTCCGTTCCCGGCCGGCGGCGCCACCGATGTCATTGCCCGGCTCGCCGCGCAGATGGTTTTCGAAAAGACCGGGCAGCCGGTCATCGTACAGAATAAAGCCGGCGCGACCGGCGAGGTCGGCTCCGAATATGTGTCGCGTGCCAATCCCGACGGCTACACGCTGCTCGTAGCCACCGCGTCGACCCACGCGGTGCTGCCCGCTTACCACAAACTTGCCTACGACACCGTAACGAGTTTCGAAGAGGCGACGCTTCTGGCAACGTTTCCCAATATGCTGGTCGTCAATCCTGACAAGGTGCCGGCGAAAACCGTGGCCGAGTTGATTGTGCTCCTAAAAAGCAAGCCTGGGCAGATGAATTTCGGCAGCTCCGGCAGCGGCGGCTCGGTGCATTTTGCCGGCGAGCTGTTCAAATACATGACCAAGACCGACATGGTCCACGTGCCGTATCGCGGCAGCGCGCCGGCGCTTAACGATCTGCTGGCCGGCAGCGTCGATATGACATTCGACAACATGACGACGGTGTGGCCCTTCGTACAACAGGGCAAGCTGCGGGCTCTCGGTGTCGCAAGTCTGCAGCGGACGCCGCTGGCGCCGGATATTCCGGCAATCGCGGAGACGGTTCCGGGTTATGAGGCACTCTCCTGGGTCGGCGTTGTCGCACCGGCCGGGACGCCGCCCGCGATTGTGGAGCGGATTTCCGCCCTATTCGGCGCGGCCATGCGCGCCCCGCAGGTCGAGAACCGGTTGAAAGAGCTCGGCGGTACCTCCGCGCCGGATACACCGGCGGAATTCAAGAAATTCCTGACGGATGATCGCGCGAAATGGGAAAACCTCGCCAACGCGGCAAACCTGCACGAGAAATAATGAAGACCCGGTCGGCGCTTTGCCGCCGGCGATCGCACCCAAGGCAGCCATGACCCGTATACTCGTCGGCGCTCTTCACCTCGCCACTTACCTGTTTCTGCTGCCCTTGACGGCCGCGTCCGCACAGAATGCCGCGGTTCCCAAATCGGTCGGTGTCTTGGCCTTGAGCAGGGCAGACTCCATCGATGCGATGTTCGATGGCCTTCGCGGGTTCGGTTGGATCGATGGTAAGACCATTCAAATCGTGTTTCCTGAAGCGTTGCCGGACCCGGCGAAGCTCGAAGCGAATATGCAGGAGCTGCTCGCCGCCAAGGTCGATATCGTAGTGGCGCAGACCAAGCTCGCCATCCAGATCGCGGCGCGCGCGACAGCCACGGTACCCGTCGTGATGGGCGCGTTCGACGGCGATCCGGTCGCCGCAGGCCTGGTGCAAAGCGTCCGACATCCCGGCGGCAACGTCACGGGAAGCTATTATGATGTCATGGCTGCCGGTCGCGAACGTGTCGCCCTCCTCGGCGAACTTCTTCCCGGCATGGCTCGCATCGGCATCGTGATGAATCCGGCGAGCACGCCGTCGATGACATTGGCAGACGATATGGCGATGGCGTCACGAGAACGCGGCTTTCAGGTCACGCGTATCCCCGTTCGCGGTGGCAATGACGTCGACCGGGCGTTCGCCGCTGCGAAGGAGCAAGGCGTCGACGGTGTCACCACGGTGGCGGGCGCCGAGATTTTTGCCATCCGCAGAGAGATTGTCGCCGCCCAAGACAAATATCGAATCCCGGCGGTTACCAGTTCGGTCGGCTATGCCGAGATGGGCGGCCTCGCCAAGCTCAATCCCGATATCCCGCTGTTGTGGCGAAAAATGGCGCCGACGATCGATCGATTGCTCCGAGGTGCGAAAGCGAGCGATCTGCCGTTGATCACGCTCGATAGTTCCGAGCTGGAAATAAACCTTCGCACGGCGCAGATGCTGGGCGTGACTGTCCCGGAGGATGTGAAGCGCCGGGCCGTCAGATTATTCCAATGACCGGCGCGATAGTGCCGCCGAGACTGTCGTCGACAACCGCCGCTCCTTGAAAGGATCCCAACCACGGCTTAGGAGATCTACCGCACCAAGAATATTTCGATCGGCAAACTGCAGAGCCAGCCGTTGCGGCAAGGACCTTGACTTGTCGGCAAACACGATCGGCCGCTAACTCATTCAACTGATCGTATCGGCTCGCCATGCGATATTCGATTTTTAAGGTTTCGGCACTCGACATAGCCAACTTCGCTAGGGCCTCGGAGAAATAGCGGTAACTGCAACGCCTGTAGTTCGGGATTTCCAGCATCCCGACAACTGGCATTATCATCTGTTGCGCGCGCGCATCACGCGGCCACGCGATCATACCGCCGAGTAGCGTGATGAACTCGGGACGCTTCGCTCGATGACCTCGTCGGCCCTCGCGAGCAGCGTTTGTGCCACCGGCATTTTCAGTTGCTGCGCTCGGGGCAACAAGCGGCCATGCCACCGTACCACCAGGCGGTTATGAGTTACCTTCTCCCAATTGTTATCCGCCCCGCCCCGCCCCGCCCCGCAGGAACATGCCACCTTGATATGCGGGCAAGATGGCACGCCTCAGGTCGGATTTCTGTCACCCATTTTACGGGGGCCCAACCGTGAAAATGCTCGCTGTTTTTGCTGCCGATGCGTGCGGCAGCTATTGGTCGATACTGTTGAAAAAGGCCTTTAGCTCAATCGCTGTGTATCTCAATTGAGCCTTGTATGACTGTTTTCACACGTGTAGCGGCATTGATGGGACGCCGTTCCCGATGCCTATGCGACTGACGCAACGAACGCAGGGTTACGATTTGGTGGTGGGCCAAGGATTCGGAGGGCGAGCGTCTTAAGGTTTTGCACGATGGCGGCGA
>Ga0181526_10001003_pt1 | contig 28109 bp, 17 predicted proteins | sample PEATcosm2014_Bin_35_FD_119750 | JGI IMG/M metagenome (GOLD analysis project Ga0181526, IMG submission 119750) | Peatland microbial communities from MTU Mesocosm Facility, Houghton, MI, USA - PEATcosm2014_Bin06_30_metaG | ecosystem: Environmental > Terrestrial > Soil > Wetlands > Peat | place...
AAAAATCGTACCTTATCCTTCATGACCGGTTCCTCTCCGCTTGTGGCTCTGAGCTGTGATCCCGCTTGGCTCACAGCTTAACCCACGGACAGCGCAGGGAGCCGGTCACTCCATGATGACTAATGGTGCGGGTGACGGCCGATCAGCGCTGCGACAACCGCCGACATCGAGATCCATTAGCCCCCAGGGATTCGTCGAGAAGTACCCCGCGCTCGCCTCCGGTCAGTTTGTCACCATCCCGGAAGGCGTAGGCATCGTAAAGAAACGCCTCTTCCGCACATCCTGAGTCTTCGCTTCGAAGGCCGATAGCCCCCGAGGATTACCATCTCAGGGGCTTTCTTGTCTTCGTCAAAAAAGTTCGGCGCGGCCGAAGCAGAGGACATCTCCCATGCTTAAGGACGAACGACATCCACGACTGCTGAATCTGGGCCGCTCCATGCGACGGCTCCCTCGTGTTTCAACTGGTGTGCTGCCTCATCCCAGTGGAGCCTTGTGACCGATCCGGCATTCTTCTCATAAGCGTATGTGGTCCCGTCGTCTGAGAAGAGAGTGAAGTCCGCATCCGCTCCGGGGTAGACACGAACCGAGGCGATAGCCTGCGGCTGCTGTGTGCTCAGGACCGTAGCCCCAAGCGGCACAATGGAACCCGCCCGGACGAAGAGCGGAATCGTGTCGATGGGCGCCGCGGCGGTAATTGTCTGGCCGCCTTTCACTCTTTCATTGGTCCAGTAGTTGTACCAATCAGAGCCTGCGGGCAGATAGACGCTCCGGCTGGTTGCACCCTGCTCCGTGACAGGGGCCACCAGGAACGCGGGGCCAAACATGTATTCGTCAGGAATATTCACGGCTCTTGGATCGTTTGGAAAATCCATGAAGAGCGCACGCATAAATGGCGCGCCCGTCTGGTAGCTGCCGTAACCAAGCGAGTAGATGTAGGGCATGAGCTGATAGCGCAGGCGCAGATACTTCTCGAGAATGGGCTCGGCCTGTTTACCGTAGGACCAGACTTCGTTGTGCATTCTCTCTCCGTGGGCGCGCATAACAGGCTGGAATGCGCCCCACTCGAACCAGCGCACAAACAATTCTGGGTAATCCTCGTAATTGGAGATGTTCTCCCGTGCATCCGAGGAGTCTATCAACGGTTTGTGCGCCGAGTGGTAGTTAGGGGAGATATTCGGAGAGAAGAAACCGGCGATGTCCGTATCCCAATAGGGCATACCGCTGGCGGTGAAGTTCAATCCGGCCGGGACCGAACGCTTCAGCATGTCCCAGGTAGAGAAGATGTCGCTCGACCAGAAGATGGTGCCGTTGCGCTGCGCACCAAGATATGCGGCGCGAGCCAAAATCATCACCCGGCGGCTGTCGCCAAAGTCGCGCCGGAAGCCCTCGTAAACCGAAGCTGTATGGAACAAGGGATACACGTTGTAATAACGTTTTCCGGACCCGATGAAGAAGAAGTCGTGGCCCGGCTCGATGTCCGGTTCGGTCTCGTCGAGCCATAGGTAGTCAAAGTCATACGGCTTGATGTAGCGGTCTCGAATCGACTCCCACCACCATTTGGCGGCTGCGGGATTGGTGGTATCGAGATTGGGTCCAATTACTTTGGCAAAGCCGCCCGAGTCCGGGATGCCGTCGGCGCCATGAATGAGCCAGCCCCTTTTGAGCAGCATGTCATAAAACTGAGTGTCGGCGGAGAAGTGAGGCCAGACACTCAATAGACTGTGGATTCCCATCGAGTGGAGCTGCCGGTTCATTGTGGCGGCATCGGGCCATCGTGCCGGATCAAGATCCAACTCGCCTTGCTTGGTCATGTTCAGAAAATCAACGACCAGCACATCCAGCGGTAACTGGCGGTCGCGGTATCCCTTCGCAACGTCCAGCAGTTGTTCCTGCGTGGGATAGATCGCTTTGCTCTGGATGTAGCCATAGGCGGCCTTGGGCAGCAGGTGTGTGATCCCGGTCAATTGGCGATAGCCCTGGTAGATTTCATCGCTTTTTTCGCCCGCGATGACAAAGAAAGAAACGCGATCTCCCACTTCCGATGACCAGATATTCTGCTGGTTGAAACCGAGGTCAATCGTGGTTTTCGACGGGTTATCCCAGATCAAACCATAACCGCGGCTCGACACCATGAAGGGAACGCAGACATCCTCTCCACCGATCGCCCCGTACTCATGCCAGCAGTTGATGCGATGGTCTCGCAAGTCAAGAGCGCCCTGTTGCTGCTGGCCAAGCCCAAAGTAGTGCTCATCGGCTGGCGAGTCGAAGACCGCGGAAACTCGATAACCTGGATCAACCTTTTCTCGCTTATCTGCGCCAGCGGGCGTCTCGGAGTGATCGGGAAACATGGACCAGCGACTCATGGTCAACAGAGTCTTGCCGGTTGCCGTCGTGATGGAGATGGCGTCGTCGTGGGGTCCAATCCTGGTGCCGCTCGGGGGAAAGTAGATGTCTCTCAGCGACTGATTCACCGCGTCGAATGGAAAATGGTGTGGCCCCGGCAGGTTCTGCGGAGCAACACGGATCGTGAGTTGCCCGGAGCGAATGACATCGTAACCCTCGGAATCCTGATCATGGGTCCAGCCAGTCATCGATGGCGTGCCCACGATTCCATATCCGGGCGCTGCAAGCGCTGCGGGTTTCTCCCGGCTCAGCGTGACGCGAACGATGCCCGGACCATATGGCTCGATAACGATATGTCTGTTTTCTCGCGCCAGAACGAATTTGCCGGCTTCATCCTGAGCTCCTGCGCCGGGGACAGCGGCAAAGCCAACCAGGACCATAATCACTGTCCAGGCAAGCATTATCACATTCGAGGCTTTCTTGAGGTGGCAAGAGCTGTAGCACGCAAAGAACCCAGTACCGAATGAATCCCTCATATTCCGCAGTGCCTTTCTCTCAAATCATCTTGGCAAGATTCACCGTTATCCGATGCCCACTCCATGTTACGGCACGCTGGCGGATTCCGGCTCGAGCTACATTTAGAGATTCATCGAGGTAATGTACCGAGAAGCCTTCGGGATTGCGACCCTGTCCTATGAATCAAAAGAAGGGCGGCCAACCGGATGGCTGGCCGCCCTTGGCTCTTCAGGAAGGCGCAATGGGCTATGGAATGTAGTTCACCTGCGATTGCGCAGCGTTCCCGTTGCTGTCCTGGACTTGAATCTGCCAATTGTAGGTTGTACCGGGGGCCAGGCTCGGCAGCGTGGGCGGGTTGCTGGCTCCGGTTGGGTCGGTGGTGGTGCTCCAAGGAATGGAAGCGGCAGGAATCTGAGCGCTGGTAAACCCATTGCTCTTGGAGTTGTTACCCGGTATATCCCAGATATCGCTGTTGTTGTAACAGCAGATATAGAACTGGTAGGTGTAGCTGCTGGCGCTGGCTGGGTAGGTCCAGGTGAACGTAGGCGTCGTATTGCTTCCCGTCCCCTGGGGTGCGAGGCCGGTGGCAAGATCGCTCGCGCCAACCACCGAACTCGTGCCATTCCATCCGGTGACCGCGCCGTTTACGGTGGTTCCGGTCTCCTGGGTTCCATCGATATAGGTCACGGTGAAGCCGTAGGTGTCGCCAATCTTGGGCGTGGGTGTGTTAGACCCAACGGGAATCGAGGCGGAGTATTGGAACTGCGGGTTTCCGCAGCCCTGGCAGGCGTTGCTCATGTCCACCGGGGCGATCACATTGGGTCCGGAGGTTAGGGTAACGGCCACCGGCAGCTTATTCGACTCCTCCACTTCGAAGTTGAGTTGATAATTCGTCGAAGTGCCGGACGAGGACGTGCTTTGCTGATACTGCGTTGTCACCGTGGCCGTGCTGTTTGCGGTGGGCAACGTGATGCCAGGTACGCTCTGCGTGGCGCCCGATATGGTCAGGTTCCCCTGGACGTTCTGCCTGACATTGGTTACAGTCACCTCACCTATTACGCCGATGTTGAGCTGGTCGAGGATTCCGAAGACCGCATAGTTTGAGCCGCTCGGAACGGTGACCGTAAAGTCATTCGCGCCGTTGACCGGGTTCGCAATCTCGGTGGGATAGATGGCGCTCGGGCTGCCGCCACTTCCGTTTGAGAACTGGAGCAGGCCCAGATACAACGGCGCGCCCGAAAAAATGGTGACGCCGGCTGGAATGGTCACTGAACTTGAAACCGTGGTGCATGTCCCTGTGCAAGCGGGCGTGCCGATGGTCACGCCTGCAAAGCTGGTACCGTTCGTTGAGTAGTCGGTCCACCCCGACGGATGCTGAGAGGCAGCCAGCCAGTCGAAGGACCGGGCCTGGAAGTAGTACGTTTGGCCGCTGCTGAAGCTGTAACCGGAGCTGGCGAGCACCGCATTGCTTAGAAACCAAACGCCGTTATCACCACTCGCGTTGAAATCGTGATAGGGACAGGTACCCCCGCTTTCAGCACAGGCGAATTGTGCGCCACCGCCACCGCCGCCAAGTGTGGGGCTGGTGCTCCATTGCACTGTGTAGCCATTCGCGTCTTCCACTCCATTGCTGTTCTTGCTCGGGCTGAATTCAATCAGCACGCCTTGCGCGTTGGGGATAATCGCACTGATCGTGGGATTCTCGGTTGGTGTCGTAAAGGTAGGATTGGTCATGGTGACGGCGGCGTTGGTAACGCTCGCATTTGTAACCGTCACGGAGGAACTGCCCGACGGGTCGATGGTATTCTTCAGGCCCAGGTTGATTGGATCCATCCATGCCTGCAAGGTGTAGCTGCCGGGTGGTACTCCCCGAATCGAGAAGGCGCCGCCTGAAGTAAGGGCGGCCGGGGAGATGCTAGTGCCCTGTCCGCCCGACCCGCCGCAGTTGCCTTGGAGCGACAGATAGGTCTGTCCGGTCTGCGCCGTTCCGCTGCCGGCATTGTATCCCGCCGTGCCGGAGACGGTGTAACCCAACGAGGCGCTGAAGTTCTCCGTTGTCTGGCCGGTGCTACCCACCGTGACGCTTAGGTTGGCCGGATAAAAGAGGGATGTCGGCCCTGAGATCGAGGGCACGATCGTGTAACTGCCGGTGGGAACGCTCGCAAACGAATAACTCCCATTTCCGGTTCCGTCGCCGTTGCTGTTGTCGGTGGTCGTGGTCTGGACTGGAGTCCCGCTGGTATTCGAGCCCGAGTAGAGATTGACCGTAATCACCGGCACACTCGCGCCGCTGCCGCAGCTGGTGTTCAGATTGATCTGGCCGCTCACCTGCTGGCCAGGGCTGTTGACGGTGAGAGTGTAGGTGTTCGGGCCGGCGGTGTCGTTCGCGCCGTCGGTTCCCGATACGGTCAAGGAGATCGGCGTCGTCCCGTTGGGCGTACCGGCGATAGACAGCCCATTGCCGTTACTGCTGGCGGTGAGACCGTCCGGCAGCGTCCAGGATGTGCTGTTGATGGCTGTGACTCCGCTGCCGCTCACGCTGAAGGCGTAGCCGGAGCCGCTACCGTAGTTCAAGGAGATCGAGTTGTTGCCGTAGCTCTGCCCGGTGGTGGCGGCGGGCAAGGCAGAACCGGATACCGGCGACAGCAGCAGCGGCGTCTGCGGTCCGACGACAATTTGGTACTGCTGGCTGGCGGACAAGGTTGTCTTGGTGTCTGTCACCGTAACCATAAAGGAGACGGTTTGGCTGGTGGATGGAGCCGCGGTCGCACTGATGCTAAACGTGTAGCCGTTTGCGATGGAGGTGAAGCCGGCGGTGGGCAGTCCGGAGACCGACCAGCTAAAGCTCCCGCTGCCACCTGTGACGGTAATCCCTCCAGAGTAGCCCTGGCCATAAATGGCTGACCCCGGCACAGTGGAGCTGGCCGCCGGCAGCGCCAGCGGCGCATAGACATTGATCGTGTACTGCTGCGTTGCCGTGGCGCTGGTTGCATCGGTCACCTTCACCGTGAAGGTGACGGGGCCGGTGACGGCGCTGGACGGCGCCGTACCGGAAAGGGAGGCTGTTGTGGTGGATGAGCTGCTGAGGCTCAGGCCAATAGCCGTCAGGCCGCTGCTGTTCGCAGTCACCGCAAATGTGTAGGGTGCGTTTCCGCCCGAGGCCGAAAGGGTTTGCGCATAATATGATCCCGTTATCGCGGCCGGCAAGCTCGACGGTGTGATGGCAATGGCGCTCACGCTCACTGTAAAGGTGCTTGAGGCCGTGTGAGCCGGAGTGGCATTGTCAGAGACCTGCACGCCGAAGTTGGTGCAGGTGCCCACTTCTGCGGTTGTCAGAGACGCCCCGCTGCTGGAGAGCACCCCTGTCGCGCTGGACAGGCTAAGGCCGCGTGCGGCGAGGCACGTGACATCCGTGGGCGAAGGAACTGTCCAGGTGTAGGATCCTGTGCCGCCGGTCGCCGCGAGTGTTGTCGAATAGACCGCTCCCACGGACCCCGAGGTCAGCGGGGTTGTAGTGGAGATGGTCAACGAGGCTTCAATTGTCAGCGAGTATTGCGCTGAGATCGTGTTTCCAGCCGAATCGGTCACCTTGACGCTGAAATTTGACGTGACGGCCGATGAGGTCGAGTTTGTGGACGTGCCGGAAATCGTGCCGCCCGCAGAGAGGCTCAGGCCTGCAGGCAGCGTCGATCCGGATACCGCCGACCAGCTCCAGGTAGAGTACGTACCCGAGCCTCCTGTTGCTGTGAAGGTAGTCGCAGGGTAGGCCGTCCCCGCATAGCCTGCGGGAAGCGCCACACTGTTAATGGTCAACGCCGGATAGACGATGAAGCTGGTGGACGCGGATGCAGCGGAGTAGTTCGCGGTGGCTGCCTGGCTGGCTCCAAGCATGACAGTGCCGGCCCCGGTGAGCGTAACGGTTGCGCCCGAGACTGTGGCTGGACCGCTGGTGACCGAGTAAGTGACCGTTCCGCTTGAGGCAGACGTGGCGCTCACCGTGATTGGAGCGTTGCCAAACATCTCGACAGGAATCGCGGCGAAGCTCAGGGTGGGTGTCCCTGGGTTGACGGTGAAGCTGATGGTTGCGGTTGCCGGGCCAAAGCCGCCGTTTGCTGCCTGGCTGGCGCCGAGAACGACCGAACCTGCTCCGGTCAGCGTAACTGTCGCACCTGAGACCGTGGCTGGTCCGCTGGTGACCGAATAAGTCACCGCCCCGCTCGATGCAGAAGTGGCGCTCACCGTAAATGGCGCGTCGCCAAAGGTGTGGGTTGGGATAGTGGCAAAACTCAACGTGGGCGCTTCCGCCGCGACCGTGAAGCTTACAGTCGCTGTCGCAGCGGCGTAGTTGCCGGCCGCCACTTGACTGGCGCCAAGTACGACCGTGCCCGCGCCGGTCAGCGTGACCGTTGCGCCTGAGACCGTGGCTGGTCCGCTGGTCACCGAATAGGTGACCGCCCCGCTCGATGCCGAAGTAGCGCTCACCGCAAATGGCGCGTCTCCAAAGGTATGGGTTGGAATTGCCGTAAAACTCAGAGTTGGAACTTCGGCCGCGACCGTGAAACTGATGCTGGCCGTCGCCGCTGTGTAGTTCGCAGTGGCCAGCTGGCTGGCGCCGAGCAAGACTGTACCCGCCCCGGTGATCGTAACCAATCCGGTTGAGCTGTTGATGGTCGCCGGGCCGCTGGTTACTGAGTACGTGACCGCTCCGCTCGATGCTGAACTGGCACTTGCCGTAAACGCCGCGTCGCCGTATGTGTGGGCCGGAATTGCCGCGAAGCTCAGCGTAGGCGTCGCCGGGGCGACCACGATCTGGTAACTCTGAGTTGCCGAGTCGCCGAATGCGTCGGCGGCTTTCATCGTGAAGTTATATGTACCCGCCGAGGTGGGTGTTCCACCCACTTCGCCGTTGGCGGTCGACATCAAAACGAACCCGGGGGGCAGGGTACCGCTCGCCACGCTATAGGTGAGCGCTCCCGCTCCTCCGGTAGCGGTCGCAAAGCCGACATAGGGGGCGGAGGATTCATAGGTTGCAGTCGCCGGCATGGTGCCGGTGAAGGTGATCGCCGGAGCCGGAGCGATGGTCACGGTCAACGGCAGTGTTGCGGTCAGTGCCGTGGGAGTACCGGCGTCGGTGACCTTGACGGTGAGGTTGATGGCGCCGGCCTGCCCGGCAACGGGAGCCGGTCCGGAGAGCAGCCCACCCGATGTGAGTGTCCAGCCTGTCGGCAGCGTGCCGGCGGTCAGCGTCCATATATAAGGAGAGACGCCGCCCGTTTCGGTCAATTGCAGCGAGTAGGCTGCCCCGACCGCACCCGTCAACTGCGTGCTGGTGGGTGGAGTGATGGCCGGCGCGGCTGGAATGGTCAGTGTCACGCTTCCGGTCTTCGAGCTGTCTGCCACCGAGGTAGCCGTCACGGTCACGGTCTGTGCCGTCGAAGAGGCTGCGGGAGCCGTGTAGGTGGCCGAAGTCGTGGTCGGGTTGGACAGGGTTCCCCCGCCGCTTACGCTCCATGAGACTCCATCGGTTCCCTTGTCATTTGTTACCGTCGCCGTCAGCGTCACCGTATCCGTTCCATCCACGGTGGTTACAGACGCCGTAACGGAAACCGAAGGGGGCTTGGAACTGCCTCCGCAACCGGAGAGGGTGAACGCTGCAATCAGCGTGATAACAAAGGCGCAAACAAACGCACTAATCCGGCGGCCAGACAGAACTGAGCCTCTCTCGTGCACAAACACCTCCAATTGCTAATGGGCAATCTGCCGGAAACTATAGGCTCATCCAACGAGAACACGCAAGTGAAATCTCGTATTGTGGGATCTCTTAACATTTCCTGCGATGCGTTCTCCGAATTCTCGTTGCCCCTACCTAAACCCTTGAGGCTTAACCAGATGAAGACGGGTGGGCGAAGTTGGGGTTCTCGGAGGAAGATGGGATGCGGTTCAATATGACAAGACGGCAGACCCATGGAAGAACGGATTGTTGCTGACCCTCAGAAGTATGAGATTGGACTTAACGCGGCCCGCATTGAGCGACCGGGTCCAGCGCCGATTCCGTTTCTAATCCGTCAGCATTGGGTTCTGCTGATTGGCTTTCTCTGTTGGTTATGCTCAATTGAAGCTTGGGGTAAGTTCTGAGGGCTAACGGCAGTTTCCACAGAAGTATTTGCGAAATCCACAAAGCTTGCCCTGAACAACGCAAACACTGAGCGCTCTGCCACCAATTCATCAGCATGACATTGGCATCACTTGCGATTTCGGGATAAGTATAGTCATGTAATTCGGACTATCAGAGACACCGCTAGATTACCGCCCTCAGGTTGTTCTCTCCTCTCGAGCCTTCATCGATCTTTCACAAGAGATTCGCATGAACCAACCCGGCAGTAGTGCCGGGTAAGAGGATGACGGCCAGTTCCTGTGAATTCAGCTTCATCAGGGGATTGAAGTCCGTAATATGACTGAAACCAGCGAGCGCCGAGGTTCATCTAACGGTCTGTCAACGCAAAGGGCATGAAAGGGTCGCCCGCAATGCCATTATGTAATTCCGCGAAACGCATTGTTAGGAAAGATCCATGGCAAAGCCCGTTCTTCTGACAGTCGACGACGACCCCGAGGTGTTGCGCGCCGTTGAGCGCGACCTGCGGCGGCGCTACGCTGAGCGCTACCGGGTTCTACGCGCGGACTCCGGCGCCACGGCGCTGGAGGCGCTGCGCGGGCTCAAGCGGCGCGGCGATTCCGTTGCGCTTCTGCTCGTGGATCAGCGGATGCCGGAGATGAACGGCGTCGAGTTCCTCGGCCAGGCAATGGAGATCTTCCCCGATGCCAAGCGCGTGCTTCTCACCGCCTATGCCGACACGGACGCGGCGATTCGCGCCATCAACGACGCCAGAATCCACTACTACCTGCTTAAACCCTGGGACCCGCCCGAGGACAACCTCTACCCGGTGCTCGACGACCTGTTGGACGATTGGATGGGTTCGTACCGGCCTCCCATGGAGGGGGTTCGTGTTCTTGGCACGCGCTGGTCTCCGCGCTCGTATGCGATTCGAGACTTCTTGACGCGCAACCAGACGCCATACCAATGGATCGACGTGGAGACGGCGGGACAGGTCGCGGAGGTGCGCCGCCTGGTGGAGGCGGCCGGCGCGGAGGCCTCAAGCCTGCCGAAGGTGCTCTTTCCGGATGGTACTTCGCTGGACGATCCGACCGTGGGTGAATTGGCCGAAAGGCTCGGGCTCCGCATTCGGCCTGAGGTCGCTTTCTATGATCTGGTCATCGTCGGCGGCGGTCCCGCCGGCCTGGCGGCAGCCGTTTATGGCGCCTCCGAAGGCCTCAGCACAGTGCTGATCGAGATGGAAGCGCCGGGCGGCCAGGCGGGAATGAGTTCCCGCATTGAGAACTATCTCGGCTTCCCCTCCGGGCTAAGCGGCGGAGATCTGGCGCGGCGCGCCGTGGCCCAGGCCAGACGGTTTGGGGTGGAGATTCTCAGTCCGCAGCAGGTGACCGGCGTCAGCGTGGAAGGTCCCTCGAAGATCGTCAAACTGGCAACGGGCTCCGATATTGGCTGCAAGGTGCTGCTGATCGCTACCGGCGTTGCCTACCGCAAGCTGAACGTGCCCGGAGCCGATCGGTTGCAAGGCTGTGGTGTCTACTATGGCTCCTCCATGACCGAGGCGAAATCCTGTGAAGGCGAGGATATTTACATCGTCGGAGGCGCGAACTCAGCCGGGCAGGCGGCAATGTTCTTCTCCAAGTACGCGCGCAAGGTGGTCATGCTGGTGCGGGGTCCGTCCCTCTCCGCGACCATGTCGCAGTACCTGATCGACCAGATCAATAAGACACCGAACATCAAGGTTGAAACTCGCTGCCAGGTCACTGAAGTTCACGGAGATACGCACCTCGAAGCCGTCTCCATTCATTGTGCCGAGACCGGCTTTACCACGACGGCGCCCACCAACCTGCTGTCGGTTTTTATCGGCGCGGAACCCAACACAGATTGGCTCTCCGGCGTTGTGGAGCGTGACGAGCGCGGGTTCATCCTGACAGGAGCTGATCTAGTGCGCGACGGAAAGAAGCCCAAGGGCTGGCAGTTGGAGCGCAATCCGTACTGGGTCGAATCAAGCGTGCCCGGAGTCTTTGCCGCGGGAGACGTTCGCCACGGTTCGGTGAAAAGGGTTGCATCGGGCGTGGGCGAGGGCTCGATTGCCGTGCAATTCACTCATCAATATCTCAGCGAGGTGTAACTTGACGCAGAACCTGGCGAGTGCAACGGAAGCAACTCGGAGTGCGACGGGCAAGGTCTCAACCGACGATCTGCGGAAGATCGAGGTCTTTAGGGACTTGCCCAGCGAGCAACTCGACTGGCTGGTGGAACATCTCGATGAGATGCGCTTCCAGCCGGGAGAGATCATGGGCCGGGAGGGTGAACCTCTCGACCACCTAACGGTGATCCTCGATGGAGAGATTCGGTTCCAGCGCGGAACTGGCGCCGATGAGATGACCTTCAGAGGTTTTGCCGGGCAAGTTACCGGCCTGCTCCCGTACTCGCGGCTGACGCAATCCTCCGGCACCACCAGAGCCGTGCTTCCCACTCGAATAGCCACCCTCCACAGAAGCCTCTTTCCGGAGATGCTCCAGCGGGTTCCCCTGCTAGGCCAGCGGTTGGTCTCGATTATGGCCGACCGCATCCGCGAGACCGCGCGGATCGAAACCCAGCGGGACAAATTGGTGGCGCTGGGCAAGCTCTCCGCGGGTTTGGCTCATGAACTGAACAATCCCGCCGCTGCCGCCCAGCGAGCCGCCGGTAGCCTCCGCGAGGCGCTTGAAACCGTGCGCGAGGCCAGCATCCGGCTGGCGCGTCACGCGCTTCCCGCTGAAAAGCGCGAGATCATCACTCGATTCGAGCGGGAGGCGCAGCGCGCCCCTGGCTCCTCGGCTGATCCTCTTGCTTCAAGCGATCGCGAGGAGCGCATTGACGCGTGGCTTGAAGCGCATCAAGTGCCCGATGCTTGGAAAATCGCGCCGACCATCGCCGACGCAGGTGTGGAGACCGCCAAGCTGGAGTGTCTCGCGGGGCAAGTGGGCGCTGAGGTGTTGTCGGATGTTCTCACTCGCATCGCGTCGCTGCTCACCATCGCCAGATTGATTGACGAGATTCAAATCAGCACCAAGCGGATCAGTTATCTGGTCCAGGCCGTCAAGGAATACTCGTATATGGATCAGGCTGCGATGAAGGAGGTCGACCTTCATCAGGGGCTTGAGAATACACTCACGATTCTGAATTACCAGCTCAAAAACGGAATCACGGTGGTTCGCGAATACGACAAGACTTTGCCTCGAGTCTGCGCCTTTGGCGGCGAACTCAACCAAATTTGGACGAACCTGATGTCCAACGCCATCGAGGCCATGCACGGAAAAGGTGAACTGCGGGTGCGGACCGCTCGTGAACTCGACCGCGTGCTCGTGGAGATTCGCGACAACGGACCTGGAATCCCGCCCGAGGTCCTGCCCCATATCTATGAGCCATTCTTCACAACAAAGGGAGTTGGCGAAGGAACCGGCCTGGGCCTCGATACGGTCGGCCGCATCATCCGGAATCATCATGGCGAGATTCGCGTTGTTTCGCATCCCGGCGACACGCGCTTCCAGGTCTTCTTGCCGTTAACCCAGCCCAAAAGCACTGCCGTTGGCGCAGCAGTGGAGGAAAACGATGCAGCAACCTTGCTCACACCTGGGCCAGATACAAAACCCATCCCCTAACACTGATGGGTGCGAGGAGTGTCTGCGCATGGGTGATTCATGGGTCCATCTGCGTCTTTGCGAGATTTGCGGCCACGTCGGTTGCTGCGATTCCTCAAAGAACAGGCACGCGACAAAACATTTTAAGACGGCAAAACATCCCATCGTGCGTTCTCTTGAACCGGGCGAAAACTGGGGATGGTGTTACATCGACGAAGTCATGCTTGAGCCCTTTCCGGGGAGGCGAGCCGGGAAGTCAAAAGGAATAGGCCATCTATGAATGCTTCCCCAACCCAACTGACAAACCTCGACCTGCTTTTGTCGCGTCTGGCTGAGTCGCGCCTGAAAACCGATGAGCTGTTCCGGATTGTGCGCACGGAGTTTCTATGTGACCGGCCTATTGCTGAGAGACATCGGATTGTCTTTTACCTCGGTCATCTCGAGGCTTTCGATTGGAACTTGATCGCAGGCCAGGCCCTTGGCATGGGGCCCCTGCACAGAGAATTCGATCGCCTCTTTGCCTTCGGCATCGATCCAGTGAGCGGCGGCCTTCCGCAGGACAAGCCTTCCGACTGGCCCAGCCTTGCCGAGATCGACGCCTATAACCTCCGCGTCCGCGAGAAACTCGATAACATTCTCGAGAGCCATTCGCCGGGATCGGCACGTGATTGGCAATACCCCAGGGAAGTTATCCTGAACGCTGCGGTCGAGCATCGCCTGATGCACGCAGAGACCCTGGCTTACATGCTGCATCAACTAACTCCGCAGAAGAAGCTTTCGCCGCGCGATTCTCGACCAGTAACCTCCGCTCGGCCCAGGGTGCAGCTTGTTTCCCGAATGATCGACATCCCCGCAGGAACGGCAACGCAGGGAATCCCGCGCGGTGGAGAGTCATTTGGGTGGGACAACGAGTTTGAGGAGCATTCCGTCGAGGTCCCTGCCTTTGCGATTGACTCCCACAAAGTCACCAACGAAGAGTTCTTCAAATTCGTGCGCGAGGGAGGATACGAGGATCGACGCTTCTGGGGCGACGCAGACTGGTCCTGGATCAAGATGCACGGCATCAACCATCCGTGCTTTTGGTTCATGCGCCAGGGCCAGTGGTTCTATCGGGCTATGTTTGAAGAGCTGCCGTTGCCGGCTGATTGGCCGGTCTATGTCAGCCATGCGGAAGCCGCGGCCTATGCGCGTTTCGTCGGCAAGTCCCTTCCCACTGAAGCCCAGTTTCATCGCGCGGTTTACGGAACGCCTGAGGGTACTGAGAGAACTTATCCGTGGGGAAATGAAACTCCCAGCGCCGCTCATGGTAACTTCAACTTCCAGCATTGGGACCCGGTCGCGGTGGGGAGTTACCCCGCCGGCCGGAGCGCCTTCGGATTGGAGGATGCGCTCGGCAACGGCTGGGAGTGGACTTCGTCTACCTTTGCGCCATTGCCAGGCTTCGAGCCGTTTCCCTTTTACCGCGGTTACTCGGCGGACTTCTTCGATCAAAACCATTACGTCGTAAAGGGCGGCTCGCCGCGGACCGCGGCTTGTATGTTTCGGCGCTCCTTCCGCAACTGGTTCCAGCCGCACTATCCATATGTGTACGCCTCTTTCCGCTGCGCGAGATTCTGAAGGGAGAAGGTATGCTGATTCGTGATTGCGTAACCGAGACTGCTGACTCGTTCGCCGAAGACGTGCGGACTGGGTTGGGAAGAGCCGGACAAAAAGAGTTGCCGTCGAAGTATCTCTATGACGATGTCGGCTCCGCCTTATTCGAAGTAATAACCAGGCTTCCGGAGTATGGGCTGACGCGGGCAGAGGAGCGGATTCTGCTGAAGCATTCGAGGGACATCGCCAGTCACCTCGATGCGCATGGCATGGTGATCGAACTCGGCAGCGGCAGCGGACGAAAGACGCGTCAGATACTCGAGGCTCTTGCACATCATGAGTCGATGACTTACTGCCCAATCGAGATCTCTTCAACAGCTTTGGTGAGTTGCGAGCGCGAACTCGACGATCTGGCGCACGTCAGCATCCTCGGCTTCGAGAGCGAGTACCTGGAGGGCTTGAGCCGGGCTGTGGCTCGCCGCCAGGCCGGAGATGCGGTCGTCGTGCTATTTCTTGGCAGTTCGATTGGTAACTTCGATCGCAGGCCCGCGGATGAGTTTCTCCACAAGATCCGGCAGACTCTGGTTCCGGGCGATTCACTGCTGCTCGGCACGGATCTTGAAAAGCCCATGGCGCAACTCATTCCCGCCTACGATGACTCTCTCGGTGTGACCGAGGCATTCAATCGCAACCTGTTAGCCCGCATCAACCGCGAACTGGGAGGGAATTTCGACCTCTCCCGCTTTGAGCACGTCGCTCACTACAACGCCAGGGAACGCCGGATCGAGATGCATCTTCGCTCGGTTGAGACCCAGAACATCACCATCGAAGGGACTACTTTTACGCTGAGAAGCGACGAAACCATCTGGACGGAGAGCTGTCACAAGTACACGAAAGACGAACCTGCGAAGATGGCCCGGCGCACCGGTTTCGAATGTGTTCAGCAATGGGTCGACGCCGAATGGGGCTTCGCGGAAAACCTGCTTATCGCGATATGACATCGACGATCCACTCCGAGAACGGCGGATATGCAGCATCGGCAGCTACTCGACTTGAAGTCTTATGTCTTGTTGATCAGTGGCAAGTTACCCAGTTTCGACAGAGAACCCGAGCTTTGCCGCAGTTGACCCAATGCCAGCAGAATGCCATGGAGCAGCGCCTCCGGGCGAGGCGGGCATCCGGGAATGTAGACGTCAACGGGAATAACCGTATCCACTCCGCCCAGCGAAGCATAATTAGCGCCAAAGATGCCCCCGCTGATGCCGCAGGCACCCACAGCGACGACAACCTTCGGGTCAGGTGTTGCAGCATAGGTCTTGCGCAGCGCTAACTCCATGTTGCGAGTTACCGGGCCGGTGACCAGCAGCATGTCGGCATGGCGCGGCGAGGCTACGAAGTGAATGCCGAAACGCTCGATGTCGTGAATCGGGTTGTTCAGCGCGACGATCTCCTGCTCGCACCCGTTGCATGAGCCGGCATCCACTTCGCGAATCGCCAGCGACCGGCCAAGCAAATTCCGGATTGCTTCTGCAATCCTCTTGCCCGGCTCCTCGGCAACCGGACCACTGGCAGATGCCTTGAGTGTTGCATGCGTGCCGTTGGGATGAAGCGCGTATTCGGCCTTGAGAATTAGATCGCGGCGATCTGTGGCGGCGAGCTCGAAGCTCCGCGTCATGCGCACTGCTCCATCTGCAGTGGCCGACTCGCATTCACCGCAAAAGATGCAGCGGCCATAATCAACGGTGACCTGGCGTATGCCGTTTGAGTCGCGAAGGGCGATCGCTCCAGTGGGGCAGGCCTCGGAAGCGGGACGCGCATCGCTCCAGGCCTCGAAGTCAAACTCAGGGCATCCGCGAAACTGCTCGGCAAGGCGCGGCGCAATGCTCGGATAATCGGCCGTCGCCGTGCCGACATTGAACGATTTGTGGAGAATCTTGAACATCGATTTACCGATCGGTCCCCGAGTAGGACATATTGAAACTCTTGTTGATCACCGGAAAATCCGCAATGATATTCCCTTCAACAGCTTCTACAATGGCCGGCCAGTTGTTGATCGACGGATCTTTTATTTTGCATCGTTCGATACGATTGCCTTCCCCGGTTCGAACCCAGTGAAGGATCTCGCCGCGCCAGCCCTCGACCGCACTGAGCGCGCAACAGTCCGGCGGTATCGGCTGAATTGGCGCGCGATGCGGTCCTTCAGGCAAGAGCGCAACTGCCGCGCGGATCAACTGGAGCGACTCAGTAACTTCATCGATGCGCACTAGCATGCGATGGCGCACATCCCCCTCCTGATAAACCGGGACCTTGAAGGAGAGTTGGCCGTAGGCCTCATAAGGATGGTCGCGGCGGATATCGCGATCGATGCCGGATGCGCGCCCCGCCACCCCGACGATTCCCAGCGTCAATGCCTTATCCGGGCGCAGAATTCCGGTGTGTTCAAGGCGGTCGCGGGTGGAGTCGGATGACTGAATGATCGCCACCAGATCGCGGAACTCTCGCTCTACGACCCAGAGCATTTTTTCAATGGCCACGACCTGGCCTGTATTCCAGTCTCTGCGCACGCCGCCGATAGCGACCATGCCTCGCAGCACGCGGCTTCCTGTGAGGGTTTCGCCCAGACCCAGCACAAGCTCGCGCACACGTCCCGCATGGGCGTTGGCAATCGCGAAGCCGACATCTGTGGAGATAGCTCCGACATCGGCAATGTGATTTGCAATGCGCTCCAATTCCAGAAGAACGGTCCGCATGAACCGCGCACGCTGTGGAACCTCAATCTCCGCTGCCCGCTCGACTGCTTGACAAAATGCGGCGCCGTGAGAGAAAGCTGAATCGCCGGAGATGCTTTCGGCCAGAAATACCGCGCGGTGAATGGGAAGATTCTCGAACAGCTTCTCGGTTCCCTTGTGTGTGTAGAACATGCGAAGTTGCAGATAGAGAATCGGCTCGCCAGCAACGGCAAAGTTGAAGTGGCCGGGCTCAATGATGCCTGCATGAACCGGGCCGACTGGAATCTGAAAGACTCCCTCTCCGTACGTGGGCCGATAGACGTGCTGCTCACCTTCAAACGCGGGTAGCGCGGTTTCGAGGGGAAAGTCCTTGCGGAGCGGGTGCACGTCAGGCCAGTTATCGTGCAGCGCGACGCGGCGCGGATTGGGATGGCCTACGGCTTCGAGGCCAAACCAATCCTGAATCTCGCGCTCTTGCCAGTTGACGGCCGGCAACTCCGCCGCCAGCGAGGGGAAGGAAGGATTTCGCTCGGGAATAGGAACTTTCAAGATCACCCAGCTTGGTTCGCCGGGCCGGTCGAAAACGTAGTAGTTATAGAAGACGCCTTCCGCACTTACTCGATCCTCGGCAAAGACGGACACAATTCTTGCCTGATGTTCAGCGATGAAATACTGGGTGATTTCTCCGACATCGGGGCCATTCAACAGAACAACGACCTGATCGGAGACAGGCTCGTCCACTGAGCGGACCAGATCCGGGAAGCGATCGTGAAGTTCGTCAAAGAAGGTTGTCATTGTCCGCTCACCACCTTTGCCGCACCGCGAATCAGTTCGAGCAGTGGAGCCGGTAGCCAGAATCCGATGAGAACCAGCGCCGCTGCAAGAGCGAGCAAGGAACCATCCCGCCAGGGACGGCGTGGAGCGCTCGGCATCTTTCCTTTCGGTCCGAGAATCATGCCGCCAACGTGCAGCAACGCGCCGGCAAAGACACCTGTCCCGAAGAGAACGAAGAGGATGCCAGTTACAAAATGCCCGCCATCGAAGGCCGCACGCATAATGATGAACTCGCTTTGAAAAAGACTGAAGGGAGGCATGCCGATAATGGCCAGCATGGCCATGAGAAAGATGACGCCTGTCAGCGGCATCACCCGGATGACGCTGCCCTTGATTTCAGAGAAAAGGTCGGTCTTGAAGTGCTGCCGCACGTTGCCTGCGCAAAGGAAGAGCAGCGACTTCGCAATCGTGTGAAAGGTCATGTGCAACGTCAGGCCCAGGGCGCCGAGCGGGCCGCCAACCCCCAGCGCTGTGACCATGATACCGGCATGATCGATGGTGTGATAGGCAAGCAGGCGGCGATAGTTCTTTTGCACCAGGATGAATGGAACGGAGATGCCCATCGAGAGCAGGCCAAAGAGCAAGAGCAGCCGGCTTGGGTACTCCGCGCCAAGACACCTGCTTGTGAGAATGTAAAAACGGATGAGGCCGTAAAGCGCGCAGTTGAGCATCGCCGAAGAGAGAATCGCGGCGGAGGGCACAGGGGCCTCGCCGTAGGCATCCGGCTTCCACGTATGCATTGGCGCGAGGCCAGCCTTGGTTCCGTAACCCATGAGAATAAGCACGAAGGCCAGGCGCATTGAGGTCTTGTCGAGCAGTTCCGCGTGCTGCGCCAGTACGGACCAGTTCAATCCCGCGAGCGCATCGGAGCCGGCAAGCCGGTGGCCTGCGTAGTAGGCGACCAGCGTTCCAAAAAGCGCCATCGACAGTCCCACGCCGCCGATGATGGCATACTTCCATGCGGCCTCAAGAGAGGTGACCTTGCCATAAAAAGTAACCAGAAAAACCGAGACCAGTGTGGTGGCCTCAATCGCCGCCCACATCACGCCCAGATTGTTGGCAACGGCCAAGAACATCATGGAAAATACAAACAACGGCGTGAGCGTGTAATACATGCGAAGCTGTGCGAGCTGCTCTTTGCCGCTGTCGTCGTCGCCAAGCTCTCCGCTCTGCTCGTCGTCGCGCAGATAGCCGATCGAGTAAGTCGCGCAAACCATCGCTACCAGTGCGGTGAGCAGAATCACCAGTGCGCTTAACGCGTCAGCGTAGAAGAATCCATTTGCCAGCGAGACCGTTCCTCGCGCGAGCACCTGCGCCGCAAGGGCAATCGCGATGAGAGTGACCAGACCGAAGCCGGCCAGATTGATTCGTTCCAACTGCTCGCGACAGCGCGCGAAGTACGACGCACCGGCGGTGGCAATGGGGATCAGCAATAGAGCAAACAACAGCATCCTATCCTCGCAACCTCCGTAGCCGGCTCACATCCATCGACTCGAAGGTCTCGCGAATACGGTAGACCAGAATGCCGAGCACCATCGCCGCCACCAGCACATCAAAGAGAATTCCCAGCTCCACAATCAGCGGCATTCCATAGGTGAGCGAGATGGCCGCGAGAAATAGGCCATTTTCGAGCGACAGCAGGGCCAGCACCTGCGTCAGCGCCTTGCGGCGATTGATCATGGTGAAAAAGCCGATCAGAAAAAGAGAGATGGCTACGGCAAGCTCGTTATGCCCCAGACTAGCTTCGTCCGGGTGATAAAACGACTCCGCGACCACATAGCCAAGCAGCGTCAGTCCGCCCGAGATCACTACGGAGAGTGGCACGTTGATGATCGGCTTGATCTCCTCGCGTATCTCCATGCGCACCACGAGTCGCTCAAGGAAGACAGGCACCAGAATCACCTTCACCACGAGGGTAAGCGCTGCGGCGATATAGATATGCGGCGCATGGTTGAACCATGCAATGGTTGCCGCAATCATTGCGAGAAGAAACGACTGAATCGCAAAGATGCGGATATGCGTGACGATCCAGCGCTGCGCCACCACGGCGATCTGTAACACCAGCACCAGCGCCGCCAACAGGGTGATGATTCGTTCGCCGAGTTGTAAGTCCAGAAACGGTCTCATAAGCATCAGAAGAGGAAGGTGGAAACGAGCGCGAGCGATCCCAATGTAAAGGCCACGGCGAGCAGCTCCGGCACGCGGAAGAGCCGCATCTTGGCGTTGACGGTTTCGACGAGAACAATGGCGCTGCTTAGCAGAAGCAGTTTTGAAAGCAACCATCCGATCCCGATGAGCGCGCCGAAGCCAAACCATGTGTGCTGCAGGCCTACAGGCCAGAAGCAATTGATCAGCAGCGTCATCATGACGAGTTGCTTGATCGAGGCGGCCCATTCAACGAGCGCCAGATAAGGGCCTGAATACTCCAGGATCATCGCCTCGTGAATCATCGTGAGTTCAAGATGAGTGGCCGGGTTATCGACCGGAATTCGGCCTGTCTCTGCGATGAGAACCAGCGCCAGCGCCGCAAATGCGAACATCTGCGCGGGAGCGAGAAAGCGCCAGTTCTGTCCGATCGCGGCTCCGGCGATCTCCGTCAGGCCGGTAGATCCCGCGCCGATTGCGACCGTAAAGATGGCCAGCATCATCGCCGGCTCCGCCAGGGCCGAGATGGTCATCTCACGGCTGCTGCCGAGGCCTCCGAAGGAACTGCCGGTATCAAGCCCGCTAAGCGCCAGAAAGAAGCGTCCCAGTCCGAGCAGATAGATCACGGCGAGCGCGCCGCCAAACAAGCCCAGCGGCGCGTCGGCGGCAACCATGGGAATCATCAGCCCCGCCAGAATCGCGCTGAAAAAGACGATCCACGGCGTTGCCGCGAAGATCCACGATGCGGTATCGGGAATCACCATGCCCTTACGAAAGAGTTTCACCAGATCTCTGTACGGCTGAAAAACGCCAGGGCCGCGGCGCGTTTGCAGGCGCGCCTTCAGCGTGCGAATCGCTCCCGTGACCATCGGCGCCAGCACCAGCAGCAGGAAGAGTTGCACCATGGATTCGAGGATTCGCTCCATCATGGACGCACCCCAAAGAGCAGCAGCAGGATCAGCGTAATGAAGATGTAGGCGAGATAGGCGTTGATGCTGCCTGCCTGAATGGCCCTCATGTGTCTGGCCGCGGCCATCACGCGCTGCCGCAACGGCTCATAGAGGTGCTTTTCAAAGGTGGGTTCGATCTCGCTCTCGAAGCGGATCGCGCTGGGGTAGTAAGGCGAGACTTCATACTCTGCCTGAATCTCGCGGCGCGGGCGATAAAGGGCTGAGAAGATCAGGCGTAGCGCCTTCGAAAATGCCGTTGCCGTGTATTCGTTGTCGGCGGTCAAGCCGGGAAGGCCACAATCCCACGTCGGCCCTTTGACGCTCCGTCGCCTCCAGCGCCAGGCTAGCGGAATTGCGAATGCCGCACCTGCGAAGGCAAAGATCAACGCGATTCCGAGAGTCGAAATCGTGCCGCCATGAGGTGTTCCCGGTGACAGCGCAAGGCCGCGAGCTGCTATCATCGCCGAACTTGCGCTGACGCCGAGAGTCTGTTGTGTGACCGGATCGAAGACGCGCACGAGCCACGTTGCGCCGAGGCCAAGCGCGACGCATCCCATTGCCAACACCGCCATTCCGGCAAGCATCGTCGGCGTTGCCTCTCGCGCCTCCGAGGCTTGTTCGCTGCGCGGCAGCGCAAGAAACGGAATCGCGAATGCCTTGACGAAGCATGCTGCCGCAAGAGCCGCGGTTAGAGCCAGCAGTGAGCCGGCGATGGGGAACATCAGACGAGTCAAGCTCTGCGTTGTGCCAAAGCCGGCAAGAAGCGCCTGATAAGTCAGCCACTCGCTGACAAATCCGTTGAGGGGAGGCAGTCCGGAGATGGCCACAGCGCCAACCAGGAAGCAGATCGCCGTCACCGGCATGAGCCGGATCAACCCGCCCATCTTCTCCATATTGCGGGTGTGCGTGGACTGCACCACGGAGCCTGCGCCGAGGAAAAGCAGCCCCTTGAATGTTGCATGGTTGAAGGTGTGATAGAGTCCGGCAATCAGGGCAAGCGCGGCAAGATTCGGCTGCCCTAAAGAACGAAACATCAGCGCCGCGCCGAAGCCCATGAGGATGATGCCGATGTTTTCGATGCTATGCCAGGCGAGCAGCCGCTTCAGGTCGTGCTCCATCAGCGCATAGAGCACTCCGAGCAACGCGGAAACCACACCCAGCGCCAGCACTACGGTTCCCATCCAAAGCGGAGGCGGTCCGTAAAAATCGAAGAAGACCCTCGCCATGCCGTAGATGCCCGTCTTGATCACAATGCCCGACATCAGAGCAGACACGTTGCTGGGCGCCACGGGATGAGCCTCAGGAAGCCAGATGTGAACCGGAACCAGCCCAGCCTTCACGCCAAAGCCGAAAAGAAAGAGCAGAAAAACCGCGCCCTGCTGGAGCGGCGGCAGGCTTGATGCCAGCAGATGAAAACCCACGAAATCCAGGCTGCCGCCGGCAGTTGCCAGCATGAGAAATGCGATGAGCAGCAATCCGGTTCCAGCGTGCGACATCACCAGGAAGAGCACGCCGGCTTTGCGCGCCTCTTCCTTTTCGTGCTCAAAGCTGACCAGGCAGAAGGCCGAGAGCGCCATCACCTCCCATGCCACAAGGAAGAAGAAGACATTCGACGCGGTGAAGACCAGAGCCAGGCTTAGCAGCAGCAGGTTAAGGAAGAATCCAAAGGCGCCCAGGTTGCGGCGTCCTTCCATCTCCCTTAAGTATCCGAAAGAATAGAGCGAGACGGCGGCTGCCAGCACCGCGAGCGTCACGTTGAAGTATGCCGAGAGCGGGTCGATCCTGATCGACCACGAAAGAATTGGATTGCCAAAAGGAAGGTCGATCAACGCAGGGCTGCGGCTAAAGATCGCCGCCGCTGAGCCCGCCAGATCGAGCAGCGACCCAACGAGCGCCGACGCGCAGGCCGCCCGGCGCGCTGCGACTGGATTTTTCCACAGGGCCAGAGAGGCCACTGCGCCAACCAGCCAGACAAGTATTCCGCTCAAGAACAACACTGTAATCACTGGATAGTCGTCTCGCGTTCCACTTCACCGAGCAACTGAATGGCGTCGGCTAGGTTGGCCTGAAAATAGCGGCGCATGATGTCGAGCACCTCGACAAGCATCGGGTTTCGAATGGAATAAAAGACCTGATTGCCTTCTTTTCGGCTCGCCACGATCTGACGGCTTCTCAGGATGGCCAGGTGTTGCGACAGGTTCGCCTGCTCAACGCCGAGTTTCTCCTGAATGCTCCGAGCGGGCAACTCCCGGTCGCGCAGCACCTCAAGAATTGCGATGCGGGTCGGATGGGACATTGCATGGAAGACGCTCGCCTTGTACTCCCGCAGCTTTTCCTGCATATGAAAACAGTATATTCGATTGTCCGAATATACGCAATTACCACGTCAAAAAGGCAAACCAGATCTCGGACCGATGCATCGCACAGTCTAGCTAGTCACTATCTGCGCCCCATTAGAGTAAAACTACGATCACCATGACAAAAATGCTTGATGGAAAGTGAGGATTCCTTGAGTGAATCAACCCACCAGGACAATGTGCGCCAATTCATTTCGCCATAGCCGCTTAGGACCTTGCCGCGAGCGAATTGATGGGCGGACGAAGACTCCCAGAGCAGTGTCTATTATCTATACCCCGAAAGCGAGTCTTGGGCAATAGATTGTGGGAAGCTTGGTTTGGCCTCCGGACGGAAGCCCTAGTTTCCAATGTACTTTGTCCCCCAGAGCAGCAGAACCACGCCGAGCAGGATGCGATAGATCGCGAAAACGGTGAAGCCATGTTTGCGCACCCAGAAGAGGAACCACTCCACAACGCCCAGGGCCACGATGAATGAGACGCCGGTGCCGATGAGCAGCACGATCCAGTTGTTTGTGTTCATCGCGACATGGGCTACTTCGCCGTGGCTGGGGAAGACTTCCTTTTTCAGGTCCCAGCAGGTGGCGGCGATCATGGTGGGAATCGAGAGCAGAAAGCTGAACTCGAGGGCTGCGGGCCGGTCGAGGCCTACCAATTGCCCGGCGGCAATGGTGGACATCGAGCGCGAGGTCCCCGGAAAGATTGCCGACAGCGTCTGGCAGAGGCCGATCCAGATGGCTTGCGGCACGGTCATCTCCTCAACGTGTGCGGTGGATGGCTCGAAGCGGTCACTTCTGATATCGACGATCCACATCACGATGCCGCCGATCAGCAGCGCCAGCGCGATCACATTGATGCTGCCAAGGTTCTTCTCGCTCCACTTGTGCAACAGCAACGCGGGAGCCGAAGTGAAGGCGAAGGCAATCAACGTAAGCGAAATGGGATGATTAAGCCAGTTGCGGTCGCCGCCTTCGCCTCTGGGAAAGCTGCGAATGAAGTCGAGGATGCGGCTCAGGAAGAGCAGCAGCAGCGCCAGAATGGCCCCCAACTGGATCACGATCGTGTACATCTTCCAGTAGGCGTCATCCAGCGGGATTTTCATCAACCCTTCGGTGATGCGCAGGTGCGCCGTCGAACTGACCGGCAAGAACTCGGTCAAGCCTTCCACAATGCCCAATAAGACAGACTGAAGATAGGGGTTCAAGAAGCCTCCGGGGCGCGTGTCACTGCAGGTCGATGCCGTAGACAGGGACGCCCTCATCCAATTTGAACACGAGAGCCGTGGCCCGGGCTGTGAAATCCGACTGGGGAAACTTATCTCTCAACCGTGCTGCGAGCTGACGGGCGTTGTTGTGGGCCGCGCCGCTCTTGCTGTCGCTGCCGTCGGCGGCGAACATGTCGGTGAGCACAGCCTGCCGGTAGACCGCCTGATAAAGGGCCTGCGCCGTCCGCGGCCCATCGGGGTACTCATTGGCGTATTTCTCGTAGATGTCGGCCTCTTTCTCAGGACACTTGGGCGAGCCCTGCCAATCGCCGCAGAGCTTGTTGTCGATCAGGTCAAAAGCCGCCAGATCGGCCGGGCGGGTGTGGGGATAGAGCTTGATCACCTTCTTCAGTTCGTCCTCATCCATCTGGTCCCGCATGTAGGGATCGCGCTCCTTGGCCGAGGGCCGGGAGGCGGAATCGGCCTTCTGCAACTGCCACAGAATGTCTGCCGCGCGCCATGCGGCCTCAGGAGCCAGCGACGAGTTGGGAAACATCTCGGCTAGCCGGCGATAGAGCAGCCTTGCGCTCTGAGCAGCGTTGACCGGGCCGCGAGGGTCGCTGGCGAGCGACTCCTGATTGGCTGCCTCGCCCATCAGGATCTGGTCGCCGTTGGGCGTCGTCTCGACCACTACTCCGCGCGCCTGCATCCAGCCCGAGATGGGCGGGGGAGTCTGGTCGCTTCCGATCAGGGGAGCGTCCTTCGGAGTCGCCTCCGCGATATCGGTGTTGGCGTAGACGCGGATCCATGGGCCGCTGCGCTCGGCCACCACCAACTCGCGGCCAATCTGCACGCGATCGACCTTTTGCGAACCGGTGTCGGGCGCGATGTAGAGCCAGGTCACGCGCAGGGCCGTGGCGCGCGGGCCGGCCATGGGCTTTTCCATCTGCTGCGGCTTCTTGTCGGCGAGCGCGGGCAGAGCGGCGCAAAACAGGACCAAGGCTAGTGCGAGAATTCGTGGCTTCATCACAGAAAAGATCATAGTTCAGCGACGCTACGAAGCGATTTCTGTGAGCGATTGGGGCTGAGTGATACAATGAATACATATATTCGCATTGGAGGTTATGATGCCGACTTCGATCAGGCTTGCCCCAGAACTCGACGATCGGCTCAGCCAGTTGGCCTTGAAGACGGGGCGAACGAAGGCCTTTTATCTGCGTGAGATCATCGAAACCGGACTTGACGAGGCCGAAGAGTACTACCTTGCTGCCGGCACATTGGCGCGGGTACGCAAGGGACAGGAGCGGGTGCACTCCGCGGCTTCGGTAAGGAAAGATCTTGGCCTGGACGATTGAGTACGCCGAAACTGCGAAGAAACAACTGCGAAAACTGGAAAGACTTGCGGCCCGGCGCATTCTCGATTTTATGGAAGAGCGCGTTGCCGCCAGCGAGGACCCGCGTGCAACGGGCTAAGCGCTGAAGGGGCCCTTGGGAGAGCTTTGGCGCTACCGCATCGGCGATTTCCGCATCATCTGCGACATTCAAGACGGAAGGCTGCAGTTCTCGTCTTGCAGGTCGGCAATCGGCGCGAAATCTATCGCTGACTGTCAGGACTCGGTGAGCACCTCAGCCAGCATTTTCGGTGCGACATTGCCACCGCTGACGACCGCTACGGCCTTTTTGTAGACTGGCAGTTCGGCGGCGTGGAATAGCAGGGCGGCGGTAGCCACGGCTCCGCTGGGCTCGGGAACCAGGCGCGTGGCGGCCACAATCGCACGCATGGCGGCGCGAATCTCGGCCTCGGTCACGGTAATGATGCCGTCCACAAATGCCTGGATGTGGGCGAAGTTGCGCACGCCCACGCTTTGTGTGCGCAGGCCGTCGGCGATGGTCCGGCTGACCAGTTCGGCCGACCATGTGGCAATCACGCCGGCGCGAAAGCTCTCGGAGGCATCGCCGGCCAGCTCCGGCTCGACGCCGTAGACCTTTGCATTGCGGTTGAGTTGCTTGACGGCTGCGGCGACTCCGCTGAGCAGGCCGCCGCCTGAAACTGGGGCCAGCACGAGATCAACGTCGGGGAGTTGCTCGGCGATTTCAAGGCCGCAGGTGCCTTGTCCGGCGATGATCTGCTCGTCGTCGTAGGGCGGGATGACGACGTAGCCGTGTTGGCGGACCAACTGCTCGGCGACGGCGAGGCGTTCGCTGGAGGCCAGACCTACATCGACCACCTCTGCTCCGAGGGTCAGCGTTGCTGCGCGTTTGATGGCCGGTGCATTCGAGGGCATTACGATTACAGCCTTCGCGCCGACTTCGCGGGCTGCATAGGCTACGCCCTGCGCGTGATTGCCTGATGAGTATGTAATGACTCCGCGGGCGATTTCTTCGGGAGTGAGTTGCAGGATCTTGTTGGCCGCACCGCGAATCTTGAATGCGCCGATCGGCTGAAGGCTTTCAGCCTTGAGCCAGATTTGTTTGCCGGTTCCGTAACCGGAGATGCGAGGGAAGGCTGCCTCGACCAATGGGGTTTTGACGGCGATGTGCGCGATGCGCGCTGCGGCATCGCGGATTTCTGCGATGGAAGCCAGTTGGTCTGCCATGATCTGATTATCCTGCATGAGCACTTGGCTGAGAGACTTGCAGCAGGGCGCCAATATGCGCTAAAAAGCTGCGAAATCTGGTCAACAACAGCCGGTTTTGAACCAATAGTCGAGCAAAATACGCGTTTTCCTGTTACTTATTCGCCGATAGGTTCATTTCTCATACTGTTGATCTTGTAGGAGTTAAGTACATATTATGAGCGGAAAGATGGCCGCCACCGGGGGGAGGGGGTGGGGTGGGGGGGGTACGGACCGGGCGCATCTCTGACAACATAAGATCGCACTCTCGGTTTATAGTATTGTGCGCTGATGAGGCAAAACTATCTGCAAAATACGGCAAGGACCATCGTCGTTTCACGGGGCCGGAAGCGTGACCTGATTGCACCAGACAAGATTGTTGGGTTTCGTTTAGAACCAGCGCGCTCTATGGCGAAGCGGCTTTGCGGAAGGGATGAATTGTTGCATTGGGATTAGGGGAATCTCTGCTGTCATTGGTAGATATTCAACTGGTGGACCGACAGGGCCCTCTACGATTATTGAGCAACCGCAGTTCGCGACCACCAAGGCGACAGTCCGTTGAGTCTCCAAAGTCACCTCAACTTTGCTTTCTTCCCAGCTTATGAATCCTTTCGCTTGCACATTTAGCTTATAGCTTCCTTGAGCCAAATGGAGAACGGCCTGGCCTTTGCCGTCGGCTATTGCATCAAAACGCGCCCCAGTTTGTGTTTCGGTGGCCGTGATTCGCGCGCCCGAGATCCACGCACCGATCTCATCGGTGACAACCACGGTCAGCGTGCCCTTTGCAGGCTGCTGGGCGAGTGCTGAACAAGCACACAGTGCAAGAGCGATTGCAGCGATGCGTATCTGGTTCATGCACACGATGATCGCGCACTCGGCTAGCTGGGTCAAGGATGGGAGTTAGAAGACAACCGCAGGTCCTTCGACTCGCTTCGCTCGCTCAGGATGACAGTTTATTGGGGTGTATGAACTGACCTTGCCCCCGCAAAACGTATCGCTTAGCAAGCTGTTCTAATGCGAAGGGGTAGCGAAGATGAGGAATGGGAAGCGGGGCAGGTACACGCTTGAGTTCAAGCAGGAAGCGGTTCGAC
>Ga0181526_10001006_pt1 | contig 28046 bp, 23 predicted proteins | sample PEATcosm2014_Bin_35_FD_119750 | JGI IMG/M metagenome (GOLD analysis project Ga0181526, IMG submission 119750) | Peatland microbial communities from MTU Mesocosm Facility, Houghton, MI, USA - PEATcosm2014_Bin06_30_metaG | ecosystem: Environmental > Terrestrial > Soil > Wetlands > Peat | place...
AAACCGCTCCCGGCTACCGGCCGGCGCAAAAGCTATTGCTGGAGTTGCAACGGCCGCCCGCAAAATCAAACTGAAGAGGAAGGAAATCGATGGCTTCCATTGCCGGATTAAACAAAGACGCAGCTGTTCTCCAGAAGCGTATCGAACGCTTCCACGCGGTGCGCGAGGAAATCCTGAAACAGGTGCGCGAGGTCATCGTGGGCCAGCAGGAAGTGCTCGACCAGATATTGATCGGCATCTTCATAGGCGGACATTGCCTCCTGACCGGCATGCCCGGCACCGCAAAGACACTGATGGTGCGGACGATCGCCGAAGCGCTGGGACTGCAATTCCGTCGGATTCAGTTCACGCCAGACTTGATGCCATCCGATATCACCGGCACGGATATCATCGAAGAAGATCTCACCACCGGCCATCGCAAGTGGACCTTCGTCGAAGGGCCGATCTTCGGTAACATCCTGTTGGCCGACGAGATTAACCGCACCCCGCCGAAGACCCAGTCCGCTCTTCTCGAAGCGATGCAGGAGCATTCCTGCACCGTACGCGGGCACCTCCACCAGTTACCGGCGCCATTCTTTGTACTGGCCACCCAGAATCCTATCGAATTGGAAGGAACATACCCACTACCCGAAGCGCAATTGGACAGATTCCTGTTCAATGCAATCCTGGACGACCTCAGTGCGGAAGACGAATTGAAGGTGATCGACCTGACGACGGCAACGCGAGTTACGAAGATCGAAGCCGTGGCTACGGCCGAAGATTTACTCGACTTTCAGCAACTGGTGCGCATGGTCCCCGTCGCGGAAACACTTTCGCGATACGTCGTGAGCCTGATTCGTTCCACGCGGCCGAAAAGCGAGAATGCGCCCGAGTTCGTAAAAAAATATGTAAATTACGGAGCCAGTGTCCGCGCAGCTCAATTTGTGGTACTGGCCTCAAAGGCGCGGGCGCTCTCCCGCAAACGTTATCACGTGACTTACGAAGACATCACCTCTGTAGTGGTGCCAGTGTTGCGGCATCGCATTCTGCTGAACTTCCACGCCGAATCCGACCGCATCGACGCGGACGAAATCCTCAAAAAACTCATCGCGCACGTGCCGCGGCCACAGGAGAGATGATGCAGCGGTTCCTCGATCCCCAAGTTCTCGCGGGCATCTCTTCGCTGGATCTGGTGGCGAAGACGGTGGTGGATGGCTTTGTGGCCGGCCTTCATCGCTCACCAGACTTTGGCTTCAGCCAGGAATTCGCGGAGTATCGCGCCTATACGCCTGGAGACGACCTGCGCCACGTGGACTGGAACTTGTTCGCGCGCACTGAACGTTGTTACCTGAAGCGCTATCGCGGAGAAACCAACAGCCAGCTCACCGTGCTGCTGGACGCCAGCAACTCCATGCAGTACACCTCCGGTCCGCCCAGAAAGATGGACTATGCGCGCTACATCGCCGCATCCCTCTTCTATCTGGCCATCCACAATCAGCGCGATGCGGCAGGTTTGATCGTTTTTGACGACGAGGTCCGCGAGTACATCAAGCCTTCCACGCGTCCGGGACAACTTGCCCGACTCTTCGCCGGATTGGAGCAAGCCGAGCCGCGCGCGTTGACAAATTTTGCCAAACCCTTCAGACACCTTGAGAGTTTTCGACACCGTCGCGGCATTGGGATTGTGATATCGGATTTCTTCGAGGATCCTGAAACCATCATCCACACCATTGCCCCGATGCGATTTCGAGGGAATGATGTGGTCCTATTTCATATTCTCGACCCGCAAGAGGTTCGGCCGGTACTCAACGGATCGGCGATTCTCGTTGATCTCGAAACCGATCGTAGGATCGAAGTCATTCCGGAATATACGAAGAACACATATCGCGCGAAGATCGACGCGCATGTCGACCGACTTCGCTCGCTTGCGCGCGGGGCGGGCATGGATTATCACTTGCTCGTCACCGACCAGTCTCTCGATCGCGCGCTGCGCGAGTATCTTTCGCTGCGGCAGGCAGGCAACTAATGGGCTTCCTCGCGCCATGGTTTCTGGGTGGGCTAGCGGCACTGGGGGTGCCGGTCTTTTTGCACCTGCTTCGGCACCACCGGGCCACGCCGCGGCCTGTAGGCTCGCTGATGTTCTTCGAGCGAGGCACGCAGAGTTCGACGCGATACAGGCGGCTGAGGCATGTGGTTTTGTTTGCGCTGCGATTTGCGCTAGTGCTGCTGGTGGTGCTTGCATTTGCCAATCCGTTTCTGCGGCGTGCGGCGACGGAGGCAAACGGCCGGCTGCTTTTAATCGTATTGGATAACTCGTTCAGCATGCGCGCCGGAACGCGGTTCACGGACGCGAAGCAGCAGGCACTGGCCGTTCTGGCAGCGAAACCGAATGCGCAGAAGGCGCAAATCATGACTCTCGGCGGCCAGTTCGGCGTGTTGACGGAAGCAACCACCGACGAGATACAACTTCGAGTGGCTCTCGGGAACGTACAGCCCGGAGACGGGCGAGCGAATTTTGGCGAACTTGGCCGCGCCATCCGGCAACTGTCGGAGACGGTGCGGGGGCCAATCGAACTTCACCTGTTCAGCGATATGCAACGCTCGGCGGTGCCCGCGAACTTTGCGGACATGGTTCTTCCAAACAACGTGACGCTATTCCTGCAATCTGTCGCGAAAGGTACGGCACCGCCGAACTGGACAATTGAGAACGTGGACGCTCCTGCAGTTTTATCCGATCCGAAAGATCCCATGCGGTCCCGTGTAAAAGCAGTGGTTGCGGGGTTCGATACTCCGGCAGTTTCAAAGATGGTCTCGCTGGCGGTAAACGGCAAAGTCATTGCGACGCGCAAGGTGGATGTGCCGGCGAACGGTCGCGCGACCGTCGAGCTTGCCCCACTCGATGTGGGATATGGCTTCAACCGCTGCGAGGTGCGGATCGAGGGCGGAGACGCTTTCCCGGCCGATGACGCGAGCGTGTTTGCCGTGCGACGCTCGGACCCGGAGCGCGTTCTGTTCGTTCACGCTGGTGGTGAGACGCGATCGGCGCTCTACTTTGGGTCTGCGTTGGAAGCAGCGGCGCAAGGCGCGTTTGTGTTGCAGTCCGTGGCTGCGGAGCAGGCCACTGACCTTGATCCATCGAAGTACGCCTTCGTGGTGCTCTCGGATGCTGTCGTGCTTCCGTCAATTTTCGAACACGTGCTCGCACAGTATGTAGCGAAGGGCGGCAGCGTGCTGATTTCGCTGGGCACCGCCGCGGCCCACAGTGCGCGGATTCCGCTGTGGAGCGGCGCTGTGAAAGACGTGCACGAGTATGCGCGTGCGGGCAATCCGGCCACTGTTGGCCAGGTGGACTTCAGCTATCCCGGGCTTGCGCAAGAGCAACCGGGGCACGATAACGGTGGATGGGCGGACGTGAAAATCTCTTACGCGGCAGTGTTGGACGTGGGCCAGGCGCGAGTGGCCGCGCAGCTCGCGGACGGCACACCTCTTCTGGTCGATAAGCAATTGGGCGAGGGGCACGTGGTGCTGCTCACTTCGGGCCTCGAAAATCTGACCAATGACCTTCCTCTTCATCCAGTGTTTGTTGCTTTCGTGGACCGCACGGCGCGATATCTGTCGGGCAGCGAACGGCTCAGTGGATCGAGGCTCGTGGATTCGTTCGTCCAACTGCGTTCTGCCGGTGAGCCGGTTGCTGCAGCAACGAGCATCGAAGTAATCAATCCTGATGGTCAAAGGGCTCTTTCGCTGACCGAGGCGCGAACGCTGCAGTCGTTCCGCTTGGAGCGCGCGGGCTTCTATCGGATTCGCTTTGCGAACGGACGCGACGCGGTCATTGCCGTCAATCCTGACCGGCGCGAATCGGATCTGGAACCATTGGCCGAAGATGTCCAGAAACTTTGGAGTGGAAGTTCCCAAGGCGCCGGATCGCAGGCGGCCTCAACAGCGCCGGTGGAAGCGAAATATCGGGACATCAGCTTATGGTGGTACGTTATGCTGCTTGCGTTGCTGGCCGCTCTAGCAGAGGTGGTATTTGCCAGTGGCTACATGAGCACGCCGCGGGAGGAAGTATGAGCAACCACAGCGAGCTCAGTTCATATATTGTGAAGCTGCAGAAAAGGTTGCGGCTGGGTGCGTGGCTGCGCGGCGCAGCCATCTTTGCCGGAACCGCGCTCATTGTCACTGTCTTGCTGGTGCTGCTGCTCAACCGTTTTGCTTTTCCGGCGCATGGCGTCACGGCGGCACGACTGACTATCTTCGTTGCACTTGCCGCTGTCGCGGTGTTCGGCATCGCCGTCCCATTGGTCCGGGTGACCAGAGAGTGGGCGGTGCGCAACGCCGAAGCCGTGAATCCTGCCCTGGAGCAGCGGCTGACGACGTTTCAGGAGCGTGCAAGCAAGAGCGACGATCCATTCCTGGAACTATTAGCGGCCGATACGCTGGCGCGCACGCGCGACACACAACCATCTTCGCTGGTCCCGGATAACCGTCTATTCGCTCTTGGCGGCGCAGCGTTATCTTGTCTTGCCGTGCTGGTGTGGATCATCGCCGCTGGCCCGGGCTATCTCGGCTATGGAGCTTCGCTGCTTTGGACGAAGACGAACGCAGCTCCCCTGTATGCAATCTCAGTCACTCCAGGCAACACCACCGTGCGGCGGAATAGCGATCAGCTGATCACTGCCCATGTCACCCGCTTACGGCCGGGAAAGGCACAACTCTTCGCGCGTTATCAGAGCTCCAAGCTTTGGGAACCCACTCCAATGCAAGCCGCACCCGACTCCGGCGGCGGCGCGACCTACCAATTCGTTTTCGCGGGGCTGCCGGAAAACGTAGAATATTACGTAACCGCCGGTCCGCTCGTCTCTTCGCATTTCAAAGTGCACGTGGTCGATCTTCCATCCGTTAAGGACATCCGCGTCACTTACCACTATCCGGCGTGGACGGAGATGAAGCCCGCGACCGAGGAAAATTCCGGTGATTTGCGCGCAATCGAAGGAACAGACGCCGCCATTGAAGTAAAGATGGATCGCCCTCTGAAGGATGGCCAACTCACATTGGACAACGGCGAGGTTATTCCTCTTACGGGCGACGCGAGCAACACGTACAAGGGCTCGATCCATTTGCAAAGGGACGGCGCGTACCATTTGGCCGAAACGGACGAAGGCCAGCAGGTGCGGCTCTCGGAAGACTACTTTATCGCAACAGAGAAGGCTTTGCCGCCGGAGATCTCGATCGACCGTCCTGGTGGTGACTACCGGGCCAGCCCCATCGAAGAAGTCACGGTGGGCGTGAAGGCCGCCGACCAGTTCGGCCTGCATGAACTTCACCTTCACTATTCCGTGAATGGTGGACCGAACCGCGATGTGGATTTGCTCAAAACACCCGGTGCAAAAAGCGCTAATGGCTCCTACACGCTTCCGCTGGAGGACTACAAGCTGTTGCCCGGTGATTTGGTAAGCCTCTACGCTACTGCGAGGGACGGCCACAGTGAAGCGCGCACCGACATTGCGTTCATTCAAGTCGAACCTTTTGAACGCGAGTTTTCACAGTCGCAGCAAAGCGGCGGTGGTGCCGGTGGAGGTGGGGGAGCGAACAACCAGACGGAAATTTCGAAGCGCGAGAAGGAACTGATTGGTGCTACCTGGAAGCAGCAAAACGACAAGACCGCCACTCCCAAAGACGCGGCAGCAGCCGGACAGTTCCTCTCTGACGCGCAGGAGAAGCTCCGCGATCAGGTTGCGGCTCTCTCGATCCGCATGCAGAGCCGCGATATCTCCGAGGCCAACCAGGAATTCAAGGATTTCGATAAGGACATGCAGGATGCCGCCGCGGCCATGGCACCCTCAGCCGAAAAGTTGAAGGGCACGCAGTGGAAGGATGCGATTCCATTGGAGCAGAAAGCACTTCGGGCTTTGCTCCGAGCCGAAGCGACTTTCCGGAAAATAGAGGTTGCTTTCGGTCAACAGGGAGGCGCTGGAGGAAGTGGCGGAAATGCGGGCCGCGACCTGGCGAGTCTCTTCGACCTGGAATTGGACACGGAAAAAAATCAGTACGAGACGACACAAACCGCCTCTCCAGCCCGGCAGCATGAGAAGGATGTGGAGGATGCGCTCGAAAAACTCGATGCGCTGGCCAAGCGCCAGGAGGAGTTGGCCAACCAGCAACACAACCCGCAGCAGAGCTTCCAGGAGCGCTGGCAACAGGAAATGCTGCGGCGCGAAGCCGAACAGTTGCAACGGCAAATGGAACAGTTGGCGCGAACCGGCCAGCAGGGTTACAACGGATCACAACAGGATTCGCAGCAGCAGACTTTCTCTTCGCAGAACGGTTCGCAATCATCACACCGACAGCCCGGGAGTCCCTCTACCCGATCATCGGCGGGCGCATCCGGGGATCAGCGGATCGAGCAGGCGCTCAAACGTTTGCAACAAGCGGCCGATGACATGAAGCGCAACGGGAATCCGCAACAGAACGCCGCCGGGGAGCAGGCCGCGAAACAGTTGCGCAAGGCGTCGAGTCTGCTGGCCGGCACGCAGCAGCAGCTCGCCTCGGGCAAGGTAGGCGCTCTCTCGGGTGAGGCCGACCGTTTGGCGCAGGAGGAACGCGCGCAAGCGGACCGGATCAACAAATTTGCTGGCCAGCAGCCCGATCTCAATGCGACAAATATGGCTGCCATGTTGGGACGCCTTCACGAGCGCGATCGGCTGGCGAAGGACCGGCAGCAACTCTCCGATGACCTGTCAAATCTGCAGAGAAATGTCCGCGAAGCTGCGCGCGAAATGGCTTCGGCACAACCAGGCGCTGCTCAAAAGTTGCGCGACGCGCTGACGCAAATGGATGAGTCCGATCTTGACAATCGCGTGCAAAGAACCGCGGACTGGTTGCGAAGGGGGATCAATCCGAATGCAAACGGCACTGAAAGCGAAATCGCGCAAGGTCTCGCGAAACTAAATCAGCAGCTCAAGCAGGCACAACAAAAAGTGGATCAGGACGGGCCGGTGCAGCGGGGCATAGACAAGGACGGCGAAACAACCGCGCTCGATCAGCTCGAAGGCTTGCGTCAACGGTTGGAAGCCATGGCCCCGTCGCAAGACGGCCAGCGCGGCGGAGATGTCCGCAACGGTGACAGGCACAATTCGGATGGCACCGCGTGGAACAACATCAATACCGGCAACAATCGCTATGGCCAGCCGGGCCAGCCAACTGCTTCCCCGGAAACCTTTGGCAAGGCCGCCGACACCGAACGTATCTTTCGGCAGAGCATGCGTGCCATGAACCAGCTCCGGCAGATGGTCCGGGATGATCCGGAGGCGGCGAAGGAAGTGGCGGAACTAGCGCGCCAGATGCAGTTGCTCGATCCGAGCCGCTTTCCGGGCAATCCAGCCATGCTGGAGCAATTGCACAGGGATGTGCTCAGCTCCGTCGACAGGCTGGAACTCCAGCTACAACGCGATGCTGCCTCTACCCAGGCCCGCACAGGGAAGTCTTCCGCTGTTCCGTCGGGCTATCAGGAATCCGTCGCCGAATATTACAAACGCCTCAGCAAGAATCCGTAGGGAGCCAGGGGATGAAACATACCTCTCGCGGCATGATCAAACTCGCTTTGCCACTCTGTTGCAGCCTCGGCCTTGTGGTTGCCATGTTTGCCCAGCGTCCGTTCCACCAATATCCATCGGTCGAATATGGTGAATCGACGCCGCTGCCGTCAGACTGGCAGCGCCCGGGTGAATGGGCTTTTGCGCGACTCATGTACCCACCTGGTCCTAATGATGGTTATCGTGGCCGTTTCGACGGCGATTGGCGGCAAGGAATGTCATTGTGGACTCAGGATGGGCCTCCGGCCGATCGTGCAATGGCCGCTGCTGTGCGCCGCCTCACACGCATCGACGCGCGATCTGTGGAACAGGACGTCAATCTCGATGATGGCGACGAGGTCTGCAATTGGCCGTGGCTTTACGCTGTCCAGGTGGGCGAATGGGGAATCACGCAGCACCAGGCGGATGTTTTGCGAGACTATCTGTTGCGGGGCGGCTTCCTGATGGCCGACGATTTTCACGGCGCCTACGAGTGGCAGATGTTCCTCCAGCGTATGCGCATGGTTTTTCCCGATCGTCCTATCGTCGACATCCCGGATAACGATCCTATATTTCACACTCTGTTCGATCTCGACGACCGCTATCAGATTCCCGGCGAGGCGCACTTACACCGCGGCTACAAAGTACCGGACTATCCACAGGGCCCCAATGATGGAAAGGGAGCCCGCTGGCTCGCCATCTATGACGACAAAGGCCGCATCATGGTCGCCATCTCCTTCAATTCAGACATCGGCGATTCGTGGGAATGGTCCGATCGTCCATCTTACCCGGAGCGCTTCTCCGCCCTTGGCATTCGCATCGGCATCAACTACGTCGTCTATGCGATGACGCACTGACTGTTTGCGCCTCACCGGCTTTGATACCTGGCACGGCGTCGCCGACTTCATCGCGATTACGCCCATGAATTCGTTACCGACCACGGTGCCTTTGTCTAGCGCCGTTCCCTGTCGTATGTGTGCAGATCGCCGCCGCAGATCCCGGCGGTCGTGAGACGCAAAATCGCGTCCGTAGGTTGTTTGATTTTTGGTTTGGGCTGAGTGGTCACTGCCATCTTGTGCTGCCCTCCGTAGGCAACCGCTTTCATTGTGTTCTTTGTTCCACGGGATGATCTATGGCCGCGCAAGACGAAAAAGCCAGCCTACGGTTCGGCATGGTCCAGGATGTCCAGTGTCGACCATACGACGGCATACCAGGCGAAGATATGCGCCAGTCCTTGTAGCGAGCATGGGGAAATGGTGTAGAGAGGCCAAATGTCGATGCTGGGTACGGGGCCCATTCAAACGTGCGGGCCAATTGCCGCGCCTCAAAATGCAGGATCGGATTTGGCTACATACTCCCTTCGCTGTATTGTCCGGGCTCGCCCAGGCGCCCGATAATCCCTTGGCCAAGGGAATACTTCCCCAAAGACCCCAAGGAAAGGTGCAGTGATGTCCAGTCCATCTCGCAGTCTCAAAAAAGCTCCAAAAGCTCAATCCGTAAAGCCCGAAATCCTTTCACGGCAAGACGGTCGGGCATTTCTCGACGAATTCAACGAACTCGTGTCTCGCCGCGCGTATGAGCTGTTCGACCGGGATGGCCAGTTGAATGGCAACGATATCGCCCACTGGCTACAAGCAGAGAAAGAATCCGCAGCTCCGCTGCCGGACGTGCGCGAGTCCGCAGACTCGTTCTCAGCCAACGTGCCGCTGCCGGAAGTCACCGTCGGAGGCGTGAAGGTATTTGCGACGGAAGATCGCGCCCTCGTGTCTGCCGAAAGCAACTCTCAAGGCGATTCCGATGCCCGCGACCACAGCAGCCATTCCATCTACTTCCTGATTCACTGGCCTGAAATCGTTGACCCGGCGAGCTGCCAGGCGGAGCTGGAGGACGACAACTTGCTGATCACCGTCCGCAAAGCCGAAATCCAGTCGGAGACTGCCACCGGAAGCTCGAAAGGTTTGTAACGCTGATGCTCGAATTCGGTTCTGTGCCGATTTCGGGGGAGCGCTACCGTTTCGTCGCCTGGGCTCCGGCCAAGTCGGAGCTGTCACTTACGCTTAACGGCGACAGCCACGAAATTATCCCGATGCAATTTCAAGACGGCTTCTACGTGGCCGAAGTGCCGGCCGTTGACGGAACCCGCTACATGTTCCAGATGCCGGACGGCCGCGAACTGCCCGATCCCGCCTCGCGCCATCAGCCCGACGGCGTTCATGGCGCTTCTGCTGTCGTCGATGCCCGAAGTTTCAAGTGGACAGACGCGAGGTTCGCCGGCTACTCGCTGCGAGACATGGTGATCTACGAGCTGCACGTCGGAACATTCACCTCGCAAGGCACGTTCGACGCCGCGATCGCCCGGCTAGACGATCTTGTGGAGCTCGGAATCACCGCCGTTGAAATAATGCCGGTCGCCCAATTTCCCGGTGAGCGGAACTGGGGATACGACGGCGTGTTTCCCTTCGCAGTCCAGAATTCCTATGGCGGCCCGGTCGCGCTGCAGCGTTTCGTCAACGCGGCGCACGCGCGCGGACTCTCCGTAGTCCTCGACGTCGTTTACAACCACATTGGCCCGGAAGGGAATTACTTCGACGAGTACGGCCCGTACTTCAGCAGCATGTACTGTACACCTTGGGGCCGGGCGATCAATTTTGACAGCGCCCAATGCGAACCGGTCCGCGCTTTCTTCATCCAAAACGCGCTCTATTGGCTCGGCGAATTTCACATCGACGCGCTGCGCCTCGACGCCGTCCACGGCATTTACGATTTCGGCGCGCGTCACATTCTCGCCGAGCTCAAGGAACACGTACAGGACCTAGCCGGCGCGACAAAACGCAAACTAAACGTTATCGTCGAAAGCGATCTGAACGATTCGCGCATGCTGCACACTCCCATCCGCGGCGGCTACGGCATGGACTCCCAATGGAGCGACGATTTTCATCACGCCCTGCATACGCTGCTGACAAAGGAATCGGCGGGCTATTACGCCGACTTTGGCAAAGTCGAAGACCTGGGAATTGCCCTACGCGACGGCTGGCGCTACTCAGGTGAGTTCTCGCAATCCCGGCAACGCCGCCATGGCAACTCACCTGCCTGCATATCTCAAGATCACTTCGTGGTGTTCAGCCAGAACCACGACCAAGTTGGCAATCGCGCTAATGGCGAGCGCCTCGCCGAGTTGGTCGATTTCGAAAGCCTCAAGCTGGCTGCTGGCGTCACGTTGTTGTCGCCCTTCGTTCCGCTGCTATTCATGGGGGAAGAATATGGCGAAAAGCGTCCCTTCCAATATTTCACCAGCCACGGGGATCCTGGCTTGATCGAGGCCGTGCGTCGCGGTCGCCGCCAGGAATTTGCGCATTTCGATTGGAGGGAGGAAGAAATCCCCGATCCGCAGGCCGAAAGCACGTTCGCCGCGTCCACGCTGGACGACTCCGCGAAGGATCGCGAACCGCATCACACACTGCGTCGATTTTACAAGTCTCTTCTGGCGCTCCGAAAACGTCTGCGGCTAGGCGCTGCAAAGTCCGACGTCACGTGGAACGAATCGGACCAGACCGTCATTCTTGAATACCCGGCCGCAAACGTTCTGGCGATTTTTCATTTTGGGCAGAAAGGAGTTCGAGTTCCTCTTCCCATTGGACTGCAATCCGCCTCAACCATTCTGAATTCTGCGGATCGCGATTGGCGAGGTCCGGCGCTCGACAGTTTGCGAACGCAAGCCCCTGACAGCGGCGTCCCGCTCGAACCGCGCTCATTCGTAGTTCTTGTTCCTCATCGAGGCCAACGTCTATGAAGTATGTCTGCGTTCACGGTCACTTTTATCAGCCACCGCGCGAAAATCCCTCACTCGAGGCAGTCGAGCTGCAGGACTCGGCATACCCGTACCACGATTGGAACGAGCGAGTGACGGCGGAATGTTACGGGCCCAACGCGAAATCGCGTCTCCTCGACGATCAGAAGCGGATCGTCCAACTGGTGAACAATTACGCCCAAATCAGTTTCGATTTCGGGCCTACGCTTCTGCTCTGGATGGAACAAAAGGCTCCGACGATTCTCGCAGCGATCCGTGAAGCCGATCAGAAGAGTAAGGAGAACTTCGGCGGTCACGGCTCAGCGATCGCGCAAGGCTACAGCCACATAATTCTGCCGCTCGCCCACCCGCGCGACAAGGAAACGCAGGTTATCTGGGGCATCCGCGACTTCGAAACACGCTTCGGCAGAAAACCCGAAGGCATGTGGTTGCCCGAAACCGCCGTAGATATCCCGACGCTCGATGCTCTCGCTGCCCAGGGAATCAAATTCACGATCTTGGCGCCGCGCCAGGCCAAGCGCGTTCGCCGCTACGGCAGCCGCAACTGGAAAGATGTTTCAGGCGACCGCATCGACCCCAGCCGCGCTTATCAAGTGCGCCTTCCGTCGAAGCGAACGATATCGCTGTTTTTCTACGATGGGCCCATTTCGCAAAGCGTGGCATTCGAGGGACTGCTCAACGACGGGAAGCAGTTTGCGAATCGGCTGCTCGGCGGGTTCTCCGAGGATCGCACCGGACCGCAGCTATCGCACATCGCCACGGACGGCGAGAGCTACGGCCATCATCACCATTATGGCGAAATGGCGCTCACCTTCGCGCTCAACGGTATCGCCACTGGCGACGTTGCCAAGCTCACCAACTACGGCCAGTTCCTGGAATCGCATCCGGCCGATCACTGGGTCGAAATCTTTGAGAACACGTCATGGAGCTGCGCTCACGGAATTGAGCGCTGGAGGTCGAATTGCGGCTGCAACTCAGGCGGGCATATGGAGTGGAATCAGGAATGGCGCGCACCGTTGCGAAGTGTGCTCGACTGGCTCCGAGATACTCTCGCGCCCGAATTTGAAAGACGCGGGGGCGAACTTCTGAAGGATCCCTGGTCCGCGCGCAACGATTACATCGATGTCGTCCTGAACCGCTCGACGGAAAACGTGGAAGCCTTCTTCGCCAAACACACCAGGCGCGAATTGAACCGCGAAGAAAGCGTGCGCGCGCTCAAACTGCTCGAAATGCAGCGCCATGCGATGCTCATGTACACCAGTTGCGGCTGGTTTTTCGACGAGCTTTCCGGGCTCGAGACCGTGCAGGTGCTGCATTACGCGGGCCGGGCGATTTATCTGGCTCAGCAGGCTGTTCCTGACCAGGGTATCGAATTGCAGTTCTGCGAACGGCTGCGAAACGCGAAGAGCAATCTCCCCGAGCCCGCGAACGGAGAGGAAATCTATAATAAGTGGGTCGCCCCCGCGGTCATCACCGCGGAGAAAGTTACGGGCCACTACGCCGTGAGCGGGCTTTTTGAATCCTATGGCGATCAGACGAAGATTTATTGCTATAACGTAGCGCGTGAGGACTACAAAGTTGAAACCGATGGCCGCGTGCGCCTCGCAATCGGCCGCGCGCGCGTTCGATCTGAAATCACGACGGGCGAGAAACGCCTCAGCTTCGCCGTTTTGCATCTGGGTGATCATAATCTCACCGGCGGCGTGCGCGAGTTTCAGGACGAAACGGGTTTTCAGAATCTGCGCGACCGTCTGAAGCGTGCCTTTGATCAGGCGGACACCGCGGAGGTGATCCGCATTCTAGACGAGCAATTCCGCGCAAACACATTCTCCATTCGTTCGCTCTTCCGCGATGAACAGCGCCGCATTATTAATCTCATTCTTCAGGACACACTGAGTTCCACTGCGGGTTCGATCCGCGGCATGTACGAACATCAGGCTCCTCTGATCCGCTTCCTTACCGGTCTGAGCGTGCCGGTGCCCGACGCGTTCGTCTCCGTGGCCGGAATCGCCCTCAACGGGCAGTTGCAACAGGCGCTCGAGCGACCCGATATTGATCCGGCCGCCGTGCAGGCGCTCATGCGCGAAGCCGAATTAAACCGCGTGAAGCTGGACGCGACGACGCTCGAATACACGATTCGAAAACGCCTGGAAGCGCAGGCGGCCCTGTTCGAGCAAAGGCCGGACGATCTGGAAGCGTTAAAGAAGCTGCATGCCCTGCTTGACTTGGCCAGTGGCCTGCCATTTTCCGTAGGACTCGCAACGGTCCAAGAGCTCAGCTTCGCGCGGCTCGGGCACGCCGCGGTCAACGGGAATGGAAACGCGCTCGCGGCCGCCGCGAATAACGGCAGCGCGAACACGAACGGCGTCGCGACCTCATCGCAGAACCCCGAAGCGGCTCGACAGGAATGGATCCGCGAGCTTTCCGCCGTACGCGAAAAGCTCCATATCCAAGGATCGCAGTAATGCCGTCGCGCGTGCCACTGGCGACTTACCGCCTGCAATTCAATTCTAATTTTCGCTTTCGCGATGCGATCCCGATTCTCGACTATCTGCGTGATCTCGGAATTTCGCACGTCTACGCATCGCCGATCCTGTCGAGCCGCCACGGCAGCGGCCATGGCTACGACGTCACCGATCCCGCGAGCATCGACCTCGATCTTGGCGGGGCCGAGGATTTTGGCGCGCTGCAGGCCGCACTCAAAGAGCGGGGGCTCGGATTAATCCTGGATATCGTTCCCAATCACATGGCCGCAAGCAGCGAAAACCGCTGGTGGATGGACGTTCTCGAATTCGGTCCCGATTCCGCGTACTCGTCATACTTCGATATCGACTGGAACTCGCCTTCGCGCACACTCGCAGGCAAGCTGCTCCTGCCGTTTCTCGGCAGGCCGTTCAGCGACGTGTTGAACGACGGCGAACTGAAAATCGGCCTCCACGACGGCCGCTTTCTCCTGCATTATTTCGACCACACCTTCCCAATTGCGCCCGCCTCGTACGCCGAAATCCTTGGCCACTGCCAGGCCGCCGCGCAAATCGTTATCGATCAAGGTTCGCCAGCCGCGCTCGAATGGCAGGGAATCCTGGCCGTAGCTCAGTTGCTTTTCTATGGCAGCGGCGGCACTGCGCAAGCGGCAGCCGAACGCAGGATCAAATTCGAATGCCTGCGCGACCGCCTGAAGCAATTGCTAACTGCCTCCCCCGCGGTCGACGCGTGCGTGGAGCGAACTCTCGAGCGCCTTAACGGCGCATCTGGCGATCCGGCCAGCTTCGTCAAGCTGGAGCAGATTCTCGGCGCCCAGCACTACCGCCTCGCCTATTGGCAAGCGCCGAGCGAAGCGATCAACTATCGGCGATTTTTCTCGATCACGGATCTGGTCGGCGTCCGTGTGGAAGACCCCGCGGTTTTCGACTCCACGCACGAGTTAGCCATCCGAATAGCGCAAAATCCCAACTGTGCCGGATTGCGAATCGATCACATCGACGGCCTGCGCGACCCCTTGGCATATCTCAATCGCGTGCGCGAACGGCTGGCAAGGTCCGGCGCAGCGCACGGAGTGGCGCAGGACACAGAAAACAGCCCGCCGTACGTGATCGTTGAAAAGATCCTGGCGAAAGACGAGCAACCGCCAGCGGAATGGCCCGTCGAAGGCACTACGGGCTACGATTTCATGAATGCCTCCACCCGGCTATTCGTCGATGAAACGCGTGCGAAGAAGCTCGACGAAATCTACGCCGATTGGACCGGACTGCACGCTGATTTCGACGATGTGGTCTACGAAAAGAAGAAGCTCGTGATGCGTACGCTCTTCGGCGTCGAAATGCGCGCGATAGGCAGGGAACTGGGCGAACTAGCGCGCGACGATCGCTACGCCCGCGAATTGCATCCGGCCGAGCTCGCCGAAGCCCTGATCGAAGTTACCGCCTGCTTGCGCGCCTATCGCACATACATTCAGACGCTTGAAGTTCCCGAGAGCGCCAAACAGCTGCTAGCCACCGCAATCGATGCTGCTCGCAACCGCCGTTCCACTCTGCCGGCGCGATATTTCGATTTCCTCTCGGATGTCCTTTTGCTCGCGTCGCCCGAGCATGTGAGCGCGGATCAGCGCGAGTCGCGCCTCACTTTCGTCACGCGATGGCAGCAATTCACCGGATCGATCATGGCCAAGGGCGTCGAGGACACGGCGCTGTACGTATATTTTCCGCTCGCGTCTCTGAACGAAGTCGGAGGTGACCCGCGCGTAACCGACGATGGCCCTGCCGCGTTTCATCAATTCGTCGCCGCGCGCCAGGAAAAATGGCCGAACAGCCTGAATGCCACGACGACCCACGATACGAAGCGCTCGGAAGACACGCGCGCCCGCATTTCAGTCCTTTCAGAAATTCCAGAGCGGTGGGCTGAATGTCTGTACGAATGGTCACGCATGAACGAATGTCACACGAACAAACTCGACAAAACTGTGGTCCCGGATCGGAACGAAGAGTATCTGTTTTATCAAACGCTTATCGGCGCGTGGCCGCTGAAAGAGGACGATTGGCCTGTTCTAGTCCCGCGTCTCCAGGATTACTTCATCAAGGCTTCCCGCGAAGCCAACGTCCACACGCGATGGTCCACGCCGAACCAGCCCCACGAATCCGCCCTGCGCGAATTTGTCGCGCGCACGCTCGATCGCGAAGCGAATCGCCAATTCTGCGCGAGCGTGGAACATCTAATGGATTGGGTCGGCCTCTACGGAATGTTGAACGGCCTGGACCAGACGCTGCTCAAGTGCACTTGCCCCGGGGTGCCCGACACGTATCAAGGCTCGGAGCTCTGGGACTTACGCCTAGTCGATCCCGATAACCGCGGGCTGATCGACTTCGATCGCCGGGTCGCGTTTCTTTCGACACCAGATTCTTCGCCCAAGGCGCAGAACCGCAGCGACGTCGAAGACTTACTCTCGAACTGGCGTGACGGACGCGTGAAAATGCACGTGTTGTCGCAAGTGCTGAACGCGCGCCGGCAGATGTCCGAGCTTTTTTGGCTCGGTAGATACAAAGTCTTGGCTGCGACGGGCGAGCACGCTAGCCGCGTCTTTGCATTCGCGCGCGAACACGCCGAGGCGTCGGCGATCACGATCTTTCCGCGCTGCATGGCCTCCGTGCGTGGCCCGGTGACACCCAGCGAATGTCGCCGCAAATTCTGGCAGAATACCGACCTACTGTTACCTGCGGGCTCGCCAATATGCTGGGTGAATGTATTGGGCGGGAACGCATCGGGGCCGGTCGAACTCAAACCTGAAGGCCGCCTTTCGCTCTCCGAAGTTTTCGAAGAATTTCCTCTGGCTTTGCTGGTTCCTACGAATTCAGTTTAAGTTGTTTGCGAAAAGACCTTCTCGTGCGGTCGGGACATATGCAATCGGAACACAGTTGCTTTACTGCGCTGTGTTGGCTGCCGCGTCGTATGGGCTGAGCTTCGAACTTCCACACGGACAAATGAGCGTCCTTTCCCTTGGGCTCTGCACTCAAGACATCGGTGCTGCCGTTGCGTCTTTGCTCAACAAATGAGCCATAGCTCTGCGGTAAGCGCGTAGGATATACCGGAGAAATTCCACTCGAACAAGTGCGGGCCGCGTTTTCCAGCATGAAATTGGAAAATATGGAAAATAGCCGATCTGTACGCGCAGTGGCTTAGCTGTGTATAATCAATAAGCTAGAGAACTTGAGCGGGCGTCGTACAATGGCAGTATAGAAGCTTCCCAAGCTTCGGACGTGGGTTCGATTCCCATCGCCCGCTCCAGATTCTAAAGCACTTACGCAACCGACCCATTTTCCATATTTTCCAAAACATCAATTTTGTTGCCAGACTTCGCGGAAAATTGGACTTTTGACCAGGCTCGTCCCCACGCCATAAATAATCTTTCGCACGAACTGCTCCTTGCGCTCAAACCGGGAAACTACGAACCGAGCTTCTTAAACAGAGCCTAACGAATTGGCCGTGCGCGGGCAGTGAACCACGGCCCGGCTATGCGAGTTAACCGGCCAACTTAGTAACGTGCCTGGTTAACGCCGAAGTGGGTACTATGCGCAACCTTTCCGATGGATGTCATAACGAGGTCGGCCTCACGACGAGCCGAGTAGACTGTCGGTGTCCACCATAACAGCGCTCGGACCGAAGGAGGCCGAATGCAAACACCGTTCCTATTCTCCAAGGCATTCGCGCTGTGTGGAAGCGAGGATCGTATTCGGGTCATTTCCATCAAGAACGATCTCGTTTGTGGTCGGGCTGAAGACTTGGCTAACGACAGGCGGCTCGTCGAGGATCCCAGCAAGCGATCTTTGCTATCGGCTTCGGATGAAAACGTCAGCAGGAAGTTTGAATCGTGCGCTCAGTTTCCGTACCTGCTCCAGTGTGAGCTTCCGTTGCCTCGCCAGGAACATGGAGACGGCGCTCTCTGATCCAAATTCAGGGATCAAGTCACGCTGTGTGAGGGCCTGTTGCTCGAGGAGGAAACGCACGACGGAAACCGCGTCTGCGGCAGGAATCGGATAGTGCGTTTCTTCGTAGCGTTCGACCAGCAAGGTCAGAAGTTCAATTGCCTCTACTTCCGAGCGAGATGGACTCTCCAGAGCTGTCAATTGGAAGAGGGCGTTGGTATAGGCTTCCAGCTCTTCTTCATTATGTATGACGTGGGGAGCACCCTTCGCGATCATTCTTGCTGGGTCTGAGAGAACTGTGTTCATTTTGTACCAAATCTCCTATCCCAATTACCGGGATTGTTGTATTCCTTATGTGTCAAAAAGGAGCGAATGTAAACATGCCCTTGGGTGCGCTTTTGATCCGTTCTTTTCGCATAGTGAATGACTGTGACGAGTCTGTAGCGGTTCCGTCGAAAGTCAAATATCACATATCCTTTAACATTGTCTGCATCCTTAAAAGTGCTGCGAACCTCCGGAAAACTGTGCCATCGAACCTCTTTGACGATAGCCATCCATGCCCTGATCTCGTCCGCTGCATCCGGGTACTTCTCCATAGCCTCGCTCAGATGTTTGCGCGTAACGATGTGCACTATCCTACGTTACTTCACAATATGTGAAGTCGTCAAGTGGCCAAAAATATCTGCAACTGTACCTCAAGAATGGAGACTGTAGCGAAGGAACACTAAGTTGCTAAGTTGCAAATGCGGGCTAGATATCGGCGGCTTCGTGATCCTTTCTCCTCCTTCGAGGTGTGAAAGCGAGGCATCTACAGCTCGATCAACACGCTGGCCAGTCTGTTTATTAGTTCAAGCGTTCAAGCTGTTGCGGCAATCCGTTTGCGAGTTCCGGCTCGTCCTCCTCTCTTTCAAGGGACAAGAGTAGGGAATCCGGTCAGCTTCAGAGCATGCGCGTTTTGGTCGCACTTTTTGCCGGCGTCACCTAGTATTGCCCTTGGGGAAATAGCAAAGTCACCTGCAGGTTCATTTGCCAGCTAGGCAAACCGGCCGGAGTTACTGCGTTGCGGTAAAATGTTGCCGCGAAGTCAACCGGCCGAGATCCAATGCTCACCAGCCTGCCCACACCACCTCCAAATGGCAAAAGCCATTTGTTACCTGCCTGCGCGCGCCAATCCGCGAACAAAACCGGAGCAGAGGTCAGATACCAGTCGTGTTTCAGGTCGTAGGCGAGAAAATACTGAAAGGTCATTCGATTCGTTGCCGGGCGACTTTCCGATCCCGCAACCGACCAACATTGCTCACCAGCGTGCCCAGAGTCCATGGGCCAGGCTGAGCCAGAACGACAACTGACGGACCAAGGCTAAATTTCCCCTGTCCCAGAGCGTTGCTGGTTGCAGTCGGAACCGCGCCCCAAATTACGCTGCCGGGCTTGCTAGGCGCTAGAAAAAAAGATGGCGTCATATCACCAAGGCCGAATTGCCCTCCCGAGCTTTTATCCGGGTAAGGTTGCGATGTAATGGGCAGGATAATTCGGCTAATCAGCATCCAATTCTCGCTCAGGTTGGCCGGAATCACAGGTTGCGCAGCCAAAACGTTTTGGGTGCGGCTGTAAGTACCGATGTTGAAGTTCGTAGTGTTCAAAATAAGAACGCTAATCAAATCAGATACCGGGTTCTGTGCGGCTTTGAGCAGATCTTCGGACGGTTCATCAGCAGTTGCTGTCGCGGGCAGAACTGCCGATTCGGACTCGGCTTGCGATTGCGCGAAACAGGTCGAAGTGAGGATTAGGAAAACAAAAGCGTAAACAAGCCTCAAGCTAAGCGGAGCAAGCCGTGGCACTTCTCTGGGCGCATTTCGCGGTCGTAGGTTACTTGACATCTGATCTGGCTCCTGGGTGTCGCATCGGCAAGGCCAACACGTTTTCGCCGGAGTAGTTTGCAATCTGCCTGCCGGCCCGAGAGACCAATCGACTGGAGTTTCCTTTGCCAGACTAAATCCCCTATTTGGAATACTCATGCCTTCAAACGACCGTGGGTCTAACTGGGATCGTGGCGATTGATTACGGACGACGGATCTACCCTCGTCTGATTTCCGGAATTTGGACGACAGATGGCACCAATTCAATGTCCACTTTGGTACTACGCCAAGAAAATCCAAGAGAATATCCGTGTTCCTCGCGGCCACCGAATTGCAGTACGTCGCAAGGGGTCACTGGCATCTTGCTGGCCGCTTGCGTTGATCTCATGACGTTGTTGCGCTAGAAAAATTAAGTTTTGATTGGGATGAAGATGGGTTGTAATAAAACTAGAGTTGGAAGCTCTTTTTTGAGAGCTCTTGCCGCGTTATCAGTCTTAGCACTGTGCAGTCTTCCTTGCTTGGCTCAATATAACTTCGAGATTCAGCCTTTCGTTGGCTACAAGTACGGTGGCGGAGTTGACGTCGGCGCTAACACGTACGGCGTCAGTCGAGTCAACATCGATAGCAGCAGTTCCTACGGCGTTACTGCTACCTTCAATCCCGCGGAACATCTCGGCCTGGAGTTCCTGTGGGACAGCCAGCCCACCAACGCTACAGCCAGCTGCGCCAGTGGCGGATCTGCGGCGGGCCGGGTGATCAGGATGCATTCTCCAGCCGTTCACGAGGAGACAAAAACATGATGCGGAAAACATTCACGCCAATCCTGCTGGTTTTACTCAACACGCTCTCGATTCTGCTCTGCGCGCAAGAAGCGGCTCATTCGGGACAGATTGTGAACTCTGGAGCGGGTTCGTGGTTGAAAGATCCGATCACGAACTGCGCGGTCTGGGGGAGCGCTCTCCGCGGCAACAATCTCATCAGCTGGTCCGGCGATTGCCGCGATGGCAAGGCGAACGGTACGGGAGTGTTGAGTTGGATTAATGACGGCAAACTTGCCGGGCGGTACTCCGGGCCGATCGTGGAGGGGAAAGCGCAGGGTCTCGGCACCATCGACTTCTGGCTAGACAATCAGTACCTCCGCTATGAGGGCAGCTTCCTCAACAGCAAGCTGGATGGCTGGGGCCGCGTCCGCTGGCCTGACGGAAGTCAACTCGAAGGCGAATTCAAGGATGACGCTCCCAGCGGCTTTGTACAGTACACGGCCGCGAACGGATCGAGCTACACAGGCGAGGTCAAGAACGAAGTAGCCGATGGCCAAGGTCACCAGACTCTGCCCGACAAGGAGGAGTATTACGGACAGTTCCGCCAGGGCAAGAGAGAGGGTGAAGGTGTCCTACTCTTGCCCAACGGCGACATGTTCACAGGCAGCTTCCGCAACGACCAACCCAGCGGAGCAGGAAAGCTCCAACTGGCAAGTGGAATCGTATACGAAGGTCCTTTTGTCAACGGCGTTCCCGCGGGAGAAGGAAAAGTTCTTACTCCGGACGGCGATACTGGGCGCGGCCATTTCGTGAACGGTTACCCAGAAGGCAAGCTCGCCTTCACGGGCAAAGACGGTTCCACATTTGATCAGTACTGGAGCAATGGAAAGCAGGTCGCGAAATGAAAAAGTCAGCTCTCGCGTTGTTGATTGGTTTGTTTGTTCTCGGTCTTCCACTACAGGGGCAGATCTTCGAAGGGGGATTTGCGGGGGCGTTGTCCGGAGCAATGCTGGGTTCGCTTGTCGGGGGCAGGTCGGGTGCAACCTGGGGCGCTGCCATCGGCGGAGGCGTTGGAATGATTGAAGGTGCAAATGAACGCGATCGCCGGAACGAAGCGCAAGCTGCGTTCAGACGGCAACAACAGGAGCGGGCCGCTTGGGAGCGCGAAGACCAACGGCGGAGAGAACACGAGAGAGCATTGCTTGCTGCCAGACAGGAATGCTGCCTACCAACCTCGGCACCAGCGGCTCACTATTCGGCCAATACTGCGTCGACGGGAAACTCGTTCATCGTGCTGGAAACGAAGAAGTCGCTCGTCCGAATGGGATACGATCCGGGGGCGATTGACAATCAGATGAATCCTCAAACCGCCGAAGCGATTAAGGCGTACGAAGTGAAATACAGTTTGCTGGTAACCGGCCGACCGACGCAGGAGTTGCTCAGACATATGCTGCAACACGGAGGCTAGGTACAGCTCGCGGTGGCTTCGATGAGGAAATTAGGAATGCGACCCGGTTCACGCGCTGAAAGAGAAGAAATTCTGATGCTCCGCAGCCGTCGCTTCATGCCACCTGTCTTCTTCGTTCTGCTTGCCTCGATCCTTGGGATGCCGGCTACCGCCCTGTCTATCGCCTCGAACAAGCCGGCCACCGTGACACAAGAACCACAACCGGTAGCATGGCGAGATCGTCCGGGTTTGCTCGACGGGCCGGGCAGTGTGTCTCGGCGACGCTCGTCTCTGCAGCAGCGGCAGCCGATAAGGCAGACTATGTTCAAGAATGGCGCCCTGGAGGGCGCCGATTTGCAGTTTGACTCGGTTGAGTTTGCGTTGAGATCCAGCTCTTGTTTCCAAATTTCCAGGGTGGAATGCGTTGGGATGTAAGAACTTATGAGGTTCCTGATCCTGATCATCCAGGATATTATACGCAACTTCCCGGTGGCTATTTCCCCGGCAACGCGCTCTGCTCCATAGTAGTGACGAAACGGAGTAATGTCCGTGGAGCGAAGGGAGCAGGTCACCGGCGCTGGGATCGAGTCAACTGGAAACAGGAAGAACTGAGGGCCTCGGGGTGAAATTCCCCGGGGCTACTCGGCGCTTTGGGTAACCGGCGTCCCTACCGCGACACTCTAGCAGTAGTCTCACACAATCTGCGGGTTGAGTATTTGCTCCACAAACTTGTGCGGGAATTGTGGTCAACGTCTGAAGCTCGCTGAGCTGAGGTAAGGATTGTGCTCGTAACTTCGACGGGTGTAATATCCGCTTGTGAAAAGCAGGGTCGCATGAAACCTCGCATCCTCCCCTCGGAACGCACGGAATGGCAATCGCTGGGCGCATGTTGGGCGTTGTCTTTAACTATCACGTTTCTGGCACTTGGCGCGCCCACGCCATCTCAAGAACCGCCGCAGCCAGCACAATCCATAGCAGACGCCGCGCGGAAGGCGCGCGCGCAAAATTTGAATTTCACAGCGCCTCCAAGAGTCTTCACTAACGACGACCTCTCTGTGGCGCCTTCACCGCCCAGCGAAATGCCGATTTCTAAGGAGTCTTCACCAAAGCGGGCCGAAGCACCAACATCAGAGGCGGCGGGCTGCAGTGCTCCTGACGACGACAGACTCAAAGCAGAGTTGCAGGCCGCACAGGATGAATTGGACAAAATTCGCCGCGAGCTCTCCTACGATCCCCCCGTCGTTTCTGGCGGCAATGTCGATTTGACGAATTTCAAACCTGGCTCCTCAGGGCTTGCCTTTGGGTCTCCACCGCTGCTGCAAACCCAACCGCAGTCCCCTGCGCGCGTAGACGAAGTCATTCTCGAAGAGAGGGTTGAGTCCCTGAAACAAGCCTCGAGCATTGCTTGCGACTCTCCGAAGGATGCGAAGATTCAGGAGAAGCTCGATTCCGCCGAAAAACAACTGAACTGGTTACAGCGCGAGTTCGATCTGGACCGGGACGCTTACTATTCCAAGCCCAATTACGCCGAAGACACCGCTGGCAAAGCCAAGCTCGATGACGAGCAGCAGCAGATCCAGTCCCTGCAGTCGGAGATAGACAGCCTGAAGGACAAGCTTGTTACACCGAAGGCAGAGAGCAAGATTGAATCCATCCCGAGACTCGGCGGGCTGCACCATCGATATGCGGTGGCAGCGTAGAGTTAGGAACCATTCTTCTGGAGGCTAAACTCTTTTTCTTATAACCGATCTATCACCCGGCTTATGTTCATTTGCGAGGATGTTCGCCGATCGCGGCCAATCAGCCCACGATCTCAAACTGAAAGCTCCCGCCGAACAAAAAGAAATCCTCTTCCTGTCGTGGCAACGATTCGGCGAACTACAGGCATATAAGGCAGCTTCGACAGGCCCTGCGAAGGTTGCCTACGGTCAGAACATCGGAGCGGTCGTCCCCGGCGATGTCACGCGACTATCGCTTACCGTCGCCTCCGTCGTAGAGGGCTTGATTTCCCTATCAGTTGCGGGGAAATTTGGGGTCGTACCCGTTGTTCGCCAAAACCTCAGTCGAGGCCCGAGACGGAGCGGCTTTCGGTGGAGGAGTTCTGAAGACGACTATCGACTCGATGCAGCGAGAAGGCTTTGAACAGGGCGAGTCCGCGTGTGCGTGGAGGACACATACATACATAAAGGACGAGCCGAGAGGCGATCCGAACTAGGCGGCTCGATCGTAACGATGGTGCCGCCCGCCGAGTCGCTCCAGTGGAAGGATCCGACCCGAGCCAGCGAACGAACCTTGCGGTCAGGTGTCGCCTTCGCAAGCGCGAGGTAGGTGCGATCCTCACGATGGTATCGAACCTTAAACAGGTAATTCCTTAAGTGGTGTTGCATCGATCTATCGAATGCCCCCGACGTATCGGGATCTATCTTAATTTCGGGAGTTCTTTCATATATTTATTAGTCTTTTGCTCACTCGTGGCATCCAATGCCAGGAAGCCCTCCCTATAAGGGCGCGCTGGAGGTGTTCAATGCCGCGGAACGTAGCAGATCTAATGTGGGAAATGCTTCAAAAGGCTGGCCTGAAACGCTGCTATGGAATTGTGGGGGACGCCTCTTAATCCCGTCATCGATGCGCTCCGCCGGAACGGAAATATTGACTTCGTTCATGTGCGGAATGAAGAGTACGGCGTCTTCGCCGCGGTTGCAGAGGCCTACTTCACGGGAAACCCTGTTGCGGTGTGCGGCACGGCCGGCCCCGGCGTGACTCACCTGTTTAACGGCCTGATGGACGCGAGGAAAGAAGGCGCCTCGGTCATCGCCATTGCTGGCGACGTCGAATCGAAGCTGATCGACACGGCTGCCCTTGAGGAGCTCAATCCTTACAAGTTTTTCGACACCGCCGCGCTTTACATCGGCCGCGTCGTGAATCCGGAACAGGCCCGGGCAGTCATCAACACCGCCATCACGACTGCCGTCATCGACTCCGGTCCCACTGTGATTTCGCTTCCCGGCGACGTCGCAGCATCCGAGGCGCCGGACGGAAGGCATACCGTCGCGATTCCTGCCAAGACTGTCTTTCGTCCTGGCGATATGGATTTGGAAAAGCTCGCACGCTTGATCAACGATGCAAAGACGGTTGCCATCTTCGGAGGCGACGGCTGCCGCGACGCGCGGAACGAAGTGCTGACCCTGGCCAACAAGCTAAAAGCGCCTGTCGGATACTCCTTCCGCGGCAAGCAATGGCTCGAGCATGACAACCCCTACGCCACGGGCATGACCGGTCTCCTCGGCTATGGAGGAACGTACAACGCGATCCACGGCGCCGATCTTCTTCTGATGCTCGGAACAGATTTTCCGTTTTCCGAGTTCTTGCCGGATGGCAACGTGAAAAAAGTCCAGATTGACACGGATCCGAAGCACCTCGGCCGCAGGACGGCGCTGGATCTCGGTCTTGTCGGAGACGTGCAGGCGACGGTCGCGGCCGTGCTGCCTAAAATACGCGAGAAAAATGACAACAGCTTCCTCGAAAGGCACCTTGCGCAAACCCGAGAGTTCGACGAGTTGCTGAATCATTACGTTGAGAAAGGTCCTGGCATCAAGCCGATTCGTCCGGAGTACCTCGCCGCGACATTAAGCGCCTTGGCTTCCGACGACGCCATGTTTTTCGCCGACACTGGAACGGCCTGCATCTGGTTGGCGCGGCACATCAAGGGCGGCGCGAATCGCCGGCTCTTTGGTTCCTTTTCATGGGCATCGATGGCGAACGCCGTGCCTAATGCCTTCGGCGCACAATTGGCCTTCCCTGGCCGGCAGACGATTGCCCTCTGCGGCGATGGCGGTTTCACGATGCTCGCGCTCGGCGATCTGCCCACTCTCGTGCAACGCAAGGTGCCCGTCGTGCACATCATCCTCAACAACGAATCGCTCGACTTCGTGAATATCGAGCAGCAGGAGGCGGGCTTCGTTCCCTTTGGAGTGAAATTCAAGAATCCGAATTTCGCGCGCGTGGCCGAAGCGATGGGCGCAAAAGGCATTCGCCTCGAAGAACCCGGCGACGTGAAAGACGCTCTCACGGAAGCACTGGCCTACAAGGACGGACCGGTTGTCGTCGATGCCGTCCTTGACCCCTACGCGCTTTCGTTGCCGTCGCACGTCCCGTTCCAGACGGCAGAGGGTTACACACTGAGTCTCGCCAAACAGGTGCTTGCAGGCCGGTTCGACGATGTGATCAAGACAATGGAACGCAACGTCCGTTTAGTGTAGGTCGGACGCGAAAGAAGCGTTATGTATCGCCGGGGAAGTCCGCGCCAGCGAATCGTTGTCTAAACAGGCGATGATTGCTTCGATCACGGCTTTCGTCTCGTTGGGGCCACGAACAGAGATACAAATGACACCTGCTGCTTCAACTGGGTAGTCATTCCCTCCGCTGAACAAGGCATCCCCAATGAAGATCATCTCCTGCAAGGACATCTCGACTTGGTTCCACACGTTGGAAGAAGATATAGATTTACGAGGAGTTCATTCATTGGAAGGTGGGAGAGTAGTTGCTCTTCAAACTGTGGCCAATCGCCTTCGGGAATCACAGCTACCCTGACGATGCCAAGGAGGTTTTTCAGTAGCGCTGCCATCCCGGCGTCAAGAGCCGATTTGCTCTCGGCTAGAGTTCCGGCCAGGTCAAACACAAGCAGCTTTTTCACGATCCTACCGTTCCTAAATCGAAGATGGAAAAGCGGAGATTAACTAAGCTTTATGATCTATCTCGCCTTTGCATCCGGCGTGTTCGCAGTGGCATTCGATGTCTGGCGTTTTTTCCATGGCCTCGCATTCGACGCTGCAGTATTTGCCTGACGTTGTCATACAGGAACAAACGGGATGTGCACACTTCTCCGCTATTGAAGGAGTCATTTCATTTCTCCCAACTGTGAGTTTTTATCATTCGATTTACGCTTAAATTCTAGTCCACAAGGGGGAAAGTTTCTGTACAGAAAGGAACACCTTCGCCTCTTCAGCTCCTTGGTATAAATCGGTTGGCATATGCTTTGTTGGTTTTACGACTGGTCTGTTAAATGCTGTTTTTTCAGGGTGCGTTTCCTTGCCTTTCAGGCGATCTTCAGGCGATGGAAGACAGGAACCTTAACAAAGTCGACCAGGAAGGCAAAGATCACCGCCCCCAGAAATGTTCCACCGATCAAAAGCAATGGCAGAGGCGCCATGGCGATGCCACGATTCGCCATCGTTGAGGCAATCGACAGATCAACGACCGAGGAAAGCACTAGCCAGAGACTTGGGCGAGTTGACCACAGGCGCTGGCGAGCTCGATTCGTATAAGTCGTTGCTTGATTGCCGAACACGATGACCACGAAGGCGAGAGTTCTTAATGTTTCAATTTGAAAACCATAGTGGAATTTGCCGACAGCCAGCACGGCGGTGCACAACAGCAATTCGGAAATGCCCATAAAAACGCCCGCAATCGTCAAGTTGCCAACTCGCCATTCATTAGGCATCGGAGACGGCCGCACGTTATCCGTCGTCAAGGACATGCCAAGGAAATCACCAGTAATCATGATAATCACCATCAACATTGGGGTTAGGATCGCGTGTCCGGTTAGGAACAGCCCCATCGCCAGGAAGAGCACCTGCACAACCTTTTTTGTCACGGAATTCAATGTGTAAGTCAGGATGCGTTGGAACGTTACCCGGCCTTCCTTCACGGCGGCCACAACACCTTCAAGTCCCGGCTTGGTCAGCACGATTCCGGCGGCGGACTTGGCGACATCCGTCGCCGTCGAAACCGCAATTCCCATCTGCGCCTGGCGTAGCGCTGGCGCGTCGTTGGCGCCATCGCCGCACATGCCCACAGTGTGGCCGCTTTTCTGGAACGCCTGAACGAGGTGAAACTTATCCTCGGGAAGAACTCCGGCAAAGACAGAGTAATCTTCTGGACGTACACTTGCCGGGATTGGCCCTGGGGGACAGATAGCACCATCGAGCCCCACCACCTGCGCGATGATTGCCGCCGTCGCCGGTGCATCGCCGGTCACCATCACGGTGCGCACGCCCAAAGTGTCCAACTCTTTAATGAGCTCGGCCGCATCCGTGCGGGGTGGATCGCTTAGCGCGATTATTCCCGCAAGCCGCATCGGCGTTGGCGTGCCAACAGCAACGGCCAAAACCCGAAAGCCCTTGGTTTCGAGTTCGTGCGCTTTGGCGCC
>Ga0181526_10001012_pt1 | contig 27999 bp, 9 predicted proteins | sample PEATcosm2014_Bin_35_FD_119750 | JGI IMG/M metagenome (GOLD analysis project Ga0181526, IMG submission 119750) | Peatland microbial communities from MTU Mesocosm Facility, Houghton, MI, USA - PEATcosm2014_Bin06_30_metaG | ecosystem: Environmental > Terrestrial > Soil > Wetlands > Peat | place...
AGGCGTGCCTGATCTCGCAGTTGGCCCAAGAGGCGCTTCCCTATCAATTCCAGGCGACGATCACGTTCAGGGGGCGTCTGGACGACGGCCTCCTCGTGGACTCGCTGCAGGCGATCGTCGACCGCCATGAGATCCTCCGGTCCCATTTCGTCCGGCGCAAGGGAACCTGGTGTCAGGTCGTCGATCCCCACCTGTCGGTCGATGTCCCAGTGGTCGACGTAGGTTCCGACACCGACACCGACATGGTGGCCGCAGTGGGTGCGCTCTCGCATGAGTTCTTCGGTCAACGGATCGACGTCGACGTGGCGCCGTTGGTGCGTTGGAAGCTGCTCAGGCTTGGCGATGATCACCATGTCCTCTTGCACGTCGAGCACCATCTGCTCCATGACGGTTGGTCGTGGAACGTCTTCCTCGGTGAGCTCGTGACGCTCTACCGTGTCGGCGCCGGTGCCGAACCACAAGGGGTCGGCATCCTCCCCCCACTCCGAGCGCAATTCGGCGACTTCGCGGCGTGGCAGGGGCAGATCGCGGGGAGCGCACTGGGGGCGGCCCAGCTCGCCTATTGGAAGGAGCAGCTGACCGACCTACCGCCTCCGTTGGCGTTGGCTTCGGATCGGCCTCGGCCGAGGCAGCAGAGCTTCCGGGGCTCACGGGTTGTCGTCACTCTGCCCGAGGACCTCGTCGAGCGACTCCGTTCCGTGTGCAGTGCACATGACGTCACGCTGTTCATGACCATGTTGAGCGCGTTCTATGTGCTGCTCAATCGCTATTCCGGTCAGGACGATGTGCTCGTGGGCAGCGGCATCGTGAACCGCCGGCTCCCGCCCTTCGAGAATCTGATCGGCATGGTTCTCAACACCGTGGCGTTGCGGGGGGACCTCAAGGACGATCCGACGGTGGAGGAGCTGTTGCGGAGGGTCCGGCAGACGGCTGTGGATGCCTTCGCCAACCAGGATCTGCCGTTCGAGGAGGTGCTGCAGGCCGTCCACCCGCAGCGTCGTGCCGGAGCCGCTCCCTTGTACCAGGTGATGTTCTCGTTTCAGGATCCCCCGTGGGCCGACCTCGACCTGCCGGGAATGGCGCTCCAGGTCGACGACACGGTGGGGAACGGCTCGTCCAAGGCCGACGTCAATGTCATCGTGCTGAACCGCCGGACCCAATCGGACTCCTTGACGCTCATGTGGGAGTACGCCACCGACCTGTTCGATGAGTCCGAGGCCCAATCGATGGTGGATTCCTATCTGTGCCTTCTCGACGCCATCACCCGGGATCCCTCGACCAGGATCTCGCATCTGCCGGCGACGACTCCCCCCGTCCGCGAGCACCTCCTCGCGCTCGCCGGGAGGGACAGCGCTTACGAACGAGAGGCCTCCATCGCCGAGGTCTTCGAGTCCCGTGCCACCGAGGTCCCCGACGAACCTGCTCTCGTGTGGGACGGCGGGTCACTCACCTACGACGAGCTCAATCGAAGAGCGAACCGGCTCGCGCACCGGCTGGTGGCGCTCGGTGCGGCAGACGGTCGCGTCGTCGTGGCGGTCCCACGCTCGCCCGAGGCCATCGTGAGCGTCCTCGCCGCCGTCAAGGCTGGCAGCGCGTATGTGGCACTCGACACGACCCAGCCTCGTGCACGTATCGAGTCCCTCGTGGGGGATGCCCAACCCGCCGTCATCTGCACGACCTCGGATCGGGTCGAGAAGCTCCCGAGAATGGCCGTTCCGACACTGGTCCTGGACGACGAGGTCTGGGAAGGCGAGCGGGATACGAATTTGGGTCGCGTCATCGCGCCCGGAGCCGCCGCCTACATCGCGTATACGTCCGGTTCGAGCGGGGCGCCCAAGGGGGTCGTCGTGCCGAACCGCGCCGTGATCCGGCTCGTCCGGGGAGCCGACTTCGTGCGTTTTGACCGGGACGAGTCCTTCCTCCTCCTGGCACCCCTGGCCTTCGACGCGTCGACCTTCGAGATCTGGGGTCCCCTGCTCAACGGTGCTCGGCTCGCGGTGGCGCCCGACGTCCCGCTGGGGCCCCAGGAGATCGCCGACTTGGTGGACCGTCTCGGGGTGACGACGCTCTGGCTCACGGCAGGCCTGTTCCATCAGGTCGTCGACTTCGCTCCTGCCGCGCTCAGTCGGTTGAGCCAGGCGTTGACGGGTGGTGACGTGCTCTCCCCCGATCATGTGGGGCGCGCCCTCAATGCCCTCCCTCCGGGGGCTGTCCTGGTCAATGGCTACGGTCCCACGGAGGGAACGACCTTTACGACGTGTCACCGCATGGCGACCGACGCCACGGTCGACGGTGCGGTGCCCATCGGTCGCCCACTCCCCAACTCTCGGGTCTACATCGTCGACGAGTACGACGATCTCGTGCCGCCCGGAGTGCCAGGTGAGCTCCTCATCGGTGGCGACGGGGTGGCCCTCGGCTACCACAACCAGCCCGAGCTCACCGCCGCCGCCTTCGTGCCCGACCGCTTTGGCCCGGATCCGACCAGGAAGCTCTACCGTTCGGGCGATCGTGGACGCTGGAGGTCGGACGGCACGATCGAATTCCTGGGCCGCATCGACCGCCAGGTGAAGATTCGAGGTTTCCGGATTGAACCTGAGGCCGTCGAGCGGACGCTGCGGGAGCACCCCCTGATCGTCGAGGCCGCCGCCGACGTGCGCGCCGTGGGTCAGGACCGTCAGCTGGTGGCCTACGTCACGCCCGAGCTCGATGCCGACTCGCTCGGCGAAGTGCGTCTCTTCTTGCGCGAGCGGCTCCCCTCACAGGAGGTTCCGTCGCACATCATGGCGATGGACGTCCTGCCACTGAGTCACAACGGGAAGATCGACGTGCGCGCCCTCGTGGAGCCACCGCCCGCTGCTCGCGGGGAGTCGCAGGGTTCCGCGGCCGGTGGCGCACTCGAGCGGCAGCTCCTGGCCATCTGGAGCGATGTTCTCGACGTGCCGGCCCTGCGACCGGACGATGATTTCTTCGACGTCGGTGGACACTCCCTGCTGGCCGTCGACCTGTTCGCCCGCGTGGAGCGTGAGCTGGGACTCCGCCTTCCCCTCTCGACGATCTTCGAGGCGCCGACCGTCCGGGAGCTGTCCGGGGTCATGAGTGCGAATGGATGGGACAAGCCCTGGCGATCGCTCGCCCGTCTCCGGACGACGGGCTCGCGGCCGCCGCTGTTCTTCGTCACGGCAGGGGACGGTAACAGCGTCGGCTTCGGGGCTCTGGCCCGGCGGCTGGGGCCTGACCAACCCTTCTACGCCTTGCAACCCCGAGGTCAAGATGGCCGTCGCCTGGTTGACGTCGGGGTGACCCGGATGGCGCGACGATACGTGCGGGCCGTGCGCGGCGTGCAGCGGACGGGACCGTACGTCCTCGGTGGACGCTGCTTCGGCACGCTCGTGGCATTCGAGATGGCGCGCCACCTGGAACAGGCGGGCGAAGCGGTATCCCTGCTGATCGCACTCGACTCGGTGGGACCCCAGTGGACGCCACGGACCATGGCCAACGGCCTGCGCTTCGACGAGGTGATGAACCTGGCCCGGTGCTATGAGCCGGGTGCGCCGCCGGCGCGAGGTGACCTCTTTGCCAGCGCCCGGGCGGCGGAGGAGTTCGTGGAGTGGCTCGGTGAGCCGGTCGACGTCCACGGCGAATTGGCAGTGTCCCGGTACGTGTATGCCGCGTACCGAGCACGACCGGATCTCCAGGCGGCGTATCCTCTGGCCGCGGGTCGCCATGCTGGACTTCTCGGCTGGACGTGGGTGGGAGGTCGTTCCGAGATGGGCATGAATCCGCAGCTGATCCCCGCTCCGACCCCAGAGGTCCGAGCCATTCCTCCGAGCACGGACCCACGGCACCGAACACGGCCACAACGCTTCCGAGGCCGCGCCACCGACTGGCTCGACGTCGGCACCCAGGGACGGGTGTCGACGCTGGCCGACCGACGGCAAGACCGTCTCCTGGAGCTGGCGTCAGGAATGGTCCTCGAGTACCGGGCCGGGCCCTGCGCGGCACGGGTCGCACTGATCCGATCCGAGGAGTACCGCGACGATGCCCAGTTGGCACGCTGGTATGGAGCCGAGACGGGCGGGGTCGAGGAATTCTACGTGAAGGGCTCACATCTGTCGATGATGCGAGAGCCGGATGTCAGCTGGACCGCTCGCTGCGTCGAAGCCTGCGTCGACCGGGTCATGGCCGATGGTGCTCGTTCGCGAGGTTGAGTGGAGCGGGCCCCTGCTCGGTCCGGAGCTGCCGACCGGGGAGGTGCATCTCTGGCTGGCGAACCTCTGTGAGATGGCCACCGACTCCCATGCGCTCTCCGCGGACGAACGTGACCGCGCCGCCAGATTCCGCTTCGATCATCACCGCCAGCGGTGGACTGCGGCACGGGTGCTGCTTCGTCATGTGTTGGGGCGCTACCTCGCGACCGAGCCGCACGAGGTGGTGCTGGGGGAGGGGGAGCATGGCCGGCGGATCGTCAGCTGGCCCGACCACAGCGAATGGCTGTCCTTCAGCCCGTCGCGTTCCGGCGATATCGCACTGGTGGCAGTGGCCCGCGGGCAGCACGTAGGGGTGGATGTGGAGCGTGTGCGGACCGACCTGGACTTCGCCGCCATCGCCCGCCGGGCCCTCGGAGATGACGTCGCGGGCCAGCTCGAGGTTGCGCGGGGCGAGGATCGGGTCCGCCAGTTCTTTCGGGCATGGGTGCGCGAGGAGGCCCGGGGGAAGTGCCGGGGTACGGGGCTCGTCGAGCCCGACGACGAGGGGCGCCAGGTCGAACTGTTCGTGGCCGACCTCGCCGTGAGGGACGGCTACGCCGGGGCGCTGGCCACCGACGGAGAGGTCGGCGTGATCCGGGGCTGTTCGCTGAAGGTGTGAGATTGGCGGAGACGCCGCCCGTCAGGGGCCGTTCCGGACCTCGCCGACGGAGTCGGTGGGCCTGAATGCCTCGTCGATCCCGAAGAGGGTCCTGGCGTTCGTGTCCACGATCTGCGTCCGCACGGCCTCGTCAAGATCGGTTCGGGCGGCGACCATTCGGAGAGCAGCCGGATCAGAGCCGATGTCGATGTGGCCCCAGTCGGACCCGCACACGACGTTCTCCGAACCGATCCGTGAGATCAAGTACGGCAGGTCGTCGTCGGTCTGACAGGCCACGTACATGTTGTTCTCCTCCAGGACGTCGACTTCACCTCGCCAGTCCCGGTCGCTCCTGCTGCCGGTGGGGCCGAGGCGTGCCGCCTCCTGGAGCATCCAGGGCACCCACCCTGCCCCGGCTTCGAAGAACCCCCATTTGAGGGTGGGAAATCGCGCCGGGACGGCATTGACCAGGAGGGAGTAGAACGCGTACGTGCACGGAGCGATGATCTCCCAGGCCTTCTGCCCGCCCGGGTAGCGGTGCAGCACATCGGTGCTGCTGACGCCGACGTGGAAGCCGACGATCAGGCCCAGCTCCTCAGCCTTCTCGTACAGGGGGAACAGGGAGGGGTGCCCGACGTGTCGCCCGTTCACCTCCCCGAGCAGGAAGACCCCCGCGGCGCCATGTTCCGCACCGAACTCGAGCTCCTCGCAGGCAGCATGGACGTCGCCGGTGGGTACGTTGATCATCCAGCGCAAGCGCCCCCCGGTTGGTCTCGTGACGTCCGCCATCCACCGGTTGTGGCTGCGCTTGAGGGCAACCTCGATCACGGGGTCGTGCACTCCGACGTTCAGCCAGAGCGATGGGAACAGGATCTGGACGTCGACACCGAGCTTGTCCATTTCGGTGAGGCGCGCACCGACGTCGGACAGGCCTTTCGTCCCATCTGGGAACAGGGCACGCTGTGCCTCTGTCAGATGAGGGCTGATGCCGTCGTTCCTCATCACTCTTTGATCCTGCACGAGCCAAAATCGGAAGGGAACGCCGGATGGAGTGGGGACCTCGGCGACGGCCGGACGGTACTGCTCCTCCTCGGGTCGCAGATACGTCCACGTCTGGTCGGTCTCCCAGACGTGCGTGTCGCAATCGATGTATCCCACGGCTTGGTTCTCCGGTCAGGAGGAAAGCGGGCAACTCGACACCGTAGTGCTACCGGCCGGGGCGGGCGAGTCCCCCATACCTCAGGTTCCCTGAGTCCGGCGCGCCTCAGCTCTCAGCGCCGCGACTTCGGAGCGGAGATGCAGCACATCGTGAGAGAGGGCCGATGCCTCCCTGGGCTCCGACGGGTTCAATCGCTCGAGCTCCGCCACGGTCACGGTCGTCACCCCTGACTTCTGGAGTACGGCTGCACCGTGGTCGTCCTGGGCCCCGGACCCCGATTGGTCGAAGACGTCACGAGCTCGCACCTCCACGACATGGAAGAGCCGGCCCCAGTGCTCGCGGATCCACCACGGTGAGTGGAGAACCATCGGGCCGCCGAGCTCCCATGGCTGCCCGCTCTCGTAGACGTTCATCCCCACCTTCGACTCGTCCCACTCTTCGCCCGACACGGCCTCGCACATTCCTTCACTCATGATCGTTGCCACCAGGATGCCGCCTGGGGCGAGGACGCGGTGCAGCTCGAGAAGCCAGCTGGCCCAGTGGCGGTCGATATGCGTGAACACGGAGAGCGAGTAGACGAGGTCGAACGTGTCCGACTCGAACGGAAGCGGCGGCACGAGGTCGTTCACGAAGAACGAGATGGACGGCCCCAGGTTCTCGGTGTTCCACGCGATGCACGCGGGGTCGATATCGCAGCCCCAGACTTGTGCGGGCGCGCCGATGTCGCGGAGATGACGGACGACGCGGCCCGCGCCACACCCGAAGTCGAGGACGCGCTTGTTCGACCACGTCCACTCGTCCGGAAGAATGCGTTCGATGGCACGCAGTGCCTGTCGGCCCCTCTCGAGGTAACCCTCGACGTCCCTCCACGCGGTCGGCGCCTGGGCCAGGCGTGCGGTCAGGGCGACCGGGGGGACCGGCGTGTCAGTGTCCATCTCTCTCCTCGGCGGGGATCAAATGACAGGTGAAGATTGTCACTCGCAAAGGGGAGAGGCCGGTCAGGCGAGTCCCCGGGCTTCTTCGATCCGGTGCTTCCACGCGATGGCCAGTCCGAGGACGCCCACGTAGCCGGCCAGGACCAGCCAATGGCTGAGGGACAGGGTGTGACCGTCAAGGAAGTCCAGGGCCAGCGAAACCTGCTGATAGCTGGGCGTGAGGTGGGCAATGAATTGAAGCGAGCCCGGCATCTGGTCGACCGGGGTGAACAGCCCCCCGAAGTAGCCGAGGACGAACAGAAGTCCCGTGACGACGGGGAATGCGGCCTCGGGGGCCACCGAGAAGCCGATGAAGACGCCGAGGACAGCGAATGGGAGTGAGGTGGCCCACATCAGGATGGTCAGTCCTACCCATTGTGCGGAAGTGAGTCGGACGTCACCGAAGCCGGCACCGACTGCTTCGACGAGGACAATGACCGGCAACACCACGAGCATGCTGGCGACGACCTTGGTCGCGACATACGACCAGGACGGCATCGGGGTGATCCGTAGCTGGCGTGCCCACCCGGAGGCTCGTTCCATCGAGAGTCGGGTGCCGGCTGCGTTGAGGCCGGCGACCAGCGCCCCGAAGGAGCTCATGGTGACCATGAGATAGACGCGCCAGGGCACCGTGCCGTCCACCACATGGCCTGCGGTCTGGTTGCCGAGGAAGAGGATGTAGAAGATCACCGGGAAGCCGACGGTGATGGCGAGAAACTTCCAGCTCCGCAAGAGGCGCCCCACCTCGAATCGGCCGAAGGCCAGGAGCGGCGTCAGGCGGCCGCGCCAGCCGTTGCGATGTTCGGGATCGCCTCCGACCCCCGCCACGCCGACGTCCGACCGCTGCGACCGGAGAATCGAAGGATTCGTCACCGGTCGCCTCGACCCAGAGAGCCGATGAACGGGGTCTGGGCCAGAGCAGGGATGGCCCCCTTGTCGACGCCACGTCCGGTCAGGGCCACAAAGGCCTGCTCCAATCCGGCCCCGGTCACCTCGAGGTCACGGAACGGAACGCCGCGACCGACGAGATCACGAATGGTGGCATCGGCATCCAACGAGTCGATCGAGACGCCAGTGCCACACACCTCGACCTCCGTGACGCCGTCGAGCTCGGAGAGCTCGGCACGGTCTGGCCGGTCGGTCACGAAGCGCAGCCGGCGGGTGGCGACGGCTGCCTTCAGGGTGGCGCCTGGGCCGTCGGCCACGACCTTGCCGTGGTTGAGCACGATGACGCGATCGGCGATCTCGTCTGCCTCTGCCAGGTGGTGGGTGGCGAAGAGCACCGTGCGGCCCTCGTTTCCGAAGTCTCGCATCATCCGCCAGAAGCCTTGGCGGGACTCCACGTCCATGGCGGAGGTCGGCTCGTCCAGGAACACGATCTCGGGGTCACCTGCGATCGCGATGGCGAAGCGGACTCGCTGGGCTTGGCCGCCCGAGAGGCGGTCGGTCCGCCGCCGCATGAATGCGCCGATGTCGGCGCGCTCGACGATCTCATCACGCGGCGCCGGCCGGGGATACAGCCTCCGGACTAGGGCGAGAGCCTGGTCGACACGGACGCCGGGAGGCAGGCCGATGCCCGAGCCGGACTGGAGCATGGCGCCGACCCTTCCGTCGGCCACAGCCCGACGTGGGTCGCTGCCGAGAACCTCGACCTGGCCTTGCTGGGGTCGAACAAGGCCGAGTAGCGCGGAGATGGTGGTCGACTTGCCGGCCCCGTTCGGCCCGAGGAGCGCGAGCACCTCGCCCGAGGAGACCTTGAAGTCCAGTTCATCGAGGGCGACCCGGGACCCGTACCGATGGGTGACGCCTCGGAAGGACAGGGCGACGGGACGAGCCGGTTCGTCGAGCGGATTTGTGGCGGGGGGAGACAAGGACGTTGTCCGCCGGCTCAGATCGTGCTCGCCCGACATGTGGGGAGGCCAATGGCCGGCACGCACCACTGCTTTCGTACCTGAGACGGGCTCTGACAGAGGTGACTCCGGTCGACTCCTGACCCACTCGATGGGACTTCGCTTGCATCCTGCGACGCCGGACGAGTCAGCCGCACTGTAGGTATGAGGCTCACCTCGTAAGGATTGTTGCCCCGCCCCCCCTCACGCTAGGGGCCATGGTCCCGACTCGGCAGTCATCCGACCCTTTTTCGTGCCTTCTGGCGCGGAAAAGGCCGGTGGCCGGGACATTGACCCTCGTCACCGACCTGTTTGGGCCATTGTCTCGATGGATCCAGTGCCCCAGTCTCAGAAGATCCCCGACATCGGTTGGTTGAGCCGCCTACCTCCCATGGAGCCGTAGAAGGCGGAGTCTCCAAAGGCGTAGACGCCGCCGTCCGAGCTGACCAGCCAGTACCCGCCCCCGTCGAGCGTCCCCTCGATCCCGACGATCGGCGTGTTGACCGGTTTGCCGCCCATGGAGCCGTCGAACGAGGCGTCCCCGAAGGTGTAGACGCCGCCGTCCGAGCCGACCAGCCAATACCCCTGACCGTCGGGAGTAGCGGCGATACCTACGATCAGGCCGTTGTGGGCCACCCCCGCCATAGAACCGAGGTCCGGGGCACTTCCGAAGGGGTACATCGCGCCGTCCGAGCCGACCAGCCAATACCCCTGACCGCCGGGAGTGGCGGCGATACCGACGATCGGCGCACTGAGGTGCCTTCCTCCGAGTGAGCCAAGGAAGGGGGCGTCACCAAAGGCATAGACCCCGCCGTCGGCCCCGACCAGCCAGTAGCCCCGTCCATCAGGGGTCTCGGCCATTCCCACGATGGGCGCACTTATCGCCTGGCCACCGAGCGATCCCAAGAACGGGGCATCGCCGAAGGCAAAGATCCCCCCATCGCGGCCGACGAGCCAGTAGCCCCATCCGTCCGGGGTCGCCGCCATGTCCACGATGGGAGCGGCGACTTTCGTGCTGCCAAGGGAACCCAAGAAGGGCATGCACCCGTAATCGAAGACGCCACCGTCGAGGGCGACGAGGCGGTTGCCACACGTGAGTGGGTTGACCGGGTGGCTGGTCGGCGAAGCGGGGGCGGGACTGCCAACCTGCACGGTGACCGTCCCGGTCGCGGCCTGATGGTAGGGGTCGGTCACGGTATAGGTGAAAGAGTCGGCGCCCGAGAATGTGGCATCGGGCGTGTACGAATAGGACCCGTTGCTGTCGACCACCGCTGTGCCGTGGGAGGGGGAAATGGACAGCGCGTACGTAAGGGCGGTGCCCGTGTCCTGGGAGCCCAGGCCGTTCGAAGCGCTGACCGAGAGTGGCGTGTCGAACGGGGTCGATTCGCTGTAGTCGGCTGCGGTGGGAGCGGCCGGGGTCCCGACGTGGATGGTCACGGTGCCGGTGGCCGTCTGGGCGTCGGCGTCGGTGACGGTGTAGGTGAACGAGTCCGGACCGGCGTAACCGGCATCGGGGGTGTACGTGTAGCTCCCGTCCGCGTTGACGACGACCGTGCCGTGGGCGGCCGCAGTCGAGGACGTCAGGGTGATGCCCGTTCCGGTGGCCTGGGCGAGCAGTCCCTGGGCGGCCACCACCGTCAGTTCGGTGTCGAAGGGGGTCGATGCCGTGTAGTTCGGGGCCGTTGGCGGAGTCGGGGCCTCCACGCTGATGGTCACGGTGCCGGTGGCCGTGCGGTCCTGGGCATCGGTGACGGTGTAGGTGAAGGAGTCGGGACCGACGTAACCGGCGTCGGGGGTGTACGTGTAGCTCCCGTCCGCGGCGACGACGACCGTGCCATGGGACGGATCGGTGGTGGCCGTAATCGAAATGTTCTGTCCGGTGGCGCCCGAGAGAACCCCGGTGGCCGCCGAGACCACCAGAGGAGTATCCAAGATCGTGGTCTCGCTGTAGTTGGGGGCGGTGGGAGGTGCGTTGACTTCGGGGCTCACGCTGATCGTCACGGTGCCCTTTGCCGTCCGGTGGAATTGGTCGGTCACCGTGTAGTCGAAGGTGTCTGTTCCCGAGTACGAGGCGTCAGGCGCATAGGAATAGCCGCCATTGCCCTTCACGACGGCATAGCCGTCCGCTGGTGGGGTGGTGAGCGCCGCGCTGAGCCCGGTCCCGGTGGCTTGGGAAAGCACCCCGGCGGCGGGAACGGTCAGCGAGGTGTGGAAGGGAGTGGATTCGGAGTAGTCCGGCGCAATCGGAGGGGGTGGGAGAATGGCGGTGATCGTCACGGTGCCGGTCGCCTTGAGGTCGGCAGAGTTGGTGACCGTATAGGTGAACGAGTCGACCCCCGAGAAGGCGGCGTTGGGCGCATAGGTGTAGCTACCGTCCGAATTGACGATCGCCGTCCCGTTCGAAGGCGCGTCGGTCAAGGCGTAGGTGAGTCCGGTGCCGGTGTCCTCTGAGCCGAGTCCGTCGGCCGCGTCCACCGTCAAGGTGGTGCCCGCCATCGTGGATTCGGCGTAGTCGGCCGCGCTGGGAAAGCTGCCCACCAGGATGGTGACCGTGGCTGTCGCCGTCACTCCGTACTCGTCGGTGATGGTGTAGGTGAACGTGTCGGTCCCCTGGAACGCTCCGTCCGGGGTGTAGGTGAACGCCCCGTCCGGCTGCACGGCGACCTCGCCGCCATTCGACGTCTGCGCCTCGAATCCAGTCACACTGATATTGCTCCCGCTGTCAGCGGCGAGCACGCCAGGGGCGGCCACGCTCAGCTCGGTGTTCTCGGGGGTGCTCTCGGTCAGGTTGACGGCCACCGGGACCGGCGGGGGCGTGGTCCCAAGTTGGAAGTCGAGGTCCGCCGCCGGTGGGTCCGGCCCCACCGTCACCGATTCGATCGCCGGCTGCAGGTCCGACCCGGCCGGTGGGTCGACGGTGACGTTCCAATTCTGCGCTGCGTTGTTGTTGCCGAGGGGGACATTGGCGAAGCTGTACTGCCCGAGGGAATTGGTTGTGGTCGTGGCCCCGAACGCAGTGCCGACGAACGCCCCGGAAACAGGGTCACCGGTCCCCTGGGCGGTCACCGTTCCGCTCAAGGCGCCCGTTTCGGTGTTGTTGCCGCCGAAATTGAGGACCACCCGGGCGCCGCAGAACAACTCGACCGTTTCCCGAGCGGAGTTGAAGCCAGTGGCTGACGCGGTGAGGGAACCGGAGAAGGGCATGTTCTGGTACACGGGCCACACCATTGAGAACTGACCCTGGGAATTGGTGGTGACGATTTCGCTGCCCTGAACGGTGGCCCCGGCTATCGGCTGGAGCGTGTTGGCGTTGTAGACCGTGCCCGAGACGGTCGCCGGACCACACTGGGGAGCCATCGACAGGTTCAAGGTGGAGGTCCCCCCGGCCGAGACGGTCACGGCGCCTCTGGCCTCGAGGTAGTTGCCGTTCAGATCTATCGCGTCAACGTTGACCGCTTGGCTGGCGTTGTCGTTCCCGAGCAGGTCATTCCCGGTGAGGGTGTACTGACCAACGGCGTTCGTCGTGGCGCTGTTGACGTCGATTCCGGCCAGGGGCTGCCCGGTCACCGCGTTGGTGACCGTACCGACGATCGTTGTCGAGAGCTCGGGCACCAATGAGACGTCGACCGCGGTCGTCTGGTTGGCTTCGATGGTCGTCGTCACGCTGCCGGAGTAGTACCCGTTTTCATTGGCGTTGATGCTGCACAAGATGCTCGTCGTCGTGCCCGTGCCGACCAGGATGTTTGGGTCGGTCACGCTCCCGCCGCCGTCGGTCGTGAGCGAGGGCTGGTTGCACGTCGACACCGTGGCCCCGAAAAGGGGATCCCCGGTCGCCGAATCCTTCACCTCGGTCTGCACGGTGCCGTAGTTGTTCACCGGCGTCACGACGTACAAAGAGACGGACGTACTGTCACCGCAGTCGCCCAATGTCGCCGTGACGGCCGATGACGATCCGGTATCTTGCGCATTCTCGGCCTCGATCGTGTAGAACCCCGTGGAATTGTTCGTGCCCAGTTGGACCGCGGGAAAGGTGACCACGCCACTCGAGTTGGTCGTGTCCGTCCCAGAACTCGGAACTCCGCTCACGGTCGCACCCGCCAAGGGCAGCCCGGTGGCCTGGTCGTAGACGGTGGCCGTGATGGACCCCGTGCAAATGGGGACCAGGGCGAAGTCTTGGGTCGTCGTGGCGTTGGCCACGACCGTGGCCGACACAATGGAGGGCCAGTACCCCGTCTCCGAGGCAGTCATTCCGTAGGGCTTGGGACCGTTCGTCGAGCTCAAGGCGACGTTGCTTTGCGAGTAGCTCCCGTCGGAACCCGTGGTGGGGGTGTACGCCGCACCACCGATGGAGATCTGGGCCCCCGGTATGACCGTCGACGTCGCGGCCACCGAGCGCGCTGCCGAATGATCTGCCGGGTTGGGAACGCCCACGTAGACGTGGCCGGCGAGGGCTCCGAACTGCTTCGGTACGAGGGCGACGCTGTAGGAAGAGACCTCTCCGCACGAGACGACGAGCGTCGTGGTGGATGTCGGTAGGTAGCCCGTGGCGGAGACCTCGACGCCGGTCTCCGTGGCGGCGCTGTTCGCACCGAGGTTGACGTTGGTCGGTGTGGTGTACGTACCGCTGGACGAGGTTTGGACGCTGTCGCTGTCCTCGTTGTAGCCGATGACGACACCGGCAATGGGAAGCCCGGTGACCGAGTCGGTGACGGTGCCACTGATCGTTCCGTAACAGAGGGGCACGAGCCCGAACCCGAGCGTGACCCCACCGCCCAGGGTGTGGGTAATGCCGCCACCGGTGCCGGTGACCAGGAAGCTGTTTGTCCCGGCCACGTAACTCGAGCCCGACGTGAGGATCATCGATGAGATCCCGTTCGGAATCACCGTTGCCGGGTCGAACTGGGCGGTGACCCCTGACGGCAGGCCACTCACGCTCAGGGAGACCGGTTGGTCGAATCCGGTCGTTGTCTGCACTGCGACCGAATAGACGACGCTCGTATTGGCATTGAGGGTCTCGGTCGACGGCGATATGCCGAGAGTGAAATCTCCCTCGGGCTGGTCGACCGCCGCGATCGGGGTGCCCGTCAGGGCGGCCATGGTCGGGGTGGTGCTGGTGTTGACGGTGGCCGTCGCACAACCGGTTCCCGAGTTGAAGCTCTGCATGGAAAAGGGGACCCACGTGGATCCGTTGAAATAGTCGATCTGGTTGCCGTTGGCTCCGAGATTGCACTCAACGATGACTACCTGGGTAAAGGAGCTTCCAGCTCCGATGGCCACGTCGTAGTAGACCCCCGTGCCATTGGTGACGGCCACGTTGCCGCTCGTGGGGTTGGCGCCGTAGCTGGCCACGGTCAAGGCCCCGGCGCCCGAGCCGGTCGCACTCAAACCCGAGATGGCGGCGGCGGCGGTCCCCGATGGGCTCGTGGACTGGGCGCTCTGCGAGGTGATCGCACCCGATGGCGCCGCCGGCTCGGCCACGCTCACGGTGACCGAGGCCGATCCGGTGCTCTGGCCGAAGGTGGACGAGCCGTTGTAAGTGGCCGTGATCGGGTCGACCCCGACCGGCGTGTCCGAGGTGCTGCAGCTGGCCTGGCCGCTGGAGAGGGCCGGGGTCGTGCACAGCAGGGTCGAACCGGTGGTGAAGCTCACCGTCCCGGTTGGCGAGCCGGCCGATGAAGAAACGGTGGCCGAGTAGGTCAACGTTGCACCGAAGTTGGACGTGGGCGAGCTGACTCCGACCACGGTGGTCGTGCCGCCTACGACGACGAGGGTCGCCGAACTGCCGGAGGTCCCGTAGTCGGGGTCGCTGTCGAAGAGGGCGATGATGTCGTAGCTGTCGATGGGGAGTGCAGACCCAAGGCTGCAGGTCCCGGCGTCGGGTTGAGCACCCGAGAGCACCGCGTTACACGTGCCCGCCACGGTGGCCCCTTGCATGGCCACGACGGCCACGGTGTCACCGGCTGGCGGTCGGACGCTGCTGCCGGTCGACTCGGTGACCGTGATCTGCGCCGGGGACCCGACATCCGCCGGGATCAACGGGCTGATGCTGGTGGCGGCCGAGATCGGCGTCACCGTCAGGTTCTGGGGCGGGCTGGCGGAGGTGCTGAAGGCGGGGTCACCTCCGGTGGTGGTGGCGCCTTCGAACGTGGCCACGACGGAGTACGTACCGACCGGCAAGGTCGCCGGTAGGGCGCACGAGGCGCTGTCGGAGCTCCCGCCGGGGAGGGTGGCGGTGCAACTGCCCACCGTCGTACTGCCTTGAGCGGCCTGGACCAGGACCTTGTCACCGGCGGGGGGATTGGTGCCGAGGGCACTCACGGTCACCGGAGCGGGGGCCGTGGTGCCGTAGGGAACCGCACCGAGGGGGCTCAAGACGACCTTGGTAGGTGAGGGTCCGCTCGGGGCGGTGACGACCCAGGTCAGGTTCTCGAGCGCCGCCTGGGGAATCGGCGAATTGTCGGTCACCTCCACGTCGAAGCTGTACGAACCCGGGGTCGGAATCTCACCGGAGAACGAACCATCGGGACCGAGTCCCATGCTGGAGGGCAACCCGTCGGTGGAGTCCGCGACGATGGACCAGCTCAACGGGGCGATGCCGCCGGACGCGGCCAGGGTCACCGTGCCACTTGTCACTTCGGAACCCGCAGCAATGTTCGGCAGGGTGGTGGTGGTGATGGTGAGCGGCGGGACGACCGTCACATCGAGGCTTCCGGGAGGCGAGGCCGTATAGGTCCCGGATCCCGAATAGGTGGCAGCGTAGGCGAGAGGGGAGTCGATCCCCGTGGAAGGATCAACAGTGGTGTCCGCTGGGAGCGTCAGCGGGCACTCGGCCGTTCCGCTCAGCGGATCGACCGGCACCTGGGTACACCCGGCGATCGGTCCGGACGGGTCGCGAAAGGCCACGGTGCCGCCGGAGGGCACCGGGGCCACCGTGGCCGTGATGTCGGTCTGTTCGTTCGTCGTGCCCTCCACCGCACCATTGGGTTCGGGGAGCAGGGTCGAGGCGCTGAGGGAGACGTTGGTGGGGGTGAGCGGGTCCAGCGTGTAGACCGCGCCGTCGTATCCGCCCAGATAGGAGGTGTACAACGGCGATCCGGGTGCACCGGCGATCGTCCGGGAGCCATCGGCCGAGAGAGCCACCGACGAACCGAAGAGGTTGTAACTCGCCGCGTCGTCGGCCGTCCATTCATACGTCTCGTTGGCGTTGACCCAGCCACTTGATCCTGTGGTGAAGAGCTGAGCATCGCCGGATCCGGTCATCCCGCCGTCGGACGAGTGGGGCGCCCCGACGACGAGAACGTTGCCGGACGCCGAACTGGCGAGGGAGGCACCGAGACCGCTCGCGTTGGGGTCAGACGATGTCAACTCCGCCACCTGGCCATAGGCGGTCTGCGGCCCTCCCTCTGGGGGAGTGAACGCATACACGGATCCGCTGCCGAGGTTGTGGCTGGCGTCACCGACGAAGGCCGTGAGGCCGTTGTCGGAGAGGGCCAAGCTGCTCCCGAAGTCTTCTGGTATGCAAGGTTGGCCGTTGCACGCCGTCAATCCGTCCTCTTCGGTGTAACTGGTGGCGACGTCGCCGCCCATCAGCACGTCAGGAACCGTCCCCCATGTCCGGATGCCGTTGGACGGATCGACCGAGGCGGTGAAGAGGTCAGCCGACTCATTGGTGTCGACCTGCGTGGCGGGCCACGGCGTGTAGTTCCCCTGGTCCGACACCATGGCGGTCTTACCGTCACCCGAAAGTGCGATCGAGGACGCAAACGTCTCGTCCCAGAGTGTGTTGCAGTCCTCGGCGGCGCAATTTTGAGAGGTATAGGGGTCTTGGGTCGGGTCCGGGATAGTCCCGGTGTAGATAAAGCCCGTCGCCGCGCCGGTCCCGGCACTCGTGAAGGAGTACGCCACGCCTTCGCTGAGGATCGCATTGGACGAGGTGGACCCCGCCTCGAGGTTCGAATTCTGGTGGTACTGGTCTCCCACCAGGAGTTCATCACCGACGTCATCGAGCGCCACCGTCTCGAAGGGTGCGGCGGATGAGTTGGGAACGTACTGAGTGGATTCCGTGGGTGCCCCATAGGGCTGTCCGGTCACGGTCCACGCCCCGTTGACCAGGGCGAACGTGACCACAACGAGATTCCAATTCGGTCCGAATGAGGCCAGCGTCGAATCAGGATCGATGGCCACCGACGCGGCCGCGGTCATGCCGTCGCCCGAAATCGCGACGCTGGACCCGATGACAGTGGCCCCCGGGCAGGAATTGTCGGTACAGCCGGGTAGGCCCAGATCGCCCGGACTGAAGACTGCAGTCTGTTTCCACAGATCGGTGGCGGTATTGAGCGAGTAGAGCGACACGGTGCCCGGCCCGCAGCCCGAAGTGGTCTGGATGATGCCGAGACATGGACCGGGAGCCCCCACGACGGAAGTCGTGCCGTCTTGGGAAAGACCCACCGAGCGTCCGAAGAGACTCCCGCCAAGGTCTGTGGGTTCGGCCAGGTCGGCGGGTGGCCGGTTGATGGTGAGGGTTGTGGCGCAGCTCTTGTAGGGCCCTGTCGGCGCCGCGCCGCTGGACGGATCCGCCGCGCTGGTGCCCTTCACGGTCACGTTCAGCGAGGAAACCAACCCGCCGCTGGCGTCGCTGCCGGTCACGATGGTCTGCCAGTCTGGGGGGGAGGGTGTGTAGGAAGTTGTGGACTGAGGCTGAGACTGGAAGACCAATTTGTCCCAATCGGCGCTCCAGAACTGAACCGTGAACTGGTCGAGCGGGTAGATCGCTCCCGCCCCGCCCGGGTTCCAGCTGAACTTGATGGGGGTGTTCGGATCAACCTGGGTGTCGTCAGCTGGCGTGATCATCAACGGGGCTACGGCATTGGCCGAAAGCACACAGGCGAAATCGTTGGCATTCCCGACCGCGGTCGCACTGCTGTTGTTGGCATCGTCGAACGTCGCCGCGTTGCCCGCCCGCATCAGCGCCGGAATGGCGGCCGAGAGCGTGGTTGCTTGCGCAGCCTGAAGAGTGGAAAAGAGCTTGGTGGCCGGCAGGGCGATGTCAGGCTGTTTGATGAACTGCCACAGCGTGCGGGCCACGCTCAATTCGTTGTCCTCTCCGGTGGGATTGATGGGGATGACCGTGCCCACGGGGGCAGAGCTGTGGACGCCGTCGGAGACCTTTACCCCTTGGACATTGTTGAGACTGAGGTCGTAGCCGTACTGCTCGATCGACCCATCTACGACACCGGGGATGTGGAAGGTGTAGGCGCTTTCGAATTCCTCCACATACACCGCGAAGAAGTCCGCGAACCCCTCGCTCCAGGCAGTCTCCAATCCGGCGAGTTTGTTGGCCGGTGAGATGGCGGGCGGCACCGAGAGGTTCTGGCCCAAGGTGTGGCTCACACCCCCGGGGGCGCCGTCGATTTTCAGCTGTCGAGCGATCGAATGGCCATATTCATGCAGGATGGTGACCCAGTTGAACTGGTCGGATTGCAGGATCTGCAGCAAGGGAGGGTTGGCGTCGTAGAGGAACTGGCTGGTTCCCGAAGAGCTCGGGAATTCGACACTGAGCGGTCCGGCAACGGTTTGGCCGTAATTGAGTGGAGCGCCGAGGCAATTGCAGCTGTCAAGGAAAAGGGTGAACTGCACCCCGGATTCCAAAGCGTCAGCGACGTCGAACGCCGTGTTGCTGGCCGCGCTGTTGTTCGCTGTCAGACTGATGGTGAGCGGTTGCCCCTCCGCAACATCGGCACCCGTGCTTTGCATGTACTGCGCGGTAGCAAGCCCCGGAGCATGAACGATGAACGCCGGGAAATTGTCGCCGCCGACGTCACCTTCGGCGAGCGCACGTACGTATAGTGCGCGGTTGGTCACTCCGTCGGACCTGAAGGTCGATACTGAAGTGGTGTAGAAGCCTCCGGCATCGGTCCAGACGGTCGCCACCAGCGAGTCTTCCCCAGATGAAACACCGTCTTGATCCCAGACTTGCACCATGATGTCTCGGGCGGGATGCACCGAGCCGTCGCTGGCCGTGTAATTGACATAGCCGGATATCGGGGTGTTGGCCGGCGTGATCGAGGGGTTGGCGTCAGCGGCCAGAGTCGCCGGTCCGAAGATCTGAGCCGCCGGGCCGCCTCGCCGCAGAAGATCCAAATCGCGTAGATACCTGGCTTTGCCCAGAATGGCGCGCTGGGTCTCGAGGAGGGCGACGCTGGCGTCGAGGGCGCTGTGGGTGGAGTAGGCGACGGTGGTGCCGTCCGCTGCCACCTGGAGATCTGCCTCGCCGCCGACCGGTTGCCCGACGGCATCGCGTGCCGAGATCAAAGCCTTGGCCACCCCAACCCCGCTACGGCGGGTGATCACCGGAATCGAAATCGTCCGCCCACTTGCCGAGAGGTTCCCGATGCGTAGAGCGTGTGGCCCGGTGACCGAGACGGGACCCTCCGCCATGAGGTGGACCACGACATCATGGAGTGGTTCAACGGACCGTAGGGCCAGCTGAGCGCCACTCACTACCCACGTTCCCCCATCGGGCTTACTCAACCAGCGAGCGGTCACGGCGTTTGGAACCACGGGAGCCGACGCCACCGGTGCCGCCGTCGCCGGCGACGTCCTCTCAGCGGACAAGGTCACCGGCAGCGAGAGGTTTATCCCCACCACCGCAAGAACTGAAGCGGCGCTCACCAGACCCAGGCGTCGGAATCCGGACATCCCACCCCCGTGCTCTCTTCGGTCGCTGGCCACTCTGGGGTGGGCAACCCAGCCTGGGCAGCATCATGCCTTGGCAGCGCTTCAGCGCAACCCTAGTTTGGCGAGTGGCTGAGGGCCACACCCGGTCGAATCGCAATGGATCGGTGGGTGAGGTGTCCCACGGACCCACCGCGGCCCTCAACAACCTGATTGAGCGCATGAAGCGGATCGGTTCGGGTTCCGCAACTTCGAGAACTACCGGATCCGTGCCCTGCTCTATGCCGGCAATCCGAACTGGCGCGTCCTGGGCTCGATCGTCGTCCGCTGAGGCCAGTCAGCTCCCTGCCAGAGTCCGACGAACCGCCAAATCCTCGATCTCGCTCGGACATCGACCGTCCGCGGCCGGGAGCGGATGACGAAGGTTCACCTTACGAGGCCGGACCATGAGGGCGACGGATTCAGAACGCGCCGTCGGTGGCGACTTCCATGTTTGCGGCGACCACGGGGGTCAGCCAGTTGGCGAAGGTCGCGGTGATGTGGTTGTCGTCGCGGTAGACGAGCATGTTGCCCATGATCACCGTGCAGGTGTTCGAGATGCAGAACCACGGGTCCGTGTCCACATAGCCGGCGCCCGTGGTGGCGGTGACCGTCTGTTCCTGTGGGATCCCTTCCGGGTTGTAGAAGGGGTAGTGCTTGGGGATGTCGCAGTCGGGTGTGAATGTCAGGTGCCGGCTGAGGCAGTCAGGCGTGTTCTGCTGGGGGTAGGGGTCGTCGCCCATGAGGACGACGCGTGCTCCGCTGGTCTGTTCGATGGTGTTGATCATTTCGCTGAGTCCCGACAGCCAGGCCTCACCGTCCACGACCACGTGGTCGTCGGCGATGCCGTACTCACGGGAGAAGCCGAGGATGACGACCGCAGGTCGCAGCGTCGACATGCGCTGGAGCTCGGCGGCGCGCCACTGGTTGCATTCGGTGTAGTCCCGCCCGAGGGCCGGGCTGAAGACGGTGATGTCGATGGGCGGGCACGTCGCCTTTGCCGCGACCACCAGGGCGTCGTGCTCCTCGTTGGCGATGTTGTCGATGGCCGGGAACCACTGCAGAGCGTGCGAGTCGCCGAAGAGTACGACAGTGCGTGAGGAGGTCGTGTCCCCGTAAAGGCAGGGGTGCACGGTCGTGTCGGTGAAGTTGTCGAAGCACCCGTCATTCTCGGGCACCGGCGCATCGGCCGCGGCGTCGGCCAGCAACGGCGTGAGGTTGGCGGGGACGTCGGGGTCGTTGAGGGAATCCTGCGCGACCTTGTTGGCCTGGGCGTCGAGCGAGGCAGCGGTCGCCTGCGCCGACGGAATGGTCGTCGACGTCGTCGAGCGCCGGTTGGCGGGGTGGGTGACCAGCCGGGCTGCCGCCGCGTGACCGCTCCCGGCGGGCGGTGGGATTTCGGCCACGACGAGAACAGCCACGCAGGCGGCGCCGAGGCTGAGGGCGCCGCCGGTGACGAGGCTGCGCACCGACCGGGTCGAGAGCCAGCGGGATCGACGCAGCGGCTGCTCGAGCACAACGGTGGTCACCGCGGCGAGCACCAGGCTGAGGAAGCAGACGCCCACGTTCTGGGTCAGCCCGAGCGCGTGGCCCACGATGGCGGGCGCGAGGATCAGCGCCGGCCAGTGCCACAGGTACCACGTGTAGGACACGGTGCCGATCGGCTGGAAGGGGCGGAGGCCCAGGAGGTGTGCCGGCCCGGCCCGCAGGTGGCGCGTGCCGGCGAACAGGGCTGCCCCGGCTCCCGCGACCGGGACCAGTGCCGCCGTGCCCGGGAACGGCGTCTGGGGGCCATAGGCCGCGAACGACCACGCCACCGCGCCGAGGCCGGCCCAGCCGATCGCCGCCAGCGCCCACCCCGGGAGCCGGCGACTGAAGGGGGCCGCGAGCGCGAGGAGGCCGCCCACGGCCAGTTCCCACGCCCTGGTCGGCAGCGAGAAGAAGGCCCACGGCTCGTCCGTGGAGGTGAGGTGCACGCAAAGCCGGAAGGAGAGGACGGCGACGACCGTGAGCGCTCCGATCACGGCCCAGCGGGATCGGTCCGGCGCTGAGAGCCGTTTCGCGCGGTGACGGGCGTGGCGCGCGACGCCGATGTTGCCGGCGAGGACAGTGGCGCCGAGCAGCAGCGCGGGCCACAGCAGGTAGAACTGCTCCTCGACACCGAGCGACCAGTAGTTCTGCAGGGGCGACACAGGCCCCTGCGAGTCGAGGTAGTTGGTGGCCTGGAAGGCGAACCGGTAATTGCCGACATAGAGGGCACACGCCACGGCGTCCTTGGCGACGGCGGTCGCCTCGAGCGGGCCCAGTACGGCAACGGACACGGCGACCGTGACCACAATGACCAGCACAGCCGACGGCAGGAGACGGCGGGCCCGGCGGGCGTAGAAGCGACTGAACGAGAGCCGCCCTCCTCCGGCGACCTCGTCCCAGAGGAGCTGGGTGATCAGGTAGCCCGAGATCACGAAGAAGACGTCAACGCCGACGTAGCCTCCGGGAATGGGCAGGCCAGCGTGATAGGCGACAACGGCGAGGATCGCTACGGCCCGTAGCCCCTGGATGTCGCGTCGGCGGGGTCTGCGTGCCGCCGCGGCGCTCACCCCCGGTGCAGGCGCCTTCGTGTCCGAGGCTCCTCCTGGGGCCGCAAGGTCGTCGGGCATGGCTAGGGCAATCTTGCTCCAATCTCGCGCGCTCCTGGGCCCATCCTTCGGTACTCGGTACCAGCTCGGCGCGAGCTTCCCGATGATCAAGTCCTCTTCGCCGGAAGAACATGCGTGCCGTGGCTCAGCGGTGGACCCTGCCGAGCATTGTCACTATTCGGGGGCACCCACTCCGAGTCTCTGTTGCGCTGGCCCGACCGCGACGGAGCGGCGCCCTTTCTGCAAGGAGGACGCCGCTCCGTTTGTCACCAAAGCCGGGTCAAGCCCGACTGAGCTGCGATCAACCGGTGCACCCGGCGATGCTGGCCAACGGCTCGCAGTTGTCCGGGTGGTTCCCGTTGACGGACGTGGACGTCAGCGATACCGCACCGCCCGTCACGCTGTAGATGCCACCGCCACCCAGGGTGGCGGTGTTGCCGTTCACCTGGCTGTGACTAATGGTGAGCGTGCCTGTGATCGGCGCCTTGGGATTGGGCAACCCGTTGAGGATTCCTCCCCCGTAGCCACCGGCGCTGTTCCCGTTCACTTGGCTCCAGTTGATGGTCAGGATGCCACTGACCGGTGCGCCGGTGAGTGGGCCGATGTCAACGTTCAAGATGCCACCACCCGATGCCGTCGCACCCTTCCCGGCGGCCGTGTTGTGGTTCACCTCAGACCAGTTGATGGTCATCGTTCCGTGGTTCACGATGCCGGCCCCGCTAGTGGCGGAGGCCGTGTTGTTCTCGACCTCGCTGCCGGTGATGAGGGCGTTGCCGCCGTTGGCGATGCCACCCGCCGCAATCGGAGGACCCGATCCCGGTGCCGGGACGGGCGCGGTGGACGTGTTGCCATTCACTTGGCTGAAGAAGACCGTGAGCGAGCTCGTGCCCGGAGGCGCACCGCCAGGGGCGCCTCCATTGCCGTTGCCGCTCGAGATGCCTCCGCCGTTGAGTGAGGAATTGCCGTTGACCTGGCTGACGTTGAGCAGGACGTTCCCGGCGAGGTTCTGGATGCCCCCGCCACCGGCAATCGGCGCCGTGTTGTTGTTCACCTGGCTGAAGTTGAGCGTGAGGGTACTGGTGGGACCAGACGCACCGATGTAGTTGCCGTTGGCGACGCCGCCCCCAGCGGGGCCACCGGCGAAGTTGTTCGCCACCCGGGTGAAGTTGAGCGTGGCATTGCCCTGGACGTTGGCGATGCCACCACCGACGCCGTCGCCATTGCCGGTCCCTGGACTGGTGTTGTTCGTCACCAGGCTGCCGTTGACGGCCAGCGTCGCCGTGGTCGGACCGAAGGTGGCGTTCGCGATGCCGCCCCCGGCGGTGACGGCGGAGTTACCCGTCACCACGCTCTGATTGACAGTAACCGTGCCTCCCGAATTGAAGATCGCGCCGCCGAAGTCGGAGGCCGATCCGCCGGTCAGGGTCACGTTCTGAACCGTCAGATTCCCGCCCGGGCCGTCGACCTCGAAGATACGGACTGCGTTCGACCCGGTGATCGTGGCGTTGTTGCCGTACACCTTGATCGGGTGTGTGACGACCGGCAGGCCGTTCTCGCCGTTGTCGGGGGTCGTGAGGGCATAGGTGCATCCCCAGGCGAGGCTGATCGCTCCACCCCCGCTGCCGTTCGCCGCGTTGATGGCGGCGACCAGTCCGGCTGCGCCGCTCGCACACGGCACGAAAGTCGCTAGAGAGGCAGAGGCCGTCGCGGCCGGGGCGACTGCCAGACCCAGAACTGCGGCTCCGGACCCCATCGCCAACTTCATAAGCGTGGTCAATCTCATGGGTTACTCCCTGGTCATTATTCCCAGGATGTACCCCCTCGTCTTCTACCCCCGGGCGGAGACCGCCTTGGTGACTCCGTCGTCAATCCTTACAGACTCGGGCCGGCCACGCTCAGGGAGATTTGGAGGAGACGCCCCCTTGTCCGGAGCCCAACCCGGCTGGTCCGATCTGTTGTTCGTCCGTTGTGAAGACTGCCATGAGAATCGCGTCCCGGTCTTCGGGGATACCCTCCGAAGATGATCAGGACAGCTTGAGCGGGTGCTGACGGGGATCTGGGTCTACGTCGCCGCAGTGGCGGCATCGTTCGCTGTGGCGACGGTTGCCAGTCCGGCGGGTGTGTCTGGTGCGGTCCTTCTCCTGCCGTTCCAGGGTAACGACAACCGACCGGAGAATCTGGAACTCTGGACACGACCCCAACCGTCAGGAATCCGGGTGAGCGACGCCATTGAGTGGGCGCGCCAAATCCTTGGACTGTACGAAGGCATCGGTGCACCTCCAACGGCCCTCACGATCTCGCGTGAGCGCCCTTGGAGGTGGCGGGAATCGAACCGTGGTAGCCGGATTTGTAAAAGCGCACGTCAACGCCATCGTTTCGAATCTACCTGCCATTTCGGTGAGACGGAGAGGTACTCGTTAGTACTCGTTGGCACGCACTGGCACTCGCTGGTTCGTGCCGCCCGTGTCCTATTCGTGTCGCACCGAGGAAGGGCATTTCGGATCCGTCTTTGTAGTGCAAGAAAGAGTCATCGAGGGTGCCCCATACCGGCACTCGGGGGCAGGGTGCCCGCTACGACGTAGCGCTTGAGGCAGCCCATCGCCTCTTTCTTGGTAAGAGATTGCGCGCATTCATTCCGCGCGCAGTGCCGACGCGGTGCTGGCTCCCTTGGAGTAGAACCTCGGCAGCGCCGTGAGGAGCACCCCGGCGGCCACCAAGACCACCAGCCCCACGACAAGTGAGATCAGGGGGACGACGGTGATCGGTACCACGCCAAGCGACGTGGCGAAGCCGGTCCAGGTCCAGCGCCCGGCGACGATGCCGAGCGGCAGCCCGACGACTACGGCGACCAGCAGCAGCGTAAGCGTCTGCCAGACGACAATGCCGCGCAGCTGAACTCGGATGAGGCCGAGAGCTTGGAGGACGGCCAGCTCCCGGCGGCGGCGTCGGACGCTCGCCGCCACCGCCGCTGATAGGGAGACCAACGCGGCGACACCCAGGGCCAGGGCGAGGGCCAGCGGCTGCCCACTCATTTGGTTGGCATTGACGATGGATGCGCCCAAAACGCGTGGCACCTGGTACACGCCCCCGGGTGTGCCCCCGGGATCGGCCTGGACGATGGGCCGCACCACAGATCGCGGCCGGACCCCGGGGGCCAGATCGATGGCCACGGTTGAGGGAAGGGCGGAGATGGCCTCGTTGGTGGACGTGCTGAAAGAGTGCAGGCCCTCGACTGAGAGCAGCGTGGCCTCGGAGAGCATGGCTCCGGTGCCCAAATCGACGTGATCGGTCAGGCCCACCCCGATAGACGGCAGTGTCACGATCCCAACGATGGTCAGTCGACGTGTCGTCCGAGCGGCGTCCACCGTCACGGTGTCCCCCACGTGCTTGCCTAGCTGGCGCAGGGTCACCGCTCCTAGCTCGATCTGGTTGGATACTTTCTCCGGACGCGTCCCCAGTCGGTAGCGCTCGGACGCATCAAGAGGACTCCCGCTCACCGTTGGCGGCTCAACGGAACCGCGGTGGGTGGTCAGTCCGAGCACGGGCACGGTTCGACCATCGATCAGGAGCTGGGTGAAGCCAAATGTCGACCATCCCGTCACACCGCGCTGAGCGTCGATCAGTCGGTCGAGATTCCCGTCGCCACCGTGAAATGTGGCCGGACTCGCGGAGGTCAAGAAGCTGCCATAGCCCGCTTGGTTCTGGATGAGGACCTCCCAGTTCCACCCATATCGATTTGGGTGGGAGACCAACCCGTCGAGACTGGCGCCGAACACGGCCGCAGTGACCACTGCGATGATGGCGGTCACAGTCCCGACCAGGTTGGCCCGCACCGCTGACTTGCGGCCGCCCGCCGGAGGCTCCAGGGCGAACCGGATGCCCAGGGCGACCACCTGGGGCAGGCCGGCGGCGTCGGCGGCCTGGGCGACCCCTGAGGGGGATGGCATCCTCGTATCAAGGCGAGGCCGGGCCCCTTGCCAGGCCATCCAGGCTAAGACACCTAGCAGGGCCACACCCAGGACGAGCGCGCCGCCCACCAGGACCGTGGTGTCGAACTGCGCGCCATGCACGGGATCAAACTGCCGCACCGGCTCCAAGGGGGCCAAGGGTGAGAGTGTGACCGCGACCGCCATCGCAAGCACCACCCCGGCCACGACGGCCAGGGCGGGACCAAGTGCGTAGGTCAGTGCTGCACCTCGGCGGGTGAGACCGAGCGCCCGGAGGCTACTCAGTGACTCGGCAGAGCGCTGGAGCCATTGGGCCACACTCTGGCTGACCAGTATTAGAAGAGCCAAGGCCGCCAGTCCGCCGAACACTGCCAGGGCGACGGCCTGGGGACGGATGGCGTCCTGAACCTGGCGGTGCACCGTGTCCAGCCTTCGGACGTTGAAGGCGTAGCCGTGGCCGACCTTGGTGGCCAGGCGCTCCAGGGAGGTTTGGAGCGCCGGCAGGCCTGCACTTCCCCTGTGCAGTCGAAGCCCCACCCATGAGTAGGAGATCTCTCGCCCGAACCGAGATGTGGCCGCCCGGGACAAAAAGGCGCCTTCTTGCTGATCGAACTGGTCGACGAGCGCCGGCGGGGCCTCGACGATCCCAGTGACCCGAAAAGCGGCCGAGCCCAGTACCTCCGGGCTGTACGAGCTCCCGTCGTAGAGCCGGTAGTGGACGGTGCCGCCCACACCCACTCCGAAAAGCCTGGCTATGCCAGGTGTCAGGGCGATCTCGTTGATGGAGGCCGGATGGGGCAGCCGCCCGGACAGCACGGTCAGCGTGTCCTGGCGGTAGAACGCACCATCCACGCTGCTCTCGACCGAGTTGGTGAGGAAGGAGTCGTCGACCCGGCCGCGCACCACCGGATTGGCGTCGAGTCCGGCGAAGGCCGCGCTGGAGCGTGCGCCCGGCAGGTGCTCTACCGTGGCGATCAGTGCAGTGTTCGTAGAGGGGATGTTGACCATCACGTCGCTGGCGTGGATCGACTGCAAGTAGCGCCCATAGGCCGACTCGGTCCGACGGGCCCCAGCCAGGGCAGCCATCGACACGGCGCCCAACAAGCCGGTGAGCAGAACCACTATCAGCGCCGGACGCCACGACGCCCGCCAGGTGATCCGCCACCAGTACCAAGCCACCGTCATTAGGCCCAGACCCCGCCCCTATACATGGTGGGGATGATGGTCGGTGCTGCCAAGGACGGCAAGGGTGCTACCCGCAGCGTCCAGGGAAGGGGTAGCCACCCCCCTTCGATTTCAGCGGAGAGGGGTGACCAGTCCACAGTTACGCGGTGCTCACACTGACGTTCGACCCGACACCGGACAATCGGCACGGCGAAGACTAGGTCCGGTGACCTTCAAGTGGGTCTGTTGCCGAGAGCACACGCCGAAGGAGGGAGCGGTCAGGGCTATCCCCATACATTGCCGCCGGCTTGGGGTGCACCCTGCCTCCGACCGGCCTGTCCTCCGTCCGATCACCCCGCCACGGGAGGACGCTCCGTGTTCTGGGTCGCCGGGCGTACAATCGGACTTGTGCCAGACGGTCCAAACCCCCCTTCGGCCATTGAGCAGCAACGCCAGGCTGCGGCGCTGAACCATCTCCTCGGAGAGATTGGCTTGACCTCGGCTGAACAGACCAAGTGGTGGAACCTCGTCGGCTACGAAGAGCTCGGTGGACGGACGCCCACTCAAGCCTGGCTGGCCGGCGACGAGGACTCCGTTCGTGCCCTGGTCGAGCAGTGGTACGAGGCCAGCCACGCGGCGGCTGCCCGATTGATCGGCAATGAGCAGTACCTC
>Ga0181526_10001013_pt1 | contig 27990 bp, 25 predicted proteins | sample PEATcosm2014_Bin_35_FD_119750 | JGI IMG/M metagenome (GOLD analysis project Ga0181526, IMG submission 119750) | Peatland microbial communities from MTU Mesocosm Facility, Houghton, MI, USA - PEATcosm2014_Bin06_30_metaG | ecosystem: Environmental > Terrestrial > Soil > Wetlands > Peat | place...
AGCCGCAGTTTCCGCCGACGAGTGGACGAAGCAGACCGGTGCAACTTACCCGCTCTTCCACTCTGCGATTGCGCTGGATGATACGGTAGTGAAAAAGGATTTCAAGGCTGCAGAGGATGAGTACACAGCGGAACTAAAGCTATACGGTGACGACCAGAGCAAGATCGCCGGCCTGAACGACACTCTTTTGCTGGCCCAGGCCTACAGTCAGCCCGGCCCTGCGCAGGATCTTCCCAAGGCGGTTTGGTTCTACGCGCGTGTTTGGGACTTTGCTCCCGCCAATTACAAAGCCCAGATCGAACCGAAGCTGGAGTATTACTACAAGAAGTTTCACGGGGGTCTCGATGGCCTGGATGCGATCAAGCAGCAGGCTCAGGCGTCGCTCTTCCCGCCGGGAACGTTTGTCATCACGCCGGCAAAGAGTCCGCAGGAACAGATTCACGACTTGATCGTATCCACGCCTGATCTGACGACCCTGGCTCTCGCCGATAAGGAAACGATCCTTGCCTTCGGTTCCAAGGAAGACGCGGATAAACTGTGGAGCCTGCTCCAGGGTAAACAAACGCCGGTTCCAGGAATCGTGATTTCCGCGACGGCTTCACAGATCAAGGTCGCTGTCACCCAAGACGCGAAGGATGCCAAGATCGCCGACTTCATCGTCAATTTGAAAGAGCCGTTGAAGGAAAGCGAGATCCCTGCACCTGGGTTCGAATTCAAAACTCAGCCTGCAGCCGAGCTGGACGGCACCTACGACACCTACACGCAGATCCCTGCGGCGGATGCCAAGCCAGCCACGGATACCACACCTGCCGTTGCTGCTACGGCGCAGAGAGCGGAAATCGTGCTGAAAGATGGGTTCGTCCAGCCGGAGAAGAAGAAGGCTCCAGTGCATCATGCGCCTGTGCATAAGAAGGCGGGATAGGACGCTCGCAGTGAGAGACAACTGAGCGCCGGATCAGAACGGCGCTCAGTCTCGCACATCCTGGGAATCACAAGGAGCAACCTGAATAGGGTTGCTCCTTTTTTATGCGATGAGGGTGCTTGCGGCAGGCACAGTTGAGAGGTAAATCTTGCCTATTCGCCCAGCATGATTCTTTGGATCTTTGTGGCCCGCCCCGATGCTGGATCGCAGGCCACCAGGGCAGCGCAGATTTTCGGATTGCCCTTAGCTGCTTCGAACTTGCCCGGCATACCGGTGAGGAACCGGTGGAGCACCAAGTCCTTGTCCACGCCAATGACGCTGTCGTAGGGGCCACTCATGCCCACGTCCGTTTGGAACGCTGTTCCGCCGGGAAGTACACGTTCGTCTGCGGTGGGGATGTGGGTATGGGTGCCGAGGACTGCGGTGACTTTGCCGTCGAGGTGCCAGCCCATGGCGACTTTTTCGCTGGTGGCTTCAGCGTGGAAATCGACGACAACGATTTTGGCCTTGATTCCGGCGAGGAGATCGGTTGCGGCGTGAAAGGGGTCGTTGGTCCCGCTCATGAACACCTTGCCCATGAGGTTGAGCACTGCGTACGGTTGACCCTTGTGGGGTCCGTCCGCGATTGTCCCTTCGAAGACGCCATAGCCGGGGAGTCCGGGTTGCATATTTGCCGGGCGGAGGATGCGGCGGGGGCGTTCCTGGCTGTCGGCTGGGACGGCGAGGTAGTCGAGCAGTTCGCGCTTGTCCCACACGTGGTTGCCGGTTGTCATGACGTCGGCGCCGAGGTCGAAGAGCTCCTCGGCGATCTGGGGGGTAACGCCGAAGCCGCCGGCGGCGTTTTCGACATTCATGATGGTGAGGTCGACGTTGTGAGCCTCGCGGAGATGGCCGATGTGCTCGCGCACAATTCTGCGTCCCGCGCTGCCGAAGATGTCGCCGACGAAGAGGATATTCAAAGTAGCTCGATGCTCCAGTTGAAAAAAGGGACTGAGGGACTTGGGACTAGGGACTAGGTGACGCAGACTGTTTGGCTCGAATGGATTTGATTAATCCACACAGCATGCGGCCGACTTCGTTACACAAAGAATCAGCGGAATCGAGATTAGCAGGTGCACCGAAGCCGATCTTTCGGGCGATCACAATTTGTGTTTCAAGTTCAGAGCAAGATCCGCGAGCATGGCCGAGAAACTGGACGTACTCGCCCTTGGTTGAGCGGCCGTAACCCTCAGCGATGTTACTCGCGATGGATACGGACGCACGCCGCATTTGATTCGTGAGTCTGAAGCGCTCTGAGTCAGGAAAGCCTGAAGTCAATCGGTAGATGCCGATCGTCAATTCGATTGATCGCTGCCCAGCTACTAGATCTTTGAAAGATTGAGCCATCGTCGTCTAGCTCCTAGTCCCTACGTCCCTAGTCCCTTCATCCCTGCTCCGCATCAGCGGGAAGAGGATTACGTCGCGGATGGACTTTGAGCCGGTGAGGAGCATGGTGAGACGGTCGACGCCGATGCCTTCGCCGCCCGTCGGAGGTAGTCCATAGGCCAGGGCGCGGACATAGTCCTCGTCCATCTGGTGCGCCTCGTCGTCGCCGCGCGTGCGTTCCCCCAGTTGTTGCTCGAAGCGCTTGTGCTGTTCGACGGGGTCGTTGAGCTCACTGAAAGCATTGCCGAGCTCGAAGCCTCCGGCGAAGAACTCGAAGCGCTCGACATGTTCGGGGTCGTCCGGCTTGGCCTTGGAGAGTGGGGAGACGACGGTTGGGTAGTCGTAGATGATCGTTGGCTGGATCAGAAACGGCTCGACGACTGCCTCGAACAAGTTGTAGATCGATTTGCCCAGTGGGCCGCCTTTCATCGAATCGTAATAGACGGCTGTGATCGCGCCGTGGATTGTTTTCAGCTCGCCCAGCCGGTCGGGACTGATGGTCGTGGTTTGGCAGGCAGCCTTTTCTAGAGAACTCATTGCGGCGTGGAGCCGCGATTGCAAGACCTGCGCCGACGCAAATGCCGTCTCGGCGGGCTTTGAGCCCGCCTCGTGCGGCCAAAACTCACGGATGGCTTCGCGCATGGTGAGACGCTTCCACTTCGCGAGATCGATGGTGTTGCCATCGAATTCGACGATGGTGGTTCCATTCACTTCGCGCGCTACGAACTCCATCAGATCCTCGGTGATTTGCATCATGTCGTGGTAGTTGGCGTAGGCCTGGTAGAACTCGAGCATCGTGAATTCGGGATTGTGCTGGGTGCTTACACCCTCGTTGCGGAAGTTGCGATTGATCTCGTAGACGCGATCGAGACCGCCGACGACGAGGCGCTTGAGATAGAGCTCCGGTGCGATACGGAGAAACAAATCCATATCGAGGGCGTTGTGATGCGTCCGGAAGGGTCGTGCCGCTGCACCACCGGGAATCTGCTGCATCATCGGCGTTTCGACTTCCAGATAATCACGGCTGTCAAAGAATGTTCGCAGTGCGCGCAGCACCTTGGCGCGCTTCACGAAGACTTCCCGGCTGTCGAGATTGGTGAACAGGTCGACGTAGCGCTGGCGATAGCGCAACTCGACGTCGGACAGGCCATGAAACTTTTCCGGCAGCGAGAGCATTGCCTTGGAGAGGAACGTCAGTCGCTCCACATGCACCGTGAGCTCGCCGGTGCGGGTGCGGAAGAGATAGCCGGTCACACCAATGTGGTCACCGAGATCGAGCAGCTTATACAAGGCGAAGGCTTGCTCGCCGACCGCATCAAGACGGACATAAATCTGGAGACGTTCGCCGCCTTGCTGCAGCGTGGCAAATCCAGCTTTGCCCTGGGCGCGCACGGCCATGAGGCGTCCTGCGACAGCGACCGTTACTCGATTTGCCTCGAGCTCTTCGCTTGTCGCTGTATCCCACTTGGCTCGGACGGCAGGTATGGTATGCGAGGCAGGGAATTGGTTGGGATATGCCGACTGTCCCAGCTTTTCAATTTCGGCTAATTTTGTCCTGCGCAGGTCAAACAGATTGCGCTCAAACTCGGAATCAAACACTAGAACCCTTCCACTTCAACGGCGATAGCTCAATAGGGAAGTATACCTGCTCATCCGATGACACTGTATGCTTGGGTATAGTCTCGATGCCGTTCGAAAATCCAGTTCCCGAGAGCAAGACGCGCGGCAAAGCAGCCGGCGGGTTGCAGAGTCTTGTCCAAGCTGAAAAGCTCTTGCAGGTCGCTTTCGTGCTTCCATCGGCGATGATCATCGGATGGTTGGCCGGAGCGTGGGCCGACAGCAAATTGCACCAGTCGTGGATGACAATCGTGGGCGTGATCTTTGGCTGTGTTGCGGGCTTGTACTACGTGATTCGGCTGGCGATGTATGCAGAAAAGAGCGCCGGCGCATCGGACGCAGCAATCAAAAAGGGAAACGGTTCTGGCAAAGAAGAAAACGGTTCGGGCGTTCCCAAATGACAACCGAAGAAACTCATCTCATCGTCAATCTGACCGATGAGGCGCTGCAAGGGATGCTCAAGCGCGCACTCTGGATCACTGTGGTGCTTGGTGCGCTCGCGTCGGCTGCCGTTGCGATTGGATCGAACTGGCGCAACGGCGCCATGCTGCTTACCGGCGCGGCGATCTCGGCAGCCAGCATTCTGGAGTGGCGGCACCTTGTTCGCATCTTCAATGCGCGGATGGACAAGCAGCGGACACCGACCAGCGCTGCCGCGGTGGTGTTCTTTTTTGTGATACGGCTCACCGTCTTCGCAGGGGTCATTTATGGTAGCCTGAAGTGTTTCCATGGATCGGTTGTCGCGCTTCTTTGCGGCCTCGCTTTGGCGGTTATGTCGATAGGCTGGGAAGTGATCCGTTTGTTGCGGGAGTAAGAGTCCAGCGCCCGGAATGCGTGCCTAAACGAAATCCCTAGCGGAAGCAGAAAGAACTCACGATTCATGCAGGATTCCTTTGCGATTACCCGCCTGTTGAATGCGCTTTTTGGGGGACCGGTCTCGTCGTTGCAGCACGCCGTCGGGATTCAATCGACACCGGCGACAGCAATCGATAACACGTTTGCGCTGGAGTTGCTGGTGGCGCTCGGTCTGATCGTTTTCTTCATCATCGTGCGCGCCAGCCTGTCGGTAGAGAATCCGAACGCAGTGCAGCAAGTGTCGGAGATGATTCATGAGGCGATTGGCGGCCAGTCGGAACAGATTATCGGGCACGGGTATGAGCGTTTCCAGTCGTTTGTGGTCTGCATTTTCTTATTCGTTCTGATCAACAATCTGCTGGGTGCGATTCCAGGAATTCCGGCTCCAACGACGCATCCAGTTGTGCCGCTGGGTTTGGCGGTGCTGACGTTTCTTTACTACAACTTTCACGGGCTCCGCGAGCAGGGACTGGTGGGCTACATCAAGCATTTCGCCGGGCCTGTGTGGTGGATGGCGTGGCTGATCTTTCCCATTGAAATCATCTCGCATCTTGCGCGAGTGCTGTCGCTCACGATTCGTCTTTACGCCAACATGTTTGCCAGCGACCTGGTGACGCTGGTGTTCTTTTCGCTTATTCCGATCGCGATTCCGGCGCTTTTCATCGGACTGCACGTTGCAGTGTCGGTGATTCAGGCTTTCGTGTTTATGCTGTTGACCATGATTTACTTGTCGCTAGCGGTTTCGCACGAGCACTAAGAACAGCTGTTAGCCGCTAGCTACTAGCTTTTTGCTTGACCCGTGAGCTGCGGGAGCCTGGGGTAACAGCGAGATGCAGGTATCTCGCGGAAACGGGCTAGAGGCTAGCAGCTAGAAGCTGCTTCAAAAAGATTCCGCCGAAGAGTGCTTCCGCTTCGGACCAACGGAAGGCTGCAAGCGTGAGGGGGCCAGCTCGGTGAGCCTCAACCACCCACTGGCAGCCAATCTAAAGGGAAGCTGGAGAACTATGCAGAAACTTCAATACGTGTTTATTGCGCTGGCGATTCTCTGTTTCGCGGTTCCGGTGTTCGCGGACGGCGGAGCAGGCGCAGCCAGCTTTGCACCGATTGGCGCAGGCATCGGCATGGGGATCGCGGCCGGCCTGTGCGGACTCGGCCAAGGCAAAGCCGTCGGCTCTGCGGTCGAAGCCCTTGCCCGCAACCCTGGGGCGCGCGCTGGGATCTTCACGTTCCTTGTGCTCGGCCTCGCGCTCATCGAGTCTCTTACGCTGTTCACCCTGGTCATCGTTTTCGTGAAGATCTAGCAAGGTCGGAGCGAATTACAAAGAAGAAAGGCCCCGGCAATCGGGGCCTTTCTTCTTTGCTGAAGCCGCAACTTCTTTCGCGATGGGTCGATCTATCGCGCTGCGGGATCGGGTTTTCCTGGATCGCTGCGAAGCACTTGAATCGCCTGGCCGTATCCCAACCCGACGGGCACCGGGACGAACTGGGTTTCGTCTTCGGTTGTGTCAAAGGACCTGGTCTTGAAGATCAGGCGGCCGCTCATCACCATTTGAAAATGCACGATGCGCCACTGGTGATTTCCCACATCCGCCTGCTCGAGGAGGATCCACCCACCTTTATTCAGCCTGCCCAGGATGCCCCACCCAAAGTCGACGTCCTGTTGCAGGTGGCCTTCGAGCTTTTCCACACGCCCTTGCGCGGCGTCAATCCAGATTTCCCCGGTCATCGCGGTAAGGGCTTCCGTTTCCAGATCGGGCGGATCGAACTTCGGATTCGGCCTGAAGGAAAATTTCTCGACTCTTCCGTTGGGACCATCCGCAGCGCCCGCGTATTGGTAGACGAACGCGTAAGGCAGGGCTCGCATCACTTTCAACACACGGCTCGTGTCTTCGTCTTCGGCTTGCTTGCGATGGCGCTGGCGGCTGGAGTCGCTCAGGAGGCCGCTCAGGCGAGTTTGTTCCTTCAGCTCGTCAGTCAAACTCAGCGGCTGGTCGTTGATCGCGATGAGGCGGGCGACAGCGCCATCCCTCGTCTCGAAGATCTCTTTGGTCGTGGTTAGGCGAGGACTGGATTTGCGCAACCGGTAGCGCATCGGATGCTGTGTGTCCTGCAAACCGGTCAATTCGAGGCCAAGAGCGCGCTTCACTAATTCCGCATCTGCTACGTCCTCTTTGGCGGGAGCTGTTCCGACTGCCATCGATCCGAGGACGAGCAATGAAAGAATGCCGCGAAATCCTGGCAGACTAACGGCCATTCCAGACCCGATCCACTTTGTGCCGATCCATAAAGTATTAGACGCTACGGTTACTTCCGGGTTTCTGGAATTGAAGCAACGGGGGCTTCTTGCGTATAGTTCGGGCAGGGCCTTAGGATTTTCAGGACTCGTCAAAGGATCATGATAGCTTGACCGGGAGCGCCGGCGATTTCGTCTACACACTGTCTTGATACCCTGAAGATGCTCGAATACATGCCTCAGAAGGAAAACCACCATGGCAACAGAGAATGGTATCGCTCGAATTGGAAAGACTGTCGTGATTCGGGGCGAACTAAAGGGTAGTGAGGACTTGGTTGTAGACGGGCAGTTGGAAGGGACAATTAATCTTTCCGAGGGGCGCCTGACCATTGGGCCCAATGCAAACGTTGCAGCCGACCTTACGGCGAGAGAGGTGCTGATTCTGGGCAGGCTCCAGGGCAATATCGTCGCCAGCGGTCGCGTCGAATTAAGGGCGGGCAGTGTGGTTGAAGGAGATGTCCGCGCATTGAGGCTGGCCGTCGAGGAGAATGCAGTTTTCCGCGGCAAAGTCGACCTGACGCAGGGTGCGAAGGGAGCTGAAGGCTCTTCGGGACCAAGCGCAGGCGGTGGCTTCTAGAGCGGTTCCACGAGGCTAGGCCATTTCGATCGTAGCTTCCAGGCGAGTGCTCGCTTTTTGCACGCGCTCCTGCTGTTGGGTCGCACAATATTGTCCTGATTCGTCCAAGGTCCAATTTGCAGGCGAGTCAAGGCAACTTCCATTGCCCTGGCAAGGGGTCTTCGAGTGATCAAGCGTCTGTTCGAGAAGAAAGCCGAAACGAATCTCTCTGTTAACGGCCCGTACGGTCCGAAGTACCCGAGATATTCGGGGGGGTGGGCAGCGCTGCGGAAGCGTCTCCAGACCGAGCCGGGGCTCCGCGTCATTGACGCCGGCGCCACTTCGCCTACCAACATCAACTACCTCACCGAACTTGGGCACAGTATCTTTCTTTGCGATCCAGTAAACGAAGCGCTGACCGGGACCTGGCAGGCCGGCAAGGATGAAGACGAGAATCCGATTTGGGACGTTGAAGCCTACCTCGAACACACGCTCCAGTTTTCAGGCAGGACCTTTGATGCGGTTTTGCTTTGGACTGCCCTCGACTACCTTCCCGAAGCGCTGGTCGCACCTGTAGTCGATCGCCTGTTTTCTGCCATGAACCCCGGCGGCCAGGTGCTGGCTTTTTTTCATGCTCGCTCAAAAGAAGAAGAAACGGCCTATTGCCGCTTTCATGTCACGGCCACCGATGATGTCGAGATGCAACAGGCACAACCGTTTCCTATTCAACGCGCCTTCACCAATCGCAGCATTCAGGCCCTCTTCTCGCGCTGGTCGGGGTTCAGGCAATTCCTCGCGAAAGACGGCGTCTACGAAGTGCTGATCACGCGTTAGACAGCCTTAGAGCCATCACGAGAAGGGAAGCCACGGCTGCAGATCGAGGGGCTCGTTCTTCGTTGTGGTATTCGGGCTGAGGTGAACGTCTGCGCGGCGGTTCCCCAGCTTGTTCTCGATGCGAATTAAATTCACAAGCTTCTCGACCCGGCTTTTGTACTCGGCGGAGACAAAGGCGCTGTTCCCGTAGCGCCGCTTATAGGCTTCCAGCTGGTTCGGAAAATTTTGACCTACGAAGCTGAGAAAAGTCGGCAGCGAACAGGGTTTCAGGAAGAGAGCTCCCGCAAAGAGGAAACTTGCATCTGCCGCTGCAGCGGCTTTCGCTACAGCCCTGATCGAACTGGGGCTGTCGGTAATACCGGGCATGAGCGGGGAACAATTCACGCCGGTGCGAAGCCCGGCACGCCGCAAGCGTGCCAAGGTGCGCATGCGGAGATCGGGCCGAGGGGCGCGTGGCTCGAGGATGCGCGCCAGGTCTTGGTCGGTTGTCGTCACCGTCACATGAACCGTCAATTTGTGACGACGCGCGATTTCTTTGAGGAGGTCGATGTCCCGAAGGATGAGCGTGGATTTGGTGATGATGCCCAGGCCGAAACCGCGAGTGTGCGCAAAAACCTCCAAAAGTGATCGTGTGACGAGCTGTTTCCGCTCCAGGGGCTGGAAAGGGTCCGTTGCGGTGCCCAAAGCGATGTCGGTTCCCGGTCTCAGATGCTTCAGTTCCTGCGTTAGGAGCCATGCGGCATTCTCTTTGAAGTAGATCTTGTGTTCAAACTCTTCCGGGGTGAGTTCAAGGAACTCGTGTGCGTAGCGGGCGTAGCAGTACCGGCACGCAAATTCGCAACCCCGGTACGGATTGATGGCGTAGGTGAAGGGCAGTTTTCGTTTCGAGTTGACTTTGCACAAAATGGAACGCGAGGCCAGCGGGCGATATTCGGTGAGGCAGCCGGACGAGTCGAGAGGTGCGTCGGCGGCGGTGCGGGCCAAGGGAGAGATCTTTTTGGCATCGAGGATGGGGAAGAGGAGAGCAATATTCGCCATTTGTTCGCCTTTTGGGAGAGTACCCCGCCTTTTTCGCGTCGTCAATGGCGTTGTTTTTCGAGATTGTGGATTTTCGATTTGTGCTTGATCGGTTAATGGGACCTTATCGGGTTTAGCGGTGACGATGTTGCGGGTTGAGCGGAGACTTTCCGGTGTTTCGCATCCAATCTGGCTTGGAACGTTCGCAAAAGACGAAGATCGGAAAGCTGGAACGAGTCTTGCGGCGGATGCTCCTTAAAATAGCGTCATGGAGAGGGAAAAACCCATGAGTTTGTTCAAGGGAACGTGCATTACCTGGCTTGGCCATGCAACGGTTTTGATTCAAACGGCGAACGGCACCAATATCCTGATCGATCCGTTCATCGCGCAGAATCCGAAATATCCGAAAGACTATGTTTTGGCGGAAACGATCGACTACGTGCTTCTCACGCACGGACATGGCGACCATATCTCCGATGCCGTACCGGTTGCCACCAAACATGCGTCGACAGTCGTCGCAATCTACGAGCTCTCCGCCTACATTGCGAAGAAGGGCGTGAAGAACACGATGGGCATGAACCTTGGCGGAACCGTACAACTGAAGGATGTGGCGTTGACCATGGTCGAGGCGACGCACTCCGCGGCTGCTGAAGACGAGCAGGGAACACATTACGTCGGAGTGGCGGTGGGCTACGTTCTGGCGATCGAAGGTGGGCCGATCCTCTATCACTCGGGAGATACGAACGTTTTCGGAGACATGAAACTGATTGCCGATCTCTACCATCCCGAGATTGCTATGCTGCCGATCGGTGGTTATTACACGATGGGGCCGAAGGAAGCAGCACTCGCGGTTGAGTTTCTCAGGCCAAAGATCGTTTTACCTATACATTTCGGGACATTTCCACCGTTGAAGGGCACGCCAAAAGAATTGGCGTCGCTCATCGATCCGGGTGTTCAAGTGCTGTTTTGCGAGCCTGGGGAAGCGATTGAGTAAGGATGTTCCTCCGAGTCGAAGCAAAAGACAAGGGCTGGCATGCGCCAGCCCTTCTTGTTTACTTACGCGAGTTATTTGCCGGCTGCAGCCCTTTTCTTCTGTTCGGCCCAGCGCCTCTTCACGGCTTCGGCGATGCGCCTGCGACCTTCAGGTGTGAGGTTGCGCTTCTTTCGAACAACTCGTTTACCCGGCCGGCCAACGCGAAACTTCCCGTTGGATGCTCCATTGAGCATGGCGCGCGCCTGTTGCAACTGGGCAATCTCGCGATCAATTTGCGCTAGAATCTCTGAAACTCCCACTGCTTCCTCCTAACATGCGCTTATAAGTGGCCCACTGAGCGTGGCGTGTACTTCACCAAGTATTCGCGATTGGCAATTAGTGTTCTGAATCACAATACGCAAATAGTCTCCAATTGACAATCAAAAAAGCAATGTCGTCTGTGATGTCAGTCGGTCTTGATGTCGGATAGGTAACCAAACCAAATAGTGTGAAATAAGTGAGCTCCGGCACGAAAAGATACCTTCGAAGGGCACCAAAGGCACTATGTAACTAAAGTCACTTAATGATGGGAAATGAGATTTCGTTTCGAAGATGAAGCAATATCTGAGTTGGGTGATCCTCATAAGTCTTTAACCTATGGGGCTCTATTTTCTTCTGTCTGGATTCTTGCCGCGGAATGGTGGTAAGCGTCGGCTTGGATGCTGTGGCTTCGGGATACACCGACTCTGGTTTCGCTATAACTTCGATCTCAACTAAGAACTAAAGCTCTCGTGTATATTTCACCGGCTGCGAACCTTGACTAGGTTGGGTAGAGGGAGATCCGGAGTTCTCCTGGCTGCCAATGCGCAGGCTGGGCGCCTCGGCGGCACGATAGTTGCGCAGTTCGCGCAGGATCTCTGCTTTTTCGCGCGCGTACTGGCCGGCCAACCGCGTCAATGCGTAGGTGATGATGTCGCTGTGGTGCAAATCCTGGACGGAAGGATCGCGCTTCATATTCAGCCACAGCCTATGCACTAATTGAACGTCGTCGGGGCTGAGCGTCGGAGCATGAGGCCCGATGTAAAACACGCTGGTCTCGCCAGTGGCTCCGATGACGAAGAAGTTGAACTGCCGTTTCGGTTCGGGCAGTGCTTCCCAGGCCTGTCCAAGGTGAAATGCCTGGTCCTCTGGAGTCATGGAACTGGAAATCCCTGAGACAACCGAGTCAACCTCGAGCGAGTTGGCGCCCTGTGCCAAGGCGGCGAAAATGTCGCCGGCGGGAACCACGAGCAGGGAAACCTTCTTGCCAAAGCTTTCGGCAACGGAAACAGCCTTGGTGAAGAGCATTTGCTCGTGCTCGCTGAAGCTCTGTTGCTCGGCACTGAGATACTCAGGGCCACCGACGCCCATCATGCGCACGCTCAAGACAACGACGTCCCGGTCTTCGGTCTTGGTCCGCGACAATACCCACTTGAGCGCGACAGGGTTGGCTGCATCGTGCATTGTGACCATGATTGCGCCAGGACGAATCGCGATCGATTCTCTGCTGATGTTGTCCTGATGCTCCAGTTGAAAGTGGTCTCTCATCTGGCGTGCAGTCAGGGCGTGTTTGCGGAGGTTCTGCCGTTCCGACACGGTGAAAATAATGAAGAATGCGGCGGCAAAGAGCACACCGCTCACCGTAGCTACCGACTTCGTGAAGAGGTTCGTGATTGCGGTTGAAAGCAAGACAAGGAAGACGCAAAAAAGCCCAACCGGCACTTCCGTCTTGCCGATTTTGATATTCGGGGGAACCTTCCATCCGCGCTCGCCATGATACTTCCAGCGCAGGACGAGCATCGCGAGGCTGTTGAATGTAAATGACCAGATGACGCCGAAGGCATAAGCCTCGCCCAATGTGATGACGTTGCCGCCGGTCACGATGATCGTGAACATCTGGAGTCCGAAGACCAGGTTGACGATCCGGTGGCTGGTTCCAAATCTTGGATGAGGCTTGCGGAACCAGTCGGTCAGAACTCCATCTTCCGCTACGCGCATTAAGACGCCTGTAGAACCGATCATCGACGTGTTAATGGCACCTGACAGGATGAGAAAACCTACGAACACAACAAAGATGCGGAACGCAATGCGCCAGAAAGCGGGTCCGACCATGTACATTGCGAGGCCCGCAATCAGATTGTCCTGATAAATATGGGTCCGCTCGAATGTCGGAATGAGCATGGAAGCCAAGAGTGTGGCGCCGCCTGTGAAGATCAAGCTATAGATGGCAATCACGATTGCCGCGCGCTTCAGATTTTTGAGTTTGGGATGTTGTATCTCGCGATTGACCTGGGCCAGACTCTCCTCGCCGGACATCGCGAGGATTGAATGGCCGAATGCCATCAGGATCCCGAAGAGGCCGAGGATTGGGACGTACCGCGTTCCCTTGAGAAATCCCAGCGCATCGTCACTGAACTTCAGATTCGATGAAATGGGCGCAGGTGGAAGGTGTGCGCCCCGCATAAGTACCGAATAACTTCCCCAGATCAGCAAAATCACCACCATAACGGTGGTGATTTGCATAACCCGCAATGCCTTGTCGCTTGATTCTTCAATACCCTTGATGTTTTGCCACCAGTAATAGATGGTTACTGCGGCTGCAAACACAGCCGATGTTGAATTCATGGCGAACTGGAAAGGGTTGCCGTGCGCATCCATTAATGCGGGAGGCAGCCAGTGACTCTGCGCTGCAACCATCATTAACTCGTTCATCAAGCCGGTAATATATTGGCCCGCGGAAACGCCGGAGATCGGGCCCGTCAGGATGTAATCAAACATCAAAGCCGACACACTCAGCTTGGCGAATGTGCCGCCGAGAGCTTCTTTGACGACGCGATAGACGCCGCCACGGGTGAACATCGAACAACTCTCGACGTAGACCGCGCGCACCGCGAAACTGAACAGCATGATGCCGAGAATGAACCAGGGAGCGGCCGCTCCGACTGCCTGTTCGGCGATGCCACCCGCGTAAAACGCCGATGATCCAAGGTCATTGAGAACGATGGCGGCCGCACGCCAGAAGGAGATGAACGTGAGCATCACGGAGGATGCCACGATGAGCCGCACGCGGTCCGAAGGAGGGGCTACGGTCGTTCGAGAAGATGCCATCAGCAAGTACCGACACTACTGTCGGTCTTTCAGAGTCTTGAAGGAGCGAAAAATCCCGTCCGCCCTCGGCTGAGTGTATTTCTGAATTAATACTTAGTCAATGAAAATGGCAAACATGTCTTGAATAACTACAATCATGTGCCGGCAGTCACGATGCGGAGGTTACTCATCGCCGAATAGTTCCTTCGCATCCTCAACAAAACTGATCAAGACGACGATCGTCGACCCCGCGAGTCCGACGAAGAACATCACCTCGAGAAGCCGCATGCCAAGAATTGCGATTTGCATGTCTTCGATTGTAGCGGCTTTTTCCCTCAATTCCACAAACAACCCGGCAGATTTACGGCCCGATTCTGGAGCGGCCCCAAAGCGTCAAAATCCCGGTGGCCGTGCGCAACGCAACGTGTTTGAACGCGATGCAGTAAACTCGCCCCAGAATGCGTCTTGGTTCGTGGAAATTGTGGGCGGCCGCCGGTCTCTCCGCCGGTTTGCTTGAATTACCGTTCCCGCTTGCTGGTCCCATGCCCCCGTGGCGCGGCATCTTTGCCTGGTTCGGCCTTGTTCCACTTCTCTGGGCAATTCTGTCGCCCACACAGTTCGAGAGCCCGCGACCTATGCGACGGGCATTCTTGTTGTCCTACGTCTGTGGCTTCCTGTGGTATTGCGGCAACTGCTATTGGGTTCGCGACACGATGTCGCGCTATGGCGACATGCCGCCGTTGGCTCCGACATCGCTGCTGATCGCGTTCAGCTTGGTGCTCGGCCTCTATTTAGGTGTTTTCGGTCTGAGCGTGATGCTCGTGCGCCGCGCGACGGGCAGCGCGCGAATTGCATTGGCGGCTGCGCCTGTTTTGTGGACTGCGCTTGAGCTTGCTGCTGCGCGGATTACGAGTGTGCCATGGGACCAACTGGGCTACTCGCAGGTCGACAACGGACTCATCAATCAACTCGCCCCGTGGACAGGGGTTTACGGGATCAGTTTTGTGCTTGTCGCGGTCAATTCACTCGTTGCCGGTTCGCTGGTCCTGAGCGGCCGAAGGGAGCGATTTGCCTCCGCTGCAGTAGGGGTACTTTTGCTCATCGTTGGGTGGGCTGGAGTTTTTCTGCCAGGGCCGAGCGCGCCGAGTTCCGCTACTGCCGTACTGATCCAACCGAATCTCGATGTCGGGTCTGAAGACGCATGGCCCGGTGCTGAATGGCAGCGGCACATGGATCAGTTTGTGAAGCTCGCGGAAGAGCAATGCAAGACCTACATCGCAGGCATTCCGCAGACGGGTGCGCCGGCTGGGGAGATCGTTTGCCCACCGTATCCCACGCATCCCGATCTCGTTGCGTGGCCCGAATCCCCGGCGCCATTTGCGGAGCAGGATCCTCGGTTTCAGCAGGGAATGGCGTCTATCGCGCGGACAGTTCAGGCGCCACTGGTGGTCGGGTCGGTCGGGATGGATGCTTCACCGCAGGATCAGACCTGGCGGGACTACAACTCCGCGATGATCGTCGGGGCGGACGGGGTCCGGATTGGCCGCTACGACAAAATCCACCTCGTGCCTTTTGGAGAGTACATCCCCTTCAAAGACCTTCTGTTCTTTGCGCACAAGCTCACCGGACGAGTCGCTGAGTTTACACGCGGCAAGGAGCGCGAAGTCTTCCACCTCAATGGACATCGCTACGGCGTCTTCATCTGCTATGAGGCTGTTTTTGCCGACGAGGTGCGGCAGTTCGCGCGGCTCGGCGCTGAGGTGCTGGTGAATATCAGCGACGATGGTTGGTATGGCGATACGAGTGCTCCATGGCAGCACCTGAACATGGCCCGCATGAGGGCGATCGAAAATCGGCGATGGGTTTTGCGGGACACCAACAATGGGGTCACAGCGGCGATTGATCCGTACGGCCGGGTGCGCCAGAGCATTCCGCGTCACCGGACGGATGCGTTGCCCGCGCTCTACGGATTCCGCGATGACATCACGTTCTACACGGAGTATGGAGACGTTTTCGCGTGGGCTTGTGCCATACTGGCTGTAGGCATTGTGGGTTGGGCCTCGCGCGCCAGCCTCCTGCTCACACTTCAAATCAAAGTCAGGTCATAAGAGCAAACCGTGTCATTAAACGATCTCGAATTCGCCTATGCTCCCGTGCGCGACCAAGTCCGCGACCTGCGGGAGTATCTTTGACCCAGCTCGCATCCGCCGGGAACTTTCCGAAATAGAAACCAAACTTGCCGATCCGGCGATGTGGTCCACCACCGGGGCGAACCAACCCCTGATGCGCGATCGCAAACGGCTTGAAGCGTTGGTTGCCGATGACGAGGAACTGCTGCGCCGCACCAGCGACATCGAAGCCTATTTCGAATTGGCCCGCGAAGGCGAAGATGTGCTTGCGGATCTCGAGCGCGACATCAAGGTTCTCGCTACATTCGCTGAGGAGCTCGAGGCTCGGACCATGTTGTCCGGAGAAGCCGATCCCCTGAATGCGATCGTCACCGTGCATCCCGGCGCGGGTGGGACGGAAAGCCAGGACTGGGCGGAGATGCTGTTGCGCATGTATCTGCGCTGGGCCGAGCAGCAAGGCTTCAAAACAGAAATGAACGATTATCAGGATGGCGACGAGGCGGGGATCAAGTCAGCGACCTTTACCATCACAGGCGAGTATGCCTTTGGACTGCTTGCAGGCGAGAGCGGCGTCCATCGGCTGGTGCGCATCTCGCCGTTCGACTCGGCCAAACGGCGGCATACTTCGTTCGCGTCGGTGTATGTCTCTCCCGAGATCGACGACTCGATCCAAATCGATATCAAGCTGGAGGACCTGCGGATCGACACGTACCGTTCTGGGGGCAAGGGCGGCCAGCACGTGAACACCACGGACTCTGCGGTCCGCATGACGCACTTGCCAACGGGCATTGTGGTGCAATGTCAGAATGAGCGCTCGCAACACAAGAACCGCGAAAAAGCGATGAAGATGCTCAGGTCGCGGCTCTATGAGTACGAGCTGGAAAAGAAGCGCGCTTTAAGCAAGAAGCTCGAAGACTCGAAGCTCGAGATCAATTTTGGCTCACAGATTCGGTCCTACGTGTTGCAGCCATACCGGATGGCGAAGGACCATCGCACCAAAGTCGAAGTGGGCGATGTGGACAAGGTGCTAAATGGCTATTTGGAGCCATTTCTCCGCGGCTATCTGTTGGCCAAACGGCGGGGGACGGCAGTGGCTGCGGCAGAAGCAGACGATTTGGACGTGTAACTTCGGAGCTAAATGGATGAATGATCCAGCGGTTATCGAAGAGATTCTGCGCACAATGCGCACCATCGCCGTTGTCGGCATGAGCGACAAGACCTGGCGTGCCAGCCATCACATCGGCACTTATCTTGCTTCCAACGGCTATCACGTGTTGCCCGTGAATCCGGCTCTTAAGGAAGTCATAGGGCTAGCCTGCTATCCGGATCTCGAGTCGGCGCAAGCGGCCGCGCGCGAACAAACAAGCGCCGGCATCGATTTGGTGGATGTTTTTCGCGCCTCTGAACATGTCCCCGGCCTTGTGGACGATGTGATTCGACTGTCCATTCCTTACTTGTGGCTGCAGGACGATGTGATTCACGACGAAGCGGTCGCACGGGCTCGCGCAGCCGGAGTCAAGTGTGTGCAGAACGACTGTATCTTTCGTGAGCATGCTCGGTTCGCGACCGGCCAATGACGCCGCCAAAGATGGATGTGCCTGTGTGTGGATTTCAACTTTCCGCGACCAATGCATGCCGGAGACCGTCCAACAGAAGGGCTCTTCTATCGAAAATGCATCTAACCCGGCTTCATTCCGCACTCGCAGTTCTCATTAGTATCGCTTTGCCGGCGTCGGCCGTCAGCCGCGTGGCATCCGATGAGCCGAAGAATGCGCATGCAGAAGCCGATGGCGCCCATTTGCGTGTCGAATTGCTTGTGCCCGGAACTTCTCTCGGCAAGGGATCCAAGCCGAATCCCGCGGGGCTCTATTTCAAGCTTGAGCCGGGGTGGCATATCTATTGGAAGAACGCGGGTGATTCGGGTGAACCACCGCATATCAAATGGACACCTCCGGAAGGAATCAGCGCAAGCGCGCTTCAGTTTCCGCCGCCCAAGCGGCTTCCCCTTGGCCCTTTGATGGATTTCGGGTATGAAAACGAGGTGGTGTTTCCGTTCTCAATCCAAGTTGCCAAGTCGGCAAAGACGGGTCCGACCGATCTGCATGCCAAGGTGGATTGGCTTGTGTGCCGGGAGGTCTGCATTCCCGGCAAAGCAGAGCTGGACCTGACTAAGAACGTTTCCGACCATCCGGCGAGTTTGGTTTCGTCGGACCCAGAGGCGGCGCTTATCAAGCGGTTCGCGGCGGAACTTCCGAAACCATCTCCGGCGGGCGTCAAAGCCGTTTTTCAGCCGGCGGGATCGGGATTCCGTCTGGCAGTCACGACCGGCCAACGCGAGACGACTGCGGAGTTCTTTCCGGCCGATCAGAATGTCCTTGATAACCCATCTCCTCAAAAGCTGACGTCCATGAGCAAAGGGTTGATTCTCGACCTGAAAAAAGACGCGAATCTCACTGCCAATCCCGGACAACTTCGCGGCGTTCTAGAACTTTCCGGTGGCCGTGCATTCGACTTGGTCGCGGTGCCGGGCGTCGTGGCAGGCGGCGGAAGCGCATCCTCTGCAGCTACGGAGCCAACAAGTGCGGCCGCGCCGACGCAATCGCCGGTTGCTGCCCAGCAATCAGCTGGGCAATCCGGCGAGCCCATCGCTCCTCACGCTCCGGTCGCGTCCGCATCCGCGTTGCTCAGAGCATCGGGACTGGCTTTTCTCGGTGGCTTGCTTCTGAACCTGATGCCCTGCGTCTTTCCTGTGCTCTTCATCAAGGGGCTCGCGCTGGTGCGGTCGAGCAACGAAGAGCGGCACGTTCTGCGTGCCCATGGTTTCATTTACGCAGCCGGAATCCTGGTTTCATTCTGGACGCTCGTTGCGGCGCTGCTTGTGCTTCGTACTGCAGGCACGCATCTGGGGTGGGGATACCAATTTCAATCGCCGGTGTTCCTGGCGCTCATGGCGTCGCTGCTCTTTTTCCTCGGGCTTTCGCTGGCCGGCCAATTTGAGATCGGCCTGACGCTCACGAGCGCCGGGGGATCACTTGCCGCGAAACAGGGTTATGCCGGCAGCTTTTTCACAGGAGTTCTTGCTGTTGTGGTGGCTACACCTTGCACCGCGCCGTTAATGGGGGCGGCCATTGGCTATGCGTTGCAGCAATCCCCCGCCGTTACATTTGCCGTTTTCACCGCATTGGCTCTCGGTCTCGCTGCGCCCTATGTTGCGCTCACTTTGCAACCAGCGTGGACGCGCTTTCTTCCGCGCCCCGGCGTGTGGATGGATCTTCTGAAGCAGGCGACCGCTGTTCCGATTTTCGCTACGGTGATCTGGCTGGCCTGGGTGCTGGCGCAGGCGTACGGAGCAGCTATCCTTGCCGCGCTCCTGACGAGCTTGTTGCTTGTCGCGATTGCCGGATGGTTTCTGGGTCGCTGGCCCGCGCAACGGTGGGCAGCCGCTGTTGCCTCCTTCGTTTTGCTCGGTGTTGTCGCGGTGAGCGTCTTCGCACCTGCGAGGCTAGGCGCTACACCTTCGGCCACCGCTGCCATTGCGACGCAAGGCGGCTGGGAACCGTGGACTGCCGAGACGGTGAGCCACTATCTATCGCAAGGCCGCCCGGTTTTTGTGGACTTCACCGCGAGCTGGTGCCTGAGCTGCCAGGTCAACGAACGGGTTGCTCTAAGTCGACCTGAAGTGCAGAGGGCTTTTGCTGAAGCGAACGTTGCCCTGCTGCGCGCGGACTGGACACAGCACGACGATGCAATTGGCCAGGCGCTCGCCAGCCTCGGCCGCAGTGGTGTGCCAGCGTACGTCCTTTATGTTCCCGGCGAAGCCAGTCCACGGCTTCTGCCGGAGGTGCTGACGCCTGGAATTGTGACGGACGCCCTCGTCAATCTGCCGCATTCCGCAACCCAGTCCGCGGCAGCAACGTCCAATTCGAAGTAAGCCCAGTTTGAAGCAAGTCCGGAACGCTGCCTTCAAAATCATCCCCAATCTTCCCAAGGAGGTTGACTCCCATGGCGTCTCTTTCTCGATTTTCTGGATTGGTTCTAGCGGCCGTTGCGTCGCTGTCTCTGTCCGCAACTGCACAAGAAGCCCGCGTGGGCGCGCCTGCACCGGCTTTCACTGCAACCGATTCTCAAGGCAAGACTGAAGCGCTGGATCAATTCCACGGCAAGTATGTCGTGCTTGAATGGCACAACCAGGGCTGTCCGTACACACGGAAGCATTACGTCTCCGGAAACATGCAGGCTCTGCAAAAAGAGTGGACCGCGAAAGGCGTTGCATGGTTCACGGTGATTTCCTCCGCACCCGGTCAGCAGGGATACGTCACTCCCGCGCAGGAAAACGACTACGTGGCGAAGATGAAAGCTGCGCCGACCGCCGTGCTGCTGGACCCCGATGGCAAGCTTGGCCATCAGTACAACGCTAGGACAACGCCCGACATGTTCGTCATCGACCCGTCCGGCAGACTGATCTATGCGGGCGCCATCGACGACCGGCCTACGCCGGATCCTGACGACGTTCACGGTGCGCACAACTACGTGTCAGAGGCGCTGAGCGAGGCCATGGCGGGCAAGCCTGTAGCTACGCCATACACACGGTCGTATGGATGCTCGGTGAAATACCCGGATTAGGAGAAGTGCCTCGTTACTTTGAGGCGGGCGTTAGGCCGATGTGGATTTCGACCTGTGCGTTCTGCGAGTTCGAAGTGCGCTGGTCGTAGATCTCGTAGTCGGTGATGAACGCTCGCTTGCCGCCCAAGTCACCGGGTGACATATGCCAGATGCGGTCCCACGTTGCCTGCAGGACACCAGGCATCTGGCCTTTGTCCGTAAGAATGACGGCGTAGGTTGCAGGCTCGACCTTTCTCCAGGTCATTTCGGCCGGGAGATGATCGACCGATGTAACGCGGGCGCCGAGCAGGTAATCGTAGGGGCCGGTTTCATCGCTGGCGTAATTGGAATAGACGACGGTGAACGCCTTATCAGCACGGTTCGGAATCCGGGCGGCGAGATTCTCCTGCATGAAGCGCTGCCAGAGCGGACCGATTTTGCTTTCACCGCTGGCTTCGGCGGCGTTGTTGGTGCGCACCACGAAACCCGCGACATAGAACGGTTGTTCGACCACTTGTGTTGACACTTTCGCTCCGGCCGGCAGGGATGCCAATGAAATGGCGCCCATGATCGGTAGAGCGAGAAAAAGCACCTTAGAGAAGCTCATTGAGTCCATTCCGCGCAAAGAATAGCACGATCAACTTCAGCCGCCGTGCTTGGCGGTTCGAATACGCCGGATCTCCTCCATGCGCTGGGCAAGCAGCTTCTCGCGGCCTTCCTGCGTGGGGTGATAGTAGGTGTGCCCGCGCAGGGAATCGGGCAGACAGTCCATATCTGCTATTTTGTCTTCCTCATCATGTGCGTAGCGGTAGCCCTTGGCGTAGTCCAGCTCCTTCATCAAGCGCGTTGGGGCATTGCGCAGATGCAGTGGGACCGGTTCCTGGCGGGTCTGTTCAACCTCCTGCTGGGCTGCGCCATAGGCGGTGTAGACGGCGTTCGACTTCGGCGCCAGTGACAAATAGACTACGGCTTCCGCGAGGGCGAGGTCGCCCTCCGGCGAGCCCAGAAAATCGATGGTTTCTTTCGCCGACAGGCAGAGATTCAACGCTTCGGGGGCAGCCAGGCCTATGTCCTCGACGGCCATGCGCACGACGCGGCGCGCGAGATACAGAGGGTCTTCCCCAGCGGCAAACATGCGCGCCAGCCAGTAAAGAGCGGCATCCGGGTCGCTGTTGCGGACGCTCTTGTGCAGCGCCGAGATCAGGTTGTAGTGCTCTTCGCCGGACTTGTCGTAGACCAGTACGCGTTGTTGGATCGCTTCGGTGGCGAGGGCCCTGTCGATGTGTTTGGTTCCCTCCAGCGCCAGCTGCGCGGCAACTTCCAGCGTGTTGTAGGCGCTGCGGCAGTCGCCGCTGGAATAGCTGGCAATCAGCGCAAGAGCATCCTCATCGGCCTTCAATTCCATCGCGCCGAGGCCTCGCTCGCGATCTTCGATTGCGCGCCGCAGTAACCGGGTTACGCGCTGGTCACTCAAGGGTTGCAAAACATACACGCGGCACCGTGAGAGCAGCGCCGAGATGATTTCAAACGAAGGATTCTCAGTGGTTGCTCCGATGAGCCGGATAGTGCCGCGCTCAACGTAGGGCAGGAAGGCGTCCTGCTGGGCCTTGTTGAACCGGTGAATCTCATCGACGAAGAGAATGGTGCGCGAGTGCAGTTCGGCGGCTCGTGCGGCGGAGACCATGACCTGCTTGATCTCCTTGATGCCGCTCATGACGGCGGAGAACTCGATGAAGCTGGCTTTGGTGGTCTCAGCAATGATTTTGGCAAGCGTGGTTTTCCCCACGCCCGGTGGACCCCAGTAGATCATCGAGCCCAGTTCGCCCGTGCCTCGCGCGTCGCGTTCGATCTGCACGCGCAGCGGCTTGCCGGGGCCGAGCAGATGCTCCTGACCGCTGTATTCTTCCAGGGTTCGTGGCCGCATTCTCTCGGCAAGGGGCGCTCCTGCGGAGGGCAGACTTTTGGAGGAGCGAGTGGGCGGGCCTTCCGGTTCGCCATCAAAGAGGCTCATCGCACCTCCCGTTGAGGATTTGCAGCGTCGCTGATTTGGGTCGAGCGCTGTCGTGAGGCCTCATACAGCAACACGCTCGCCGCGATGGCTGCGTTCAGGCTCTCGACCGGCCCAGGACAGGGAATCGTGATCGCACCATCGGCCAAAGCGGCGATCCCTTCAGGGACGCCATTGCCTTCGTTGCCGATCAGGAAGGCTACGGGGTCAGACAGTCGGGCGCGATCGGCGGAGAGGCCTGCGACAGCGGTCGTAACCAACACTTCAATTCCAGATTCGCGAAGGTACGCAACGGCGTTCTCAGGATTCGCCTCGATGAGCGGAATGCGCAAGACGCTGCCCGCCGATGCGCGAACTGACTTTGGATTCCATGCGCTCACGGTACCGGGAAGGCTGATTACTCCGGTGGCTCCAAAAGCCTCGGCGGAGCGCAGGATGGTGCCCACATTGCCGGGATCTTGTAAGCCAGCAAGTACAAGCACAAGCGGTTCGGTCTTGTCCTCGCCATCGACCCCGCCTTCGAGGATGTCCCGCCAAATCCAATCGAACGGCTCAACCAGTGCCGCGATCGGCTGCGGTGTCTCCGTTGTCAGCGCGGTGCGCAGCACCTCTTGCGGCACGATGAGCACTTCCGTTTCGGTGGAAAAAGCTTGGCGTTCCAGCCACTCTTCATTCCCTTCGGTTGCAAAGACGCAATGAATCCGCAGCCCCGCTCGCACGGCCTCAATGAGGAGATTTGGTCCTTCGATTCCGGCCAGGCCGCCTTTTTCGCGGCTCGGATTCGCGAGCGCGCGCCGCAACTCCTTCACGCGGCTGTTCTGCTTACTCTGTACAATACGGAAAGGCATAATGGCGATTCGGCCGAGTCTCCATGCAGATTCTATGCTGTTTTGGTGCGGTTCGATCCACGCTTGTGCGCTGGACGCTTGCACCAAGGCTGGTGCTGTGATAGTTTCCGTCTTTGTGGCTTCTGCAATTCGGGAACCGAGGTAGACTTTCTTGTCCGCGGAAATATTGCGCGTCCATCCCGATGAGCCCCAACCGGACCGGATCAGTTACATTGTCTCCTGTCTGCGTAAAGGCTACGTCGTGGCACTGCCCACCGATACCTTTTACGGCCTCGCTGTCGATCCCGTAAATCTTCAAGCGGTGGAGAGCATTTACCGCATCAAGACTCGCCAGAAGCACAAGCCGCTCTCTCTCCTGATCTCGTCCCTATCAGAGGCCTATACGCTGGCCCGCGACAGCGATCCAATGCTCGACAAGCTGGCGGATCGTTTCTGGCCTGGCCCGCTCACCATTATTGTGCGGGCAGGAACCAAGCTGCCCTTGCGGTCAACAGCGAATACAGGCAATGTCGCTTTGCGCGTCCCTGACGCGGCCATTCCGCGCGCTGTGGTGGAGGAGTTCGGGCTTCCCATTACGGCGACTTCAGCGAACCTGCAGGGCGCCACGGAGTGCACCCACGCTGCCTGTGTTCGCGACCAGATCGGCGATCGTATTCCGCTGATTATCGACGGGGGGCCAACGGCGCGTTCTCTGCCCACGACGATCGTGGACCTGTCGCTTGGACCTGGCCGTTGGGAGATTCTGCGCGAGGGAGCTATTCCCACGCACGAGATTGTCATGGTGCTCCAGCGTTAAGATTGTCCGCATGGCCGCAGCACGATCCACTTCGAAGCAGCATATCTGGATCGTCCGTGTCGTCTCCATCGCCGTTGTTGTTCTGATGCTCGGAGCTCTCGCGTGGAGTGCGTGGGTGTATGGCCAGATCGACCAGTTTGCAGGTCGAGACCAGGCTGGCCCGGCCGATGCAATCGCTGTTTTTGGCGCGGCAGAATATGATGGCCGGCCTTCCCCGGTATTTCGCGCGCGCCTCGACCATGCCGCAGCCCTTTACAACCGGGGCATCGCTCCGCTGATTATTGCGCTGGGCGGCGACGGCGGAGACCAGTTTTCAGAGGGCGGCGTCGGCCGGGAATATCTGATGAGCGTGGGGATTCCCGAGTCCGCCATTATTGCCGAAACCGAAAGCCGCAGTACTGCGGAAGCGGCACGCCGTCTGGCAGCCATCGCGCGCACCAACCGCTTCCGCCGTCTTGTAGTTGTGAGCGACGATACGCATCTCTTCCGGATCCATGCGATCTGTGCGGCGAACGGGCTGGATGTGCTCACGTCACCAAGGCCGCGCGTGATCGTTGAAGGCGGCAACTCCGAAGCGGAGTCCATTCTTCACGAGATTCTGAGTTATACCGCCTGGCGGCTTCACATCGAGTGAGGGCCGCACATGAAGCGGATTCGGCAGTTCAGCGGAACACGTTCGTGTGCGTGAGAACAGACAGGGCTGCGAGCGCGAATGCTCCCGCACTCGCGGTCGACCAAAAATTGACTGCATCGTTGTTGAGCCAGCCTCGCCGCTCCAACGTTGCACCGAGCACGCTGTCGAAAAGCAATCCGAAGATTCCGCCCACCCAGGTCACGGCGAACACTGTCCGGTCTGCCCGAAGCGCAGCTGATCCGACAAGGGCCACCAGGCCGGCTGCGACTACCCCTGCCATGGTGCCGCCGTAGCTGATCGCGCCATCTGTCCCCGGTTCTGCCACTCGCAGTGTCGTGATCATGCGGGGCCTGCTGTCGAAAAGCTGACCCAGCTCAGACGACACCGTGTCTGCAGCGGCCTCGCAGAGAGCCGCAAGCCCTGCCGCGAAGACAGCCGAAGAGCCGAGATTCGCGAGCCCGAGCCAACCTTGATTAATTTGCCAGCTTTGCGCCACAGCGGACGAAACCAACGCGGCCAAGCCTAAATTCGCGGCCACCTGGGAGGCCTCGCGTCCACGGCGGCTCTCGGCTGTTCCGAAATGCTCTTTGCGTTTGCGCCCGAGGCGCGTAGAGATCGATGTCAGGATCAAAACTGCTAAGACTGGCATTAATCCAGTGCGCCATGGTTCGTAGGGGAAAATCATGGCAGTCGAGAACATGAGGCTCGCGGTGATTGCGGCGCCGGTAACGGCGGCTCCGAGTGTCGCAGATCGTGCGGTCCAGGCCAACAAGCCCAGCAGGGTGCTTAAGCCGAGGGTCCAGATCGCGACCGATGGCGCCTGGGCCGCCCACCAGCGGGCTTGGAATATCACGTCGATCGCCACGACGGGCAACACGAATAAAAGAACGGCTTTCGATTGCCATCTCAGCTTCAACTGGTCCACGCCTCATCGTATCGTGGTGCTCGAGGAGGCTGAGCAGATGTGGTTCAGGGGTCAATCGGTTTACACTCATTTGCGCATCGCAACCACGTACCTGAATGCGGTCCAGTTTTCTCTTTGGGAGACCTTCATGAAAAGGTGTTCACGCTTCCTTGCGCTCTTTGTCGCAGTTCTATTCACGGCTGGATGCCTGCATGGGCAAAACGGGGGACAGCGGCTTGAGCTCGACAGGAAAGGCGAAACGATTGTTCTGGAGCCTTACGCGCCCAACATTCTCCGCGTGACGTTGAGTCTTCAGCACGACGCAGCTGTTGCCAAACCGGGCTATGGTTTCGTCGGATCGCCCGATGTTTCCGGATGGAGCTCGAGCCAGACGGGAAAAGCCGATGTTTATCAGTCTTCCAGGATCGTCGCTACCGTAGAACGCCCAAACCCATCTGCCCACCCGCGCTTGCAAACCGAAGTTGATATCAGAAAGTATTTCAACGGGTCGACTCCCGGAGCGCACATCACCTTTACCACGCCGAAAGGCGAGAAACTGCTCGAAATGACGGGGTGGTCACAGGCCGTTCCTAACCACAAAGAGGGCACTGCGGAACTCGCCAACGATCGGCGTCCAACCGATCCTGAATTCTATGTGGTGGGCGCCACATTTGTTTCGCCAGATGATGAGCATTACTACGGCCTGGGCGAGAACCAGGAAGGATTTCTCGATCACCGCGGCCATGCAGTCCGTTGCTGGCAGGACTACACGGCTCCCGCTGCTCCGAGCAGCTGCGTTCCGTTTCTCATCACAAACAAAGGCTACGGTCTCATCTGGGACAATCCCTCGAAAACTACCATCGAGCCAGGCTTCAACGAGCAGACCCGCTGGATCAGCGAGGTTGGCGACCGTGTTTCCTTTTTCGTGATTGCGGGAGCGACGGCTGACGAAATCTATCAAGGCTATCGACTACTCACCGGGCCGACGCCGATGCTACCCAAGGCTGCTTACGGATACATCCAGTGCAAGCAGCGCTACGCAAGCCAGGAGGAAGTGCTTGCCGTGGCCAAGGGCTACCGCGACAGGCATCTTCCCGCCGATGTGATTGTGGTCGACTGGTTCTACTACACGAAGATGGGACAGATGGACCTCGATCCCAAGTTCTGGCCTGATCCGTCGGCGATGAACAAGCAGCTCCACGACATGGGATTTGAGACCATGATCAGTGTCTGGCCGCGTTTTGTGCCGGACGATCGTTTCTATGCGGAGATTCTGAAGAACGGCTGGTTCATTCATACTGCCGATGGAAAACCCATCGATGGCTTGCCGTACGATCGTGCCGGGTCCGACATCGACACCACCAACCCGGATGCCGCTGCATGGTATTGGAAGACGATTCGCGAAAACATTCTGAGCAAGGGATTCGATTCGCTTTGGGCCGATGAGACGGAGCCCGACCTGCCTCCCAACGGCGCCTACTTCCATGTGGGACCTGGCACGGAATTCTTCAATGTCTACCCGCTCTTTCACACGGGCGCGCTGTATGACGGATTCCTTAAAGACGAGCCGAATCGGCGTGCGCTGATCCTGTCGCGCGATGCGTTCCTTGGAGTGCAGCGCAACGGGGCGATTGTGTGGTCCTCGGATATTTATCCCACATGGGACACGCTGCGCCGGCAGATTCCGACCGGCCTCGACTTCGCGGCTTCAGGAATTACCTACTGGTCGAACGATACCGGGGGATGGCAGTACTTGCCACCGGAACACCATCCGGCGCATCCACCGCTGCTTGACCCATCCGATGCGCGGGCGAATGTTGGAGGCTACGACGATTATCCGGAGCTCTACACGCGCTGGTTCCAATTTGCAACGTTCTTGCCGATCATGCGGACGCACGGGAGCCGCCTGGAGAATGAAGTCTGGTCCTACGGCAAGCAGGCTGAGCCGATTCTCGAGAAATATCTCAAGCTGCGCTATCGGCTGATGCCTTACATCTATTCGCTTGGCTACAAGACATGGCTGACCGGGGCGCCCTTCCTGCGGGCGCTACCGCTGGACTTTCCGAACGATGTCAATGTCGCCGATGTGCGGGACGAGTATATGTTCGGACCGGCTTTCCTGGTTGCGCCGATCACGGAGCAGGGCTCGACCAGCCGCAAAGTCTATCTACCGGCTGGGGCCGACTGGTACAACTACTGGACCAACGAACGTGTGCATGGCGGGCAGACGATCAAAGTCGCCGCCCCCATCGACACGATTCCTCTCTTTGTGCGCGCGGGCTCGATCGTTCCGCTCGGGACACAGGTAGAAAGCACGCACCAGCAGCAGTCGATCGAGAAGATCCGCGTTTATCCCGGCGCCGATGCCAATTTCACGCTCTTCTCCGATGACGGAACAACCTACGCCTATGAGAAGGGCGCTGGATCGGTGACACATTTGCACTGGGACGA